>Ga0209062_1006044_pt1 | contig 11304 bp, 9 predicted proteins | sample Coa_R2_2_FD_187158 | JGI IMG/M metagenome (GOLD analysis project Ga0209062, IMG submission 187158) | Surface soil microbial communities from Centralia Pennsylvania, which are recovering from an underground coalmine fire - Coalmine... | ecosystem: Environmental > Terrestrial > Soil > Unclassified ...
CGCGGAACTGGCCGAAAACCGCCAGACCACACGCGGAATCGTCCGCGGCCCAGCCGACGTCGATTTCGTCGGAATGGACTTCGGCGTTGATGCGGTCATAGACATGAGCTGAGCGCAGAACCCGCTTGCTCTCGCCATCGTACAGGTAAAAGCGCCCGTCTTCCGCGTTCTGTTCAAAGACCGCAAAGATTTCGCCTGGCCCGGGCGAATACAGCACGAAGCTGCCATCGTCAATAGAAGGTTCATCGGGCACGCTATTCGATGTGGTAGCGCCTGCTCGCGAAGTCACGGTGCTGGGCCCGGTGTGCTGGTCCCGCGCGCGGACAAAGTCCTCGTAAACGAGCTTGGGCACACTGTCGTTCGCCATCAGAGGCGGGCCCCGACGTAAGCCAGGGCGCCAGCAATCATGCGGTCGCCTTTGCTGCGCCAACCAGCGCTTCGACGATGGACTGGAAAATGACCAGCCCGTCAGCGGAGCCGAGGGCAAGCTCGACAGCGCGCTCGGGGTGCGGCATGAGGCCGGCTACGTTGCGCTGGGAATTGCAGATGCCGGCAATATTGTGCATGGAGCCGTTTGGGTTTCCAGCGGCGTCATTGATTCCGTCCGGCGTTGTGTAACGGAATAGAATCTGGCGATTCCGTTCAAGCTCGGCCAGCGTGGATTCGCCGGCTGTATAACAGCCATCGGAGTGCGCAATGGGAATTTTGAGGATCTGTCCCCGGCGAGCCGCGCTGGTGAAGGGCGTGTCCGTTTCTTCCACGCGGATGCGCACGTGGCGGCAGATGAAACGCAGGCCGGAGTTACGCATCATCGCGCCGGGAAGCAGGCCTGCCTCGCAGAGCGTTTGAAAGCCGTTGCAGATGCCGAGCACGAGTCCTCCGGATCTCGCGAATTTCTCGACCGACTTCATCACCGGCGAGAACCGCGCAATAGCTCCGGTTCGGAGGTAGTCGCCATAAGAGAAACCGCCTGGCAGCACAATGGCATCCGCTTGCGCCAGATCTTGTGATTGATGCCAGATGAATTCCACCGGCTGGTGCAGCACGCTTCCGATCGCATAAAAGGCGTCGTGGTCGCAATTGGAACCCGGGAAAACGACAACTCCAAACTTCATGGCGCACTGGCTCCGTGCAACAGTCAGGGAAGATGTAGTTTAGCACAGGAGGGTCTCGGCGCTTGTGGCGCTCCCGGAATCCGCCGCCAAGGCATCAAACCAGCTGCAAGAGAGCGCGCTGGGAAGCAGACCGTCTCATCTGATCAGAAATTTGCGAGCGGCCGCCGTTTGCCAAGCTCTTATCTGCCGCGAGATCTTCTACGAGGGCGAGATGTTTGGCGCGACCGAGCCGATTTGCCCGGTGTTTTCGCGGATGCGAGTTCGCGGCGTTTCCTGGCTGCCCACCCGGGCTTGTTCACCTGGCGGCTGCGGGCGATGCCGAGACTCTCCGCAGGGATATTCTCGGTGATGGTGGAACCGGCTGCGACGTAAGCACCGTCACCTATGCGCACCGGCGCAACGAGCGCCGAGTCGCTGCCGATGAACACGCGGTTGCCTATTGTGGTCGGAAATTTTTGAAAGCCGTCGTAGTTGCAAGTGATCGTTCCCGCGCCGATATTGCTTTTCGAGCCGATTTTCGCATCCCCAAGATAGCTCAAATGATTCGCCTTGGTGCCTTCGCCTAGTACGCTCTTCTTGAGTTCAACGAAGTTGCCGATGCGCACGCCGGCTTTCAGGTGATTGCCTGGACGCAGCCGCGCGAACGGGCCGATATGCACGCGGTCGCCGAGGCGGCTTTCGGTGGCGATGCAGTGAGGCTCAACGATGACGTCGTCGCCCAGAATCGTGTCATGCAGAATGCTCCCCGCGCCGACGTGGCATCGTGCTCCCAGCTTTGTTTTCCCGAGCAATTGCGCGCCGGCTTCGATGACGCTGTCTTCGCCCGCCGTCACATCGGGATCGATCAAAACGGTCTCCGGCAACTGAATGGTCACTCCGGAGGACATCAGTTGGAGGCGCTTCCAATCGCGGAAAATGCGGTCGACTTCGGCAAGATCGGCCCGCGTGTTGCAGCCCAGCACCTCGCGGGCGTCGGGAGCGACGTGCGCAAGGACTGTTTCGCCACTGCCGGCGAGCACGGCAATCGCGTCAGTGAGATAGATTTCGCGATGCTTGTTGTCCGGTTTCACCCGAGCAAGCGCGGGCCAGAGCTTTTCGAGCGAAAAGCAATAGATAGCGGAATTGATTTCGTTTATTTCGCGCTGTTCGGGAGCAAGTTGCGATTCCTCGGCGATCGCCGCAATCTGGTCGCTCGATTTACGCACGATGCGCCCGTAGCCCGATGGGTCCGCCACGACGGCCGTGAGGACCGTCGCCGCGGCGTTGCCCGCGCGATGCGCCGCAAGGAGCGCCTTCAGAGTCTCCGTGCGGATGAGAGGAGCGTCACCGGGCAGGACGAGAGCCAGCTTTGGATTTCCGATCGCGGCGCGCGCCACTTGCATCGCGTGCCCAGTGCCATGCTGCGGTTGCTGCAAAACGCTTTCCGCGCCGAGCGGTTCGACGGCTTTGGAAACGTCTTGGGCCTGATGGCCAACGACAACGATGATTTTCCGGGCGTGCAGCGGCTCACAGGAGCGCACCACCTGTTCGACTAGCGCGCGGCCACCAGCCCGGTGCAATACCTTAGCGCGGCTCGATTTGAGGCGGGTGCCTTTGCCCGCGGCGAGCACGACTATGGCGAGATCCTTGTTTGTCATCGCGCCAACATTTTGCGGTCTTCGAAAGCTTTTGACAATCGCGCCGCTGGAAATGCCTGAAATAAGTGTGCCCGGGGTGTTAATCGGCGGCCGGAGCCGGGAAATACTCGATGACGGGGGCAGGATTTGCCGCAGAGGCTGGCTCGCCGGTTGTAATTTCCCAGAGCGACGGGTCGGCGAGCAGCCGGCTGACGAGCTGCGTGTGCAGCGCGTGGCCCGCTTTATACGCTTCCACGCGGGCCAACAACGGCGACCCGATCAAAGCCAGGTCGCCAATCAGATCGAGCGCCTTATGCCGTCCGAATTCATCCGGGAAGCGCAGCGGACCGTTCATCACGCCGTCGTTAGTTAGCACTATGGCGTTCTCGAGTGAACCGCCGCGGATCAGACCCATCGCGCGCAGCGGCTCGATATCGCGCTCAAAACAGAAGGTTCTGGCGCGGGAAAGGAGATGACGAAAAGTCTCGGCATTGACGATCATTTCCACTTCCTGCTGCCCCACGAGCGGATGTGGAAAGTCGACGTAGCAGCGGACGCGAAACTCGTCTGCGGGGAAAATGGCAATGCGGCGGTCGCCTTCGACAACCTCGAGCGGCTTGCGGACGCGCAGATAGCGGCGTTTGCGGCGCTGGCGACGAATTCCAGCACGCTCGAGCATTTGCATGAATGGCTCAGCCGAACCGTCGAGGATCGGAATCTCGATGGAGTCAATATCCAGATAGATGTTGTCTATGCCACAGGAATAGACCGCGGCGAGTAAATGCTCGGTTGTCGAGAGGAGAACTCCCTGCTTCATCAAGCTCGTGGCATAGCTGACCCGCGCGACGTTGTCGCCCCGCGCCTCGATCTCGAAGTCGTCGAGGTCCGTTCGGCGAAAAACCACGCCTGTATCGGGTGGGGCAGGCGAGAGGCGCAAGCGCCCAAAGACGCCGGTATGTAGCCCCACACCCTCAGCTACGGCGGCAACAGCGATGGTCGACTGAAACATGAATGCGAACAATCGTAGCACGTTGTCGGCCAGGAAAATCGCATTTTCTCCTGTGTTTTGTGTGATTTGCAAACACGGACATCGACAATTTTGAATGGGTGTGGTAATTGTGCAACACAATGACAGATCCGACTGTCTCATTTAGGCAAAATCGTTCGCATCTTCGTACCCAGGGAATGCAAGCTGCCTTTTCGTCAAGCAGGGCGTCCTAACAGGATGGTGATATACTGCTGGTTCTACAGCTCGAGAGAGGGTGACAATGAATCGGACCGCTCGCTGGGCGCTCGTCAGCGCTTCGGTGGTTATTTTTTGCTACGCGGGTATCGGCCATGTGCTCGGGCGCACGACGGACGACAAAGCTTACAAATCACTGACAGTCTATGGCGAGGTCCTGCAAAAGATTCAGTCGGATTACGTTGATGATCCGAACATGAAGGTAGTCACCGCCGGCGCGTTGCACGGGCTTCTCGAATCGCTGGACACTCAGTCGAGCTATCTCACCCCACACGAGTACGAGGACTACAAAAAGAAGCTGCAGAACCCTGGAACGGGCGAAACTGGGCTTACCTTGAGCAAGCGCTTTGGCTATGTAATCGTGATTTCGGTGCTGCCGGATAGCCCGGCGGCCAAAGCGGGCATTCACAGCGGAGATATTTTCGAATCGATCGCGGGTTTTGCAACGCGGGAAATGTCCGTCGGTCAAGCGACAAATCTGCTGACAGGCACACCGGGCACCGGGGTGAAAGTTGGCGTGATTCGGCGCGGGAAGCCCGATCCAGACGATGTCGAAATCGTGCGCGAGAAGCTGTCTCCTCCGAAGATGCTTGTGCAGAAGGCGGATCCGGACGTTCTGGTTCTCAGGTTGCGCTCGCTCGATCCAGGCCGCGCAGATGAGATTCGCAACAGGCTTACGGAGGCGCAATCGCAGGGCATCCATAAAGTGATTCTGGACCTTCGCGAATGCGGCCGAGGCCCCGTCTCGGAAGCTGTGGCCACCGCGCGATTGTTCGTTTCGTCGGGGACGATTGCCACGCTGCGCGGACAGACGGTATCCAACCAAGTCTTTTCCGCCGAGCCGAACAGGGTGGTTTGGAGGGGGCCGGTCTCCCTGCTGACGGACGCGACAACATCCGGCGCTGCTGAAGTTCTCGCATCAGCCATGGTTTCGAATCACCGCGGCGATGTGGTTGGCGAGCGCACGTTTGGCCTCGCTTCCGAACAAAAGCTGATTACGCTGGATGATGGCTCGGCGCTGATCCTAACCGTGGCCAATTACTACAATCCTGATGGCAAATCCATTTTAGAAGAGGGTGTGGTCCCGACTGAAACGGTCCACGCCGTGGCTCAAGACGATGCCGATAGCGACGGCGCGAATGACGGCGGTGCCGCGCCCCAGCAGCAATCGCCGAGCGATCCGAGCCTTGGCCCGCGGCCGCTTTCTCCTGAAGACCAGATTTATCGCAAGGCGCTCGAACTGCTGAACGCGCCGCCTGTAAAGAAGGCCGCCTAAGTTACGGTGAGCCGTCTGCGCTTTTCCGCCTGTACAAGCCCATTTCAGCAATCCTCAGGCTTGTCGCTCAAGGTCTGTGCTGCTGTCTGTTTCACTCTGGTTTGCTTCCTGGGCGGCTGTGGCAAGCGAGAGCCACGCCGTTCAAGCGCCACTCAGATTCACAAAATCAGTCAGGAGTTTGCGGCAGCAGCATCCGCCAGTTGTCCCCAAGGTAGCAAGATTAGAGTTAGGCAGCTCACAAGTGTTTCGAATGCCGGGGCCAAGGACGAAGTGCGCATTTCGATTCCGGCTCGTTCAGAAGAAATGCCTTCCATTGAAGCCCGGGTGATCCGCAATATCGGCGCAATCGCTACCCGGAATCGTATGACCCAGGATACTCCTACGCAAACGGGGAACTCGGTTCGCATCCTGGTTAGGTCTGGTGGCGCGGTCACCCACGAAATCGAAATCGAGCGGTTGGAGGAATCAGCTTCGGGTGCCCAATTACCGTCGCGCTCTGCGGCCCGCCTGGCTATCGTGCTGGACGACCTCGGCGCGGATCGCGCAGCCGCTAACTCCATTTTTGCCTTGGGATACCCGTTGACCATTTCCGTCCTTCCAAATCATGAATATTCCGCCGAAATTGCCGAAGAGGCTCATCGCCGCGGACTTGAAGTGATGTTGCATTTGCCCATGCAAGCGGCAGCCGGAAGGCCCGAGCCCGAGGAGCTCCACGCCGGGATGAATCCGTCGGAGGTAGCCGCCATGCTCAGGCAATTCCTGGACTGCGTGCCGGATGCAGTTGGCGTGAACAATCATCAGGGTTCGCAGGCCACCGCGGATTCGCGACTCATGGGCGAGTTGATGCCCATCCTGCAGGAGCGCCGGCTCTTTTTTGTCGATAGCCGCACTACCGCGGCTACCGTAGCATTTGTCAGTGCGAAACAAGCCGGTGTTCCCGCGGCATTTCGCAATGTGCCGTTTCTGGATGACGCGCCGCAAGTGGCGGCGGTTCGCAAGCAATTGCAAGGCGCCTTCCGCGGCGCACAGGAAAAAGGCGAGGCGCTTGCGATTGGCCACCCGCATCCGGCGACCATCGAAGCACTTCGGGACCTGCTTCCGCAAGCCCAGGCGCAAGGGATTCGGTTGGTGTTTGCTTCAGAAGTAGCTCGTTGAACTGAACCGTTGGACTTTGGCTCTTTCAGCGCGGGTCACGGGTCGTCGTTTGCCGCGCCGGTTGCAGGTAATCCGGAAGCGGCCGTCCTTGGCTTCGAGTGCGGCGGAAACCAAAAGTGAATCACCAGCGCCACTACGGACATCGTGAGAAAGCTGAAAACACTGGCTTCCGGCCCAACGGAACCTCCCGTCAGCCACGCGGGGCCGGCAAGGCTTGCGTTTGAGAGATGGCCGGAAAAAACCGCGCCACTATTCGGGACCGAGAAAAGAAATGTTTCGGCAAAGTCAAAGCCAGCGTGCATGCCCACAGCGAACCACAGCGTGCCAGTGCGTTTGAGAGAAAACGCGAAAACCATGCCGATAACAAAGACGGCGCAAGCCCCCACCAAATCCTCGCCTCGATTCCTCAGATGAACCGCACCAAACAAGAGCGAAAGCAGAATGGCCGCCGGCCAGAAGCCGATGCCGTCGGCCAGGGTGTACTGCGTGTATCCTCGAAACGTGAATTCTTCAAAGAGCCCCACGAGAATAAAAAAAAGAGCCCAGAAAACGCCCCAGCGCAGCGCGACGGCGCCGTGAGTTATAAGATTGCCGAAGGAGTAACCTCCGAGCGCCGCGATCAGCCCGATGAGAGCGCTTGCTTCAGCGAGCCCCAGCGCGGCGCCTTGCATAAAGTGCTTCGCAAAGACGCGTGAGAGCGGAAGCCCGTACACGCCGAACGGCCGGCGCTCGAAGCGCGACATGATCACTGCTGCGCCGAAGACCACGCAAGCGCTCCACGCCTCCATAAACGCCATGTAGCCAGGTGAGAATACGCCGCGGGCCGGGCGGACCAATTCGCGAAGAACGGCGCCAGAAATAACCGTCAAGGAGAATACGAAAGCAATGTAGACCAGCAGGCGCCAGCCCGCGCGAAGACCCCGCTCATTGTGAAACAGGCTTTCCAATCTCCTTCTTCTCCGCGCTCACCGTCGCAAAATCCCGCTCGGACCATTCTCCTGGAGAGACGGCTTCTGCGGCAACGCGTAAGCAGCGACGTCCTGGCCGTTGGCGGCGATGGTGGTTGCTCTCTGGCTAGCGAATACTCACGGGCCTATCGCGCCCGGCATGGTTGCGGCAGCTCCCAGAATGCGTTTGCTTTTTCTCTCCTGGACAAACACGACGGCACGCAGGTTCGAGCGGATCCACCGGCTATCCAGCGAAACCACACGCTGTAACGCAAACGAGGTGCCCGCGTTGCGCGGATCGGCTGCTCCGAGTCTCTGCAGCCTGCGCAGGACGGAAGCGTGGCGCAATTCTCGCCCGGAGTTCTCTCCCGAAGTAACGGCCATATGCAGACCGCTTTCCGTGATGGCCAGCCACACTTCGGGCGTGTCGCCATCCTTTGCCCCAACGACCTGTCCTACGCGAACAGCTAGATTTTCCTTATTCTTCTCTGCGCCGCTCGCGGTAATGCTGACGTCCGTCTTGGCGGGAATCGCGGCCTGCTCAATGATTTGCAGGCTATGGCGCGCACGGCTCCCGACGAAGCCTGTGGTGCCATCCACAATCATTTCAGGCGTGTAGATGCTTTCACTCCGAAGCATTGCATATTCGCGCTGCCGCTCGGTCCATTCCGCCGATGAATAGGGGTCGCGCCATCCTTGGTGGTTCCAATAGTCAACGTGCTCCTCGAGGCCGATGACTTCCGCGCCAGCGACCGGCTGCTTGGCTTCGAGCTGCGCAAGCAGCTCATCCGCCGGTGGACAATCTGAACACCCCTCGGAAGTGAACAGTTCCACGATGACGGCATGTCTTGGTGAACCGCTCGATTTCATTGGTGCCTGTGAGAGACCTGAGTGAAGACTCAAGGCCACTGCACCCAAGAGCAAGAACGCTGATCCGATCAGTGTTTTCATGGCCGATACTTGCCCTTACGGCGCGTCCCGCGGCTCATGCGACTCGTTCCATGTGAGTCGGCCGCAGTCGCTCGGTTTACGGCTCGCAGCGAATTTTGGCCAGAGCCGCGCGAACCCATGCTACCGCACATTCATCGCACAGGCGCCGCGAGCACGGCTTGCTTCACGTACCGGGGCGATTCGCCTCGCCGCCAAGGGTCGTAGTCGTAGGCAAACGCGAGCCGCTCCGCGAGTGGCGGATGGCTATACAGCCAATATTTCAGGAATCCGGGCGGATCGGGGTCCGCGAGGTCGGACTCTCCCAGTTTTTGAAACGCCTGCGCAGCGATTTGCCGGGAATCGGGAAGAACCCCGTGGATCACTTCGAGACCGTAAACATCCGCCTGATGTTCTTCGAAGCGGCTGAAGCTGTTCGCGGCCGGCGTGCAGAAAAACAGAAGCACCTGAACGATGAGCAGCAGCAGAACAAAAGCCGCCCAATCCTTGTCGCTGTAGATCCCCCATGCTGCGCTCCAGTGCCCGAGAGCCCAATGCAGTCCACGGAAAGCAAAGTAGAGACAGGCCAACAGCATACCTGCAAAAAAGAGGTATCCCTTCCAAACATGCCCGAGAACGTAATGGCCCAACTCATGCCCAACGATGAAAAGCGTTTCGTTGCGCCCCAGCTTTTGGATGGTGTTGTCCCAGACGACCACGCGTTTCGAGGCTCCGAGACCTGTAACGTACGCATTCATCTCGTTGGTTTTCTCGCTTGCCTTCATCAGGAACATGCGATTGGCGGGAATATCTATGCCTGCGTGCTGCGCGATTTCCTCAATGCCCTTCACCAGAGCCGGGTGGCTCTGCTCGAGCGGCTGAAACTGATTGAAGATTGGATCGATCACTAGCGGCGCACCAAACACCAGTGCTGCCGAAATCGGCAATAGCGCCATCCAAAGGCAGAGCCACCAGCGCCTGGGGCTGCGCCGCATCAGAGCGTCAAGGATCCACACAACAACGATCGCCAACAATATGCTCAACAAACTTGCTTTTGCATAGTCTGCAAGCCATGAGCCCCAGCGCTGAATCGACTGCTCGTAGCGCAAGGAGAGGCTGTGGCCGTAGATCGACACCGGCAACTGACCAAGCTCCACGATGACGAGAATCGCCGGCATAAAAATCGCCGCTTGCAGCCAGCGCGAGCCGCTTAGTGATTCGGCGAAATTGCGCAACCACACGGCGATGCCTAGCCGCAAAATCAACAGGAGGAGGGCAAAGTCCATCAGCACCCGGACGAAATAAAGCGAGTACAACGTTCGCGAATACTGGCGCGCCCGTCGAGCGCGCTCGGGCGAGAGCACGTAGCGGCCGGTCGATGCGCGTTCCTCCGTGCTCGCTGCGGCGGGAGTTTTCCCGGAATTTTGGGAGGCGCTGACAGAAGTTCCGGTTGTGTTTTGCGATGCCCTCCGTGCGCCATTGCCTTCGGCGAGTCCGCACGTGCAAACAATGGCTATCAAGGCCAGCAAGCCCGCGCCATACCACAACCTCGATCTAATGGGACCAGCTCGCACAAAATCCCTCGCGACCGCCGTTCTGGTGCTGGGAGTATGCGGCAGGCCCCGGGTTCACGCAAGCACGCGATGGCGTGTCGCACGCGTGGCCTCGATTTTGGTTTCCGCCAGCTACGGATGGGGAGCCACTGGGCCGCCGTGCGCTGTCTTCAGGCAATAATTGCGCACCGCGCCGCTAGTTGCCAAACCGATGTGTATGTAAGACGTCCACCGCTCCAGCGCGTGATGACGATACCGGTGAAATAAGTAAGAAGCCGCCATGGAAGCGCCCGTTCCCGCCGCCTCCACTGCGGCGAATGCCGCATGGTCATCCACTAAGTCGTTGGTCAGCAGAATCTCCTGGCGGCCGCGCTGCCGCATGTTTAGCGTCGAAAAATAATCCAGCGTTCGCGACGCGGCAACTCCCGCAAAAAGCCAGTCATTCGGCTTATCCCAGAAACGATGAGCCTGCGGTGCGGCTGCGCGGACGGCCTTCACCGGATCGGCGCCCGCCTGTTCGCGGTGTCCGGCCCGGCTCTTGTCGCTGGCTTGTGGATTTGGTGCAATGTCGTAGGCCTTGCGCTTGATCAAGATATGGGCCGAACCGAACACTTGGCGTGCCGGGCCGTCGGCTGGACTGAGAAGGCCGGTGGCCAAAGCGTTGACGATGGCGGTTTGGTCCACGCCAGATGATGCGAGTACCGGTGCATCGGTCCGTTGTGCCCCGAACGACGACAAGGGCATCAGGAGCAACGCAGAGAGCCGAAGAATTTTCATTCGTGCCTTGTAGCGTGAAGCGCAAACCGCAAACCGGCAAGGCTAAAGCCTCCGAAGTGGACGTGTCCAGCGGAAATCAGCCGGACTGTGCCACTTGCCAAGCGCGATTCCAGGTCCTGCGCCGCTTGCCCCAGGTCCGCCCGCGCCGGGAGCAAGCTCGTAAGCCCGATTTCGCATGCACCATGGTGCGAAGTTCTCTCTGTGAACGCTTGTGGAAATTTGAAATCCCCTGTTGACATCCGCTGGCACAGCGGGCATACTTACGTGGTTGTGGATAGCCTTTCTGCTGGACAGGGGGGCCTCGCTCTTTGACAATCGATACGATGTGCCAGAATCCGTTCGAAGCCATTCGGTTCTTCGAGACTGAATGGATTGAGTAAATCGAGCGATCAACAATTTGCTTGGACAGGCTGGCCTCGGTGCAAACCGGGGTTTTTTTACGCCTGCTGGGGGCAGTTCATTTTTGCCCGCTGCAGGCGGGTCCAAGCGACAGGTTTCAAACGAGAGTTTGATCCTGGCTCAGAACGAACGCTGGCGGCGTGCTTAACACATGCAAGTCGAGTGCGCGTGCCGTAGCAATACGGTATGGCGCACGGCGCACGGGTGCGTAACACGTGGGTAACCTGCCCTTTGGTGGGGAATAACCCCGGGAAACCGGGGCTAATTCCGCATAAGATCCGCAAGGATGAAAGCCG
>Ga0209062_1006045_pt1 | contig 11303 bp, 9 predicted proteins | sample Coa_R2_2_FD_187158 | JGI IMG/M metagenome (GOLD analysis project Ga0209062, IMG submission 187158) | Surface soil microbial communities from Centralia Pennsylvania, which are recovering from an underground coalmine fire - Coalmine... | ecosystem: Environmental > Terrestrial > Soil > Unclassified ...
CGTCCAGGAGGGTCCGAGATATTGGCCGTCGCGGTCATAGACCTGGATGCGGGCCGTGAAATCGACGAGATAGAGACGGTCGTGGGTATCGATGGCAATGGCGCGCGGGCGAACAAAATCGCCGTTCTGCACGCCGCGCTTGCCCCAAACCAGCTCCGGCTGCGCCGCGTCGCCGCCGCAGCCGAGCAGAAGGGGAACCAGTGCCAGCCCGCAGCGCCACCAAGGGCGAGCGGGGTTGCGTAAGCGCCCCGAGTTTTCTTCTCTCACGTGAGCGGCCTCCAGCGCGGATCAATCCTCTCGATTGATCGGTGGTTGTGCAACCAGTCGATTCGGCAGGAGGCGCAAGCGCAGCTCCCGAAGAAGCTCATGATCCGCAAAAAGCTGAATGCGATACATGCCCGGCTCGGGGAAAACGGGATCCGGCGTGAACACCAGCTCCACGTTTAGGTTGGGGTCCGGACAATCCACCACGAGGGTTTTCTCGCAGAGAGTGCCGTACATCTCATCCATGTCCGTGACGCGGATGCGCACCGGGGTCTGCCCGTGCATGTCGGTCATGGACACGTACACGCGCAGAGGATTGGGCGGCGTGGGAAACTTTGGGCAGCCGAGCATGTTGTACGTACCCAGGATGAAAAACTTTTTGGTGGCCGGATCGCGATGGATGGCGTCGGCCAAGAGCATGGCTTGAGCGAGCGGCGGGGGTTGTCCGAATTTTTCCGCAGGCATGAGATGCTCCAGAGAAGCGGCGAGGCTGTTCTGTTATGGTTAACTTCCGCGGCGATTCGGTCAAGAGCAGGCGAAACGGACCGGGAGAGGAGAGGTTCCGATTCAGCTATAATAACATTTACGTATATCCCAGGGGAAGAAGTCATTGCCGATCGAAGAACAGGCCCTGCCTAAGCTGTAATCCGCTCTTCCGCTTCATGCTTGAGTCGTTCTTGCAGAAAAGCCAGCACCGCGGCCTCTTCGGCCGGCAGCTCGTGCAGCGAGCCGGCAATCTCGCTCTCCACGCGCTGACGCAGTGTTTCCAGAAGCGAGCCGTCGAGATAAGAATTAATCACGGCCGGATGAACGTAGCACTTTCGGCAGACGGCCTTGGTATTGCCCAGCCGTTTCGATACCGCTTCGATGGCCGCGACAATGTTGCGCTTGGCCTGCGCTTGCGAGTCAAAGCTGGCGAACTCCTGCAAGGCGCGGGCGGCCAGCACCGTGCCCGCCCAGGTGCGGAAGTCCTTGGCCGTGAATTCCTGCCCGGCGATCTCCTGGATGTAGGCATTGACATCCGCCGAATCGATGTCGTAGGTGGTGCCGTCACCGTCGAGATACTGAAACAATTCCTGGCCCGGCAAATCCTGGCAGCGCTGCACGATGCGCGCCAGCCGGCGGTCGTCCACGCGGATGCTGTGGCGAATCCCGCTCTTGCCGCGAAAGGTAAACTGCAGGCTCGGCCCTTCGACTGTGACGTGTCGGTTGCGCAGCGTGGTCAGGCCGAAGGAACCGTTGGAGCGGGCGTACTCCTCGTTGCCGACGCGGATGAGAGTGGTTTCGAGCAAGCGGACCACGGTGGCCAGCACCTTCGTCCGTGGCAGCCCTGGCTGCGCCAGATCCTTTTCGACGCGGGCGCGGATGGCCGGCAACGCCTGGGCGAAGGCGATCATTCGGTAGTATTTCGTCTCATCGCGGACAGCCCGCCAGCGCGGGTGGTAGCGATACTGCTTGCGGCCCCGGGCATCGTATCCGGTGGCCTGCAAATGGCCATTGGCGAGCGGACAAATCCATACCGCTGTCCAGGCCGGCGGGATGGCGAGCGCGCGGATGCGCTGCAGCGTCTCGGCATCGCGGACGGGCTTGCCGTCTGGGCCAAGATAGCGAAATTGCTTTCCCTTGCGGATGCGGCGGATTCCGGGGTGATCGTCGTTCACGTAGCGCAATCCCGCCTCGCGGGCCGATTCGAGGGGATCGACTACCAGGCGAATCTTCTGACGGCGAGTTGTTTTCTTGAAGGACCGACGCCGGCAGGTGGTGCGGCAGGCGTCCGCTCGTAGGGTTTTCATTTGTGGCCTCGTCTGCTCCGTAGGCTGGCTCACCAGCCTCACCAACAAGAAGCAAACGAGATGCCAACTATCCTTGCAGATCCGACGTATCCAGTCGTCCCTCCGCCTGCAACTGCTTGAACTGCACCAACGTCCGCCGGATGCCCTCCACGAGCGGCGTCTTCGGCAGCGGCCCCACATCGCGCTGCAGCGCCGAATTGTCGAGATCGTAGGCGATGGCGATTTGCCGCTCGCCATAGGTGATGAGTTTCTCCGCGGCGGGATCGACCGTACAGAGCGCCCGGTGAAACGCCGCCAGATCCACCACATCGCCGCGCAGGTTGTACGATTTCGCGCCGCGGTAAGGCGCTTCCAGGCAGCGGATAAATGCGTGGGCCACATCTTCGACGTATTGCAAATCCTGCCAGCCGCCGTAGCTGATGTGATAGGGCCGGCCCAGCGCCAGGCACTTGATCGCTTTGGTCGGCTCGCTGGTCATGCCGAAATCGCGGCCGACGCCGTAAACCGTCCAGGGCCGCAGGCCGATGCTCGATAAGCCGTGGTCCTGGAAATAGACGCGGGCATTCCCCTCGTTGCAACATTTGAAATAGCCGTAATGCGTTGTCGGCGCGAGCAGCACGTCGTCGCCCGCGCTGCCGGGAGGATAGCTCTCCGGCGGCCCAAACACGGCAGCAGAGCTGGCGTAGACAAGCCGCTGCACGCCTCCTTGCGACTCGCGCACCGCCTCGAAGACGGCCAGCGTACCCACAACATTCACTTTCGCGCCGAGGATCGGATTGGCCCGGCACACCGGCACTTGCAAGCCTGCCAGGTGAACGATGTGGGTGATGCCGTGCTTGTCGATAGAAGATTTCAGTGCGGGCAGATCGGTCACGTCGCCCTGCACAAAGGTCACACGGCGGACCTGCTGCTCGCTCATGATTTGCCGCATGCGATGCGTGTCTTCCTTTAGGTCGTAGATGAACGCTTCGTCGCCGCGCTCCAGAAGGATGCGCGCGATCCAGCTGCCGATACAACCGTAACCACCTGTCAGAAGAACACGCATGGTTTCTCTCGGGGCGCTTACGCAACCCCGCTCGCCTGGAGTAGTCAATCGCCGCCCGATCGCGTATGCTTATGCTGTTGTATTTTAGCTACGAATCACGGGCGAGCGGGGTTGCGTAAGCGCCCCGAGAGAAACCATGAGTGTAAGCGTTGCGGTTGTTGGTGCGACCGGTGCGGTCGGTGAAATTCTGCGGCAGGTGCTGCACGAACGTGCATTCCCCTTCCGCGCCATCAAGTTCCTCGCTTCCGAGCGCAGCGCGGGCAAATCTCTGACGTTCCAGGGGAAAACGTACACGATCGAGCCGATTCGTCCCGAGGCGTTCGCCGGCGTCGATCTTGCCTTCTTCAGCACCCCGGCGTCGATCAGCCGCGAATACGTGCCGATCGCCGCTCGCGCCGGCGCCGTGGCCATCGATAAATCCAGCGTTTTTCGCATGGATCCCGAAGTGCCGCTCGTCGTGCCGGAAGTCAACGGCGATATTTTACAGCACATTCCCAAGGGCATTGTCGCCACGCCGAACTGCTCGACAACGCAAATGGTCGTGGCGCTGAAGCCGTTGCACGATCTGGCGAAAATCAAGCGCGTGGTGGTAGCCACTTATCAAGCATCGTCCGGCAACGGCGCCAAGGCGCTGCGCGAGCTGGACGCCCAGGTGACGGCGATCGGCCGGGGCGAGGCGGTGCCGCCGGCGCAAGTGCATGCCGCCCAGCTAGCGGGCAACGTCCTGCCGCACGACTGGAAGCCGGGCGACGAGGGCTACACCGAAGAAGAGGCCAAGATGATCGCCGAGACGCGCAAGATCATGGGCGATGAGGGTATTCGGGTCTCGGCGACCACGGCCCGCGTGCCGGTGCGCATCGGCCATTCCGAAGCGATCAATCTGGAGTTTGTCCATCCGATTACTCCCGATCAGGCCCGCGACGCGCTGCGCCGCGCTCCTGGCATCGTTGTTTTGGACGATCCGAGCAAGGGTGAAGTACCGTTGCCGTTGCACCTGGCCGGCCGCGATGAAGTGTTCGTCGGCCGCATCCGCCGCGATCCGACGGTGCCGCACGGACTCAATCTGTGGGTGGTGGCCGACAACCTCCGCAAGGGCGCGGCAACCAACGCGGTGCAAATCGCCGAAGTGCTGGTGCAACGCGGCTGGCTGCCCCGTCGCTAGGCGAACGGCCGGCGTTAGCCGGCTGGTGTCGCTAGGCGAACGGCCGGCGTTAGCCGGCTGGTGTAGCCCCGACCAGCCGGCTGACGCCGGCCGTTCGCCTTGACCTCCATGCGCAACATCAAATTAATCCTCAGCTACGACGGCACCGACTTTCACGGCTGGCAGCTTCAGCCCGGCTTGCGCACTGTGCAAGAGACGTTGGAGCACGCGCTGGCGGCGCTGACCGGCGAGCACATTCGCGTCAACGCCAGCGGCCGCACCGATACGGGAGTGCATGCCGTCGGTCAGGTCGTCAACTTCCGCAGTAAAACAACGCTGCCGGCGGATGTGCTGGTGCGAGCCATCAACGCCCATTTACCTGCCGATGTCGTGGTGCGCGAGGCCGCCCTTGTGCCGGATTCATTCGACGCCAACCGCGACGCCAAACGCAAGCTCTATCGCTACATCATCCACGACGGCCCAGTGCCGGACCTGTTCATGCGGCGCTATTGCCATCACACGCGCTACCGCCTCGACGCTGCGACGATGGCGCGCGCGGCGGCATGCCTGCGCGGAACGCATGATTTCCGCTGCTTCGAGACGGAATGGCCCAATCGCGCTTCGAGCGTCCGAACCATCACGCACCTGATGATCAATCGTTTCAGCGACTGGATCTGGTTGGATGTGGAGGCGGACGGCTTCCTGTACAATATGGTACGAGCCATCGCCGGCACGCTTATCAATGTAGGCCGCGATTATTGGCCGGAATCGCGCGTCGCCGAGATTCTGGAGGCAGGGGACCGCACGTTGGCGGGACCAACGGCACCGGCGCAGGGGTTGTTCCTGATGCGCGTTAAATATGAATGATTGAGCAAACGGCATGTCGAATGCGAACCAATCTTACCCGGAGAAATTGGCCGTCGAGCCGTTGACCCGGCCACCGCAGGCCAAGGTGCGCGTGCCGGGTTCCAAGAGCATCACGAATCGGGCGCTAGTGTTAGCGGCGCTGTCAGACAATAGCTATGGATGCGTGCTGCGAGGCGTCTTGCATAGCGAAGATACGGAGGTGATGGCTTCAGCTCTGACTCGTCTTGGGTTTGAGGTCTATGCCGACTGGCAGGCAGATGAAGTCTCGATCGTTCGTCCCCAGACAGTGGATGACGTAATTCCCTTAAGCCACGCCGAATTATTCGTGGCGAACTCAGGGACCACTATGCGCTTTTTGACGGCAATGGTGAGTCTTGGAAAGGGACGTTATCGGCTTGACGGCATTCCCCGAATGCGAGAGCGGCCGATTGAAGACCTCCTACGAGCACTTCGACAACTCGGCGCCCAAGCCCAGAGTGAAAACGGCAATGGTTGTCCCCCGGTTCTCATCTCAGCGAATGGATTGAGCGGAGGCCACGTTCGCATCAAAGGAGACATCAGCAGTCAATTCCTCAGTGCTTTGCTACTAACAGTTCCGTTCGCGCAGAACGATACTATAATCGAAGTCGATGGTAAATTGGTGTCTTGGCCCTATGTCGCCATGACGGTAGAGATGCTGCAACGCTGGGGTCTGGAAGTAGAGGCGAAGGACGGTGTCCGTTTTCGCATTCCTGGACGGCAAGAATCTGGATTGGGTGTTTTTGACATCGAGCCGGATGCCTCGGCTGCGAGCTACTTCTGGGCTGCTGCCGCAATAACCGGCGGCCAAATCCGCGTCGCCGACCTCACCATGCACAGCCTGCAAGGCGACGTACGCTTCGTCGAAGTACTCGAAGAAATGGGTTGCACCATCTTCCGAGGCGATTCAGGCATCACCGTCCGCGGCGGCCCGCTGCACGGCATCGACGTGGATATGAACGACATCAGTGACACCGTCATGACACTCGCCGCCGTCGCTTGTTTCGCCGAGGGGCCGACCACCATTCGCAATGTCGCTCACATTCGCCACAAGGAAACCGATCGCCTCGCCGCACTCGCCACCGAGCTGCGCCGCGTCGGCGCTGAGGTTGAAGAGTTCGCCGACGGCCTGACCATCACGCCGCGGCCGCTCCACGGCGCGGAAATCGAAACCTACAACGATCACCGCATGGCCATGAGCATGGCCCTGATCGGTCTGCGCGTGCCGGGCATCGTCATCAAGAATCCCGGCTGCGTGGCCAAAACGTATCCTCACTTCTTCACCGATCTCGAACGGCTCCGCGACGAAACGCCGGAGGGCAAATCATGAATCTGCAATGCTTCCAACGATCTTTCCACGTGCTTTTGCTCGCCGCCGCGCTGGTGCTGCCGGCGACGGCTCAGGCTCAGAGCGAGCTGCTTACGCGGTACAAATTGGAAATCGTCGTTCACGTTGCCGAGAATCGAACGCTGACCGATGTGTTCCGCGGGCGTGTCGAGCGCGAGCTGCGCGACGGCTTCCAGGCCGCCCTTGGCGATATGGGCCACGTCACGGTGACGCACGAACATCCGCGCCTGGCCGAGGTACTGGCGCGCGGGTTGCGTTCGCTCGATGATTGGAAGGACCGCGACGATAAGAAGACGCACTTCGTGCTGATCGATTACTCCGGCGTGCATTACGAGATCCAGGCGCGCCAGTACGACGGCACGATTGGGCGGGCCAGTCCGGTGGTGCGCCGCGACCGCACGCGCGATCGCGATTTCGTCGCCAAGGCGGCGGCCTTGCTCATCAAGCACGATTTTGGCGTCGTCGGCACCGTGCAGTCGGAATCGGAAGGAGCAAGCAAGCAGGTCAAGATCGAGCTGCGCGGCGGCGGGCTGGGCGATATGTCGCGCTGGGTCAAGAAGGACGATGTCTTCGCCCTGGCGCCGCCGGACGGCGGCTCATCGTTGTTGCTGCGCTGGTCGCTGTTGCAGGTCGAGCGAGCGCCGGACGAGGCCGCCCGCGATGGCGTGTGCGAGTGCCGCTTTTTCCATCGCTATCGGATAACGGGAGGCATCGTTGGCTATCGCTGCATCAAGCTCGGCACCGTGCGGGCGCCCTTGCGCATCCGCTGGGTTCAGGGGGGGACGAAAGGTCGAGGCAAACCCCTGAATCAACAAATCTCCGTGGACATTCGCCGCTATGGCTTCGAGGGCGAGGAAAAATTACCGAAGGAGAGCAATCTTGACGGCGTGATGGAGACGGTGCGCGACAAGAACGGCGTGTTCGACAATGTGGCCTTTGTCCGCGTCACCTTCGGACTCGGCGATTCCAAGCCGCAGATTCCGATCGCCCTCTGCGACGACCAGCCCATCTCCATCGAGGTGGACCCTCCCAAGGATTCCGATTCGTTGTTCGCCTACCAAAAGACCCAATGGCAGGCCGAGGTCGCCGAAAGCGTGCGCATGCAAGCCAACCTCTTCAAGAGGCTGGAGGCGTTGGGCGCCAACCCGGAGAAACGCGCCGAGATCATTCAATTGGCCAAGAGCGGCCTGAGTCACATCCAAGCGGATCGCACGAAACTGGAGGGGCAACGCGGGGAACTTGCCAAGAGGAACAAGAGAGATTTGAAAACGCCGATTGAGGATGAGCGATTGAAACAGCTTGGGGACTACGAGCAGGCACTGAGGGATTTCATCGCCAAACAGGAGGAAATCGAGAAGACGGAGAATGATCCTCAATTGAAAAGGTGGCGCTCCGAGATTGCGAGTGCCAAGCTGATCGAGAACGATCTGGAATTCGGCAAAGCGATCGAGATTTACGAGCGCATCCAAAACGAGGGCTACAAGAACGCCGACTTGGAGAAGCATTTAGCGGATTTGCACAAGATCTGGGACACGAGCGATAACGATCTCAAGGATGCACGCGGGTTCATCTACGGCGTTTGGCCCTCGCTCGACATAACGCGCCTGGAGGAAAAGATCCCCGAAGCGAAAAAGGCATTCAAAAAGTGCCAGGATGCCCGCGACTACATCCCTATTAAGAAGCTGCTTTTGGGAACATTGAGGCATGCCGATCAGCTGAAAAAGAAGCTGGACGAGTTGCAACCGGACCTGGTTACGGACGATGCGAAGGAGTATGAGCAATTCTCGAAGATAGGCAAGCAAATCGCCGATCTGGGGGACGAACTCCAGAACTCTCTGAAAAAAGCGGACGTTAAATGAGGGCACCGGGCCGATCAGCGGCGCGGTGGCGGCGTGGTCTTCGAACCGTGCGGCGGTAGCGGGTTGCCGACACGAATCGGCGTCTTGCACAGCAAGCACACCACCACGTTATTGCGATCGTGCTCTTCGACGAGCATGAACTTGCGGCACCGCGGATTGGGACACTGAACGGCAAAGACGCCCGGCACATTCGTAGGCATGGCAAATCCCTCAAGCTGTGTCCGAGCCGCACACGCAGCGCAGCGGAGTAAGCGGCCGCCCCAAGAGACCACTTACTCCGCTGCGCTGCGTGCGCGGCTCGGACAATGTCTCTATTATACCTCGCCGCTGAAAAGGTATCATACCCCCATCGGCTTTCGGCTTTCCGTGTACTGAAAACCGAAAACCGAAAACCGAAAAGGAGACGCGATGAAACGATATTTCCTGTGGTGCGGCGTGGCCCTGCTGTTGGTGGCGCCGCTGCATGCCCGGCAGCAGGCGCCGGCGGAGCCGAAGATCGTTCTCGACGTGTGGGACGCCGTTTATGTCAACGGCGCCAAGATGGGCTACCAGCACACCACGGTCGAACAGCAAGAGCGCGACGGCAAAAAAATCTTTCACACCACGCGCTACTTGAGCCTGACCCTCAAACGCTACGACGGTGTCATCACCCAGCGCATGGCCCTGGCCACCGATGAAACGCCCGAAGGCAAGGTCGTCGGCGTTTCCATGACGCACTATCTCGACAAGGACCGCAAGGTCGTGCAGAGCGGCCGCGTCGAGGGCGACAAGCTGATCGTGCAAACGCCGGGCGGAAGGCAAAGCGTGCCGTGGCGTGAAGGAGTGATCGGCTATTACGCACAGGAACGGCTATTCCAGGACCGCAAGGCCAAGGCCGGCGATCGCTTTCGCTTTCTCGATTATCAGCTGCCGCTCCTGACGGCGGTGCCGCAAGATGTGATCGTCAAGGAGCCGGAAGAGAAAGAAGTGCTGACGGCCAAGAAGGACGGCGACGAAGTGAAGGGGGTGAATGTGCGGAAGCGGTTGCTCCGCGTTGAAATCCTGCCGGAGAAAGTCAAGTTGGGTGACAACACGATCCCCTTGCCGCGTCTTGTCCTGTGGCTGGATGAGAAGCTGCGGGTGGTGCGCCAGGAATCGAACACGCCCCTGGGTCTGATGACGCTCTATCGCACGCCGCGCGCCTTGGCCGAGAAGGAAGGCGTCGCGCCCGCGCTGATGGCCGACTTCGGACTCAACTCGCGTATCCGCCTCAATCGCCCGATCGACCATCCCTACCAGGCCCACGAAATTGTCTACCGCATCACCGTCAAGGACGACGACGATCCGACGACGACATTCACGCGCGACGGCCGGCAGACCGTCGAGAACGTCCACGGCAACACCTTCGATCTGCGCGTCCGCGCGGTCCGCGAACCGGCCGAGGGGGAGCATCCCGACAAGGTCAAGGAGGAGTTCCTGAAGAGCAGTTATTTCCTCGACAGCGGCAACGAGAAGATCCGCGAGCAGGCGGCCGAAATCGCCGGCGACCAGACCGATCCCTGGCGCAAGGCGCAACGCATCGAGAAATGGGTTCATGAGCACATGAAAGGGAGTAACGAGATTAATTTCGCGCCGGCCAGCCAAGTGCTAAACGATTTGCAAGGCGATTGCCGCCAGCACGCGATGCTGACCGCCGCCTTGTGCCGCGCCGCGGGCGTGCCGGCGCGCACGGCGGTCGGCCTGGTGTACAGCAATGAGCGCGATCTAGGCCCGGTGCTCGCCTTCCATATGTGGACGGAGGTGTGGATCAAGGGGCAATGGCTCATGCTCGATGCCGTCCTCGGCCACGGCAACGTCGGCGCCGCGCATCTCAAAATCGCCGACCACAGCTGGCAGGACATTCAAACGCTGGCGCCGCTGCTGCCGGTTACGCGCGTGACCGGCAAGGTGCGCGTCGAGGTGGTGAGTGTGAAGTAACAAACTAAATGAACCGCCAAGGCGCCAAGAACACCAAGACAAGAAAGAGGAAAGAGGGAAAAGAGGAAAGAGAGAAAAGAACAAGAGAAGGATTAAGATGAAGATTAAGATTAGGAACAGGATTAAGAGCAAGAGTAAGAGTAAGAGAAGGACATCATGATCGGGGTCTCCGTAGGGCCAATCCTTCTCTTTCTCTTAATCCTCTTCCTAATCTTAATCTTCATCTTGCACTTTCTCTCTTTTCTTGGCGCCTTGGCGGTTCCATTTGAGAGCACGTCTACGCGGCCATCGATTGAGATGGGGGAATGAACAACATGCCGCGCGGCGCGGGAAGGTGCCAGGGGCCAACGGGACCATCCGAGCCTTCCCAGGCGTGGGCCCGCAGGCTGTCGAGAATGCGGCCGGCCAAAGCCAGCACGTCCCGGCCCGCCGCGCCATCGACGCGGGGACGCCGCCCGGTTCGCACGCACTCCAGGAAATCTTGCAGTTCGCGCGTCAGTTGATCGCCGGCATTGCAATCCAGTTCCTGAACCTGCACATGCCGGCCAAACAGTTCCATTTTCAGGGTCGCCAATGCGGGCCCATCGAGGCGGCGCGAATCGATTTGTCGTTGACGCAAATGCTCGGCCGGCTGCATCAGCGTCAAGTGTCGCTGTGCGAAATCGACGCCGGCGAATCCTTCGGGTCCAAAGACGTGCATGCAGCGCACCGGCGTGGGATGAACGCGGCTGGCCTTCAAGTCGGCCACGCAGCCGTTCGTGAACGTCACCCGCGCCTGCGCCAAATCCTCGTTGCCGCCGAGCACGGCCACGCCCAGCGCCTCGACGGTTCGCACCGGCGCTTGCACCAGGGCCAACACCAGATCGAGATCGTGAATCATTAAATCGAGCACCACGCCGATGTCGGTGGAGCGGCCGGAGAATCCGCTATAGCGCTCGCAGGTGATGAATTTCGGCTGCAACGGATGGCGGAGCAATTCCTCGAAAGCAGGATTGAAGCGCTCGATGTGGCC
>Ga0209062_1006047_pt1 | contig 11300 bp, 12 predicted proteins | sample Coa_R2_2_FD_187158 | JGI IMG/M metagenome (GOLD analysis project Ga0209062, IMG submission 187158) | Surface soil microbial communities from Centralia Pennsylvania, which are recovering from an underground coalmine fire - Coalmine... | ecosystem: Environmental > Terrestrial > Soil > Unclassified...
AAGCTCGATCCGGACGGTGTGGTTGGGCCAGCGACATGGAGTGTGTTGCTGCGGTAGTAGCCCTTGATTAATCAAAGGCTGGTGTCGAAAAAAGGCTGGGATCAAAATTCAGTAAATTTCGCGTCGCCGTCGCCCACGGTTCCTATCTAAGCTTAAGTTCTCTCGATCGCCGCCCTCACGTCAATGCTCACTGCAGTAGGACTGGCAACTCCTTCCGTGATCAGAGTATTTAGGATCCGAGTCTGACATCATCCCACTTCAGCGTGTAGCGCTTTTCAGCCCAACGGACTTCGAGGGGCACCGGGGGCTCGACGGCAAGCATTCCAAACCCTATGTCTAATTCAAAGCGATCGCGGGAGCACAATCGCAGCTTAACTCAGGGCAACTTGCTCAACCGAATGACCAACCGCATTCGGCAATCCCTTGAGCTACAGGAAATTTTGTCTGCGACGGTTGCAGAAGTCCAGTCATTTTTAGGCACTGATCGCATCAAAATTTATCGGTTTCAACCGGATGGGTCTGGTCAAGTCATTGCTGAGGCAACCCACTCAGGGCGCTTACCATCCTTGCAAGGACTATACTTCCCAGCCAGCGATATTCCATCTTATGCCAAAGAGCTGTTTGTCAAAGCACGGCAACGCGTCATTGTCGATGTGCCGTCCCAAATAACTACCCTGAGCCGTTTAGACCCTACCCAAACGGCTACCCCCCTCACCCTGGATGACATTTACACCACTCCCATTGAAGACGTTCTTCAGCGTCCTGTGGATCCCTGTCATCTGCAATATCTAACCGCGATGGGTGTGCAGTCATCCCTGGTCATCCCAATCCTGCACCGCCAAGAGCTTTGGGGTCTGTTGGTTTCGCATCATGCTAAACCTAAACAGTTCTCCAAACAGCGGCTGCAGACGGTGCAGATGGTCGCGGATCATGTATCTATTGCAATCGCGCAATCGCAGCTATTAACCAACACCCGCGCGAAAGCCGACCGAGAAGCCGTCATCAACCAGATCTCGACGCTACTGCACGCGCCGATCCCAGTCGGCGAGGTGCTGCAAACCGTTTTAGAACGAGCCGTCAAGGCTGTCGATGGAGCTGGTGGTCGTCTTTACTTAATGGCCAATGAGCTAAGCTCAATGACACAGCTTTATACCGTTGGTGCCCAACCCGTAACGCGATCGACGGAGCCACCTCTGGAAGCGGGTTCTTTTTGGCAACAGTTCATTGGGCCTGAAGCATCCTCCCCGCAGCACTCTGAAATCGATCCAAACATCTGGTTAGCACTCAACCCCGACCACCGTGATCGCGATTGGGCTACCCTGCATCAACAAACAGTGCACGATTTATGCCTTGTCAACGACATTACCCAGGAACCGCTCCTGGAAGTGGTGCAATCTCGATTTCAAGACACCCACATCCGCAGTTTGCTCGTGATGCCTCTACGCTATGGCGATGTGCCGCTGGGTTGTCTAACGATCTTTCGCAACGAAATTGACACCGATGTTAGCTGGGCCGGTCGGTTTGACCCGGATGAACGGCATCAATGCGTCCGCAGCTCGTTTGAAGTATGGCGTGAACTCAAACGGGGCCAGATCCGACCCTGGACGACCAACGAGATTGAACTGCTGCGATCGATCGGCACTCATTTGACGATGGCCGTAATGCAACACCGACTTTACCAATGCGAGCGAGAACAGCGCATCCTGGTCGAGATGCGAAACTCTGAGCTGAATGTTGCACGCACCTCTGCTGAAGCAGCCAGCCGTCTCAAGTCAGATTTTCTCTCGTCTACCAGCCATGAACTACGCACCCCGCTGGCCTCAACGTTGAACTACCTTGAACTGCTCAGGAGCGGCCTGTATGACAATCCTGAAGAGCTACAGGAATATATCAACATCGCTTACCAGTCAGCCAAAAATTTAGTTGACATCATCAACGATATCCTGGACATCGCCAAGATCGAAGCAGGACGGATGTCCGTTCAATTTGAGACGGTCGATCTGCGCAAGATGCTGCAGCAGCAGGAAGATCTCTTTCGACCAGAGAGCCGACAGAAGGGCATTGCGCTGGTCGTTGACTGCCAGGTTGAGCAGCTACAGGCAGACGCCGTTAAGCTGAGGCAAATTCTCACAAATCTACTGGCAAACGCCTTTAAGTTCACCAACACCGGTCGGATCGTCGTTCGTGCAAGCCAGCGCTGCAACACCAGCCATCCGTCTCGCCCAGTGGTTGAAGTGTCTGTCACTGATACGGGCATCGGCATCGATCGCGAACACAAGGATTCACTCTTCGAACCGTTTGTGCAAGCAGATGGTTCAATCAAACGGCGCTATGGAGGCACAGGCTTAGGTCTGACGATTTGCAAGCGTCTGGTGGAGTTAATGAATGGGCAAATTTGGCTGGAAAGCCCTGGCAAAGGACAGGGTACAACCATTACCTTTACCCTGCCAGCTTGGCCACACGCCCAACCAGGACAAAGCCACTAACCGTGATCGCCTTGAACCTGTTCGAGGGTCGATCGCGACCTGAAATGATTGCTCAATGAGGCCTCAGTCATGTCTGGTTTAAACGTGCTGCTGGTTGATGATGATGATTTATTGGCGAAAGGAACCGCCAAACTGATTCAACGCCTGGGTGGGCATCAGGTTGACATCACGGCTGAACCAGCCGATATTTTCCAACGCTGTCGATCGCAGTCCATTGATATTGTGCTGATGGACGTCAACCTGCCCGAAGCCGAATGGTTAGGACAACCCGTGAGCGGTGCTGACCTGGCACACATACTCAAAACCCAGCCCCAAACAGCCCATATCCCGATCATTCTCGTCACGGCCTATGCAATGCTCACCGAGCGTCAACCCTTGCTAGATCTGTCGCAGGCCGATGCACTCTGCGTTAAGCCCATTACCAACTATCAAGACCTCCTTCAGCTCATCGATCGCCTGTGCAATCAGCGATCGTCTCAGTAAGCTGACTGCCGATTCTAGCCTTTCGTCCGCGTTCGAAGCCACGCGATCGCGGTTGATACCGCTTGTTCCTTAAAATCGTGAATTTAATCAAACCGCAAATCCTCTGTACGGGCGTTCGCTTTAGCGTGTGCTTTGCACTCAGCCTTGAAATTCATCGAAGCAACGACTGGGCAGGCTTTGGCCCTACCAGCGTTCGGACTGATCTAATTCGCATTCCTTAGCCTTCCGGCTTCTCGATCAGCACCGTCACAGACGCCACTGCAACTAGCATTTCATCATTTTTGTCGTTAAGCGATGCGATCGCGCGGCCCTGTACAACCATGCCACCCGATTCAACCGTTAGCGTTTTGCGTCCAAAGGGTAGCACAGACAGCACCTCTGCCTCCCGTACCTGCTCAGGATAGGGCACAGCAACCTGAACCGCCACAATCATTTGATCTGGATCGCTCAATCCTGCAACCTCCCAAATACCTGGAAGAGCGTTATGCGCGATCGCATTGCGGACAGCACGGGCCGCCGCTACGGTCGGTTCCTGCCCATGCTGGTCGACCCCCATTCCCATCTCAATTACAAACCGTTTGCGTGGCATAACACCTCAAAAGACGTTGGTTATAAGTCATCGTTGTAATCGCCAGCAGACTGAGGGAAGGAAGCAACGATTCCCAAAACCGATTTGCTGAAAACAGATTGATGAAGACCGCTGGCCTTATCCATCCTCACATCTGCACCCGGCTCACTTTTCACGCCTCACCCCTGATTTTGGTCTGCGCAATCAGCTGTAAAGCTGTCAGCATAGCAGGTGTGTCGTGCGAAATCTGCTGGCTCAGGTTAAGCTGTGTCGCGATCGACTCCAGCGTTTCTCCCTGCTGCAGGCATTCGCTCAAGGTCGTGACTTCATTCCAGGTCAAATCACTTTCTACGTAAGCTTTGGCGATCGCGATCGGTAAATCTGCGTGCGGATTACCTTCTGCTCGCGTCATCATGTTGTGCCCGATTGCCAGGGCACGATCAAAGCATTGATACCAGCACCTGGGCTGATATTGCAACGCCGTCTGAAACAGTTGTTCATGCTCTTCCCGATCAACGGCGCGATCGCTCTCGCTCGACACAATCAGCATTGGTGCCATTGGTTGCACCTTCGCGCGTTTGAGAATTTCTTGCCCCATATCAAGAAATGTGCGTAACGCTGGCATACGAAAGCCCCTGTAGCCAAAGTTGGCCACTCCGGGCTGTGTTTTCCATTCAAAGTAAACGTTCATCCGCTCGACAACCCAATCGACAAACGCATTTGTCCCACTCAGATAGGGGGCAAACAGCAGCACGCGATCGATCTGCTGCGGATACGTCAACGCCAGCCATGCCGCAAGCGTGCTACCGCCTGAGAGTCCCCCCAGGACAACGCGATCGCCCAACGACTGGGCATAGGTTAACCAGTTCTGCCCAAATTCCTGGTAGATAAATGGATTCTCCGGAAGTGGTGGTGGTGCCTCATCGTTCCAGTCTCCGGCCTGTCCGTGTCCTGGTAACAGCGGAATCAGCACGTTATAGCCCGACTGAAAAAACGCGTTGCCGATCGGGGCAAACTGCTCCGGTGAGGCAGTAAACCCGTGAAAAAAGACAATCACCTTCGCTGTTGGCTGAAGCTGAAGTAAAAATCGAGAACGGCTCGCTTCATCCCTTAGACCCAGAGCATCTTCTCGATCTCTCGTCTTTTGAATTAACGCCTGAGCATAATCAGCGTAATCGGTCATTTTCATCCAACCCTTTCGTGCAATCCCCCTGCGTTACTGCATTGCTTACAGCAGACATCAAGGTAGTTTCTAGTCGTCGCCATCCAGCGGGTAGTAGAGGCGAGTCAGAGCAACAATCCAGCCTGCATGTTGCTGCCGTTGGCCACGTTCTTAGCGCTCTGCCCCAAGCCATAACTCGAAAACAATCGCGTTAAATCGCCCCAAAGAATCAGACAAGCGATGAATTCCCCCATGACACTGCTCTAAACCAGTGAATTCATAGAAAACCCTGGTTCGCCATCACCCGACCGGGTACAAAAGAATAATTTTTGTAAACATTGACCTTTTTGATTCTAAACTGTATGATTAGATACAGAAAGATAAATCGTTCATCTAGAGTTCTACAGCTGGAATTAGATCAAACGCTTCGGGCAGGATCTTTCAGAGGTAGAGACCGGACGGAAGTAGGGAGTCATCCCGAAGGAACGCGCCTCTCGCAACACAACATCTAGGAGGCGAACATGAAACTCACTTATCGCGGCGTTAATTACGACTTCAATCCTTCTTCGCTGCAATATCGCGGCGCGAAGCAACGGTTGGCCGAGGTTGCTAAGACAAGAGCATTGGGAGCAATCTTGACCTATCGGGGAACTGCTTACACGTTCGAGCCGACGTCTGAAGCCGTGGCCGTTGGGCCGCACGTTACTCCGGGCACGGTGCTGACCTATCGTGGATTCTCCTACACGATTCAGCCAGCAGCCCAAACCGTACCGGCCCCAACGGTTGCAGCACAGGAATCTCAACCAACGGTCAAAGCACCTGTCCGCTCGATTCAAGAGCAGGAGCGCGTCTTGACTATCAATCATCATCGCGCGATGAAGCATCGTCAGCAAGTCATGCTGGCACGATCGACCGCTGAACTGGGCGTACCCCAAACAGCTCTCAAGCACTGGGAACGAATTCAAGAAACCTTCAACCCAGCGTTTCAATCTACCTACGATCGTAGCCACGCTGCTCTGAGCTAGTTAACGCTGACCAAGGCTCTTGAACGAGTCCTTGCCTGATTGTCTCCGATTCGGTGCATCACAATAGCCGCTCCACTCCAGGGGCGGCTATTGCACTTTAAAACCACTATTTTTAACTGTTAAATGCAAAACAATTAAGGGAACGATCATCAGAGGATGTCCGAGCCGTCCCCAAATGTGATGCTGTAGCTGGCGGCAGGCCATACCGGATGAGTGCCATAAACCGTCGTACACGCTGCGACCCGAAATGCAAAGGCCTACATGACAGCCGAGCAATGTAATGCTGTACCCCAGGCAGAACGACAAAACCCCTGTTAAGACATCCGCTCCGAGTGATATGCATTTAATACACCCGCTCCATGAGTTCTCCATAAGCAGCCGTTTCAATCGAATGAAGGTGGCATCAAATGGCGAGTTCGATCGCGATCGCGTTAGGAATGGTCACTGCTTTTGATGATGTTCCTATAGGATTGAATCCAATGAGCGGGATGACTAGCAAGATTCATCAGGTAAGAAGAATGGGACTGAGCAAATTTGATGCGGATCAGGTCAAACGTGCGTTTACCCTACTGCAATCCAGTGGTATTGAGCCAACGGCTGAGACAATTCAAGCTCTGGTTGAAACAGCCGAAGCCCACTATCCCAACGATCCAAACAGTTTAGAGAAAGCAACCCAGTCGATGGTGGAATTTTTTACAGGCTCACCTGCTGCCCGCGAAAAGGATGAACGGCCCTGGGAGCGGCTCTGGCAGTGGGCCTTTTCAGTCCTACGGATCTGAACATAAGAACCAACTTGAGGCAGACGCGCCGCTATGTGTCTGGCTGTTAAACTTTGGCGTAAATTGCGCTTTTGCCCTCTATGTCTTTAGTTTACCAGGCACCAAAACGCCGCAAAGAGATCCTGCGAGTCGTTCAAGCAGTTGCAATCATTATTGTGGGGGTGTCTCACTTTGCAAAGCCAGAACCGTACGTCAAGATCGTGCCGCCACAGTTGCTCCACCCACTCGAACTAGTCTATATCAGCGGTTTTTTCGAGATTTTAGGTGGTATAGGCCTCTTGATCCCCTACGTGAGTGTAGCGGCAGCATGGGGTCTCGTTGCGCTGTATATTGCCGTATTTCCAGCCAATATCAACATGACGTTGAACGACATTGAACTGGAAGGAATTCCCCATAATCCAGTGCTCTACTGGGTCAGACTGCCACTACAAGCTGTGCTAATTGCTTGGGCCTGGTGGTATACCCGCAGACCAGACGATCAGCCAGGAGCCTCAACAGTTGCCGCGATCGCAGCATCGTTCCTGCCTGTGAAAAAATGAAAATTTAATCGGAGAAAACTGGGGGACTCTAAACGTCTAGTTTTCCCAGAATGACAGCCGTTCTCAATCGAGTCAGCCATATTTTGTCACGGTCGAGAGTATGGCGATGCAAATGAAAACGGCTGTTGGGACTAACACCGATTCCCTGAATTCGGTTTACAAATTCTCGTCAGGGCATACAGCCACACAGACGGGCATTTGTAGTCCTATGGGTCGAAACGGGTCTAAGGAAGCATTTTGGATCGCACTTCGCCGCTTTAAAGTACCTTCTGACGATAGGCCAAGACAAGTCAGAAAGGCGACCTGGATCTGATGCTTGAACAATTGGCATTTGGCTCCAGCTTTCGGCCCCGCTCGACCAGCACCGTTTAGGCGGACTTTGTGCCATCAAGTGAAGACCGAGCCGCGAGTGCCAGCAAAATTCTGGACGTGCCGGTAAAGATAATGCTGATCCCTACAAGCAATCCGATCGCAAACGGACCATTGAACGGCCACTCAAACCAGATCAAACCACCCAAAATTAGCGTTGTAATACCGTTAGCTAATGACCAAACCCAATTTGACTCCGCTCGGCGTTGAAAGGCATAAACAATCTCAAACACACCCTCTACCAACAGAAATATACCCAGCGCTAATGTCAATGTGAGAATACCCTGGAGTGGATAAACAAACAATAGTAGTGCCGTGGCAATGTAGAGAATACCCAGGAGGATTTGCCAAATAAATCCTCTTTCCTGGCGCGTTTGAAACGCATACACCAGCTTTGAAATTCCGCCAAAAAGAATAATCCAACCGATCCAACTTTCGACTGCAAGCGTGCTAAAAAATGGGAACGCGATCGCGGCAACTCCTAACAGAATTAGGAGCACGCTAACGACAATTGATCCATTCAAATCGCGCTTGGTTTCATTATTAGTGGAAACACCAGTGCTCATGAAATACCTCACTCAGCTTTAACTCAGGGTATGGAACGAAACTACGATCTCGAATTGCTCTACTGTTGCGATAGAGCATACTCGTCAAGACATTTCACATCCACACACTGAAAGTGAACCACATTGCGAACTGAATTAACAGTATCAAAGGAAAGAGCATTTAATCAGTACGTACATTACAAACCCACCTTAAAGTAGATGATCAAAATATCCATTCTTTAACGTGTTTAACTGGTCGCTTTAACATGTTTTCTCCATTGCCAGCTTTCCATTGCCAGCTTTATAGATGCTTGGGCCAAAATTGGTAGCTCTGGTTAAAGTGCTGAGAAACCAGCCGGCCATCCTGGTAAATTCCTGTTCCACCGCAGCCTGAGCAGCGATCACTTAGCGGGGACGGGTTGATAACGCACCAAGTCCCGAATGCGATCGCGCGGCAATCCGAGCGACTGGCTGATGGCTACTTCAATTTGGGTAGGGTCAGTGGTTGGAAACTGGTACACCAGTTGAGTCAGCGCTGAGTTGGCCGTTTCAACCGTGACAGTCGACGTTTGGTGATGTAAGTGAATCACAACCGTGATAGCCTTCAGTTTCGGCGGTTGCTGCGGCGGCTGACGATCGCCCTCCAGGTAAATGCTTGTCTTGTCAAACCGTGTCAGCATGTGATCGGTCAAAATCCCACTGCTTAGCCAAAGCCCCAAGCCCAATAGTGGCAGCACAAGCCAGAATTCTAATCCCAGCGATCGCCATGCTTGAATCCAGCGCGGTCGAGCCATAGATACCGTCAGCCTTTGATGTCAACCAATACGACGCCAGTGATAGAAAATTGTCATCGCCATCTTACTCTAATGCTTTCATTTCCAAACCGCGAAAGTGCGTCGAGTTCGCCTGTGCCTCTACGAGTCAGCCTATGGGATCGGTGATTGCAATTTGACTGACTCGCCAACTCTTTTCCAGTGCCTGTGTGGGTAGCGATCGCACTCTTCCAAAACGAAACGGTTTACCCTGGTTACAGTACGTTGGACAGGATCGATGTCGGAATTAGCACGAATCGTAATTTATCCGATTAAGTCGCTGGATGGCGTAGGGATCGCAGAGGCACGGGTGCTAGACAGTGGTGCACTCCAGCATGACCGTGAGTTTGCAATCGTAGACACCGACGGTAAGGTGGTGAACGGCAAGCGTACGGCGAAGGTGCATGGCATTCGTGCCCGCTTTGATTTGGCTGAGCGTACGGTTATGCTGGCGACTGGGGTTCAGGGAGCGTCGCCGATGACATTTCATCTGGATCAGGAACGCAGGGCTATTCAGTCATGGTTAGGGGACTATTTTGGGTTTGCAGTTAGACTCATTCAAGACAAGACGGTTGGCTTTCCCGATGACACCGATTCTCCTGGCCCCACGATCGTCAGTACAGGGACACTGCAGGCGATCGCAGACTGGTTCCCCACCTTGAGTCTGGAGGAAACGCGCCAACGATTTCGATCAAATTTGGAAATTGCTAACGTCGAGCCATTTTGGGAGGATCGTCTGTTCAGCGCTGTAGACCAGACGGTGCCCTTTCGAGTTGGTGATGTGCTGTTTGCGGGCGTTAACCCATGTCAACGATGCGTTGTGGTGACGCGCAACCCCATCACTGGAGAAGCAACGCCCAATTTTCAAAAGACCTTCATTGCTAACCGCAACGCCACCTTACCGACCTGGACAGACGTTTCGCGCTTTAACCACTTTTTCCGACTGGCAGTGAATACCCGTCTGCTCACTGCACAAGCTGGAAAGGTGCTACGTATCGGCGATCGCGTCACCGGTTCGACTGGGTTGGTTTAGGGCAACAAAAAGCCGGTTCGCTTTTCGACGTAGTCCAAAATCATCTGATACGTCTCCGGATCGCTTTGTTGGTTGACGACGATCGTGGTGTTGCCATCCAGCAGGGTAAACGACAATCGCGCGTTTGGCACGTAGGCAAACGCTGTGACTCGATCCAGGTCGATCACATAAGTATTGCGCTCGTAGGTAAGTTTGATCCAATACGTCACAGAATGTCCTCATTCACCGTCCGTCTGTGGCTCTGGATCGCGATCGTGGTTCATCGCTACAGCACCTCAACCGGCGCAGCCATAGCTGTCTGAATATGCGGGATACCAGCATTCTCAACCGCTGTATTCACGATCCTGGCATCGTGGGACAGGTCTAATGCCGCCCCCACAAACCCTTTAAACAGGGGGTGCGGTGAGCTTGGGCGCGATTGAAACTCTGGGTGAAACTGGGTGGCAATAAAAAACCGATGGCTGGGCAACTCGACGATTTCAACGAGCCGACCATCAGGCGAGGTGCCGCTCACCACATAGCCCGTTTCCACAAACAGACTGCGGTAGGCATTGTTGAACTCATAGCGATGGCGGTGCCGCTCGTAAATAACCTCATCTTGATAGAGCTTAAACGCGAGGGTATTGGGAATGAGTCGGCAGGGGTAGAGTCCCAACCGCATTGTACCGCCCAGGTCAACGACATCTTGCTGCTCTGGCAAGAGATTAATGACCGGGTTGCGCGCCTCTGGGACAAATTCTGCACTGTGGGCATCGGGCAAGTTCGCCATGTGGCGTGCCCATTCAATGACCGAACACTGCATTCCCAGGCATAGCCCGAGATAAGGGATGTTGTGGGTGCGGGCATATTCGACTGCCGCAATTTTGCCGTCAATACCACGGATACCAAACCCACCCGGTACAATGATGCCCTGAACCCCGGTCAGGTAGTGCGCGGCTCCGTGCTCCTGAATATCCTCAGAGTTGATCCAACGAATATTCACTTCACTATCGAGGGCGATCGCGGCATGGCGCAAGGCCTCCACGACCGACAGATACGCATCGCTCAGGCGCACATACTTGCCCACAATGGCAATCTCCACCTGCCCTTGCGGACTGTAGAGGCGTTCTACAAGGGTTGCCCACTGGGTCAAATCTGGCTCACGCTGCTCCAGTTGCAGTAGCTCCAAGGCCTGGTGCGCCAGCCCCTCCCGTTCCAAATTGAGGGGCACTTCATAAATGCTGCTGGCGTCCTGGGATGTGATCACACACTCCGCTGGCACGTCGCAAAACCCTGACATTTTTTCTTTGAGACCCGGTGGCAGGGGGCGATCGCTGCGACAAACGAGAATATCAGGCTGGATGCCGATCGATCGCAGTTCCTTCACCGAATGCTGCGTCGGCTTGGTCTTCATCTCGCCTGCGGAAGGAATCCAGGGCACCAGCGTCACGTGCATATAAAGCACATTTTGCCGCCCGACATCCTTCCGAAATTGACGAATGGCTTCTAAAAACGGTAAC
>Ga0209062_1006049_pt1 | contig 11298 bp, 11 predicted proteins | sample Coa_R2_2_FD_187158 | JGI IMG/M metagenome (GOLD analysis project Ga0209062, IMG submission 187158) | Surface soil microbial communities from Centralia Pennsylvania, which are recovering from an underground coalmine fire - Coalmine... | ecosystem: Environmental > Terrestrial > Soil > Unclassified...
ATTGAAATTGCAGGCAGATGGTTGGTGGACGTGAGGGGATTCGAACCCCTGACCCCCTGCTTGCAAACGAGGTAAAAATTCAATCTAAGTCGTTGCTTCGGTTGCGCTTATCAGTTTGAAGCCACGCCTGGGTTGCTCCAAGGTTGCTCCGAAAAATTGCCTCGCGCCCCAAGGCGACCTCCTGGTCCCGAATCGGCAACTAAAAAATCCCTAAGCCATCGTCCTAGCGTCAGTTTCATGACTCAAGGACACAAGCACAGGTAAAAATGCCTCTCAGATTCACAACCGTTCAACCATTCGCAAGCGGCCAGCAAAAGCTCGGCCTCATGTTGAGTCTCGCTCGCAAGTGCACGGCGGTTGACTTTTTCGATTCTTCGACCTCAATCCCGATTCAGGCGGTAATTTCTGAATATCTTCGTTGGTGGGAGCGGAGGGAAGCGCGCCGTTGTTGTATTCGGCAAGAACCTGATGGCCGAGGAAGATGCTGATGGTCGGAGGAAGCGGCAAGCCCAGCACAGCCGCAGGTTCGCGCCGCGATAATCTTCTAAGAGATATCCGTTTGTACTTGACCCACACCGGACTTCACTGACTCGAAGTGGAGGGAGCAGGATGAATCTCAGTCCAGCCGGCGGAGGGAGTCCAGAGGCGGATGGGAAGTGGATGCAGGCGCTCGGGGCAATTTTCCACGGGATGAGAAATCTTTCCTTCGACGCTCCACTTTTTGTGAAGCATGTCGTAGTCGGAGTCGTAAAGAATGGAGAGAAGTTTGAACGGCGGCTGCTTGCTGAACACGTAGATTATGTTCTCGCCGCCCTTGCTAAGGCGCTCATATTTCCTGACCTGAATCCCTTCGTTGAAGATTCCAACGTCAAAGATCGGGTCCTCATAAACGCCCGAGAGGCGATTGATTTCACTACGAGGGAAAACGAAGTAGTAGTCGGGCACGCCTGGCGGGCAGGAGTCGCAGTGATGGCGGGTGCCGGGAGTCTGCGGAGAAGCGGCGAATGGGCGATTCTCATTGATGATGGCTAGGCTGCCGCCGTCCCACTCATTGTTGAAGCCACCGGCGAGCAGGAAAATTCCGGAATCGGTTTTTACTTCGTTGAGGTGGTACAACACGCCCGTGTTGACGAAGCGGAGTGCCGCTTTTCCTGTTCGGGGATCGATTTGAGACACGAAAGCATCGCCCCAGGTGTGATGGCCGGCGGTAGCCCAAAGCGTGGTTTGCGAATCAGACTGCGAGACAAAGATATCCTGAAAGAACCACGGGCCGCTGAGTTGGTGCGTGCCGAACTGAAACGTTACTTCAGGAGAATACTGCCAGAGGAGATCGCCTTTGCTGGAAAGGAAATCGAGTTCGCAATGGGTCGTCCTATCCGGATTGGGTCCTGAACTGAGCGGAACGATTGCGGCGGCCTCGCGATTGCCGTCGTGGAGGAAGTCGGCTATGCGAAAAGGCTGGACCGGGATGGGGCGAGCGGTGAAGTAATTCATCAAAGTGGAGTCGGGATAATGACGCGTCCAGAGAGTATGGCCTTCGGAGTTCGTGGCGACGAGGGTGTTTGTATCGTACTTGATGGCAAAAAGCTCGGTGGCGTGGCTGCTGTCGGGACGGAGGGCGAGGGGGACGCCGGCGGCGGCCACCAGGAGAGGTCCTACGGCAAGAGCAATGCGCCAGCGGAGAGAGGGGAGGCGGCGTGGCGGAGCAGGGGGCGCGGCAAGTGCAGTGGTGGACTCTACGGCTTGGTTAGCAGTGGGCAGGACTGGGGCCAACTCGGAAGCAGAATTCTGGTTGGCCTTGGGCGAATGCAACGAGGAAGTATTGGATGAACCTGCCCTCGCGTTGAGCCAGGCCTCGAGTTCGGCTGTGAAGGCGAAGATGTGGCCACGTTTGCCGCCGGGAACGCGATGAATTGGCAGACCGCGCTTGTCGGCCCAGCGGGTAACGGTACGAACATTACGTCCGAGGTATTCGGCGATCTCTTTCCACGAATCGAGACGTGAGCCCTGGGGCGGCGTCATGGCTCTATCGACCTTCTTGCCAGGTTATTCGGGGACTTGTTGTCTTGCAGATGTCCGATAATGTCTGCTTTTGTCTGTTGCGTAAGCCTATAACAGGTCGGTAAAAGGCGCAAGAGCGAGGTGGCGCAGCGGGGTTTGGCGTCGCTGGCAGGTCGGTCTATGAGTGTCGAATCGACGCTCTTTAAGTTGAGTTAGCGATGGAAGCCAATCTGGCGGAGTCGTGTTCAAGCTGCGGGAGCGAAAATAAGCCTGGGGCTAAATTCTGCCGTGGCTGCGGCGCAAGACTATCCGAGGCCGCACAAACAAACAGAACGCCGAAGTTTTGTGTGGGTTGCGGCGAGGCGTTGAAGCCTAGAGCGAAATTTTGCCGCTCGTGCGGAAGAGCCGTCGGGGCCGAAGTAGCCGCAGCGGTGACAGGCAGCGGGAGTACTGCTCGCGACTTGGTGAATCAGCAACTCATCTCCAAGGATGTGCGGTCTGTCGCAGCCTTTGTGGCTCCGGGACCTGGTGCAGGGAGTGCCAGGTTAGAGGTGCAGACGGCAGCTTGCGCGAAGTGCGGGGCAAAGGTACAGGCTGGAAGGGAATATTGTGACGCGTGCGGTGAGCCTGTTCAAGAAAGTCCAGCCAGCGCTGGACCAGGAGTTCAAACGTCGAGGGTGGCGTTAGATGCCGTCGCGCCTTGCGGGCCCACAGTGACTTCGGAGCATGCGGCTGAGCGTCCCCCGTTCCGAGCGGCGGATTCCGCCAAGAAGGAGGAGGCCGCAGAGAGCGGTGTACAGTGTCAAGCTTGCGGACAGACATCACCTGCGGGCAAGAAATTCTGCAAGAGTTGCGGCGCGCCCCTCTTAGGCGAGCAAGCGAAGGGGGTTCCCGCGTTGGGAAGCGGAAGCTTCTCCCGAAGATCTGTGGTTAGTACGACAGGAGCTAGGACACCGGCAAGGCCCGTCGCTTCCGCAGAACCCTTGCAGTATGCCGGACAAACAAGCGGCAAGAATTCGATTTGGATGTGGGCTGGAGTTGCGGCTGGTGTGCTATTGCTTGCGGGAGGAGGGTTCGCTTTTTACCACTGGCGAACAAAACCGGCGACAGGGACGACCGCAAGTCTGGCCGGGCCAACACAAGCGACTCCGCCCCAAACAACGAAGACATCAAGTTCGAATCCTCCGGCAGGCGAGAACGGGATAACCCGCGAGGACAAGAGCAGCGGCACAGATATGACAGGAGTCGCTGCTGGAACAACAAATGATTCAAGCGCGACAGAATCCGAGAAAAGTACAGATGCAGCGGAGCTAACTTCTCCGCAAGCAGCCACTCCAGTCGAGCCCGCCGTAAGAAGAGCTCCCCTCCTTCCTGAGAAAACGTCACAGGAGGCACAACAACCTGCGTCAGGGCCCGCACAGGAATCTCCCGCGCCCGTTTCGAAGAGCGCTGCGCCAATCGAAATCACTCCTGTTCCGCAGCCCGCCGCAAACTCGGCTTCGGCAGCCTCGTCGGCCGCTCCTGCAAGGGAAATACCGTCTTCCGGGGTGTTGATTTGGTCCGGAACGCTCGTGAAAAACGGAACGGTCGTCATCGATGGAAGCTCAGCCACCAGCGGGATTATCCAGGGAGAATTGCCGGGCGTTCCAGTAATGCTTGAGGTGCAGTCGCGGGATGTGGGAATCGCGGAATTTCCGGGACCGAGCAACGGATGGAAGCACATCGTCCTGAGGAGTTCAAAGAACGGCGACCTACGAGTGACGATCCGTTGGACTGTGATTCGATGACTAAGGAGGATGACTAGCATGAGAAGACTGCTGAGTTTCACTTCGATTTTGATTGCGCTGGCAGCAGCGGGAACAGCAAATGCACAGACCATAACGCCAGAGACCCAATTCACAGTCAAGCTGCTCGGACCGCTGGATACGACGACGAACCGCGCGGGCGACACAATTACCGCTATGGTTGTATCCCCCGAAGCGTTCAAGGGAAACATGATGGAAGGGGAAGTCAAGAAGTCCAGGAGCAGCGGAAAGATGAATGGGAAGTCCGTCCTGAATTTTACATTCCAGAAGATGCACCACGGCAATAAGGACATTGCGATTCAGTCGCAGGTGCTGACGGCATACAACTCGAAAGGCCAGGCGAACGTGGACGAGGAAGGGCAAGTGATCGAGAAGAAGAACAACTGGGGTAAGGCGGCTATCGGAACTGCGATCGGAGCCGGACTGGGAGCGTTGGTTGGAGGAGCAAAAGGAGCCGGTATAGGAGCGGGAGCGGGACTTGCAGCCACGTTGATTTTCATCGAGGTGGGGACCAAAGGGCCGAAAATCTCGTTTGCGCCAGGAAGCGAGTTTATCTTGTCGGTGAAGGAGATCAGCGAGAACACAGCGCAGAACAGCCAGCAAAACTAAGCGACACCAAATTAGAAACAAAGCTCGAGTGTGAATGGCTGCGCAGGTTGAAGAAGTGGCGGCGGAGTTCGGCAGTGAGGCGAGTCAGCGCAGATGCATGAAGGAGGGCAAGATGTACTGTGATAACTGTGGACAGAGTATACCAGCCGGAGTATCTGCTTGTCCTCGTTGCAATCCGCAGACTCAGTTCACAGCGGCAACAAACGCAGTGGCGCGGGATCGCGTGGGCCGCTTGCCGAATCTCACGAATGCAAAATTGGAAAGTGGCATAACGAGACTTTGCGCACCCATCTTCCAGGCAATCGAAGATGGACTAGTCCTTCGGATGCTTGTGGCTCTTGCTTTCCGTGTGCTGGGGGCGCTGGCTGTGTTGGGCAGTTTGTATCTCGTGGTCCAAATCTCGAAGGAAGCACTCACCGCGCCCACGACACAGGGAACGATAGGAGGTTTATTGCTGGCTGCCTTTGTTTTCCTAATCGCTGTCTGCAATTTTTTCGTTCTTTACTATCGCGCTGCAACAATTTCTTCACTTGGCAATTCATCTTTTACTGTCATTCCCATCCTCTCGGTAATGTTGCGAACCTTCGGTGAGAGCTATGCCTTTACGTTGGTTCTGGTGGGGATAGCCGGAGCCGCGTTTACGTGGGTTTCCGGATTCAATCCGACTGCCGGCCTCCGCGAGCTAGGGCCGTTGATTCCGAATTTAGGTTTTCAGGAAGGAGGAACATTCCTAGTCGGAATGGAGTTCCTTTTACTTATGGCTCTGTTTGGGTTTGGCTGCCTGATCCTTTTCTATTTCTTTGCGGAGGCAGTGCTCGTAATCGTTCATATAGCTAAGAATACAGACCGAATGGCGAAGGCAGCGGAAAGCGCAAGCTGATCGTTCATGTAGTTGTGTAGTCGCAGTTGGCCAGTGGCGTTTCGACGTGCACTATCAAGACCCAAGGCCTTTTGGGAGGTGAATATGAATTGCACTGAATGTGGAACGACATTGGAACAGGGTACGACGTTTTGTCCAGACTGCGGGACGCAGGTAGGCGCGCCAGCCAGGGTGGCGAAAGCGGCAGAATCGGTCCCCGCGACTACAAGACCGACGAAGACTTGTCCTTATTGCGGCGAACATATCCTGGAGGCGGCGGTGAGATGTCGATATTGCGGTTCCAATTTGATGGGCGGCTCCGCCGAATTGCCCGCCCAGGCGCGACCGGGGACATCCACTATTGCCCTGAATGCGCCTACGGCCCCGGCGCAGGCAGCGGCGCCTTCGATAGTTATCCAGAATGTTCAGGCCCAGCAGCCCACCCATCCGGGGTTTGTGCCAGGGATGTACAAGAATCCCGCGCTGGCATTGTTTCTGTCGATCATCTTTCCGGGAGGAGGACAGTTCTATAACGGGCATGCAGGAAAAGGATTCCTGGTCTTGTTCACTTTCTGGATTTTTGGAATCACATGGGTTTGGTCTTGGTTTGACGCTTACGGCTCGGCGCAAAGAATCAATCGCGTAGGGTTCTGAGTCATGGGGTTGGCTCAAGCAGCGGCGGGGATAATCGTTTGTATCGTGCTTCTCTCGACTTTTGCGCTGGTGACGTCGCGATCGGCAATAGACCGAATGGTTGGAGCAGGGATGCTCCCGCGAGCGTTCGGCAATTTGGTTCCGGTCTTTACGATCGGCGCGCGATCGCTGGCTGTTGGGTTAACCGTCGCGGGGGTCGGGTGGGTAGGTGTTAATGCCGGATGGTTTTCCCGCGAATGGCTGGAACGCTACGGAATGGCGAGTCTTTTGGTGATACTTGGTCTGCTTTGCATGGTGATAACGTTTAGACAGAAGAATTGATGCGAGCACAGTCAAGTTGGATCGGCTCCCGCGTACCCCCAACGGTTGCGTGGTGAGGCTCTCCGCGAGTTATAGGGAAGGTGTCCGAGACTCTGTTGGAGGTGGGCTGAGGCGGAGGGTGTCCGGCTGACAATTAACTGCTTGTCTCACTCAAGGGGACAACTCTAGGGTGCACATCTGGAGGTAGCTATGCACAGAAGAACGTTGAGGCCGTGGCCATCATGGTTGTTAGTTCTGTTGGCGCTTGCGCAGACGGCTGTGTACGGCCAGCAGCCGTCGGGTGAATCGGCTCAAAAGTCGGCGCAGTCAAGCGTAGTGACGAAGTATATAAACGCCCTTCAGAAGCGAGATTTCAAGACGGTCATCGACCTTACCGCGTCGTATCAGGCGGATATTGCGCAGATCAAGGCGCAAAATCCGCAGGTTTTGTGGCCGAGGTTGCTTTCCGAATACTACGACAAGAAGATTTCGGAATTCTCGAAGCAAGCCGACTATTGGGAGAGCTATGGCGAAGCCATGTCGGCAATGTTGGGCGATCCTGCACAAGCACTGCGAGCCACCGCTGTGCTGTTGCCGATCGCCAGCAAATGGACTATCACGGAGTCCCGCGATACGGTTATCCGAAATCCGTTGACAGGCACGGCGGCCGTGCGGATCACCTACATTCAAGTCGCGTATGCAAAGCCGGAAACCTCTCCGATCGTCGAGGTGCCATCTGCTTTCCAGGTAAATAAGAGATTGAAGAAATGTATTGTTCAGTTCGAGACTGATCCGAAGACCCAGTTGGTGCGTTCGGTTGGAAGACTAGCCGCTGGGGATGAATATTGGCCCATTCCGCCGTTGACTCGGGAAACCGCAACCAATCTGGTCCCAAATTTCCATATGGCTGGCTACAAGTATGGAGGCTGGCAGGGTTTCACCGACGAGATAATTCCCCATGTTGCCGCGACAAAGTGTGCTGATGCCGAAGACAACCGGACCGTGAACTCAGGGCGGCTGTGTTCCGAGCCCTTGTTGCTCAAAGACTTCGAGCCGAAGGTGGTCGAACTACTCCAAGCGAATGGATTTGCAGTTGACGATATCACAAGGTCCAACGAGTTATATAACGACCAGCGGAGATTGCGACTCGGCGGGTGGTTTCCCTCCATCGGCTGGCACACTGCCAATTTCGGGAGCGTCCGGGAAGTGTCCCGGTGATTACGACGCCTGCTTCAATGCTGCGCTCAACGCATATAAAGTCGGGGAGTGGCAAACTGCAATCACCGATTTCCAAGCTGCGGCGAACCAGCGCCCGAGCACCGGGGAGCCGTGGGTGTGGCTCGGAAGAACATATCTGCGAAATGGCCAGACTGCTGAAGCATCGAGCGCGTGGGACAAAGCGTTAGGCCTCGGCGCGAATCTACTAATAGGTGCGTGCCACGAGCGCACGCTTCAACCGTGCGAGCGCGGTGATCTCTCCCTGAGTGCCAAATCCGTTTCTTTCCTCGCTAATGGTAGTCAGACCGTTTTTACGGCGACACCATCGGACATTGTCCCAAAGGGTGTCTTCAATAACTATCAAATGGGCCACGTATCCTTTGGTATGCAGGTGGGCGGGAAAAAGTACAATTTCGACTTTTTCCCGCTGGGAGTTACATGCCAAGTTCAACTTTTCGTGAACTGCCCACAGCAAGGCGTTGCACAACAGCTTGCCGTGGCCAACTATGTTATACAAACGCTTGCGAAGCTGGGTTCAGGCGCGTTGGGCCCCCCGCCAACAGCCGCCAAGCCCAGCTCTGGCGGGGGTAATTCATCTTCGGTTCCTACGTTGGGCAACTCCGCGTGCGCTCAGGCAGTTGAAGCCGGCTATTCGATTCTTCTCCAGGGGCATCTCTACAAGGTTAAAACTAGTAGCGCCGGTGGTTCGAATCCAACGTATCTCTTCTTCGACGAGAAGGGTGCACAAGTCATGGATTCAAACCTTCTTCAGCAACTCGCGACCGCTGCATGGACTCGTGAAAACGTGATCGCCTCTCCTGATGCTCGTAACGGGAGTAGTCGAGTAGCGGCGATTCTCGGAACTTCTAAGGCGCTTCAGAACTACAGTAATGTTCAGGATGTGTTGGCGAGAGGAATGGTCGAAGCCCTCGAAGCGGTTGTGACTGATGGTGCTTCTCTAAGTAAAGCGGTTCCAAACTTGACGAAGGGAGTCTTTTTCAATCAGCTCAAAAGCGCTCCTAAGACAGTGTTTGTAGTGGCCGCCCAGCGAGGGTTGGAGGCGAGCCTGGCGGCCTACAAACAGATGGAAACTGTTCCGCTCCCTCCAGCGGACGCCACCGTGCTGAACGCTCCTGACTTAGTACGAATTAAAGCCTTGTACGTCCAGGCGCGAACTCTGGAGCTACCCTATGAGGCTCTGGCGTCCAAGTTGATGCCGACGACTGCGACTCAACTCACAAATCAGGCTTTCGCTAGCGCGATAAGTGAGCTCATTCCCTCGGTCGGACTGACTAGCACGGAACAGGTGACCTTGAACGATCTGCTCGATTTCCAAAAGAGCGTAGCTAACTTAAGTGGGAGCTTGCCCGCGCTACAAGCATATTCCCAAAATCTGAAACTGGCCCTGAATCTGGCGGACGCAAATAAACGCACGATTTCCGAATGGGCGACAAAATCATCCTCGGCGTGTGGGACCGACGCTACTACTGTAGCAGAAGCCTCCAATGAGAGAATCTATCCAACTGGAGATGCCGTAGTTTTGGATACTCAGAGTGGTCCAGTGCGGGTGAACAATTTCTATCGCAGCATTAAGGGCAAATTGGCGGAAATGAATGCCCTGGTCTTAGAAAAAGCTCCGAGTTACCAGATTCTATATTTACAAGACCAAAAATGGTTTGAAGTTAGACTTAGTGAGAGCGCCCGAAAGAAGGACCAGCTTGATGGAGAAAGGGTGTTGTTCCGGCTTCTTGGCGTGCCAGAGGTCACATTCTGCAAACTGCAAGTCTATGTTACTTCCATCGAGGACAAGGTCACGGGCTCCAGGACTTCAACTTCGCCCAGCTTCTGCCCAGGCGGACAGTTGCATTTTCTTAACTGACGCAATCGCCAGTCGATTGTGAAGGGGAAACCTCGTCTCCGCTTTTTTTTTGCCGCGCTTCTCCGTGCAGGAGCTTTTCGTCTTCACACCGCGCGTTCGTAACGCGCCACGCGCTGCAGCTTCGGAACGTCGATCCCGTCCAGCACCATGGCCAACTCGCTGGCGCGCAACTCCACCGATCGTGCGCCCTGCTCCACTCGCGGCATTTTGAAAACCCCAACCTCGAGGCGCTTGTACCACAGTACAAAATCCTGCCTTATTTGCTTATTTGGCCCAGAAATGGTCCGCAACCATCAACTATCCAACTATCTGAATGGCGTTCGCTATAAATGAGCTGACAGGCCGCCACGCTTTCGATTTGGGCCACGGCCTCTTCTTCTGGGTTCTTTTCTCGGCCGAGATCGCGACGATGTTTTGTCTAGAGCCTCCTGGATTCTTTGTAAGCTTTGGACAGGATTCTTAGCGAGCAGGCATTCCCATATTCGGACCACGGTCCATCCAGCAGTTCGCAAAATCTTGTTGGTTCTATAGTCACGAGATTTGTTCCCGCAGATTTTGTCCTGCCATGCTTTGGCGTTGATCCTGGGGGCTATATTACGGCCGCAGGGGTGACCGTGCCAAAAACAACCGTCGACGAAAACGGCCAATCGCAGCCTCGGCCACGCGAAATCAGGCTTACCAGGAAGCGGCAAATGTCTTCGCCAACCGGAGATGTTATTTCGGCGAAGCAACGAGGCAAGGCGCTCCTCGGTAGTCTTGTTTCCGACAGAGCGGACACGCGCCATTAGTTGGCCACGGCGCAAACCGCCGAACGTAGTTCGTTCTTTGGTAGCATCACCGGCCCACGCCTTCATTGTGCTCTACGATACCCCTTACTTCCGTAGCTACGTATTGCCCTTAAGACTTCCTGAGCGGCGAGCTTGGCGTACACTGGTGGAACGGCATTTCCGATCAGATCGCAAACTTTTTCGATATGGTCAGTCGCGAAATGATAGGTCTCAGGAAAAGTCTGGAGCAGTGCAGCCTCTCGAACCGAGATGGTATAGCGTCGTCTGTCGGGATGTCCAAACCGCCCTTTGCAAGGGGTTGTACATCCCCCAGTAATCGTAGGGGATACCATGTCCCATGCCATTCTTCCGTAGACATTGGTAAATCCGTTGTAGCCGTGGCGATGACATCTCGGTCGTATAGACTCGCGCACTTTTAACCACGTGCTTCCCGGCATAGCTGCCCGTAGCCGTTTCCTTGTTTGCGGCTGGAGTCGGCGGACGACATGCCAGTTGTAGCTCTGTGGTCCGCCAGTTCGAAGCGATTTGTCGATCCTGACGGCTGCCCGCATGTGCCCAATGGCATCTCTGACTGTTTTCCAACGGGATAGCCCTGCACCGGCTTTTGGGGAGCGGGTATGCGTTTTGTTAGGAAAGTCGATTTTGAATCCTTGCCCAGCCAAAAGCACTAACCGTCGCCGCGACTGTGGAACACCGAAATTAGCCATTTGCTCGATGCGCCATTGCCATTGATATCCAAGCCGGGAAAGAGCTCCGAGAAATTTATTGAAGATCGGTCTGCCGCGGTCAGCAAGGCCCGGAACGTTTTCCATCATAACTGCTCGGGGGCGAATGTCTTTAATGAGGCGGGCCATAACCAGAAGCAATTCGTTTCGGGGATCCTTGCGCTTGTGCTTCGCCGTCAGAGAGCAGAATCCTTGACAGGGCGCGCAGCCGGCAAGAAGCGCAATCCGCTTCGTTCCTGCTGCTCGCAGCAACTCATGAGCAGATACATCTCGAATGTCTCTTTCAATCAGGTGCGTACGTGGATGATTGCGGCGGTAGGTCCTTGCGGCGGTCGCATCGTATTCGACCGCTGCCGCGACCCGAAATCCAGCGTTCCGAAGTCCTATTGTGAGCCCCCCGGAACCAGCGAAGACATCTATGGCGACTGGTCTGTTCCGCATGACTAGTTTGCCTTCTTCT
>Ga0209062_1006051_pt1 | contig 11293 bp, 13 predicted proteins | sample Coa_R2_2_FD_187158 | JGI IMG/M metagenome (GOLD analysis project Ga0209062, IMG submission 187158) | Surface soil microbial communities from Centralia Pennsylvania, which are recovering from an underground coalmine fire - Coalmine... | ecosystem: Environmental > Terrestrial > Soil > Unclassified...
CGGGCCGAGGTAGTGCATGGACATGGCGCTGCATTCGATGTGCCAGCCGGGGCGGCCCGGCCCCCAGGGACTCTCCCAGGCGGGTTCGCCCGGAGCCTGCGCCTGCCAGAGGACGAAATCCAGCGGGTCCTGCTTGTGTGGGTCGTCGGGGAAGTTGCCGCGCTCATTGGCGACCTCAAGCATGGCCTCGTAGCTGTGCAGGCCGATGGCGTTGGGCAGCACATCGAAGCCGGGGGCCTTCTTCACGCTGAAGTAGACGTTGCCGCCGTTTTCGTAGGCGTAGCCGCGTTCGAGCAGGTTCTGGATGATTTCGAGCATGTAGGGGATTTCGTCGGTGGCGCGGGCGTAGACATCGGGACGCCGCCAGTTCAGCGCGTCCATGTCGTTGAGGAAGTGCTGCGTTTCGCGGTTGCCCAGTTCGTCCCATGCCATGTGCAGTTCGCGCGCCTTACGCAGGATGTCGTCGTCGATATTGGTCACATTTTGCACGTAGAATACCGTGTCGCCGAGAAATTCCAGGTAGCGGATGAGGTTATCGAACGAGATATAGGTGAAGGCGTGGCCGAGATGCGTGGTATCATAGGGCGTCACGCCGCAGACGTAGATGCGCACGCGATTTTTGTCCTGCGGCACAAACTCTTCGATGGATTGCGTGATGGTATTAAAGAGTCTCAGAGGCATGGTCTTCTCCTAAACCAAATAGACGAACGGTATTGGCGGTGGTGGCGCGGGCAAGCTCTTCCAGTGTTATGCCGCGAATGTCCGCCAGCTTCTGCGCGGTGTAGGTGACGAAGCGCGGCTCGTTGCGCCGCACCTTGAGCGGTCTCGGCACCAGGTACGGGCTATCCGTCTCGACCAGAATGCGATCTAGCGGGGCCATGCGCGCCACCTCCGGCAGCGCATTTCCCTCTTTTGTCAGCGGCCCGGCGAACGAGAGCATGAAGCCCTCGAAGGAGAGACATTCTTCGGCCTGCGCGACGTTGCCGGAGAAGCAGTGGAAGACGCCGCGTAAGCCCTGCCCGTGTTTGCGCAGCAATTCCATCACGTCCTCATGTGAATCGCGTACATGGATGATGCAGGGCAGGTTGCATTCGCGGGCCAGTTCCAGGTGGGCGCGGAAGACCTCACGCTGAACCTCGCGCGGCGAGAGCATGCGAAAATAGTCCAGCCCGAACTCGCCGATGGCGACCACCTCCGGCTCGCGGGCCAGTTCGCGCAACTGCCGTCTCACCTCTTCATTATAGGTCGTCGCATCATGCGGATGCACCCCGACCGCTGCATAGACGACGCCCGGATGTGCCTTCGCCAGTGCCAGCGCCATCTGGCTCGAAGGCAGGTCGCAGCCCGGATCAATCATACGAGTAACGCCCCCGGCCACCGCTGCCGCGATCACCGCCTCGCGGTCGGCAGAGAAGCGGGAAGTGTCAATGTGGGCGTGGCTATCGACGAGCAAGCACACTATTCCTTTCCAACAGACAAAAAAAGAGATCACATTGCTCCGGCCTGCGCCTGCAAAAGCGTACAGACGGCCCTGAAGGCACATCCAGAGGCTCCCATTGCTTCATTAAGTATAGTTCACGGCTGTGAACATGTCAAATTGCCCGGACAGGCCGCTTCCTGGGACGGGTCATGCTTCGCGGCCCTCCGCATGACCCGTCCCAGGCACCATTGTGCATGCTATTGACAGCAATTTGCAACTGATATATGCTTGTATGAGTAAGACTGGACTCGCAGTCTGTTCTCTGTGGAACGCAACAGCCCGCGTAGGAAGCCTGCTGGAAAGGGAGCCGCGAATGAAATTAACGATGAAAGGCGATTATGGCCTGCGCGCCATGCTGGATATGGCGGCATATTACGGGCAGGGGCCGATAGAAAGCGCGGACATTGCGAGCCGACAGTATATCCCGGAACAATATCTTGACCAGATTTTGATGGCGCTGCGTAAGGAGGGGCTGGTCAAAAGCGTGCGCGGCCCCAGAGGCGGGCATATGCTGGCGAAGCCGCCGGGGCAGATTACAATGGCCGAGGTGATGCAGGCGCTGGAAGGCTACGTGCCGCCAATGGAGTGCCTGCCCAATCCCGATTTCTGCAAGCTCTCCCCCTGCTGCGCCCTGCGCGAAGTCTGGCAAAAAATCGATAGCATGACCCAGCAGGTTCTGAACTCGACAACCATTGAGGAACTGGCGCAACGCCATCAGACCGGCACGGCTGAGACGATGTACTATATCTGACAGAATAATCCGGGGGGAGAGAAGAGCGTGGCTGAGAAATTCCAGGAGACGCGCGGCGGCGAGAAGGTAATTGCGATTGTAGAGGATGATCCACGACTGCTCGACATGTTTCACGATATGTTGGATATAGCAGGGGCGTGGCGTCTGCACGTGTTCTCCGATGGGCAGGACGCGAAAGACCGGCTGCCGGACCTGGGCGCGCACCTGATCTTGCTGGATGTTGGCCTCCCCAATCTTGATGGCGTCTCCCTCTATAAGATTCTGCGCGGCCATAGCAACACGCGCAACACCCCGATCATCGTCATCACCGGCAGCCACGACTGGGAATTGCACCGCATGGGCCTGCAAACCGGGCTGCTCCTGCGCAAGCCGTTCAGGATGGAAGAGTTGCTCTGGATGATTCAGGCATTGCTGCCGGAGGAAAAGGAATAGGAAGCGGAACAAACGTATGGCCCGTTGGGCGAAAGATGCAAGCGAGCTGATTGGCCGCACACCCATTGTCGAGCTAAAGCGCATCACCGAAAGTATGGGCGCGACGGAGGCGACCGTGCTGGCCAAGCTGGAGATGTTCAGCCCCGGCGGCAGCCTGAAAGATCGCGTCGCTTTCCAGATGATCTGCGAAGCGGAGGCGCAGGGGCTGTTGCGGCCCGGCGGCATCATCACGGAACCGACCAGCGGCAACATGGGCATTTCGCTGGCGTGGCTTGCGGCCTCACGCGGCTACCAGTGCATCCTCACTATGCCCGATACCGTCAGCCTGGAACGCCGCCTCCTCTTGCAGCGTTTTGGCGCGAAGGTAATTCTCACGCCCGCCGTGCAGGGCATGCGCGGGGCCATCAATAAGGTGGTCGAGTTGCGCACCACGCTGCCCAACGCCTGGTTTCCGCAGCAGTTTTATAACCAGTCCAACCCACGCGCCCATCGTGAGGGAACTGCCGTGGAAATCTGGGAGGAGACAGGAGGGGCCGTCGATATCGTCGTGCTGGGCGTTGGCACGGGCGGCACCCTGACGGGTGTGGCCGAGGGCCTGCGCGCCCGCAAACCGACCGTCAAAGTGATTGCCGTCGAGCCTGCCTCCTGTGCCGTCTTATCCGGTGGGCGACCGGGGCCGCATCGCATCGAAGGGCTGGGGGCCGGTTTCATCCCCGATACGCTGCGCGTTGACCTCATCGATGCCGTCATCCCCGTCACCGATCATGACGCCATCGTCACGGCCATTCGTCTGATGCGCGAGGAGGGCCTTTCGGTCGGCATCAGCAGCGGCGCCGTTGCCTGGGCCGCGCTGCAGGAGGCGCGCAAAGAGGGGAACCGGGGCAAGGTGATTGTGACCCTTTTCCCCAGCGCCGCCGAACGCTACCTCCACACCGTTCTCTTCGACGACCTGCGCCCCTGACCTCAAATGCCCATAATCACATAAATATAGTGGCGCGTTTCGTAGGGAAGACAGTTCATCCAGTTGCCGCCGCAGTTGTTGACGGCGTACTGGACGGTGCCGCTACCGCCGTTGTAGGCAGCGAGAGCCATAGCATAGTTGCCTCCATACTTGCGATTATAGCTGGCCATCAGGTTCGCGGCGCCGCGCAGGGCCTGAATGGGGTCCCAGGGGTTGATGCCCAGCCCGGCGGCAGTGCTTGGCAGGAATTGCGCAATACCCACCGCGCCAGCCGGAGAGACGGCATTGGGATTGAAGCCACTTTCCAGGTTGATTTGCCGCACAAAGTAGACAGGCGAGATACCGGCGTTGACGGCATCCTGCTGCGCAATGGCGACGTACTGGCTCGTGGGCAAGGTCATCGGCGGAGGCGCGGGCGTGTTCTTCTGCTGCGAACCGCTCTGCTTCTGCGCTACCTGCTGCGAAGTGAAAAGCCAGCCCAATTGCCCGCTGCGTACCCAGCTATTGAGGCCGGAGAAGACGTGAAAGGGTGTCTGCCCGTTATCCAGCGGCGCCAGCGAGACCAGAGTAATCATCAGAACGATGAAAATACTGCTGATGACGATGGCCTGGCGCAGGCGCGTACTCAGACGCGGCCCGTGTGTCGCCTGTTTCCCGCCTTGCCGCTCCTGCGCGCGTGGGCGTTTCACCTCGGCGGGGATCACCGTCAGACGGCCTGTAGTGCTACTCGGAATCGTCGCCTGCAACGCGGCAATCAGCGAGGGCGCCTCCTGCGTTTCGATTTCCAGCCCACCCGTCTTCGCGGCCAGGGCCGCGAGTTGCTCTGTATTCAGGACAGGATATTGACCGGTCACCGGAAAAAGTTCATCGGTCGATCCGGCATATGCTCTCATGCCGGTCGCCCTGACCATGAGCGGGCGCGTGGCTGAAGATGAAGGAGCGGGAAACGATGCTGATAGTCCCTCCGTCACCGGGCGTTCGTCCTCGTCGTCAAACGCATCAAATGACGGCACAGGGCGGAATTGCGGCATAACCTTAACCTACCTCACTACTGCTACTAAACGAAGCCACCTGACCATCACCTGATGGTCAATGCGGTACTGTCGCGCTTCGTATCTGACGTGCTTTTGTAAGAGTCTACATAAATAGACCCGCAACCGTCAATTTTTGGAGCAAGATGAGGTTAAAAATAGGCCGAAACTCCCATAATCTTAACCGCTTCTTAACCCACCCCCTTCGACCACATGGCGGCACGCTGTGCTATACTGTAGTCACACCTGTATCTGCAAAGGAGGAAATTATTGAATATTCCCAGTCTCATCGCCCTGTTTTTCGCCGCTATGCTGGGAGGCGCGTTGAACTCCGTGGCGGGCGGCGGCAGCTTTATTTCGTTCCCGGCGCTCATCTTTACCGGCGTCCCCCCCATTAACGCCAACGCCACCAACACCGTCGCGCTCTGGCCCGGTTCGGTTGCCAGCGTCGGCGCGTATCGCAGGGAGCTGGCCGCCCTGGATCGCCTGGTGCTGCTGGTTCTCAGCATCATCAGCCTGGTGGGGGGCATTCTGGGCGCGCTGCTGCTGCTGCACACGCCGCAGGCCACGTTCGTGCGCCTCATCCCCTACCTGCTGCTCATCGCCACCCTGCTCTTCACCTTCAGCAGCCGCATCACTGCCACGATCCGCAAACTGTTCGTGCGCCCGGCAGCCGCGACGCCAGAGAACAAGATCACGCGCGAGCCGGAGCCGCTGCCAGGAATTACTGAGAAAGAGACCGGTGATGAAGCGGCGAGAGAAAAGCTTGCCGACGCGCGTGGAAATACCATGAACAGGCGGCCCGGCACGGGCATGCTGGTCGTTATCTCGATTATCCAGTTGATTGTCGCCACCTATGGCGGCTATTTCGGCGGTGGCATGGGCATTCTGATCCTGGCCGCGCTCAGCATCCTGGGCATGGAAAACATCCACGAGATGAACGCGCTGAAGACGCTGCTCACCAGCTTCGTCAACGGAGTGGCCGTCCTCACCTTCGCCATCTTCGGCGCCGTCGTCTGGCCCCAGGCCCTGCTGATGGTCGTAGGAGCCATCATCGGCGGCTACGGCGGGGCCTACTACGCGCGCCAGCTCGACCCGCGCATCGTGCGCGCCTTCGTCATCCTCGTCGGCTTCGGCATGACCATCTACTTCTTCATTCGCTAGCCTGTCACTTCGCTGCTCGCGCCCGGCCCCAGCGGCGCGCGGATGGGGATGGGAAATATGGGCTGACATAGAAAAGATGGTCAAAAATGCTTGACAGGGCGCAAACAATGTAGTATTATAGGGAAGCCGACGCGGGGTGGAGCAGTGGTTAGCTCGTTGGGCTCATAACCCAAAGGCCGGAGGTTCGAATCCTCCCCCCGCTACTGCGAAACTGGAACCGAGTATTCGGGTTCGGCGTAGCACAGCACTTTAGAAAAGCAGACAAAGACGAAAAGACCGACGCGGGATAGAGCAGTGGTTAGCTCGTCGGGCTCATAACCCGGAGGCCGAAGGTTCGAATCCTTCTCCCGCTACTTCCCCTGGCGGCGTAGCTCAGTCGGTAGAGCAAGGGACTCATAACAATCAGTTGTTCACATGGTCTTTCGGAACAAGCATTCGGTATATTGTCCAGGTGAAAGCCTTTGTTGTCTACCATACAGGCCCTGCCTACAAGCCCATTCTATCGCTTGTAGGCAGGGCCTGCCAGATTTTTGGAGGATGAATTGGGATGCTCGGACCAGACAAAAAGAAGTTAGGTGAGCAGAGTCAGGCACATATCATAGCGCGGTGCTGGATATTGGATATACAGTTCTACTTCCACACGGAGACAGCAGCCGGTATGATCTGGTGATTGAGGACGAGGACGGAAAGTTCTGGTGCATCCAGTGTAAAACAGCATTCAGAGAAAAGGGCAATGATGGATCAATTTGTTTTTCTCAACAAAGAATAACCAGACAAGGGGCGTCCATTTTGCGGAAGACTATGAAATATAAATGCCAGGAGTGGGATTCGAACCCACGACGCTCGGCTTATGAGTCCGATGCTCTACCGACTGAGCTATCCTGGCCTGAAAATACTATACCATGCCTGTCAAGCCCCGAAATAGAATTTCCACTCGTTGGTTCGATTCCAACCGCCGCTACTAAAATCCCTGGAACGAAAGAGGTTCCAGAGATTTTTTTGTGCTTTTTCAATCGCCACTTCCGGCCACTACACTTCATAATCAGCCGCAAAGTGAACTTCCCCTCGATCAATGCTCCTGACCCTCCCTTGCGCAAAACCCTCTGCCTGTCTGGAGTCTGGAATACTGTATTGACATGAAATGAGCAGGCGGCTATGATGCAGGAAATTCTGGAGGAGGGGGCAATGCAGAACTGGCCGTACTTCAAGTGGGAGTACCTGAGCGTGACGCTGAGCTATACCGGGCGGCAGGTGGAGGGCCAGGCCGAGTTCCTGCCGCGCTGGGTCAACGGGCAGGAACTGGAAAACTGGCAGCACATCCCTCACTACACGACTTTTCTCAACCAGCTGGGGGAAGAGGGCTGGGAGCTTGTTGCCATCTCTGGCAGCAACCTCTTTTTCAAGCGACCAAAGCGGTGGCAGGCGAGCATCTAGCAGCGCCGTAAAAATCGTCCTCTGGCATATCATGCCGACGAGGCTCTGTTCTGGTATATATCATGATCGGTTTCAGGCTTGCTTGCGCAATTTGTTCGCGGCAGCTATGATCTGAACAGCATTATCGTTCGCTTGCGAACATTTGATAGCAAAAGGAGCGTGAGCATGTCGGATTTGAACAACCCGCAACTCTTAGCGCAGGCAGAGCAGGAAAAAAGGAGACGCTTCATTCCCAGAGGCTTCGTCACCCTCGCCGTCGGCATCATCCTGCTCGCCATTGGTTTGCTACTCAACACGGGCGTGCGTTCCCTCGAAGGCGTGCTGGTCGGCGTTGGCATCCTCGTCATCATCATCGGCATTATCATGATCTTGATTGGTCTGATTCGACCTGTCACACCTGACCAGGTCCGGTCTTAACCCACGCTCCGTGGAGGGAGGACGGCTCGGAGACACGAACTCAGGCCGAAGCTCCCATTTTCGCACAAAAACTTCCTGGAATACGTATCAGGGAGCGGAGGAAGAGCAAGAGGAGTGAGGGGTGCAGGAAGAAAGAGGCCGGGGGGTCAGTTCATTTCTGGATATTCCCAGCGTTTGTGCAAAAAGTTGGGCAAAGGACTCACCGGCAACACGTATATCAGTTTTTCCAATCCGCACCGACGAACATCCTTCTGGATCAAAGATCGCTTCCTGTATCAAAGTATGCTCCTGGAAAAAATCCAACTGGTATTCCAGACCGGCATCCTGTGGACAAAACTGCGGGGCTGAACCGGTGGTATTGCGATGAGGCAATGCCTGCATAGCATTGTACAGCCGCTGCACCTCCTGTTGATTCGTGATGGTGCGAGGAGAAAATGGCCGATAATGATTCGCCGAGATCAGATTCACACGATGAACCTGTAATGTAGTTGGCACTGCCTGAGTGGTAGCGGCAGAGGCAGAGGCAATACTACATCCACTTAACAGTACCAGCGGGACCATGACAAGGATGAGACAATGCTGCTTGAGAATCTTTTCCATTTTTTGTCCTCCATACAGACTGTGTAGAAGAGACGTCACCCGATCATTAAAAGTTCCACTGCCAGAATGAGAATCGCGTTGCACACCGGCTCAAAGCTGCTCACCTGCTCCAGATGTCGATTGGAGCGTTTCACCCACTCTTCTCTCTTTTACTACACCATCTCAAAGAGAGAAGAGTGGATGAAACTGGACTGGACCAGCCGCAGCGCAGTGTCAAGCCTAACAGTACGTGCCGTAGTTATACCAGCGGTCGGTGAAGGTGTTGTTGCTATTTACATGCAAACCATCAGGAATAGCCAGGTAATTTCCTGAGGGATCGTCGTACATCAACAGCTGAGTGTTGACAAAATTGTTCGGGTTCGCCCAGCCTGCTCCTGAATAGTTGGCCTGAGCTAACACATTCGACCATTGGGTATAGTTGAAATCGGCCAGCTCAGTCAGCCCACAGTAGACAAGAGGGCGCTCGTCAATCCAGTCGGCGCTCTGGATGCCATACCCGGTTGATTTCGTAAGGCAGGTAGAACCAAGATGCGCGCCGGTCTTGTTATCCTGGACATGCGCATAAAAACCGCCATTTGAGCAGTAGGTGGTGCCAAAATGGACCCAGGCGGTCATGGGATCGCCGCAGTGGACAACGTCTGACGTATCAATGTAAGGCGGGTCGCCATTGCTCCATATGTACTCCCAGAACATACGGTAGGTTCCATCTGACTGTAAGATAATCCCTGCCTGCTCCAGGTTTGTATCGAAATAGCCTCCTAAACCAACCCAACTGCCATACTGAATCTGGCTGTTCGCCGTTCCAGATTTACAGGGGGCATTCCAGTTTGCCTCAACTCCTTTAAACCCGTTGCCGGAGCCGCTGCCGACGACATAGCCCGACCAGTTTTCAGAGTTTACATATGATGTGAACTTGCCATGGGCAGATTTTGCTCGCAAGAGAGCAAGATCTTTTGCAGGGGGGACAGATGCTCGACGGTTGAGTGAGGGCTTCCACTGTAACGGTTGTGCGTAAGCGGGTACAGCAGCAAAGCCCAGGCAGAGGACAACAACGAAAAGCAATACGCAGGGTAACTGGAAGAACTTTTTGACCGCAGGGATTCTTCTGAGGTTCATCCGATAGCTCCTTTCTTGCTAAGGACAGAATGATGCAACAGATACTTTCTCATCTATGCCCTGTTGCTCTACAAAAAAGTGTACCCAGCAATAAGGCGCTCATGCCTTGATTCATGCTCGACTTTCCAGGGCATGAATGCCGACTTTTGGGGGAACGGATGCCGTTTTTCTGGAGAATGAATGCCGGGAAAATGAGGAATGAATATGCGCATCGTGCTATCTACAATGTTTCTTTCATGAAAGATTACAATTTGAGTCTAGTCGCCCTTGACAGCCGTCCAGCTTACATGGTATAAAAGAGAGTGTGCTATTAGCTTGATACTCTTGCACGATCTGCCGGGGGATATTCTGGGTGGTGACTCCTTCTGGCATCACGCCGTCCAGCTTTATCCATTCAAAAGGTGATCTTGCTGGATTTCAAGCGCGAATTGGGGAGTTCTACGTTTTGGACTACGCTCATCCTTTCAGGCCTATTCTCTAGTCATCCAGGGAGAGACTGTGCGTTCTTCCGCTTTTCTTGTTCCGGTGTCTCCTGGAAAGGCGTGGTGTTCCTTTTTGTCTGTGACAAAAGCTGGATGAGATGAAAGAAAGGAGTATCATCATTGAGCAGGCACAAACCAACCGATAAGAGAAAAAGAGCAACGCTGGCAGCTATTGATACAGCTGCTCTGCAAAGCCTGCTACCTCCACAATACAGGCTAGAGTTCAACGAAGAGGCGCGTATCATGAATATTTTGAGAGTTGATGCCCCTCAACTCCTTGCACAGCCGCAATTTACCGAGAACGAATGGTGTGTTCTCCTGGTTCTTTTCGCATCTTACCCTCACTATGCTCCTTACGAAACCTTGCTCTCATGCCTTACCCTGCTTCCAGTCGCTGAGTGTCGTAAGAGAATCCAGCAGGCACAGCAAGCAGGTTCCCAGGCTCTCAGCCGCGAACTCAAACCGGTATACCGGGCTTTATCCGGGGTACGGGCCAAGTTGGACGATGCAGCACCCTATCTAAAAATCTCTTTTATTCGTGATACAGGATACTCTCTTATTTTTTCTGAGACGAACAACGTCCTCACAACCCAGTAGCGCAGCAGAGATGCCCGAAAAATCATAACCCCGCAATAAGACATTCTGGCTAATTTTCAGGATTGTCAGCATGGTCTGAAACATGCTGATATACAATACCCGCAGATAGATGATATATCTGGATAATCTAAACTAGAAAACGGAGCAGTATGGCGTTTTCCCGTATAGCGGCCATGTTCTTCGTGTTCGTCCTCATCGGCAGCCTGGCGCTGGCCGGGGTGGGGGCGGTGGCTGTGATCGGCCCGGCGCTGGCACACGGCACGCAGGTGGAACACGAAGACGGCAACATTATACAGATTGGCCCCGGCACGGATTTCGTGCTGGCGACCGCGAGCGGGCAGCAGTTGCACTTTCAATGTGGCAGCCAGTGTCGCGCCTCGCTTGCCCATTTGCAGCGCCATCTGCGCGAACACGCCCATACCGACGTGTACTACATTCACGGCCCCGGCGGCTCTCTTGTCGCGCTGAATGTAGATTGAACAGGGCCGATGGTTGGTCACAGTAGAACCGAGAGAGCATGAGCAGAGAGCATAAAGCAGGCATCAGTAGATCGTATGTGGAGAGCGCCGATATCGTCATTATCGGCAACGGCATCGCCGGGCTGACGGCTGCAGTGGAAGCACGCCGCCTGGACCCGGATGCGCGCATTGTCATCATCACCGACCAGTGTCATCCGACGATCAATACGCCCGCGCTCAAGCAGTTCGCGACGGGCAAGCTGGAGCGAGAGCAGTTGCTGGCTTATCCGGCAGGCACCGAACGGGAGCAGCGTATCCATGTCATCCAGGCCCACGTCGAATCGATCAACGCGCAGGGCAAGTATCTCTG
>Ga0209062_1006053_pt1 | contig 11289 bp, 9 predicted proteins | sample Coa_R2_2_FD_187158 | JGI IMG/M metagenome (GOLD analysis project Ga0209062, IMG submission 187158) | Surface soil microbial communities from Centralia Pennsylvania, which are recovering from an underground coalmine fire - Coalmine... | ecosystem: Environmental > Terrestrial > Soil > Unclassified ...
GGCAATTTCCACAACATTGGTTCCAAACACATTTTTAGTATCCGGCAGGGCTTTGCCTTGCAGCAAACGCACAAAGACCTCCTGGCCGTACGCCTCTTGAAAACACCGTGCAATGGAGTCGCCTGTGGGTCCGTCCGCTTTTCCCGAACGCGGCCGCAAGTACAAGGTCGTCAGGATCCCCCTGTTGATCGGGATAAGATGTGGCGTGAACTGGATCGTGATTTTCTCGCCGGCTGCGATCGAGAGTTCCTGTTCAATTTCCGACAGGTGCCGGTGCTTTGGCACGCCGTACGGGCGCACGCTTTCATTGCACTCGACAAAGAGGTAATCCGGTTCGGCTTTTCTGCCTGCGCCGCTCACGCCGCTGAGAGAATCGGCAATGATGTCGCGAGGGTCGATCAAACCGACGCGCACCAGTGGCAAGGTGGGGACCAGGATGCTCGTCGGGTAGCATCCCGGCGAAGCCACCAGCGAGGCATCCTTTATTTTCGAGCGGTAAATTTCAGGCAGTCCGTACACGGCTTTGGCGAGCAAATCCGGGGCAGGGTGCTCGTGCGCATAGAACTGCTTATAGACGGCAGGGTCTTTAACCCGAAAATCCGCGCTCAGGTCGATGACTTTGCATCCGGCTTGCAACAGGGGCACGGCAAATTCGGCTGCCACGCCGTGCGGCAAAGCGAGGAACACCACCGGCGCGTTGCGTGCCAGCGCCTCGACGTTCGGTTCGGTAAAGCGCAAGGCTTTGGCCGCGGAATAATGGCCGAACCTGGGAAACACCTCAGCCAGGGAGCGGCCAACCGCCTGGCGCGACGTTATCTCGACCAATTCAACCAATGGATGGGACAAGAGCAGGCGAACCAGTTCTTCGCCCGAGTACCCGGACGCTCCCACAATGGCAATTTTTGTCTTCTGCATAGGCATCAGGCAGGGCCTTGTCCGGCCCCAAAGCAAAAACCCCGCCGGAACGCCAGCGGGGTTTGCAAAATTCCGGCTCGATTAACGTTTGCTGTATTGGAAGCGTTTGCGAGCGCCCGGCTGGCCGTACTTCTTGCGCTCACGCATACGCGGGTCGCGCGTGAGGAGTCCTTCGGCTTTCAGAAGTGGGCGGAAATTAGCGTCGACGGTCAAAAGCGCGCGGGCGATTCCGTGGCGCACGGCGCCGGCCTGGCCGTTGGGGCCTCCGCCGACGACGGTGATCTGCGCGTCAAATTTGTCGGCTGTCCCGGTCACGGCCAGCGGTTGAGAAGCAATCATTCGCTGAGTCTCGGCGGGAAAATAGTTTTCGAATGTGCGTCCGTTAATCTGAATTTTTCCAGTGCCGGTGGCCAGGCGCACACGCGCTACCGCGGTTTTGCGCCGCCCTGTGCCAAGGTGCTGAGGAGTTTTTGTTTCCGGTAACTTGATGTCTGCCATAGGTCAGAAATTGTTTCTCGCGGCACTCGCCTTACTTGGCGGGCGTCAGTTGCTCGGGCTTCTGCGCTGAATGTGGATGTTCGCTGCCCTTATACACTTTTAACTTGGTCATCAGCACCCGCCCGAGGCGGTTCTTGGGAACCATTCCCCGGACCGCGTGCGTGATGAGCTTTTCCGGGTGACGCGCACGGACTTCGGCCACCGAAGCGTACTTTTCTCCGCCTTTCCACCCTGAGTAACTCATGAACTTTTTGTCGGTCTCCTTCTTTCCCGTCACAACGACTTTGGCGGCGTTGATCACCACCACAAAGTCGCCGGCGTCCATGTGCGGCGTGTAGACCGGTTTGTTTTTCCCCCGCAAAATGTTGGCAACCTGCGCCGCCAACCGGCCCAGCACGGCGCCGTCAGCATTGACTACATGCCACTTGCGTTGGTCTAAATTTACTTTCGGCAAATGCGTCTTCATCAGAAATCCCGATCAAAAAGAGGGGTGAAGCTACCAGACAAAAGGATCAAGTCAACAGAATAAAAAGCCCCTTCGCGCTTCACGCGAAGGGGCTTTGAGGGAGTTTAAGCAATTAGAACTTGTACGCCACGCTTGCCATGAGCATGTACGCGTTGCTCTTGGTCGGAGCCCCAAACACGGTTCCGCCGTACGCATTCGAGTCGTCTGCCGCATGGTCCCAGCGGAATTCGACCCGACTCAAAACATTCTTCCACAGGTCATACTGCAGGGTAGCGGTTCCTTCGACCACCTTGCGTGCGCCGAACGTGGAGGCAAATGTCGACGAGGCATATTCGGCGCGTCCATAAGCGCTGAGTTTTTCGGTGATTTGGTACGAAAGGTAGCCGCCGACAGCATTGGCATATGCCGAAACTTCGGTGTTACCGCCCGGGAAAGGTTGCGTGGTGATGGCCGCATAATCGTAGCAGGCACCGACCTTCAAACCTGTAACCGGTGTCGCCACGGTGGCGCCGACGTACAAACTGGTCTGGTCAGCCCCGTTCGGGCCCGCAAACGCGTTGAACCCGTTAATGATGCAGGCTGTCAGCGTAGAGCCCGAAATGGCTCCCCAATTTGTGGGCGCGGTAAACGTGACCGCCGCCATGTAGGTCTTGTAAGACTCGGCCTTTGGCCCTTGCACTCCGGATCCGGTGCTTGCAGGTCCAAGGAAAGCCCGGCCGTTTATCGTCGGTCCAAAGGTGTCGGCGATCCCTACGGTCGTGGAGACGACGTCGCACACCTGGTAAGTGGCTTGCAAACCGGTGTGGGTTGTCGGTTCCATCGTGTATCCATACGAGCGGGTCACGTTGGGGTTGTTGATCGATTCAAAAACTTCATAACCGATCGGGGTGTCCCAAACGCCCATTTTGAAATCCAAACCGTTACCCACCGGCGCGTGCAAGGAAACATACGCTTGTTTTACGGCAAAGTCCGAGTTGGCTCCGGCGACCGGAGACTTGGTATTAAACAAACTGGCATCCGGGCCAGCCAGGATGCTTACCTTGTAACCTGCGCCCCATTGGTCCGCGGCGTCGACGGGCTTCTCCAGGTTCAGTTCCACGACGTTGAGGTTGAAACCATCGGCCTTGCTTGGGCTATTCCAGGCATAGCCGGGAACGTTCGCATTGCCGGTGCCCAGGTTCCACTGCGCCGAGGTATCCACATACCCGCTGAGCGTGGTGGCAGAGAGTGCCGTGAGAACCGAACTTGGTTTTTCCTCCGCGTGTGTCACTGCCGGCAAACTCACCAGCCCGGCACTGATCAAACCTAACGTCCATGCATTACACTTCATGATTCTTTGTATTTTGGTTTATTTGTTGAGATTGCAGCACGCATCCGAGTTGGTGGCGATCGCGGGCTACAAAGTAATTGAGGCCACAGGGCACTTGCTGTGCCAAGAGTTGGGCGGATCGGCCAATCCTCTGAACCGGAGGAATTTATGCATTTTGATTAAAATGATCCAAGCGCCGGTTCGGGCTGTTTTTGTTCCGATTGCTCAAATAGCGCCATTTTGAAAAGCAAATAAAATACCCCTCACCCCGTTCGGGAGAGGGGTATTTCGGAGGTGTGATACTGCTGCTAGAATTTGTAGATCACGTTTGCAGCCAACAAAAAGGAATTGCTGCGTGTTGGCAGGCCCGTGTTCGGATCAGCCGCGCCGAATGCCATTCCGTGTTCGACGTGGTCCCAGCGGAATTCGACCCTGCTGATAACATTCTTCCACAAGTCGTATTGGGCTGTTGCGGTGAACGCGTAGATGCCGTTGTTGCGGCCAAATGGGAACATGCCCACTGTGCCGAAGCCCTGGTCGATATCGCCGGTGGCATATTCAAAGCGACCGTGGAAGCTGAGCTTCTCGGTTGCCTGATAAGATGCATACCCGGCCAGAGACCAGATGTCCGCTTTGTCCTTGGTGCCGGAGAAGGGGCCGGAGTTGGGAGTCGTGTCGATTTTCAACAAGTCCCACGAGGCGCCCAGCCGAAGTCCGGTGATCGGTGTCGCCAGGGTTCCGCCAACGTACGAGTTGAACGTAGGCAGGCCCAATCCCGATCCCAGCAACGAATTATTGAATCCATTCACGACACCGCCGTAGAGCGTCGAACCCGAAGCGAATCCAAGGCTGTCAGGGGCGGTTAAAGCCACCGACGCCATGTAGGTCTTGTAAGATTCGGCATGGGGATTTGAAGACTGAACGGGAGCAAAGGCTCGGCTGTTGATGGCCGGACCCGTTGTGTTCGCTACGCCCACCGAGGCGCTCACGATGTCATTGACACGATAGCTGGCCAGCAACCCGGTGTGGGTTTGGGGCTCGATGCTGTGGCCGTATGAGCGTGTGTAGTTGGGATCGTTCCCTGCTTCCACCGACTCATAGCCGATAACGCTGTCAAACACGCCCATTTTCCAGTCAATCCCGTTGCCCACGGGTGTCCTCAGGGCCACATACGCCTGGCGGATCGCGAAGTCGCTTTTACCCGAAGACAGGACCGACTGGGTATTAAGGGTGTTCGCGTCCGGGCCGGCCCACAGATCGACTCTGTAACCTGCGGCCCATTCCGACTCATCCAAAGGCTTTTCGATTCGCACCTGAACGACATCCAGGTTAAAACCGTCTGACTTGCTGGGTGAGTTGAACTTGTAGGGCGGCACGTAGGCGTTGCCTGTGCCCAGGTTCCAATGCGCTGAAGTGTCGACATAACCGCTCAGCGTGGTTGAAGCCAGCGCTGTCATGACCGAACTGGGCTGCTCTTCAGCCCTCGCAGCCGATGCCAGGCTGACCACCCCCAGGGCGGCCAATGCCTTCGTCCATTGATTAAACTTCATCAGTTCCTCCGATGTTCATTGGTTCTCTATTTGGTTTCTAAGTCTGCGCTGAAATAGAGCAAATCCACTTTGCTCCAGCACCCAGAAGCGGTGCACTGGGGCGCATGTTTAACATATGAAGTGTCCTTGACAATAAGTTTTTTCCTAATTGAGCATGGGAAATGTACGGAATCAGGACAACGAGAAGCTCTTCTGGGGCCCTACATAGCGCCGCTTCATCACCATTCAGGAGCATGTGAGAGAATTTCCAAGGTTGCCTCGAACAAACGATCTGTAACGTTACAGGTCGTTGTGGCGCCACTATTTCGAGGCCAAACGGCCAAAATGCATACGGATCTTCAATAGGCTGGAAAGGGCCTTCAACTTCTCGGAGCTGTGTCTGGAACAAACTCTGCTATGCCTTTGCTGAATGGCAATTTTACCGTACACCGCTTGCGTGGTGTTGCCCGGCATGGGCACTCCAGCCGGCAACCTTTGAATCATCACACTCTTACTAAACTATGTCTGCCTTCGCCTATGTCGCTCGAGAAACGGCCACCGGCCGGGAAATCCGCAGTTCCATAGAAGCTGCCACGGAGCAGGCGGCCATCGCCGCACTCTTGAACCGCAACCTTCTGGTCGTTTCCATCCAGGAAAAGATTGGAAAAAAGGGCAAGACCAGCGGCGGCAAAGTAGCCTTGTCCGACCTGGTGGTATTTACAAGGCAACTGGCGACGATGATCGACGCGGGCCTGGCCATGGTGCAATCGCTCCAGGCGCTGGCCGAACAAACAACCAACAAGGTCATGCGCGACGTCATCCGCGATATCTGCACACGCGTTGAAGGGGGCGACAGCTTCTCGGAGGCTTTGCAGAAGCACCCTAAAGCATTCAGCCGGTTGTATGTTTGTATGGTTGCGGCGGGCGAAAAAGGCGGTTTGCTGGCCGAAATCCTTGCCCGGTTAGCTGTTTACCTTGAAAACGCGGCACGGCTGCGAAAGAAAGTTCGCTCGGCCATGATGTACCCGACCGTTGTGTCTGTGGTCGCGGTCCTTATTACGATTTTCCTCCTGATTAAAGTCGTGCCGGTGTTCGGTGAAATCTTCAAGAGCTTTGGCGCGGCATTGCCGGCTCCCACGCAGTTCCTGATCGATTTGAGCCATTTCGTGCAAAAGTTCATTTTGCTCATCCTGGTCGCGGGAGGCGGGGCTGTCTACGGCTGGCTCTATTTCATCAAAACGCCGACCGGTCGGAGTTTCTGGGATACGTACCGGATCAAACTTCCTGTATTCGGCTCAATTGCCCACAAGATCTGCCTGGCGCGGTTCACTCGAACGCTGGCTTCCCTGGTGCGCAGCGGTGTGCCGATTCTCGAAGTTTTGCAAATTGTGGGTCAGACCGTCGGGAACGTAGTTATGGAACGGGCAATCCGAACGGCCTCACAGGATATTGAACGGGGCGAGAGTATCTCGGTGGCCCTGGCCAAGCACCCCGTATTTCCGGTCATGATCATCCGCATGGTAACCGCCGGAGAGCAAACCGGCAAAATTGACAGCATGCTCGAACGCATTGCGGATTTCCTTGATGATGAAATCGAAACAACCCTATCCGGTTTGACATCGCTCATCGAGCCCATCCTGATTGTTTTCCTCGGCGTCGTTGTTGGCGGCATGGTCATTTGTATGTTCCTGCCGATCTTCAAACTGCCGGAGATTGTCAGCAAATAACCGGCTCCGCTCCTGAGCGGAGCGGTCGAAACCGAAAATCTCGCATCACCCGGGGTTCGCAAGACTCCGGGTGATTTGTTTTCAAGAACACGGGCGTTAATCTCGGCTTTCATTAACACTGTCTTTCTTTATGCTCCGCGCACGGTTAGGGAAAACACCCGACGCTGATGCCGAATCGCTCCTGCTTTCCCGCCAGGCTGATATGAAGAGCCGAGTTGGAATCGCTATACTATTGTGTGCCGTTGCCATTGTTGCAGTGCTGTTTTACACGGCCGCCCGCGGCCACGGCGGCTTGCGCCTGACTGGAATCGTCACAACGGACGCAGTCGTTGTTGCTTCCGAAATCCAGGGCCGGCTTCAAAGCCTCTCCGTCAACCAGGGTGACCGGGTTGAGGCCGGCCAATTGTTGGGCAGAATCCAGCCTCAGGAATGGAAAGCGGATATGTCATTTTATTCCAACGCGGAAGGGGAATCCGCGGCGCAGGTTACTCGAGCGGAAGCGGACCTGAAATACCAGGAAACCCAAACCACCAATCAGATCAACCAGGCCGAAGCCAATCTCGCCTCCGCCAAGGCCCAGGTGACCCAGGCCGATGCGGACCTGGAAAACGCGCGCCTGAATTTCGATCGGTTGCAGGGGCTTTTTCAGCGCGGTGTCGAGTCGGCTCAAGCCCACGACCAGGCCCGCACTTCCTTTGAAGCCGCAAAAGCCCACGCCGAATCGCTGCGCCGACAAGTGCAATCGGCCGAAGCAGCCCTGGCGTTGGCCCAAGCGAATGCCGACCAGGTTTCCGTCCGCCGCGCCATGCTCGAAGCCAGCCGTCGCAATTTGGCCGCCGCAAACGCGCAAAAGGAAAAGGCCCAGGTCCGGCTTGATTACACCCAGATCCACGCGCCCATTTCGGGCATTATCGACGTGCGAGCCGCGCTCCAGGGAGAAGTCGTCAACCCCGGCCAGCCGATTCTGACTATTATCGATCCCGACAATCTTTGGATCCGGGTCGACGTTGAGGAAAGCTACATCGACAGGATTCGGCTCGGGGAAAAGGTCCAGGTCCAGTTGCCCTCGGGTGCAACCCGCGAAGGGACTATCTTTTACCGGGCGGTAGACGCGGATTATGCAACCCAGCGCGATGTGAGCCGCAGCAAAAGGGACATCAAGACCTTTGAAATTCGGGTGCGCGCCGACAATAAGGATCGAGCCCTGGCCGTTGGCATGACCGCGTACGTCGAGTTGACCCTTCCAAAGTAGGGCTATGTTCGACGTTGAAGTTGAAAAGCTCACGAAGTGCTTCGGCCAGTTTTGCGCTGTCAATGAGCTGAGTTTCACCGTCAGCCACGGAGAAGTGTTCGGCCTACTCGGTCCAAACGGAGCGGGCAAGTCCACTCTCATTCGCATGTTGACGACGCTCGTGCCGCCAACTTCCGGCACTGCCAGGGTCAACGGCTTCGACGTGGTACGTTCCGCCAACCAGGTCCGTCAATCCATCGGCGTTATTCCCCAGGCGATGACTTCCGACCTGGACCTCAGCGCCGAGGAAAACATGTCGATCTTCGCCAAGCTTTACGGCATCCCCAGCCAGAAACGCCGCACGGCCATTCGCGAACTCCTCGAAGCCGTCGACCTTTCGCAATGGGCAGATAAACCGGTAAAGATGTTCTCAGGCGGGATGCGCCGGCGGCTGGAGATCGCCCGCGGATTGGTGCATGAGCCAAAAATATTTTTTCTGGATGAGCCAACGACAGGGCTGGACCCGGTGTCGCGGGTCGCCGTTTGGGAAATGCTGGCCAAATTGAAACGCGAAAGAGATCTGACCATCCTTGTCACCACGCATTACATGGATGAGGCCGACAAACTCTGTGACCGGATCGCTATCGTCGATCACGGTAAGTTGGTCGCGCTTGATTCGCCCCTGAAGCTCAAAGCCTCGATCCCGGGAAAGAATGTTCTCGAAGTCAGTTTTTCCAAAATTCCTGAAAACTGGACCGAGGTTCTCAGTTCCCTGCCGGAAGTGGCCGAAGTGAAGGCCGTCGATCATATTTTCCGGATTTCGTCGCATAACGGACCTCACACAACCGTCGCCCTGATGGAAGCAGCCCGCGCGGCGGGACTCTCGGTGACGTCCCTGTCTGTCCAGAGCACGACGCTGGACGACGTGTTTGTGCATTATACCGGTCATCTGCTGCGGGATGCGCTGCAAAGCGCCAACTCGTACAGCAGCGCCTTTATGTACGAAAAGAAATAGGACCGGTTCGCATGCATCGGATCCTCGCCATCATCGAACGTGACCTCCGCCGGTTTAGGCGCAGTCCGGCTTTGATCATTGTTTCGATGATCATGCCCCTGGTCCAGTTGGTCATCCTGGGATACGCGTTTGGAGGGAAAGTCAAACACATGGCCGTCGGCGTGGTGGACCAGGACCACGGGTTGCCGGCCATCAAGCTCAAAGAAATGTTCCGGGCTATCGGCGCCAATGCCCGCACGTTCGAGACATTTCCCTACTCCGACCAGGCCCAGGCCATCCGGGACCTGCGTCAGGGCAAAATCAACGCCGTCCTGAACATTCCACCGCAGTTCTCACGCAAAGTACTGGCCGGGATCGGCCCAAGAATCGCCCTCATTGAAGATAATACCGACCAATTTGCGGCGGCTGCGTTGGAAGGTTCGTTCAACCAAATGCTCGTCCCATTTAATCAAAAACAACTGCCGCCCCGCACCGGTCCCGACGCGACGCTCGCGGTTGTCGAAATTTATCCTTACGTGCCCTACATCCAGTATTTGCTTCCCGGCACTATTGTCCTTGCGATCTTCGTTTCCGCGATGATCGGAGGAGGCATCATTTACATCGACGATAAAGCGCGCGGTTTGCATGAAGGTTACCTGGTCACGCCCATCCGCAAACTCGAACTCATCCTCGGGTTCAACCTTTCCGGCGCCGCCAAAGCCGTGCTGGCGGGAATCGTCCTGGTCACGTGCGGATCCCTCATCGCTGGGATCCCCGACCCGTTGAACCCGCTGCGCATGGTCCGAATGTTCCTGGTGGTGGTTGTCACTGCCATTGCGTTGATCAGCATGATGTTCCTCCTCATGGTGCGGGTCAGCGATCCGCTGGTGCCTCGCGCCATTTTTGGGGTTCTGAACACGGTGTTGTTCTTTCCGAGCGGCGCCGTTTATCCCATCAACGCTTTTCCCCCGTGGATGAAAGTGATCGCAATCGTCGACCCGTTCACCTACGCGGTGCACGCGTTCAAGGAACTTATCCTCAAGAACACAGGCCTGGGCGCCATCGTCCCCGACCTGGTGTTTCTCGTTGGATTTTCTGTCCTGGCCATGGCAGCGGCCACGCTCTTGTTCCGCAGGACTCTCTGAGGCGGGCTTCGGGCATTTGTCCCTTGCCCTGACGGGAACAAGGTGCGAGAGTCATGACTCAGACTTCTACAATGCTTAACTTTAGCTATTGTGGCGTCCTGTCCGGACACAACGTTATCGCACGCGCCGGGTGCGGGCGCACGGCCTCGAAGCCGAGGCCCGGCCCCGATCGCGCGCAACCCAAACTCAAGGAACAACAATGAACAAACGAGAAAAATTCAACAGCCCGGCCGCGTTGTCGCGGCGAGACTTCGGCAAGCTCACCATGGCGGTGTTCGGCGGCGTGCTGGCCGGGACCAGCCTGGGCTCGGCCGCCGAAGGCGACGCGAAGCACGATCCTTCCCTGCTGCTGCAGGACAAACATGTTTGCCGGGGATTGAACACGTGCAAGGGCAAGGGCAAAGGCGGCGACAACTCGTGCGCGGGCACGGGCAAATGCGCGGCTACCGAGGCGCACGGCTGCAAGGGAGACAATGCCTGCAAAGGGCAAGGGGGCTGCGGTGAGTATCCGGGGCAGAACTCATGCAAAGGCCAGGGTAGTTGCGATGTTCCCCTAACCGACAAGACCTGGAAGAAAGCGCGAAAGGCTTTCGAAGCCCAGATGAAGAAAGCGGGAAAAACGTTCGGCGAAGCGCCAAAGAAAGCTTGAAGAGCCCGCAGTTGGCTGGTCCCGCGCCGCAATCGGCTTTGCGCGAGAAGCGTTTGGGTCATCCTCATCTTGGACTGGGGGTCGGCCTGCGCACCGTTCATTTTGACTACATACTCCGCGAGAACCCGGCGGTGGATTGGTTCGAGATTATTTCAGAGAACTTTATGGATTCGCGCGGGCGGCCGCGTTACATCCTGAGCCAAATTGCCGAGCGGTATCCCCTGGTGATGCACGGGGTTTCGCTTTCAATCGGCAGCACGGATCCACTCAACTTTGATTACCTCCGCAAGCTCAAAGCCCTGGCCGGCGAGATTGGCCCGAAGTGGATTTCGGACCATGTCTGCTGGACCGGGGTTGCGGGCGTGAACACGCACGACTTGCTGCCGATGCCGCTCACCGAAGCGTCGCTGAGGCATGTGGTCGAGCGCATTCGCACGCTGCAGGACTTCTTGGAACGGCCGTTCGTTTTGGAGAATCCCAGCACCTATGCGGGCTTCACCGGCTCAACGCTGACGGAATGGGAATTTCTCTCGCGCATGGCGGAGGAAGCCGATTGCGGGCTGCTGCTCGACGTCAACAACGTTTACGTCTCGAGCGTGAACCATGACTTTGATCCCGAGGAGTTTATCCGCTCAGTGCCGCACGACCGGGTGGTCCAGTGCCACCTTGCGGGCCACACCAACTGCCGCACCCACCTGATTGACACCCACGACAACCCAGTGACCGATCCGGTTTGGGATTTGTACGCCCTGGCGCACCGCTTGACCGGCGGCGTGTCCACCTTGCTGGAATGGGATGCCAAGATCCCCCCGTTTCCGGTGCTGCA
>Ga0209062_1006058_pt1 | contig 11272 bp, 8 predicted proteins | sample Coa_R2_2_FD_187158 | JGI IMG/M metagenome (GOLD analysis project Ga0209062, IMG submission 187158) | Surface soil microbial communities from Centralia Pennsylvania, which are recovering from an underground coalmine fire - Coalmine... | ecosystem: Environmental > Terrestrial > Soil > Unclassified ...
CGCATCCAGAGCGCTCTTCAGACCGGCGATCCGGTGATCGATTTCCTGGACGTCCACCAGATGGGGAATAGCGGGATGCATGAATTTTTGATTCTAGCACAGGGCTGCGATGCGGCCCGGCGTTCCAGTGACGTTCAAGGGAAAGGGCTGCGCGTGAGAACACGGAACCTACTGCCCGGAGCTCTTGTTCCAAGAGCCTCTAACCCGAAAATACGCGGCTAGTGCGCGGAGCGGGTATCGCGGCGGACCAGCATGGAATCGATGAAATACCCAATGCCGATGGCCAGCGGAATCAAACCCACCGCGGCAGCCGCCCAAGTGTCGGGCTCCTCGGCAACACGCGCGATGACACCGAACATAGCGATATAGCCGATGGCGCCGGCGACAAGCAAAATGCCATTGCGCCTGGAACGCGACGCCTGATTTATTTCCGGCTCCACCGGGATTGCAACGCCGCGCGCGAGAGCGGCAAGCCGCTCCTCGGTGCGCAGCTTGCGAACCCGATAGTAGGTGTAGATCGCGCCTAGCGGAATGCCCAAAAACAAAATTACCGCCACAAGGCCGATAAGCTCACCGCTCATGTGGTTCTCCTCTTTCCCGGCGCGGCATTTCAATCGCGCGCGTGCTATGCAGGGCCTTTCGGGAATAAGTACGTGTGGAGGCCGGGGAAAGTTCCCGGTTTCGAGAACGCCAGTCTGGAAAAATTCAGCGTCTAGTTGACTTCATGAACGCTCATGGACTGGTCGGCGGCGAGCGCCGGGTAGCGGATGGGCGAGCCCTCCGGCGCGCCGGCGTGCCGGGCCGTCGCCGTAAAGTCCAAGCCGCTGCACTCGAGTGTGTACGTGTAGCCATCGCGCTCGGGGCGCGACATCGTGAGCGACTGCGAGGAAATCAGTTCGTCCATGCTCGCGCAACGGCCATTCAGCGCAATAAAGCTGCGCTCAGCCTGGGCGATCTGAAGCAGGTCCATTCGAACGCCGGTCAGGCTGATGGCCTGGGTTGAAGCTGTGCCTGGATCGCTGACGGGCATTTTCTTTAAGTAGAACTCGTAAACGCCAAAGCCAACGCCGGCAGCCACAAGCAAAACGGCAAGTGCGCGCATGCGCACAGTGTGACGCCGCAGAGCCAGCACGGCAATGGAGTTGAGCGGCGCGCGTGTCCCGGTGTGCACCGGCAACAGCCATTAAGACGATCGCAGCGATTGGTGACCGATGCCACCAGCGGGATTAGTCTCTGCGCAATCGCAGGAGGCTTTGCGATTGACACTCTGCGTGCTCTCCAGTAACAAAGAGGAAAGCACCCAAGAGGGAGAATCCTCGATGATTAAGCACTCGCCGTCCAAGTGCGCGCTTGCGCTGCTCGCGTCCTATGCCATGGCGGCGCCGGCAGGCTTGGCCGCGCCCCAGGGCGGCGCAAGGAGAGCCGGCGAAGTATCGCGGCTGATTCCGGCGGTCAGCATCTCGCGCGGGTCGCAGACGATGACAGCAGCGGCGAAATCGGTGGTCGATTGGGAGGACCTGATCAACACCAAGGTCAACGCGCGAGCACGCATCGCGCTTGACGATGGCTCGGTGCTGAACGTCGGATCCGACTCGTCGATGCGCATCGTGAAGCACGACTCTAGCGCGCAACAAACAGAACTGGAACTGACCTACGGGAAATTGCGCTCGCAAGCACAGAAAATCGCCAAGCAGGATGGGAAATTCGAAGTGAGGACGCCGGCGGGGGTTGCAGGAGTCGTCGGGACGGATTTTTACACCGCATACGACCCGGCGACGAGTAGTATGAACGTTGTGGTGTTCGAGGGCTTCGTGCGCGTCTGCAACTTGGCCGGTGTGTGTGTGATCGCCAAAGCCGGGCAGTTCACCAGTGTGCGGACGGGAGACAATTCGGCTCCGCTGCCGCCGGCGCAAGCGACCCTGAGCGTGCTCACCACCGCGGTGAGCGATACAGACAATGGCGGCGCATCGCTGGCCGGAATCGAGCAGATCCATCACATTGGAAAGGGGGCCGCCATTGGGCTCGGTATCCTGGCAGCCATTCCAGCCGTTGTCATACCCGTGGTCGCCACCCACGGGTCGAAGCCCAGCCCGGCGCCCGCAAACGGTTGCTCTCCCAATAATCCGAGGGCGTGCTGAGCGCGAAAGAGTCGCACCAAGTCAGCTGCCAACCCGGCGGCAGGCGCTTGTCATCGAAGGAGAAGGCTGAACACAGCAGCGACCATTTGTGACGCCTGAATGAGTGGCGTACACTGGGTGGTTTATGGCCCCGTCTAATCCTGAGTGAGGCTCCCCTTGAAACAACAAACTGCCGTGAGACTCCGCAGCGCCGTCTCTCTGCTTGGCGCATGTATCGCCGCCGGCATGCTTGCGCCGGCTGCAAAAGGACTTCCGCCCGATACGCAGGCAAAGCGAAGTCCCGTGCTGGCAGCGCTCGAGGCGGAGCTCGCACGCTCGGTGAAAACGTTCCAGGCGCAGGACCCGCCGGGCTACTACATCGGCTATACGGTAACCGATTCGCAGAGAGTGAACGTCTCCGGCTCGAACGGAGCACTCCTGAGCAGCAGCGAAGATCGCAACCGCTGGCTCCAGGTGATGGTGCGGGCGGGCAGCTACGATCTAGACGACACGCACAAAGTCGGTGACCGCCAAATGCCGAACGGCGGGCCGGGCGCGCCGGTCCCCATTGACGATGATCCCGCGGTTCTGCGGCGGACAGTATGGCTCGAAACGGATAAGCAATACCGGGCGGCGGAACAAGCGCTCATTAAAATCAAGACCGGCAAGGAAGTGAAGGTCGAGACAACGGAAGGCCGCGCTCCGGATTTCTCGCATGAGGAGCCGCACACCTATATCGGCCCGCAGGTTTCGATTTCCGTGGACCGCAAGCCCTGGGAAGCCAAAGTTCGCGCGTACACCGCGCAGTTCCGTGACTCGGCCGCAATCATCAATTCCATCGTCACGTTCACCGCGAACGCGGACAACGAATACAAAGTCACAAGCGAGGGCACCGAACTGCAATTCGGCCAAATTCGGTACCGGCTGGAATTGTTCATCCAGGGCAAGGCGCCGGACGGCATGGACATCGACCGCTACTACAACTTCGACTGGGTGAATCCCTCCGATGCGCCCGACGACAAAGCGGTCTACGCAGCATCGGCAACGATGCGCAAGGAGCTGGAGGGCCTGGTGAAAGCTCCCATTAACGATCCAACGGTCGGACCGGCCCTTCTCACCGGGCGCGCGGCGGCGGTTTTCTTCCACGAGGTCTTCGGACACCGCGCGGAGGGTCACCGTCAGAAAGACATCACAGAGGGCCAGACATTCGCGAACAAAGTGGGCCAGCCGATTCTGCCGAGCTTTCTGAGCATCGTGGACGACACCACGATGAAGAAACTGGACGGACAGGACCTGCTCGGATACTACCAGTTCGACGACGAAGGCGTGCCCGCGCAACCGGTGACGCTCGTCGACCACGGCATTCTAAAGAACTTCGAGATGTCGCGCTCGCCGCTGGCGGATTTCCCGCACTCAAATGGCCACGGCCGCCGGCAGCTCGGCGCGGTGCCGGTGTCACGCCAGGGCAACCTGATCGTCAAGAGCAGCAAGACCATGACGAACGAGCAATTGCGCGCAAAACTCATCGAGTTAATCAAGCAGCAGAACAAACCGTTTGGCCTGCTCATCGACGATATCGCCGGAGGCTTTACGTTCACGGGCCGCGGGCAGCCGCAGGCATTCCAGGTACAGCCGCTGGTGGTCTATCGCGTCTATGCGGACGGGCGGCCGGATGAACTGGTGCGTGGCGTCGATATTGTCGGCACGCCGCTGGCCGCGCTCACGAAAATCGTCGCCACGGGCGACAAAACGGAAATTTTTAACGGCTACTGCGGCGCGGAATCCGGTTCGGTTCCTGTGGCTGCGGCTTCGCCTGCAATTCTTACCTCCGAACTCGAAGTACAAAAGAAGGAAACCTCGACCGACCGTCCGCCCATTTTGCCGCCGCCGGCGCACGACCCCGGTGCAGCCGTCACCGCAGGAGGCCAAAAGTGAACCGCAGAGCTTCAGCCACGATTCTGGCCGCGCTGCTGGCCTCACTGCTGCTGCCAGCGCTCACAGTTGCTTCGGCGCAAGAGCAACAGCCGAGCGACGGCGACCAGACGCTTCGCGCCATGCGCGACGAAATGAACCGGTCCAAGGCGCGCCTCGAGCTGCAGATCTTGGGCGCCTCGAAACCGGAACGGCCCTACTATATCGAATATCGCCTTGTGGACCTGGACGTGCGCCAAGTGGTCGCTGAATCCGGCGCATTGCTTTCAAGTGAACATACCCGAAACCGCTTCATGAACGTGGAAGCGCGCGTTGGCAACTACAAGCGGGACAGCTCGAACTTCATCAGCGACGACGGATTCCGTGGTTTCATCGGCCCCACCGGCTCGGTTGGAATTGATCGGGACTATAACTCCCTTCGGCAAGACTTGTGGATTGCCACCGATCAAGCCTTCAAGGAGGCTGTGGAAACCTATTCGCGGAAGCAGGCCTATCTCGGCAGTTTAGCCAGGCAGACGGACATTGACGACTTTTCCAAAGCCGAGCCCCTGCACAGGATCGAGGCACTTGTCACGCCGGATTGGTCAAACCGCAACTGGGAACAGGAAGCGCGCGAAGCTTCCGCCGCCCTGCGCGCTTTTCCCGACCTCTACGAAGATCGCGTCACCTACTACCTGGTGTACGCGACGGAGTACCTGCTGACGAGCGAGGGAACGGAAATTCGGCAGAATCATTCCTTCGCGGCTATCGAGGCTGGCCTGGATACCGTCGCCGCGGATGGTATGCCGCTCAATCATTTTTATTCAACCTACGCGCCCAAGCCCGCCGATTTGCCAAGCGCTGATAACGTAAAGAAAGCGCTGAACGTCACGGGAGCGGAACTCATGGCGCTGCGCGCCGCCCCGGCGGCGCAGGACTACACAGGCCCCGTGCTCTTTGACGCGCGGGCGGCGGCGCCGCTGCTGGCGCAAATACTGGGTCCGGCGATCAATGGGGCACGGCCGCCGGTTTCGTTCACCCCGGTCATGGAGCAACTCTTGACAGGCCTCGGCGGGAAGAGCGATTGGGTGACACGAATCGGTGCCCGCGTGCTCCCGGCGAGCGTCACGCTGATCGATGACCCTTTCGCAAAGGAATCCGGTGGCAAGGCGCTGATCGGCAGCTACGAAGTTGACGAAGAGGGCGTGCCCGCGCAAAAGGTGACTCTCGTCGAGAAGGGCACGCTAAAAAACGAGTTGATGTCGCGCCGTCCCGGGCCGGACTTTGACGCATCCAACGGCCACGGGCGGTCCGCGTTTCTCAATGACGCGAAGCCAACCATGAGCAACCTTTTCTTCACTTCCAGCGAAACTCTTTCCCCCGAGGATATGAAGAAGAAGTTTCTTGATGAGTGCCGCTCCGAGAAATTGAGCTACTGCCTCGAAGTGCGCGAGATGGATAACCCCGCTATCAGCCTGCTGCACCAGGACGATTTCTCCGAATTGCTCGCCAGTTTCGGAGGCGGTGCCGGTACTGGCGACCGGCTGCCTTTGCTCGTCTATCGCGTTTACCCGGAAGACGGACGTGAAGAACTTGTGCGCGGCGCGCGGCTCATTGGCCTCAACACCCGGGCGCTTCGCAATATAGCCGGCATTGGCAGCGACAGTTTCGTCTACAACTACATGCAAAGCCAGGTGAACGGCTTTGCGGGCACCGCACTCGGAGCTTTCGGCTCCGCGCAGAGCGGACTGCCGGCTTCCATGATTGCCCCTTCGCTGCTCTTGGAAGAGGTGGAGGTCCGCGGCGCGCGCGGCGAACCCAAGCGCTTGCCGCTCCTTCCCGCGCCCCCGCTCAGCGCAGGCCAATGACCGCCTGGACGCCCGCCTACTCACACCCATCGTGCACGCCGAAGCCATCGCTTCGCTCTTGGGGGCGAAGCCTCGCGATGCTCGCCGGAAACGCGCTGGATTCATTCGACGATTGCAAATAACCCCGCAAGCCGCGGAAAAGCGATCCTCGCCCGCACCCGCGCTCTGTGCACCTGTTGTTCCCGCAGCCGTCAGAACCGACAGGAAAGCCGCGCATGGCGCTAATTGAGGTAGTCTAGGGCAAGGTCATGCTGATCCGCGCCGATGCCGAGGTCCGCGACAAAAGGCGAGCTGCGCTCTTAAGCGTTGGCTCTGCCACCGTCCTTGTTGTTCTTAAAACGTTTTTGGTCTATCGCACCGGCAGCTTGGGTGTTCTCTCTGAGGCTTTGCATTCCGGCTTGGACTTGATCGCCGCGGTCATCACGTTTCTTTCCGTTCGAGTTTCGGATCAGCCCGCGGACGAACGGCATCCGTATGGCCACGGAAAATTCGAGAATTTTTCCGCTTTCGTCGAGACCGGTCTTCTTGCCCTGACGGCGCTTTACATCATCTACGAGGGATTCGACCGGCTGCTTTTCCGCAACGTCCATATTCGCCCCAGCGTGCTGGCCTTTGCCATCCTGGGTCTGGCTCTGCTGATCGATGTCACCCGTTCCCGCGCTCTCGCCCACGCCGCTCGCAAATACTCGAGCGAAGCGCTCGAGGCGGACGCCCTGCATTTCTCCACCGACGTCTGGAGCACTCTCGTCGTCATCCTGGGAATCGGTCTGGTCTGGGCCGGCGAGACCTGGAATATGCCGTGGCTGAGTCGCGCGGATGCCGTCGCGGGCCTAGTCGTCGCCGCCGTGATTCTCTGGGTTGGTTCGCGTCTCGGCAAACGCACCCTTGACGCTCTGCTCGACGCCGCGCCCGTCGACCTTCAGGACGAAATCACCCGCGCCATCGCCCGCATGGAGGGCGTGCTGGATGTCGAGCGGGTGCGCGTTCGCCGCGCCGGCAATCGGTATTTTGTGGACACCACGGTGAGCGTCCCGAGAACCGCGCCGCTCGAACAGGTTCACGCGCTCAGCGACGCGATCGAACGGCGCGTCGGCGAGATCGTGCCTTCTGACGTCATGGTGCACGCCGAGCCGCGCGCTCCCGAAGGCGAGCACCTGTTCGAGACCATTCGCGCCGTCGCCCAGAAGATGGGCTTGGCCATTCACGATTTGACCGCTTCCGTGCAAGGCAAGCAGCTTTTCATCGACCTGCATCTGGAGGTCGATGAATCACTCTCGCTCAGCGAGGCTCACCGCAGGGCCACCGAACTCGAGAACGCAATTCGCGAACTGCCCTCGCTTCCCTCCGAAGTCACCATTCATATCGAGCCGCTCGGCCGCCACATCTCCACTCAAGACTCCAGCGCCGGCGAGATGAAGCAGCTTTCGCGCTCAATCGAGCAGTTTCTCAATTCTCTGCCCACGGAATACGACGAGCTCGTGAATTGTCACGACGTACGCGTGCGGCAAGTGGATCATCGCATCCAGGTTTCCTGTCACTGCGCCATGAAAAGCCATCTCGCCATCACGCAAGTGCACGACGTAACCGCGGCTCTCGAGGATCGCGTAAAGGAGAAGTTTGGACAGGTCTATCGCGTGACCATCCATCCCGAGCCGCTCGAAGAGCGCTGATGGGAGCAGCCCGCTCGGAACCTTAGCCCCCGGTCAGGCGTCCGCCAAGCCTTTTTCGAGGATTTCGTCGTCGGAAAGCCACAGGTCCGGGATATTGGCGGAGCCGAGGCGAAGAACATCCTCGAGAGCGCCACGGACTTCCGCGAGATGGAAGTCGACACCAATGCGCTCTAGCAGTTCGATGAGCGCATTCGCGCCTTCGGCGAGCGCGGAACGCGGGAGGGCGCCCTGCTGATCGAGTCGATGGTATGTAACCACATAGAGCGCCGATGGGCCGGCGCCGTACCGGACGATATTCAAGAAGCCCTGAGCTTTTGTCTTTTCAAGAGCGGGTTGTACAGCCGCGGCACTGGAGGGGAGTGCGCTCATTCGGTCGAATCAGGCTCCTTTCATCAGCTCGTCCGTTCGCTCAAGCTCGCTCTTTTGGCTTCATCGCGCCCACGCGCACTCTTTTTAGACGAAGACGCCGGAGGCCGGGTTCACCGTGCCCGATGAGCTGTTCTAGCTGCAGCCGCTCGTGCTGCCGCAATTTTCGCACTTGTAGCAGGCACCGTTCGGGACCATCAGCATCCCGCATTCGCTGCAGGTCGGAGCGCCTTCGTGAGCGTTGCTAGGCGACGTATTGATGACCGGCGCGTTCGCCATCGGCGCTGCCGCAACGCTCGGCGTGGCAATCGTCGCCACTGGCGGAGCCATGGACGAGGCTTCCGCGTGGGCCGCGCCATTCAGCTTTAGATAGTCGGCCGAGATGAAGCGGCCGCCGAGCCAACGCGCAAGGTAGTCGAGCACGGAAGAGACAAAGCGAATATTGGGATTGGCGGAGATGCCGGAAGGCTCGAAGCGCGTGTTGAGCAGCTTGTCGACAAAAACCTTGAGCGGCACGCCGTACTGTAAGCCAATCGAAAGCGTTAGAGCGAGGCCATCCATAACGCCGGAGAGCGTGGAACCTTCCTTGGACATCTTGATGAAGACTTCGCCGGGCCGTCCATCTTCGTACATGCCCACTGTAATGTAGCCTTCGTGGCCGCCGACCGCGAATTTGTGGGTAATCGAGGCGCGCTCAACAGGCATTTTCTCGCGCTGGGCGCGGGCAAAGAGTTCGCGCTGCATGGGTTCCGCCTGTGGCGCAACCTCCGTCTTCTTTTCATCCTTCTTGGCGGCGCTGAGCGGCTGGGAGCGCTTTGAATTGTCGCGATAGATGGCCACGGCCTTCAATCCCATTTTCCAGGATTCGATGTAGGCATTGGCAATATCCTCAACCGTGGATTCTTCCGGCATGTTGATGGTCTTCGAGATGGCGCCGGAAAGGAACGGCTGCGCGGCGGCCATCATGCGGACGTGCCCGGTCCAGGAAATCGAGCGTCCATGCGGCCCGGCGGCAAGCGAGCAATCGAAGACGGGCAGATGCTCGGCTTTGAAGTGCGGCGCGCCTTCCACAGTGCCGTTCTTGTCAATGTGCGAAACGATTTCACTGGTCTGTTCCGGCGTGTAGCCGAGCTTCATCAGCGCCTGGGGCACTGTGTTGTTGACGATCTTGATTACGCCGCCGCCAACCAGCTTCTTGTATTTCACCAGAGCCAGGTCCGGCTCAATGCCGGTGGTATCGCAATCCATCATGAAGCCGATCGTTCCGGTTGGAGCAAGCACGGTCACTTGTGAATTCTTGAAGCCGAACTTCTCGCCGTGGCTCAGCGCCGTGTCCCAGGATTCCTTCGCGGCGAGATACAGCTCTGGCTGGACGTGGTCGGGCTTGATGCCCCGCATCGCTTCGCGGTGCATTCGAATCACGTCGAGCATCGCTTCCCGATTCACCGCATATCCCGGGAAGGCGCCCATGCGTTCGGCGATGCGCGAGGATTGCGCGTACGCCTCGCCGCACATCAGCGCGGTGACCGCGCCGGCAACGTCGCGCCCCTCGTCCGAGTCATAGGGCAACGCCATGGACATCAGCAGCGCGCCGAGATTGGCATAACCCAGCCCAAGCGGGCGGAAATTGTGCGAATTTTCGGCGATTTTCGGCGTCGGATAGCTGGCGTTATCCACCAGAATTTCCTGCGCCGTAATGGTCACATCCACAGCGTGCCTGAAGCCCGCCACATCGAACTGGCCGCCCGACGTGACGTATTTCATCAGATTGAGTGAAGCCAGGTTGCAGGCTGTGTCATCCAGAAACATGTATTCAGAGCAGGGATTGCTCGCGTTGATCCGCGCCGTGGCCTTGCAGGTGTGCCAGCGATTGATGGTGGTGTCGTACTGCATGCCCGGATCGCCGCAATGCCAGGTTGATTCGGCGATCTTGCGCATGAGCTCGCGCGCGCTCAGCTTCTCATTCGGCTGGCCGTCGGTGACGTTCTTCGTCCACCAATCGCGGTCTTCCTCGACGGCGCGCATGAATTCATCGCTGACGCGCACGGAGTGATTCGCATTCTGGAAGAAAATCGAGCTGTAAGCATCGCCATCAATCGCGCTATCGTAGCCCTGCTCGATCAGAACGTGCGCTTTGCGCTCTTCCTTCATCTTGCATTCAATGAACTCCACGATGTCCGGGTGGTCGATATTGAGGATCACCATCTTCGCCGCGCGCCGTGTCTTGCCGCCGCTCTTGATCACCCCGGCGAATGCATCGAAACCCTTCATAAAGCTGACGGGACCCGAAGCGATCCCGCCCCCGCTCAGCGTTTCCTTGCTGCCACGAAGCGAGGAAAAATTCGTGCCGGTGCCGGAACCCCACTTGAAGAGCATGCCCTCGGTCTTGGCCAGGTCCATGATGGACCCCATGTTGTCATTGACCGAATTGATGAAGCAGGCCGAGCACTGCGGCTTCGGCTGCACGCCTACGTTGAACCAGACCGGCGAGTTGAAAGCCATCTTCTGCTCGACAAGCAGATGCGTAAGCTCATCCTTGAAGCAGTCGCGCGAAGCAGAGTCCGCAAAGTAGCCGCCCTCCTCGCCCCAGCGCACAATCGTATTCACGACGCGGCTGATCAGTTGCCGCACGGAAGTCTCGCGCTCCGGCGTTCCGGGCTTCCCATGAAAGTACTTGCTGGCCACGATGTTCGTCGCCGTCTGCGACCAAGAGCGCGGGACCTCCACATCATCCTGCCGGAAGATCGTGACGCCCTTTTCATTCCCGATCAGCGCGGATCGCTTTTCCCATTCCACTGCCTCGAACGGAGAAACCTGGCCGTCCGTGAAGAAGCGCTCGAAGACGAGCCCCTTTCGGGCCGTTTGCGCCGCGTCTAGCGTTTGTCCATTCAGTACCGGCTTCACCGTAGCCATCCGTTCCTCCCGCGCTCGGGCTCCCGGGGGCGGGGAACCCTTCTATTTTACTCCCCTGCCGAAGCAGAGTTTGCTGCGTGACCCTCAGAACATGCGGAGCTTCGGCTCGGAGCTGCAAAGCGCCTGGCGAAAAATGAGGCGTCTTGCGCGCATTCCCTGCGAACGGGCCGCGCAAAACGCCAAAGCCCGCCCTTCGGCTGGTGTGAGTTACACCGCCTTACGGGCAGATCCCGCGCATCGCGTACGGGCGCGGAGCGAAAACTCGCGCTCGATTTTTCGTTTAGAAACCCGGGCCGGTCTCGTGGGTTGACGGGCCGTCAAAACATCCCCGACTCGGACCGTCTGGCGCTTCCACGCTCCCCCGAATCTGGAGTGGCAGTATCCTCGCCGCGAAATTTTCTGTCAAGCGAAAAACGCAAAATGTGGA
>Ga0209062_1006060_pt1 | contig 11270 bp, 11 predicted proteins | sample Coa_R2_2_FD_187158 | JGI IMG/M metagenome (GOLD analysis project Ga0209062, IMG submission 187158) | Surface soil microbial communities from Centralia Pennsylvania, which are recovering from an underground coalmine fire - Coalmine... | ecosystem: Environmental > Terrestrial > Soil > Unclassified...
CTGCTCGAGCGGCGTAGCGATCCCAAGGACCGGCGCGCCAACCGGCTGTTTCTGACCGCGCGCGGTCGTGAACTCGTCGACAGCCTCGACTCCTTGCGCGACGCGATTGCGACCGATGTGCTGGCGGACGTTCCGGATGAGGTGATCAAGACCAGCCTGAGCGCACTGCGCGACATCAAGGAGCGTATCAAGGCCCTGTCCGATCCGTCCGGCCATGTCGCGGCGAAGTAGTGCGCGAGGCGCTCACGTCGGTGCGCGTCGCGCGCCCATCGAACAGATTTAGAGCTAGCGCCAGAAATACCTGATCCCGACATAGACAATGACGAGACAGGTGAAGATCAGCGCCACCGGCAGCTGCGGCCGTTGGCCCTGTCCGCCGAAATTGAAGGTCGGCCGCAACGAGGTCTTCGGCCGTGTGGGCGGACGGCGGAAGGCAGTGACGTTATCGGTGACCGGTTCCGCCGGCGTGGGGCGGATCTCAGGCGCCGTGCCGACCCCGCCCATCTCCTTGTAGTAGGCCGTATACATCAAGCGGATGGTCGCCTCGCTCGCATCCGCCTCGCTCATCTCCTGGAGCAGGTCCTTGTAGCTTGCGAGGAATTTCTGGGCGTTGGCGGGCAGCGACGAGGCACCATTGAGTTTCGCGATCATCTTCCAGGTCGCAAAATCGGCGCGGGCCCTGGTATCGGCACGTCGCGCGATCATCATATCTGCAGCTTTGACCAAGGCGCCCTCTGGTTTTGTTCTGGCAGTCCTTATGGCAGTCCTTATGTTGGGCTACGCATTACCGGTTGAAGCAAGTATGAGCCGGATCACAAAGTTAGTCACTGACCTCAACATCGTCGAAATAACATCAAGATTTAGACCGAACTGCGAACCCGCCAAGGGCAGCAGGATCAAAATCCCAATCAGGATCAGCATGCCGAACGGCTCCAGGCGGGACAGCGGCACAGCCAGCGGCCTCGGCAACAGCCCGACCGCCACCCGTCCGCCATCAAGGGGCGGGATCGGCATCATGTTGAACACCGCGAGCACGACATTGATCAGAATCATGTTCTGAAGATTGTCGACAACCCATTGCGAGGCATTCGCAGGTATGATGTCGACCAGGTGGAACGAAAGTGCCGCCATGAGGGCGAGCAGGATATTGGTGACGGGTCCGGCCAGTGCCACCAGCACCATGCCAAACCTCGGCTCGCGGAGCCTGCCGAAATTCACTGGAACCGGCTTGGCGTAGCCGAACAGAAACGGCGAATGCGACAGCAACAGCAGCGCCGGCAGCATCAGGGTGCCGAAAGGGTCGATATGGCGCAGCGGGTTGAAGCTGACCCGTCCGAGCTTGTAGGCCGTATCGTCCCCCAGCGCATGCGCCACAAAACCATGCGCCGCCTCGTGAAAGGTGATGGCGATGACCAGCGGGATGATCCAGACGGAGAGGCCGTAGGCGGTGACGTTCAAGGGGCGGGTTCCATAGGGCGTGTCACCCAACAGTTAAGCTTCCGGAACCTGTCCGGCTAGGGTGCTGTTTCCGGATAGCATGGCAGTCCATCATCGAGCCTGACCCAGGCCATCTTTTCCGTGACCCACATATGAGCGGTCGGCGCAAACGCGTTGCGGTCGTCGAAGGCGGCGAGCGCGACGCCGGCACGCTTGTGACCGATCTTGCGCCAGGAGAACAGCCGCGTGCCGCAGCGGGGGCAGAAGACGCGGTCGAGCTGGTCGGAGGAAGGATAGCGCGCGGTCTCGCCTTCGATGGTGATCGCACTCTGGTCGAACAGCGCCCGGGCGAAGAACGGCGAGCCCATCGCCTTCTGGCAGTTGCGGCAATGGCAGATGCGCACATTGATCGGCTCGCCTTCGCATTTGAAGCGAACCGCGCCGCACAGGCATCCGCCTTCCCTGATCATGGCATCCCTCAATAAGTCGCGCGCCCGCCCGAAATGTCGAACACCGCGCCGGTGGAGAAGGCGCAATCCTCCGAGGCGAGCCAGGCGACCATGGCGGCCAGTTCCTCCACCAGCACAAAACGGCCCTTTGGAATCTTCGAGAGCATGAAATTGATATGCTCGTCCGTCATCTGGTCGAAGATCGCGGTCTTGGCGGCGGCCGGTGTCACGGCATTGACCAATATATTGGTTTGCGCGAGCTCCTTGCCGAGCGACTTTGTCAGCGCGATCAAGCCGGCTTTCGACGCAGAGTAATGCGCGGCATTCGGGTTGCCTTCCTTGCCGGCGATGGAGGCGATGTTGACGATGCGGCCGTAACCAGCTTTGAGCATTGCAGGCACGATCGCCTTGCAGCAGATGAAGGGGCCATCGAGATTGATGCGCAGCACCTTGCGCCATTCCTCGAGATCGGTCTCCCACACCGGCTTGTTGATGCCGGCGATGCCGGCATTGTTGACGAGGATATCGATCTTGCCGAAGGCCTTCAGCGTCTCATCGCGGGCGCGTTCGACTGCAGCCGTGTCGGTGACGTCGACCTTGAAGGCCCGCGCGGCATCGCCGATGGCGGCCGCCGTGTTTTCCGCAAGCGCCAGGTCGTGATCCCAGATCGCAACGCTGGCGCCGGACGCGGCAAATCGCTCGGCGATGGCGCGTCCAAACCCCTGGGCGCCGCCCGTGACGACGGCGCTGCGGCCGTTGAGATCGATCCTGTTCATGGCTGCCTCTATTTATAGCGTCCAGCCGCCGTCGATGACATGGGCCACGCCCGTGGTGAAGGCGCTCTCGTCGCTCGCGAGATAGAGCGCAAGCGAGGCGATCTCTTCGGCGGTGCCGAGCCGGCCCATCGGCTGGCGGGAGACGAACATCTCAAGCCCGTTGGGGCCGGCGGATGCCGCACGCTGCAGCATCGAGGGCGTCTCGATGGTGCCCGGGCAGATGCAGTTGCAGCGAATGTGCTTGCCGATGAAATCGGCGGCGACCGAGCGGGTCAGCGCGGCGACTGCAGCTTTGGTGGCGCCGTAGACATAGCGATTGGGCGCAGCCTTGAACACGCCGGCCGCGGAGGCGATGTTGACGATGGTGCCGCCGCCGCCCGCGATCATGTCGGGCAGGAACGCGCGGATCGTGCGATGCATCGATTTCACATTGAGATCGAAAGAGAAGTCGAAGTCGTCGTCCGAGCAATCGAGGATCGTGCCGTGATGCACGAAGCCGGCGGCGTTCAGGAGGATGTCCATCCTGCCGACGCGCTTGGCGGCTGCGGCAACGGCAGCGCTGTCGCGCACGTCGAGCCGCGCGACATCGGCAATGCCGTCGCTCTTGAGGGCGGCAAGGCCTTTCTCGTCGATGTCGGTTGCAAATACGGTGGCACCTTCGCGCGCAAAGGCCAGCGCACAGGCCCGGCCGATGCCGGCGGAGGCTGCGGTGACGAAGGCGCGCTTGCCCTTCAGGCGGTCGGACATAGGGGCTCCTCAGATTCGATTTTCGCCTGTTTCTCCGTCATTGCGAGGAGCGAAGCGACGCGGCAATCCAGTGTCGTATGCGTGGCTCTGGATTGCCGCGCTGCGCTCGCAATGACGGGACTCGCGCAATGGCGGCGGAGCGGGATCAGTGGTTATCCCGCGCCACACCCATGGTGTGGGCGATGTCCTGATACCGCGTGGCGAGCTCCATGCAGGCGCCGGTCGCGTGCTGGCCAACCGTGTTGCGATAAAGCTCCTGCCACGGCGTCTGGTTGGCGGGGTAGGGGAAGCCGCCCTTGGCCTTCAGCTCCGTATGCCGCTTCTTTACTTCTTCATCCGGGATCAGGATGTTGGCGCTGCCCTTGTTGAGGTCGATGCGCACCCTGTCGCCGGTCCTGAGGATCGCAAGCCCGCCATCGGCGGCCGCTTCCGGCGACGCGTTGAGGATGGACGGCGAGCCCGAGGTGCCGGACTGCCTTCCGTCGCCGATGCAGGGCAAAGACAGGATGCCGCGTTTGATCAGCGCCGCCGGCGGCTGCATGTTGACGACCTCGGCGCCGCCGGGATAGCCGATCGGGCCGGTGCCGCGGATGAACAGCACGCAATTCTCGTCGATATCGAGCGCGGGATCATCGATTCGCGCGTGGTAATCCTCCGGGCCCTCGAACACGATGGCGCGACCCTCGAAGGCGTTGAGGTCCTTCGGGTTGCTGAGATAGCGGTCGCGGAATTCCTTTGAGATCACGCTGGTCTTCATGATTGCGGAATCAAACAGATTGCCGCGCAGCACCAAAAAGCCCGCATCCTTCACCAGCGGCTTGTCGTAGCTCCAGATCACGTCGTTGTCGGGCTTCATCGCCTCGCGGCAATTGTCACCCATGGTGCGGCCATTGGCTGTGATCGCATCCTCATGGATGCGCTTGTGCGCCATCAATTCGCGCACCACGGCCGGCACGCCGCCGGCGCGGTGAAATTCCTCGCCCAGATAGAAGCCGGCCGGCTGCATGTTGACGAGCAGCGGCACGTCATGGCCGATCTTTTGCCAGTCATCGATCGACAGCTCCACGCCGACATGGCGGGCCAGCGCATTGATATGGATCGGCGCATTGGTCGAGCCGCCGATCGCCGAATTGACCACGATACAGTTCTCGAATGCCTTGCGGGTCAAAATATCCGACGGCTTCAGGTCCTCCCAGACCATCTCGACAATGCGCTTTCCGGTCTCATAGGCGATCTGGCCGCGCTCGCGATAGGGCGCGGGGATGGCGGCGCAGCCGGGCAGCGAGAAGCCGAGCGCTTCGGCCAGCGAGTTCATGGTCGAGGCCGTGCCCATGGTGTTGCAATGGCCGACTGAGGGCGCCGAGGAGGCCACGATCTCCATGAACTCTTCATAGTCGATCTCGCCGGCGGCCAGCCGCTCCCGCGACTTCCAGACGATGGTGCCGGAGCCGGTCCGCTCGCCGCCATGCCAGCCGTTGAGCATCGGCCCGCCCGAGAGCACGATGGCGGGCAGGTTCACGGTCGCCGCTGCCATCATGCAGGCAGGGGTCGTCTTGTCGCAGCCGGTGGTCAGGACCACGCCATCCAGCGGATAGCCATAGAGCACCTCGACCAAGCCGAGATAGGCGAGATTGCGGTCGAGCGCGGCGGTCGGGCGCTTGCCGGTCTCCTGGATCGGGTGAGTCGGAAACTCCATGGCGATCCCGCCGGCCTCGCGGATACCTTCGCGCACCCGGTGTGCCAATTCGAGATGATGGCGGTTGCACGGCGACAGGTCATTGCCGGTCTGCGCAATGCCGATGATCGGTTTGCCGGATTGCAATTCCTTCCGGGTCAGCCCGAAGTTGAGATAGCGCTCCAGATAGAGCGCGGTCATGCCGGGGTTATGAGGGTTGTTGAACCATTCCTGGGAACGGAGCTTGCGCCTCGCGACGCCGGTTAGCGGCTTGTTCATGGTTTCTCCCGCAGCGCACACACGCCTCATTTTTGAGCGGCGCATGAGCGGCATTGACGTTTCGTCCGATGTTTACATCATGGCGCTCGGATCGCAAATCTCTCCGATGCAGGGGTGACGATTTACGACTTTGATCCAACGACATGGCTGAAAAAGTCTGGTAAGACGCGGACCAATCAAAACTGGCCTTCGGACGTATGTCCGCGGGGATTTAAGAAATCGGGGAGGGACTTGATGTCCTCAGTGCATATTCGCGACGTCAGGAAATCGTTCGGCGGCTTTGAGGTCCTGCATGGCGTCACGATTCCGATTGAGGATGGGGAGTTCGTCGTCCTGGTTGGCCCCTCCGGATGCGGCAAATCGACCCTTTTGCGGATGCTCGCAGGCCTCGAAAACATCACCTCGGGCACGATCTCGATCGGCGAGCGCGTGGTCAACAATGTCCAGCCCAAGGAGCGGGACATTGCCATGGTGTTCCAGAATTACGCGCTTTATCCGCACATGACGGTTGCGGAGAATATGGGCTTCTCGCTCAAGCTGCGGGGCGCCAAATCCGAAGAGATCAACAGGCGTGTGCAGCGCGCCGCCGAGATCCTGGCGCTGATGCCCTTGCTCGAGCGCTACCCGCGCCAACTCTCCGGCGGCCAACGCCAGCGCGTCGCCATGGGGCGGGCGATCGTGCGCGATCCCCAGGTGTTCCTGTTCGACGAGCCGCTGTCGAATCTGGACGCCAAGCTGCGCGTGGCCATGCGCACCGAGATCAAGGAGCTGCACCAGCGGCTGAAGACCACCACCGTCTACGTCACCCATGACCAGATCGAGGCCATGACCATGGCCGACAAGATCGTCGTCATGCATGACGGCATTGTCGAGCAGATCGGCTCGCCGCTCGAGCTGTACGACAAGCCGGACAACCAGTTCGTCGCCGGCTTCATCGGCTCGCCCGCGATGAATTTCCTCAAAGGCAAGGTGACGGTGAACGGCAGCGCTTCGTTCGAGGGGCCGAACGGCATCAAGCTGCCGCTGAAGTCCGCGCCGGCCAATTCCGACGGCCGGCCGGCGGTCTATGGCGTGCGGCCGGAGCATTTCACCATTGCCGACGACGGCGCGGATGCCGAGATCATCGTGGTCGAGCCGACCGGCTCGGAGACCCAGGTCTATGCCAAGCTCGGCGGCGAGCAGGTGGTGGCGGTGTTCCGCGAGCGGCACCAGTTCAATCCCGGCGACAAGGTCAAGCTGAAGCCTGATCCGTCGCTGGTGCATCTGTTCGACGACACATCAGGAAAACGAATCTAGCATTCAACAGAAAACAAAAAGTGCGTCTCAGGGAGGAAATACCATGCACGATCTTACCCGCCGAGCCTTGCTGAAAGGGGGCACTGCTCTGACCGCCGCCGGCGTGTTGACAGGGCCGGCGCTGTTGAACTTTGCCAAGGCCTGGGCGGATGCGTCGCCGTGGCAAGCGGAGAAGGGCGCCAAGCTGACAGTGATGCGCTGGAAGCGGTTCGTGCCCTCGGAGGATGATGCGTTCAACGCGATCGTGGCTGCGTTCCAGAGCGCTACCGGAACCGAAATGAACGTCTTCAGCGAATCCTTCGAGGACGTGCAGCCGAAGGCATCTGTGGCCGCCAATACCGGCTCCGGCCTCGATCTCGCGTGGGGATTGCATACGCTGCCGCAGCTGTTCCCGACCAAAGTGTTGAAGATGAACGACGTCGCCGATTACCTCGGCAAGAAATACGGCGGCTGGGCCGATGCAGCGGCAAAGACCTGCAAGCTTGGCGACGACTGGCTCGGCATTCCGGTCGCGACCAACGGCGGCTATTTCACCTACCGCAAGTCAGCCTTGGAAAAGGCCGGGTTCCAGGCGTTCCCGAAGGACTTTCCGGGCTTTCTTGAAATGTGCAAGGCCCTGAAGGCGAACAACACGCCCGCTGGCATGGCGCTGGGGCATGCCACTGGCGATGCCAATGGCTGGCTGCATTGGATCCTTTGGGGTCATGGCGCCTTCACTGTCGACCAGAGCGACAAGGTCATCATCAACTCGCCTGAGACCTTCAAGGCACTCGACTACTGCAAGGCGCTGACGGACACGTTTATCCCCGGTGTGGCCTCCTGGAACGACTCCTCCAACAACAAGGCCTTCCTTGCCGGCGAACTCTATTGCACCCTCAACGGGATCTCGATCTATGTTGCCGCCAAGACCGATCCGAGCAAGAAGGATCTTGCGGCGGACACGTATCACGCGCTTCACCCGGTCGGGCCGATCGGCAAGCCGACCGAATTGCAGCTCGCCTTGCCAATTCTGGCCTTCAACTTCACCAAATACCCGAATGCGGCAAAGGCGTTCATCGCCTTCCTGCTGGAGAAGGAGCAGTTCGAGAAGTGGCTGCAGGGTGCGCAGGGTTATCTGACGCAGACATTGAATGCCTATGAATCGGCGCCGATCTGGACGGAAGACCCGAAAAACACCGTCTTCTCCCAGGCCTCCAAGCGTACGCTGCCGGCGTCCGGCATCGGCTCGGTCGGCGAGAAGGCGGCGCAGGCGATCGCCGACTTCATCGTGGTCGACATGTTCGCCAACTACTGCACCGGCGCGAAGGATGCCAAGGGGGCCGTCGCCGAAGCGGAGCGGCAGTTGAAGCGGATTTATCGCGCTTGATGGTCACCGGCGGGCGGATGACTGAAGGTCGTCCGCCTGCTCGAATTGCTTCAGGATTCCGCCATGGCCGACCTTGCAATCACGCCTCAGAAAGTCAAACCGCAAATTCGCGAAGCGAGTGCGTGGGACCAACTCCGGCACAACAAGAACTGGCTCGGCTTCTGGTTCATGCTGCCGGCCATGGGATTCCTGGTCCTGTTCCTGGCCTATCCCCTGGGTCTCGGTGTCTGGCTGTCATTCACCGATACCCGTATCGGCCGCATCGGCCAGTTCATCGGCACCGAGAACTACGAGTGGCTATGGGACGATTCGGTCTTCTGGTTGTCGGTGTTCAACACGCTGCTCTACACCGTGGTGGCGAGCGCCTTCAAATTCGCGATCGGTCTCTATCTCGCGCTGCTCCTGAACGAGAACATGCCGTTCAAGGCGATGCTGCGCGCGCTGGTCTTGATCCCGTTCATTGTGCCGACCGTGCTGTCGGCGCTGGCGTTCTGGTGGATCTTCGATTCGCAATTCTCGATCATCTCCTGGTCGCTCAAGAACCTCGGCTTGATCAGCCAGAACATCAATTTCCTCGGTGATCCCATCTGGGCGAGGATTTGCGTCATCTTCGCCAATATCTGGCGTGGCGTGCCGTTCGTCGCGATCACGCTGCTGGCGGGGCTGCAGACCGTGCAGCCATCGCTGTACGAGGCGGCCACGCTTGACGGTGCGTCGAGTTGGCAGCGGTTCCGCTACATTACCTATCCGCTTCTTACGCCGATCATCGCCGTTGTAATGACGTTCTCGGTGCTATTCACCTTCACCGATTTCCAGCTGATCTGGGCGATGACCCGCGGCGGCCCGGTCAATGCCACGCATCTGATGGCGACGCTGTCGTATCAGCGCGCGATCATCGCGGGACAGCTCGGGGAGGGTGCTGCAATCTCCAGCGCCATGATTCCGTTCCTGCTCGGCGCGATCATGATCTCATGGTTTGGCTTGCAGCGCCGCAAATGGCAGCAGGGAGAAAGCAATGACTGATCTCCCCGCACCAAAGCTCGATCTGAAGACGATCCTCTCGACGCCGGTGAAGGCCGATTACAGCGAGGGCATGAGCTACCTGCAGTCGGTGCCACGCCGGCTCGTGACGCTCTACCTGCCACTATCGATCATTGTCGTCGTGCTGCTGTTTCCGTTCTACTGGATGGCGCTGACCGCCGTGAAGCCGGACGCGCAACTGCTCGACATGGAGACCTACAATCCGTTCTGGACCTGGAATCCGACTTTAAAGCATTTCCATAAGCTGTTGTTCGAAAGCTACTATCCGCACTGGCTATGGAACACGATGTATGTCGCGATCTGCGCCACCGTGCTTTCGATCACCGCCAGCGTGCTGGCGGCCTATGCGATCGTGCGGCTCCGCTACAGGGGCGCCAATCTCGTCGGCGGCCTGATCTTCCTCGCCTATCTGGTCCCGCCGTCAATCCTGTTCATTCCGCTCGCGACGGTGGTTTTCCAGTATGGCCTGTTCGACTCGCCGCTTGCGCTGATCCTGACCTATCCGACCATACTGATCCCGTTCTCGACCTGGCTCCTGATGGGCTATTTCAAGACCATCCCCTTCGAGCTCGAGGAGTGCGCGCTGATCGACGGGGCGAGCCGCTGGCAGATCCTGATCAAGATCGTGCTGCCGCTCGCAGTTCCCGGACTGATCTCGGCCTTTATCTTCTGCTTCACATTGTGCTGGAACGAGTTCATCTACGCGCTCACCTTCCTGCAATCGACACAGCACAAGACCGTGCCGGTCGCGATCGTCAACGAGTTTGTCGATGGCGACGTCTATAGGTGGGGCGCGCTGATGGCGGGAGCACTCGCTGGCTCGCTGCCGCTGGTTATCCTTTACGCTTTCTTTGTCGAGCATTATGTGTCGGCAATGACCGGAGCCGTGAAGGAATAAGCGCGGAGCCGGCACAAGAACAAAACAAGGAGTTGGCTCTTGCATATTCTGGTCCTGGGCGCTGCCGGCATGGTCGGCCGCAAATTCGTGGAACGCCTCGCGCGCGACGGGCGGCTCGGCAAGAGCGAGATTACGCGGCTGACCCTTCACGACGTGGTTGCACCGAAGAAGCCGGAAAATGCCGGCTTCCCGGTCGAGGTCGTGGCTGGCGACTTCGCGGTGCCCGGAGCCGCTGAGAAGCTGATCGCCGGGCGGCCGGACGCGATCTTCCATCTCGCCGCAATCGTATCGGGCGAGGCGGAGCTCGATTTCGACAAGGGCTACCGCATCAATCTCGACGGCACAAGGATGCTGCTTGATGCCATCCGCCTGGTCGGCGGCGGCTACAAACCGCGCGTTGTCTTTACCTCCTCGATCGCCGTGTTCGGCGCGCCGTTCCCGGACGCGATCGGCGATGAGTTCTTCCACACGCCGCTTCTGAGCTACGGCACCCAGAAGGCCATTGGCGAGCTGCTCCTGGCCGACTACTCCCGCCGCGGCTTCCTGGACGGGATTGGCATTCGGCTGCCGACGATCTGCATCCGTCCGGGCGCGCCCAACAAGGCAGCCTCCGGCTTCTTCTCCAACATTTTGCGGGAGCCGCTCGCAGGCCAGGAGGCGGTGTTGCCGGTCTCGGAAGAGGTGCGCCACTGGCATGCGACGCCGCGCTCGGCGGTCGGCTTCCTCCTCCATGCCGGCACGATGGACCTTGCGGCCGTCGGCCCGCGTCGCAACCTCACCATGCCCGGCCTGTCCGCTACGGTCGGCGAGCAGATCGCGGCTTTGAAGCGCGTCGCCGGCGAGAAGGTCGCCGCCCGCATCAAGCGCGTGCCGGATCAGTTCATCATGGGCATTGTCGACGGCTGGCCGCGCAATTTCGAGGCGAAGAGGGCGCGGGAGCTCGGCTTCACCACGGCTGAGAAGAACTTCGAGGACATCATTCGCATCCACATCGAGGACGAACTTGGTGGCAAGTTCGTTGATTGACCGTACGCATTTGGGAGAGACGTCATGACAGCCAGCATCATCGGATGGGCGCATACGCCATTCGGCAAGTTCGATACCGAAACCGTCGAGAGCCTCGTGGTCCGCGTCGCCAATGAGGCGATGGCGGATGCCGGCATCTCAGCCGCTGATGTCGACGAGATCGTGCTCGGGCATTTCAACGCCGGCTTCTCGCCGCAGGACTTTACGGCGTCGCTGGTGCTGCAGGCCGATCCGGCGCTGCGCTTCAAGCCGGCGACGCGAGTCGAGAATGCATGCGCGA
>Ga0209062_1006068_pt1 | contig 11257 bp, 11 predicted proteins | sample Coa_R2_2_FD_187158 | JGI IMG/M metagenome (GOLD analysis project Ga0209062, IMG submission 187158) | Surface soil microbial communities from Centralia Pennsylvania, which are recovering from an underground coalmine fire - Coalmine... | ecosystem: Environmental > Terrestrial > Soil > Unclassified...
GAGGAGCTATACCAGCGTCCCGGCAGCACCTTCATCGCGGCGTTCATGGGCAACGCCAACTTTGTGCCGGGAGAGGTTGTGGCCGACGCCGATGGACGGCCCAACGTTCAGAGGGGTGCCTTGCGCCTGCGCGGACGGGTCCACACGGCGCTCAACGGGCGCGGCGTGGCCATGCTGCGCCCGGAGGACGGGGCGTTGTATGCCGCCGCGCCGGCGCCAGATGCCGCTAACGTCCTCGAAGGCGACGTCGTGCACAGCGAATTCCTGGGCGGACGCTGGCGCCACGTGGTCACTATCGCGCCGGACCTGACCGTGCAAGTGCTGACCCCCGAGCGCGCGCCGACGCCGCGCGTCTGGCTGCGATTCCCCTCCGAGCGCTGCGTACTGCTGCCCGCGACGGACGGGCCCGACGCCTAACCGCGGTCTACCGGATCATGTTTTGCGCGCCACGCGCCACAGGCTGGCGCCGAGAAAGGCCAGCACGGCCAGCGGCACCAGCCACCACACCGCGCCCCCGACCTGCACGTGCACCAGCAGGATGGTCACCACGAGGGCGACGACCACCGCGACCGCGATAGTCCAATCATCGCCGATGATGAAGTCGTACCAGAAGCGGGCAAAGCCCACGAGCAGCGACATTGTTACGTCCTCCCTTGGGCTAGTGTAGCGTGCAGCGTTTCAGCCCGCTGGGTGCGCAAGAGGCGCACGTAGATAAACGACACCACGGTATAGACGGCCAGTATGGCCACGATCGCGGCATCCGAGCCCGGCCACTGCGCCCCGGTCCCTTCCACCGACCAGAACGTTCCGAAGGTCGCGAGCATCAAACCCACCGCGAACTTAAGCGTATTCTCCGGCACCCGGCTGAGCGGTTGGTGTACGGCCACGCCGACGCCAACCACGATGACCAGCGCGGCGGCGGCGCCGATCGCCGCCAGGCCAACCTGATGCGCCGTCGCCCCGAAGGTCACCACGATAAAGGCGACCTCCAGCCCCTCCAGCAACACCCCCTTGAAGCACAGGGTGAAGGCATACCAGTCGAGCCCGGCTCGCACCACCGTAGCCTCCGACTTTGCCGCCGCGACCTCGTGCTCGAAGGCCGCCGCCTCATCGTGCAGCGCCTTGAAGCCGCTGGCGCGCAGGATCGCCTTGCGCAGCCATTGCAGACCGAAGATCAACAACAGCGCCCCGACGATCAGCCGCAGCGCATCGATGGGGATCAGCGTGAGGGCCGGCCCCAACAGCGCCGTGATGCAGGCCAGGGCCAGTAGGGCCACGCCGACGCCGACCAGCGACGAGCGCCAGCCGCGCGTGACCCCGGCGGCCAGCACGATGGTCAGGGCCTCGACCATCTCCACCGCCGAGGCTAGGAACGCGGCCAGCACCACAAAGACACCACTCATAGCTACCTCCTTCGGGTGATTGCGGATCCTGCGTGCCGCGAGCGGTCAGGAAGACGCTCCGACGACAGCACTTCCAGTATAGCGCATTTCTGCTACAATGAAACAGCTGCTACATAGTCCGAGGGTCACATGGATATCTGGGCATATGGCGCTCTCGTCTTCGTCCTGGCCGTGTCTTCCGCGGGTCCGCCGCTCCCGGCCACGCTCAGCCTCACGGTGGCCGCGGTAGCCGCACGCCACGGGCACGATAACCTGATTATGCTGTGCGCCGTGGCCACGCTGGCAACGGTTGTCGGCGATGTCGCGGGCTACGCGCTCGGGCGCCTCCTGGGCACGGCGGTCGATCGCAGCACGGGGACGGAGTGGTGGCGGACGCATCGCCTGACCAGGCGCCTCTCGCAGACGGTCTTATGGCTGGACCGCCGCACGCAAGCAAGCGGGCCGCTGGTCTTCGTATCGCGCTGGGGCCTGACGCCCATCGCACCTGCCATAAACCTCCTCATCGGCGCGCGCCGCTTTCCGTTCCGGCGCTTCGTTTTATGGGATACTGCTGGTGAGTTCTTGTGGGTCTTGCGCGTGGCGCTGCCCTCCTACGCCCTGGGCCAGAGCGCGGGCATCGCCAGCCTGCCGCTGGCCATCGGGGCCACATTGGTATTGGGCGCGATGGTCACCGCCGCCGCCGGGCGCTTCTGGACGGGCGCATCGAATGCCCGCACCGAATTGGCGGCGCCGAAGGAATAGGAGCGGATGGAGCGTCAAAAGCATCAATATCAGGTCCTGATCTACCAGGTGCCGAGCCAACCCTCCGCCGCGCGCGTCGGCGTATGGCGCGAGCTCAAGCGGCTGGGAGCGCTGTATCTGCAGCAGAGCGTGTGCATCGTGCCCAGTACGCCGGCGTTGCGGACGGAACTGGAGCGCATCGCCGCGCGCATCGCCGACCTTGGCGGAACCTATCACCTGTTGCCGCTGCGCTCGCTACCGCCGGAGGAAGAGGCCAAGATCGTCGACGGCTTCATCGCCCAGAGCACCTTGCAGTACGAAGAGATCATCGAGAACTGCGAGGTGAATTTCAGCAAAGAGATCGAATTCGAGCGATTCCGGCAGAACTTCACCTATGCCGAGGCCGAGGAGATCCGGCATGACCTTGACAAGATTCGCCGCTGGTACGATAGGGTCGTGGAGCGCGACTGGTTCGGGGCGCCGCGCCGCGCGGACGCCCTACAGTGGATCGAGCACTGCGAGCGCTTGCTCGAAGCGTTTGAAGAAGAGGTCTTCGCCCGGCATGTCCCCGACGAAGCCGGTGGGACCACGCCAACGCTTGAGGTAGAGCCCGAGCAGCGGCGCCCGTTGCGGCTGCGCCGCGCCGCCGGCCGGCGCGGATCGGTCTCCGGCGATCGTTAAGACGTGGCATCGCTCGACGTCGCGCTCATCCACATCGCCCTATCAGACGCCCATGAAGAAGCCAGGCTACGCCGGTGGGCGTCCTGCCAGGCAGGCATCCAGCGCCGCGGCGAAGCGCTCGATTTCATCGGCGGTGCCGACGCTGACGCGTATCCAGCCGGGCAGCCCCAGGTTCTCCCCCGGCCGCACGATCACGCCGCGGCGCAGCAAGGCCTCGCTCAGGGCCCGCGAATCGCCGGCATGCATCGCCACGAAGTTGGCCTGGCTGGGCACAACCTCCAGGCCATGCTCGTGCGCGATCTCCAGCAGGCGCGCCCGCCCCGCGCGCGTCTCTGCCACCACGCGGGAGACATATGCGTGATCGTCCAGCGCCGCCAGCGCCGCCGCCTGCGCCACCGCGTTGAGGCCGAAGGGTGGCCTGATGCGGTCGAGCGTGGCGACGATCTCGCGATGGGCCAGCGCGTAGCCGGCGCGCAGCCCGGCCAGGCCGTAGGTCTTGGAGAAGGTGCGCAGGGTCACCACGTTGGGGTGGTCGTCCAGTAGATCGCGGGCCGAGTGGCGCAGCGCATCGTCGACGAATTCGTGGTACGCTTCGTCCACCGCCAGCAAGGTCTGCGACGGCAGGGCCTCGACAAAGCGGCGCAGGACCGCGGCATCTAGGTAGGTGCCCGTGGGGTTATGCGGGTTGGCGATGAAGACCAGCCTGGTGCGATCGGTGATCGCGCCCGCCATGGCCTCCAGGTCGTGCGTGTATGCGCGCAACGGGACGCCAATGGGCGTGCCACCGGACGCGACCACGGCGGTGCGGTGAATGGAGTAGGGAGGTGTGGCCAGGATCGCCTCGGTGCCCGGCTCGAGGTAGGCCAGCGCCAGCAGCAGGATGATTTCATCGCTGCCGTTGCCGACGACCACGTTCTCGCGCGCCAGGCCGTGCTGCTCGGCCAGCCGGTCCCGCAGGGCCGTCGAGGCGCCGTCGGGATAGGCGTGAACGCCCGCGAGCGCCTGACGTGCCGCCTCGACGGCCCGCGGCGAGGGGCCGAACGGATTCTCATTGGAGGCCAGCTTGGTGACCCTATCCAGCCCGTACTGGCTCATCACCGTAGACGCGTGCCGGCCCGGCACGTACGGCGCGAGCGCCGCCACGGCCTCCCGCGGCCGGACTCCCAATTCACCCTGATCCGTCATCGAGCCTCCACCCCAATCCGCGGCATTGTGAGCGGCGCGATCGCCCTCATCAGTGTATCCTTTCACGCGCGGAGCCGTCGGTCACGGCGCCCCAGGTTATCGGGAGAGCGCTCGGTCTCCATCCGCGCCAGAGCGCCGGACGCTCCATCGAAAGGCTGGTAGCTGTCATGGAATATATTCCCGACGAAGAGCGTTCTCCACCAGGAATATTCGACCGGCAAAGTCGGAAGAGATCTTTTGCGGGTCGTACATAGGAGATGAGAACATGAAAGCGCTCCGGATCAGCCGCCACGGGCCGGTGTCCAGGCTGACGGTCAGCGAGGTCCCGTGCCCGCCGGTGGGGCCGGGTCAGGTATGTGTGGAGATTGAGGCCGCCGCCATTAACCCCAGCGATATCCTCAGTGTCGAGGGCAGCTTCCCCAACTCGCCCCTCCCGCGTATCCTCGGGCGCGATTTCGCCGGCCGCGTTGTCGTGGGCCCGGCCGAGCTGATGGGCGCGGCGGTGTGGGGGTCCGGTGGCGACCTGGGCATCACGCGCGACGGCACGCACGCCGAGTATCTCGTCGTCCCGCGCGATGCCGTCGCGATCCGGCCGCGCACGCTGGCCGCGGAAGAAGCGGCGGCCGCGGGCGTGCCGTTCATCACAGCCTGGTCCGCGCTGTTCGATCTGGCCCGCCTGAAAGGCGGCGAATGGGTCGTCGTCTCCGGCGCGGCCGGAGCTGTCGGCCGCGCGGCCGTGCAGCTCTCCTGCGCGCGCCACGCCCGGGTTATCGCGCTGGTCAAGGATGCGGACGAGCGCGCCCAGGTCACCCGGCAGAGAGTCGCGGCGATCGCGCAATCGGACCGCGCTAACCTGGCCGACGTTGTCCGGGAGGCGACTGCAGGCGCCGGGTGCGCGGTAGCCTTGAATGGTGTGGGCGGTATCATCTTCCCGGCGCTTTTGGAGGCGCTGGCCGACGGGGGGCGGATGGTGATATACGCAGCGGCCAGCGGCCGCGAGGTCACGCTGGAGCTGCGCACGTTCTTTCGCCGCCACCTGACGCTGTACGGGCTCAACACGGCCATCATAGATGCGGTCCAGGGTGCGCGGATCCTGCGACACCTTGCACCGCTGTTTGACGCCGGTGTCTTGCTGCCGCCTGCCGTCGCGGAACGCTATCCCCTGTCACAGGCCCCGTACGCCTACGAGCGCGTCGCGGGGGGAGCCTCGGGCAAAGTGGTCTTGGTCCCCGATCAACGGTAGCTGCCCCGGGCACGCCGTGGACGGTCACCGGCTGCGCCTCCGTCGCTTGGCCTCCAGAAGCTTGCTCGTGGTCGTGGCGTCGTTGGCTGCCGGCGTGGCCGGTCTTGCCACGGCGGCTTCCGGCGCGGATGCGTTTGCCTCGGGAACCGGCCGCGGGACGGCGGTAGGGCGCGGTGGCGGCGAGGGCGTGGCGGACGGACTGGCCGGAGGAGCGCCGGCCGGTGGAGGTGCGGCGGGGCGCTGGACGGTGGCGCGCTCGCGTCGCACCGCGCGCGTGGCCCGCACGGTCGAAAGCGGAGCCGAGGCCACCGTCGCGGCGGCCGGTTGCAGGCGCCGGCGCCGCGAGAGCGCCGCCAGGATCGCTCGCAGTTCGGTCATGCCGATCAGCAGGCGTCGCGTGGCCACGTCGAACGGCAACAGCAACAGCGCCAGCCACAACAGGGGGACCGTGAGCAGATGCGGGGCGTAGACCGGCGCTAGGTTGTCCGCGAAGCTGGATGCCGGATCGGCCAGCAAGGTTCCTTGACCGATGGCGGCCATCTCGTTGAGCAACCGACTGTCAAGCCCGGTGGTGCGATATTCCGCGGCGTAGGGAGCCACCAGCCCCGTACGCAGCGAGGCGCGCACGTGTCCGTTCACGGTGGCGCGCAGGCCGACGAGATACGCGCCCGAGGCGGATAGGGGCAGGTCGGCCTCGTACTGTCCGGGCGCCGTGGGTTGCAGCAACACCTGGGCGCTCTTGCCGGTCGGCCCGTCGACGCGCGCGCTGATCTGGGCGTCGAGGGGCAAACCGGAGGTGGTGACCGTCAGGTGGGCCTGGTTGCCCGCCACCGTCGACGATAGCCGCAGGTTGGAGCTGGATTTCGACGGCAGCGCCCACGAGACCATATTGGCCCACAGGAGGTTGGCCCGAGCATTGCCAATCAGATTGCCGGTCCATTGCCCCTGTGCATCGCTGGTCCAGGCCACCACGTGCCCGAGGCCGTACTGCCACTGTGCCAGCAGAGGGTCGACGCCGTACTTCGTCACGTGGACCAGCACCTGCTGGCCCGCCGGCTTCGGCGTGGTGGCCACGTAGCCGCCGAGCGTCACCGCCGGTAGATCCTTGATGATGGGGCTGTCCGACACCAACTCGGGGACGAAACGCTCCTCCACGATGCCGGTCCGGGCGATCTGCTTGGTCTCCTTGAGGAAGATCTGGGGGATGGAGTTGACGTTATCGGCCGGATAGTACCGCCCGCCGCCCCAGCGCGCGATGTTCTGCATCAGGCCATAGTCCGCGCCGAAGCCGCCGGGGCCGGCGCCGGTGGCGACGGTGGAGATGGTGATGCCGGCCTTGTGAATCTGCTGGACCAGGGGGAAATAGTTATCGGTGGCGTCGCCGTCGCCCAGCAGGATGATGTGCTTGATCTTGGCCTTGACGGGTCGCAGCACGTTGAAGGCCGCGCTCAAGGCCGGCTTATAGCTCATGGGGTCGATGGGATTCATGGCGTCGATGGCCCGGTTAATGGCCGGCTTGTTGATGACGTATTGCAGCGGCACTGCCCAACCGTTGGTCGTCCTGTCGTCCGTGCCGGTGGCGTCGTTGACGGCCACGCGGTCCGACGGCGTCAGCAGCCGGATCACGCCCTCGCCGGCTGCCTTGGAGATGTTGACGTTCGACTCCGTCTCCAGGTCTTCGATGATCAGGGCCACGGCCACGCTCGGCATATCCTTGCGCTGCGGCAGCTTCATGCTCACGGGCAGCAGATTATCCAGCGCTGTGCCGAGGTATCCGCCCACCCCGTAACTATTGGGGCCGCCGATCACCACCAGGCCGTTGCCGCCGTCGACGTACGACTGCAAGGGTGATTGCTGAGGATCGAGCAGGACAGGGTCGAGGTACAGGGCCGGGACATCGACCAGCACGACGGCGTCGTAGCGGCTTAAATCCGAGAGGTTTGCCGGTACCTGGCCGCCGTCTACCTGCTTGACAACCATGCCCCTGGCGCGCAGGGACGCGGCCACCACGTTGCCCTCGCCGGGCATGCCCTCGGCTACCAGCACCTGCGCCGGCCCATCGACCCGCGTGTAGGCGTCGCCGGAGTTGTTCTCATACACCGTGTCGCTGGTCGGCTGCATCTGGACGTGCAGGCGATGGAAACCCGGACCGGGAGGCGGCAAGGAGAACGAGACGCTAGACTGGCCCGGTGCCAGGACCACCGAACGATGGGCCACCAGTTGGGTATCGTCGAAGACATCGAAGGCCGCGGACTGCGCCACCGAGCTGCTCACATCGACCACCAGCGGTAGCCGGGCGTTCTTGCTCAGCCGCAAACTCGGCGGGGCCTGGACGTCGACGACCAGCGCTTCGGGGCCGGCGGCCTGGGCCTCCGGCACAATATCGACGCGTACGCCCTCGTCGCGCAAGAGGTGCGTCGCCGCCAGGGCATCGCCGGTGTTTTGTTGCCCGTCGGTCAGCACCACAACCCGCTTGCGGTAGCCGGTTGGGAAGAGCGCCCCCGCCAGGTTGAGCCCCGCCTCCAGATTGGTGGCGTCACGCTCCACCACGGACTGGAAGCCGGGCAGATTATTCAGCGCCGCGAACGGCTGCTCGACCAGGGCATCTGCGCCCACCACGACAACGGCCGCGACGTCGTCGTGTCCCCGAGCCTTCAGCGCTCGATTGATGAAGGAGAGTTCGCGATCCCGCGATCCGGCCACCGAGGCGGAGAGATCGGCCACGAAGATGGTCGCCTGGCGCGAGGTGGGCTGCTGCCATGTCGCGCCCGCCAGCACCAGGATCAGAGAGGCCAGGATGAGCAGGCGCAGAGTCAACGCCAGGCGATGCCTGGCCGGCGAGAGGTTGCCCTGCTCTCGCAGCCATAACCAGGCCGCCCAGCCCAGCACAACCGGCAAGAGCAACAAGACCAGCGGCGTGGCGAAGGTGAGATTGAAAGGCATCGTTCCCCACGTTCCCCACTAGTCGGCGCGCCATTGCCGGTTTCCGCCGGCTACCTTTCAGTCTAGCTTGGCGCCGAAGATCGCGGCAAAGGCCGCGCGCATCTCCTGTGGTGTGGCCTGCTTGAAGGCATTGAGGACGACGATCGTGTAGAACTCATGCAACTTGAGGGTTACGATGACGATCGCCTGCGACGTCCGGCCGTTTAGGGCGATGTCGCTCTGGGCGGCGAACACATCATGCCCGTCGATCTGACTCTTGAAATAGAGGGTCTGAATATCCGCGGGCTTCGCGGAGAACGCCTGCTTGAGCAGATCGGCCGGGACCGTGCGCAGTTCGGCCGTCGTGGGTATTGTTTTGATGTGCTGGCTTTGAATCGCCGCCAGGGCGTGGCGCGTATCCGCGACCATCAGCAGCGAATCCACGCCGGTTGCCGGACGGCCCTGGCTATCCGTCTGATAGTTGAGTTTCCAGCCCGGCGGCACGGTGATATGCATATGCGCGTAGTGCACGCGCAAGACCACCGTGGTTGGCGGCTGCCCGCTCAACTTGAAGCGCGTTGCTTTCTGCTGGACGGTTCCGTGAAAGGCAACTAGGCCCGTGAAGAGATAGTCTCCCCTGCTCAGGTCTTGCGGGGAGAGCACCAGATCGTAATACAGGCCGGTCGCCCCATTCATGACGACATAGCTGTGGCTATCTTGGAAAAAGATCCTCTTGCCCAGAGGCCCGCGTATCTCAAAGGTCGCCTTTACCTTGACCCCCGTGGCGGGAGCGTTGGCTACCTGCACGACGATCTTGAGCCGTACGGGCGAGCCAAGGGGTATTGTCAATAGGCGCTGCTCTTTGCCCTTAACGAGTTGATACACGCCCAGGGAGACCATCTGCACCTCAACAGGAGGTGGCGTCGGGGTGTCGGTCGGAGTTGCGGTATCGGTGGGCGTCGGAGTATCGGTCGGCAGGGGTGTGTTAGTGTCGGTCGGGGTCGGCGTGGGGGTATGTGTCGGGCGCGGCGTCTTGGTTGGCCGTGGGGTCGGGGTCTTGGTCGGGCCCGGCGTCGAGGTTGGGACCGCCGTCTGGGTGGCCGTGGCCGGCATGGTGGTCATGGTCGAGGTCACGTCGGCTGGCGCGGCCAGCGGACGGGCAAATAGCGCCGTGTCAGGCAGGGCTGCCAATGGAAAGCGCGCCATGCTTCCCGAGGCTAACATCCCGGCCCGGGCATTTTGCGCGGCCGAGACGGGTGCGGATGCCGGAGCGCTTACGGCTAGAACGCCAAGCATCGCGACGCCCATCAATGTATACGGTGTCACCTGCATAACTATTCCCCCCACGGGTGGCCCGCAAAAGACAAAGAGCCCCCAACTGGTAGGTTACAGCGATTTGTCGCATTGCGCCAGCCCGGACCGACCGCCCTTGACGAATACTGGCAACCTCTAACATCGGAGCGCGTGTCCGCGGGCCGGCGGCACGGGCGACGGGTGATCGGGTGTCCCGATGCGTGGCGGGCCGCGAACGGGGCCTGACGTAGTAGGATATTCTTAGGCGCCGCTCCTGCCGCACCCTCGGCGATCGTCGGGCGCCGGATTGCGTCGCGAGCGGACGGCACGAGCGGCAGCACGGCTAGGGGCGGGCTCGCGTCACCGGACGCCACTGGAGTGGGTGGGGGCCTTGCCCGCATGACTGGGAAGGACGGCGCGATGCCGTATGACGAGGAGGCCGGTGGCGAGCCGCCGTGCCTCCTGGGCTTACTCGATGAGCACGGACGCGTCCCCGACCGGCCCACCGAGGCCGCCGCACGCGTCCAGACGAAGCGGATCTATGAGCCGGCCAGCGCGAGCGACGGCTACCGTGTGCTGTGGACCGTCCTGTGGCCACGCGGCGTGAGCAAACAGGCCGCCCGGATCGACCACTGGCTGCGCGCGGTTGCCCCCTCAGATGCCTTGCGGCGCTGGTTCGGCCATGATCCCGCGCGCTGGGAGGAGTTCTGCCGCCGCTATCGTGCCGAACTGGAGACGCCGGAGGGCCGGGAGGCGGTGCGCGAGGTGGTAGGGCACGCCGAGCGCGGCCCGCTCACCCTCGTCTATGGGGCCCGTGACGCCGAGCGGAACAACGCCGTCGTACTGCGCGCTGTCCTGCTCGACGCGCTGGGGCAGGAGGAGGCTTAAGCAGGTGAGCCGCTCGGATGTAGGGCAGCGGATTGCGCTGGCCGTCGGTCCACAGGATGTACAGCGCGACCACGGCCAGGAAGAGGTAGATTAGCTCGACCAGGTAGCTGCCGACCGCCGTGGTCAGCAGGAAGGTCTGGAAGACCGCGGGTAGCGCGACCGACTTGTCATAAACCTGCAGCGCCGCCCACACCAGCAAGATCAGCGACCAGACCACGACGATCAGGTTGCCGGCCAGCGGCGTGCCGCGGTCGGTGGTGCGGGCCATCCAGCCCGGCAGCAGCCCGTCGCGCCCCAGCGCGAAGAAGCCGCGCGCAGGTGACCATGATCGCTATGGACAGTGAAAGCATGTCCAGGATGATACTGATGTCGATGATCGCGCCCAGCCAGCTTCCGACGTACTTTGTGGCCATGTCGTCGAGCGGGCTGGCCGAGAGTTGGCCCAGGCGCCCTTGTTGATCGCGGCCAGCCCGTAGCCGATCGAGACGGCGTAGGTCACCAGGATGAAGAAGGCCGCGCTGATGGCGATGGTGGCCAGGACGGCCACCGGTATGGCCGTGCGCGGCGAGCGGCTCTCCTCAGCGATCGAGGCCGCTGCCTCGAAGCCGATAAACAGCGTCACGGCGAAGAGTATGCCGTGAAAGACGGCGTCCATGGGCGTGTGGGCGGTGGTGAAGACGTCGAAGGTATTGCCGTAGAAGCCGCCCTTGGCGATGATGACCAGCGAGAGGAAGATGATCGGTAGCGACGACAGCGCGGCCAGCACCAGCACGGCGCCGACGGCCAGCTTCACGCCGAAGTGGTTCAGGGCACGTAGCCCAACCCCAGCGCACCTATGCTGCCCAGCAGCACGGAAAGCGGCGTGCTGAAACCGGCTACACTGGCAATCAGGCCGGTGATCACGCCGGCAGAGAAGATCGGT
>Ga0209062_1006072_pt1 | contig 11242 bp, 9 predicted proteins | sample Coa_R2_2_FD_187158 | JGI IMG/M metagenome (GOLD analysis project Ga0209062, IMG submission 187158) | Surface soil microbial communities from Centralia Pennsylvania, which are recovering from an underground coalmine fire - Coalmine... | ecosystem: Environmental > Terrestrial > Soil > Unclassified ...
CGAATCTTCACGCGCCGCGGCGATTCCGGCGAGACGAGCCTGGCCGGCGGGCAGCGCGTCGCCAAGGATTCGGCGCGCATCGAGTCCTATGGCACCGTCGACGAGCTGAACGCGTTTCTGGGCGCGGCCGCCATTTCCTGCCAGGACCTCGCCGGCCACGATGCGCGCATCGGCCTGCTCGGCGGAATGATTCGCCGCGTGCAGCACGAGCTGTTTAATCTCGGCTCGATTCTCGCCACCAGGCCCGAAGATATTCATCCCCGGCAGGCGCGAATCACATCCGCGGAAATCGAGCAGCTTGAGCGCGAAATCGACGCCATGAATGAAGACCTGCCCGCCTTGCGCAGTTTCGTGTTGCCCGGCGGGTCGAGACTGAATACCGAGCTGCACATTGCGCGCACCGTGTGCCGGCGCGCCGAACGCCTGCTGGTCGCGCTGGCACGCGAGGAACAGATCCCGCCCGAAGCGGTCCGGTATCTAAACCGCCTGAGTGACGCGCTGTTTGTCTGGAGCCGCTGGGCGAATTTCGTCCTGGGTGTGCCGGAGCTGCTGTGGGACCCGAATCAATCCGCCTCCGCCCGCCGGCCGGCCTGAGAATTTCTAAAATCCATCCGATTACGATTTCACGAAATCGATGTAGCCGCGGCCGGGGTCGGCCTGGATCAGCTTCACCTGAACGCGGTCGCCGACATCCACGCCTTTGGCATGCAGCAGAATTCCCTCCGCCGGCGGATTCAGGATCCGCACGAAGGTCCCTTTGGGCGTCACGCCCGTGATCACGCCGGCGAAAATTTCTCCAATGCGATGCGACAGAGCTGCCGCCGCGAGCCGCTTCGCCATTTTTCGCTCCACCTTGCGGGCGGCGTCTTCCTTTTGCGTGCAGTTGGCGGCGATTGCTTCCAACTCGCTGTCCGTGTACGGAGCGGCTTTCCCGTCGAGCACCGCCTTGATCAGCCGCTGCGTCACCAGATCGGAAAAGCGCCGGTTGGGAGCGGTCGAATGCGTGTAGTCGAGAACCGCCAGCGCGAAATGGCCGGGCTGCTGGTTGGGCCGCGCGAAAACGTATTCTCCCGGACCGAGGAGTTTAATGATCGCGAGCGAAACGTCTTGGTAATGATCGCCGTCGGTTTCCCGGAGATTTTTCAGAAACCCGTTCAACGCCGCGGCATCGGGCTGCGCCGGGAGCTTTGCGCCGTGCCCGGCGGCGAGCGCGACGATGCGCGGCCAGCGCTCCGGAGTTTTCACCACGCGCCGGATGCTGGACGATCCGGCGCGCGAAAGCGTCTGGGCCATCGCCTCATTGGCTGCGATCATGAAATCTTCAATCAATCGCGTGGCGCTGTTGCGGCGCCGGATCTTCAGATCACGCACGTCGCCATTGGAGAAAACCGGTTCCGCCTCCACCCGGTCGAAATCGAGGGCGCCGCGCTTATGCCGCGCCTCGCAAAGATGGCTGGCGGCTTCATTTTGCAACCGGAGCTGCGCCTGCAATTCCGGCGAGCGGGCGATCTTCGCCGGAGGATCAGCCTGGCCGTCAAGCCATGCTCCGGTGGCGTTGTAGGCAAGCTGCGCGTGATTCCGGATCAGCGCGCGATAGATCGCCGGCTGCGTGACCGTTCCATCCTCGGCGGCGACGAACTCGACGACTATCGAATAGCGATCCTGATCTTCGTTGAGCGAGGTGAGACCGGTCGACAATTCCTCCGGCAGCATCGAAAAATTTTTCACGCCCGTATAGACCGTGGTCGTCTGCTGGCAGGCGTGGCGGTCAATCGGCGTTCCGGGATTGACGGCGCAATCGACATCGGCAATCGCCACCCGTACTCGGATCCCGCCGGCGGCGCGCTCGGCCCATTCGCACTGATCGAGATCGCGCGAGGTGTCATTATCGATCGAGGACCAGGGCAATTGCCGCAGATCGCGAGCGCCGTCGCGCGCCGGATGCGCCCGGATTTGCGCGATCTGCTCCCCGGTCCCCTTCGGAAAATCCGGATCGAAGCCGTGGTCGATCATCTCCTGGCGGGCGGCGGCGAGGAGATTCATTGGACGGTGAAGGGAACGGTGGCGATTGTCTTTTCCCACTCGCAGCGCAGCGTCCCTTTGTTGCCGCCCGCGCTCGCCAGCGTCATTTTCCAGGCCTCGACCGGTTGCGGCGACTGCGAAAGATCCATCGCCACGCGTCCGAGGTCCTGATTCTGATGATATTCGAGACCCCACTGCCCGGTTTGCTTATTCACGATGAGCTGCCAGGAATTCTGCTCCGGAAGAATAAACAGCGTGTAATCACCCTTGGGCACGCGCAGGTTTCTGATTTGCAGGTCCGCATCCGTGTGCAGCGCGGTCGCCTCATTCGCGCCGGCGCGCCACACCTGGCCGTAAGGAACAAGGTCCCCGAAAATTTTGCGGCCGTGCATCCGCGGCGAATGATACGAAATCGAAATCTTCTTGCCGTTGATCGTAACGGAAGTTTCGGCGGGCGGGCTGGTGTACTGCGCCAGCGCCACCGGAATTACGAGGGCGGCGGCGAATAACAGTTTCATCAAAATGAGTATAGCTTTCCGCGTGTGCCGTTAGGATATAATCGCCCTGGCTCGCGATTCCCTTGCAACGGTCGCCCCTCGAGCGAGCACTATTCACCAAAAGGAGATTGAAGCAAATGACACCACAGCCCGACAAACTTATGGCCTTTATGGGTAAATTGGTCGGCGATCTGGGCGCGATGGCCAGCATCGGCCCCATGCTGCTCGGCGAAAAGCTCGGGCTTTATAAAACGCTCGCCAATGGCGGCCCCATGACTCCGGCCGGGCTCGCTTCGGCCACGGGAACTCACGAACGTTACGTCCGGGAATGGCTGGCCGCGCAGGCCGCCTCGGGATTTGTCGAATACGATGCCGCCACGGGAAAATTTTCGATGACTCCGGAGCAGGCGGTCGCGCTCGGCGATGAAGAGAGCCCGTTTTACTTCCTCGGCGCGGTGGAGGTTGCCCTGGCCATGATTCGCGATGAACCCACCATCACGGAAGCCTTTCGCAGCGGCAAGGGAGTCGGCTGGCATGAGCACGATACCTGTCTGTTTCGCGGCACCGAGCGATTTTTCCGGCCCGGCTACATGCGTCATCTCATTTCCGAATGGATTCCCGCGCTCGACGGCATTCAGGCGCAGCTCGAAGCCGGAGCGCGCGTCGCCGACGTCGGATGCGGGCACGGCGCTTCCACCATCCTGATGGCGCAGGCTTTTCCCAAAAGCCGCTTCTACGGCTTCGATTATCATCCGGCCTCCATCGATCGCGCGCGAAAGGCGGCGGAGGCGGCGGGGGTGGCCGATCGCGTCACGTTCGACGTGGCCACGGCCAAGGATTATCCCGGCCACTCCTATGCGCTGGTCGCGTTTTTCGATTGTCTGCACGATATGGGCGATCCGGCGGGCGCGGCCAGGCACGTTTATTCGACGCTCGCGGAAGATGGCGCATGGATGGTTGTGGAGCCTTACGCGAACGATCGACTGGAGGATAATTTAAATCCCATCGGCCGCGTTTTTTATTCCGCCTCGACGTTCATTTGTACCCCGGCCTCGAAAGCGCAGGAAATCGGCGCGGCCTTGGGCGCCCAGGCCGGCGAAGCGCGATTAGCACAGGTGATCGGCCAGGGCGGTTTCCGCCACATCCGCCGCGCCGCGGAAACGCCATTCAACATGGTTCTCGAAGCCAAAAAATAGTTTTTGGAGTCCGGCGCGGAGCTTCAGATCCGTAGTTGATCAAAAGCCGCGGCTCACCGGGGCGTAGTGGCGGCCAACCTCGCGCGTGGTTCGCATACATGCTCTTCAGCTCCGCGTTTCCAACAGCAGGGCTACTCGTCCTGAGTTTGATAGGGAGCGAATCCGCTGTTTACAAGCAGCGCCCGCGCCGCCGGATCGCTCTCTTCGGCGACATAGAAAAACGCGCCGATCCGCTCGCTGCGAAAGATAAGCCCGCCCGAGTATTTATCCGGCTCCACCAGGTAGTCGAAGCCGGCGTCGGTGAGCACTTTCTCCAGCCGCAGCGCTTCCTTGAGCTTTTTCGCGATATAGATCAGGATCAGTTCCTGTTCCCCGAAAAAATCCGGTTCGCGTCTCAAATACCCCTCAACCCCGCACTCTCGCCACGAAACTCTCGTATGCCTCCGCGCCGCGTTTCTTCACGTACTCGGCGTAAGCGGTTCCGACCGACTCCAGATTCTTCAGCCAATTCGGATCTTTATAGAGCGCGCGCCACTCCGCCAGAATCGGCTCCACGCGAGTCCAGACGAACAAAAGCTCCCGCCCGCTCTGGAAAAAAAGCTCCTGATTCAGCACGCCCGAACAGATAAAGGACGCGACCATGTCCCAATAGGTGATGACCTGGCGGGCGTGCGCGTTCATTCCCGAGCCTTTGGGGCAGAGCCGGTCGTATTCGGCCATGGTTTTCGGCTTGAAATTCGCCGAAAACCACGCGCGGGCGATGCGCATCTGCTCTTCGCGCCGCATATCGTAAAGCTTCAGGATCAAATTGACGTCATCGTACGTCGCCGGTGTCATAAACCTTCAGGGTACTTGAGAATTCCGGGGCCTTCAAGACACATCATTTAGATGCAGCCGGCGCTTGAAAACGATGTCGAGCTTCACTGGCTCGCCCTGCGCCTGACCCCCGGATTGGGGACGCGCAAGGCCGGGCAACTGATCGGGATTTTCCGCACTCCTCAGTCGATTTTTCGCGCTTCGCGATCCGAGCTCGAGGCGGCCGGTCTAGCCAGCAGCGTGGCCCAAAGCATCGCCAGCGGATGCACCTTCGATGAAGCGGTGAGCCAGCAGCAAAAACTGCGGGAATTTGACGCGCAGTTGATCCCGCTGACCGATCCGCGCTATCCGCCGCGCCTGCTCGATATTTTCGATCCGCCGCCCGTGCTGTACGTTCGCGGGCGGGTGGAGCTGCTGCACAGCGTGATGATCGGCGTGGTCGGCACGCGCCGGCCCACCGCCTACGGGACTGCCGTGGCCGCCCGGCTCGCCCGCGACCTCGCCGCCAGCGCCGGCCTGACCATCTCCAGCGGCATGGCCCGCGGAATCGATACGGCGGCTCACAAAGCCGTGCTGGAGGCGGAAGGAAACACGGTCGCGGTATTCGGCTGTGGCGTCGACCAGGTCTACCCGGCGGAAAACCGCAAGCTGTCGCTCCTGATCGCGGAAAAAGGACTGACCGTTTCCGAATTTCCGATGGGAACGCCGGCGTATCCGCAGAATTTTCCGGTTCGCAACCGCATCATCAGCGGGATGAGTGCGGGAGTCGTTATCGTCGAAGGCGGCGAGTATTCGGGCTCCTCGATTACCGCCAAACTGGCGGCCGAGCAGGGCCGCGAAGTCTTTGCGGTCCCTGGAAATATAACATCCAAAATGAGTTGGGGGCCGAATTTGCTGATCAAACAAGGCGCCAAGCTCGTGCAGGAGTGGAACGACGTGGTGGTGGAGCTGTCCGCGGAGGACCGCCGGCGGCTTTCGGATCACTTTCGCAACCAGTTGAATTTAAATAACATAAATACTGATGAATCCGCCCTTCCCGCCGCCGCATCTTTAAAGCCAGCTAGCCGCGCGGTATTTCAGGCCCTCAAACCAGATTCGGCAGTTTCCCTGGATCAACTGGTCGAAACTTTAGAGGGTACAACCCCCTCGGAGATTATCGCGATTTTATTCGAGCTCGAGCTGGCGGGCTTGGTCAGGCAGATGCCGGGCCAGAGTTTTCTTAGGGTTTGGGGGTCTTGAACCTGCTCATCCCGTCGAGCGTGGTAAGATTTCGGTTGTTTACCGGACTACCATACCCAGTTAAGGTTGAATCAGTATCCTATGGCAAAAAATCTCGTGATCGTCGAGTCGCCCGCGAAGGCGAAAACGATCGGCAAATATCTCGGCAAGCAGTATACGGTGAAGGCATCGCTCGGGCATGTCAAGGATCTACCGAAAAAGGACCTGGCGGTCGATGTCGAGCACGAATTCAAGCCCCAATACGTCATTATCGAAGGCAAAAAGAAACTTATCGACGAGCTGAAAAAGGCCGCCAAGACCGCCGAAGCCGTCTACCTCGCGGCTGACCCGGATCGCGAAGGGGAGGCCATTTGCTTCCATCTTCAGGAGGAACTGAAAAACGGCAAAAAAGGCCCGCGAATTTACCGCGTGATGTTCAATGAGATCACCAAAAACGCCATTCAGAAAGCTTTTGAACGGCCCGGATCAGTGAATCTCCACCTGGTGGACGCGCAGCAGGCCCGCCGCGTCCTGGACCGTCTGGTGGGTTACAAAATCTCGCCCCTGCTCTGGGATAAGGTTCGCCGCGGGCTTTCGGCCGGGCGCGTCCAGACCGTCGCTCTCCGGCTGATCGTCGAGCGGGAACGCGAAATCAAAGCGTTTCAGAGCCGCGAATACTGGACCATCGACGTCAGCCTCGCCGGCAAAAAGCCACCGCAGCTTACCGCCCGTCTCGCAAAGAAAAACGACGAGAACGTCGATATCGGCAACGCGGACGCGGCAAATGGCATTGTCCAGACGCTCGATGGCGCGGCTTACGTCGTAAAATCGGTCGCGACCAAGGAGAAGCGGCGCAATCCCGTGCCGCCGTTCATCACCTCGACGCTCCAGCAGGAGGCCGCGCGCAAGCTGCGTTTCAGCGTGAAGCGAACCATGATGCTGGCACAGAAGCTGTACGAAGGGGTGGAACTGTCCCCCGACGAGGGCCCCGTCGGCTTGATCACCTACATGCGAACCGATTCGACGCGCGTCTCCAACGAAGCGCTGGAGGAGGTTCGCGGCATGATTGTCGAGCGTTACGGCGCCGATTATCGTCCCGCCTCGCCCAATATCTATAAAAGCAAGAAGGACGCGCAGGACGCGCATGAAGCGATCCGCCCGACCTCGGCGTTGCGGACCCCGGAAAGCGTCGAAAAATTCCTGGCCGAGGACGAATTGAAACTGTACCGGCTGATCTGGATGCGCTTCGTCGCCAGCCAGATGACGCCGGCCGTCTTCGACCAGACGACCATCGAGATCGAGGCCAAAGGCCGGGACGGCGCAACCTATTTATTCCGCGCCACCGGCAGCGTCCCCAAATTCGACGGCTTCCTTCGCGTTTACGAGGAAGGCAAGGATCAGAAGGACGAGGACGACGAGGAGTTGAAGCACAAGCTCCCGGCCGTGACCGAAGGCGAGACGCTGAAGTTCCGCGCGATCACGCCGGAGCAGCATTTCACCGAGCCGCCGCCGCGCTACACCGAAGCGACGCTGGTCAAGGAGCTCGAAGCCGACGGCGTCGGGCGGCCTTCCACCTACGCCTCGATTCTTTCGACCATTCAGGAGCGCGAATACGTCCGCAAGGAAGGCGGCCGGTTTTTCCCCACCGAGTTGGGCATCGTCGTGACGGATCTGCTGCTTGAAAGCTTCAACGATCTGTTCGACGTGACCTACACGGCTCGCATGGAAGCCGAGCTTGACGAGATCGAAGAGGGCAAAATCGACTGGCGCATGGCCATGAGCGAGTTCTACGAGCGCTTCGAAAAGGATCTGGAACACGCCGCCATCCACATGACCGACATCAAGCGCATGGAGGTCCCCACCGATCTCGTATGCGAAAAATGCGGCAAGCCGATGGTGATCAAGTGGGGCAAACACGGCCGCTTCATCGCCTGCACCGGTTATCCGGAGTGCACCAACACGCGCGAACTCGCGCCCGAGGACGGGTCGGTCTCAGAGCAGGACGAAACGGAGTATTGCGAAAACTGCGGCCGCCCGATGGTGCTCAAGAAGGGCCGTTTCGGTCAGTTTCTGGCCTGCACCGGTTATCCCGATTGCAAGACCACCAAGCAGCTCGGCGCGGCGCAGAAGCCGCAGGATGTTCCGCTCGATGAGAAGTGCCCGCAGTGCGGATCGAACATGGTCCGCAAATTCGGCCGCTACGGCGAATTCGTGGCTTGCAGCAATTATCCCAAGTGCAAGTACGTCAAGCAGAAAACGATCGGCGTGAAGTGTCCGAACTGCCCGGAAGGCGAGGTGGTCGAGAGGCGCTCCAAGCGCGGGAAAGTGTTTTATGGATGCAGCCGCTATCCCGATTGCGACTTCGTGGCCTGGGGCAAGCCGATTCCGGAAAAATGTCCGGAGTGCGGCTCATCGTACCTGATCGAGAAATTCCTCAAATCGGGCCCGGTCGCGCAATGCCCGAATAACGAGTGCAAGTTCAAAAAGCCGCTCGCGCCGGCGCCGGAGGAAGCGGTGGTGAGCCAATGAAGCGGCAACACAAGCATCGCGGCTTATGCCACCCTGATATAAATGGCGGAAGCAGTGGCAGTAAACGCTCCTAAACCCGATTACGGACTCGACGCGCCCCTCACAGTAAAAAAGATGTTCACCCACGGCGGCTGGGCGCTCGCCGCCGGTCTGGTGCTATGGCTGGTGAACCACAACGACTATCCGAGGCCCGCCGCCGAACTGCTCGCGGTGCTGGGCGGCGCCGGCGTGATCTATTTGGGAATCGGCGGATTCATGGTCTGGTCGAGCCGCGTCGCCAAGCTCGCCTTGCGCGACCGGCTGCTCGATTCTCTCGAACTGAAAGGCGAGGAGCGAGTCCTCGACGTCGGCTGCGGGCGCGGCCTGATGCTGATCGGCGCGGCCAGGCGCCTGAAATCCGGCAAAGCGACCGGCATCGATATCTGGAACCAGACCGATCTTACCGGCAATTCCGCCGAGGCGGCGAAGCAAAACGCGAAAATTGAGGGCGTTTCCGACCGAGTTCGCATCGAAACCGGCGACGCGCGCAAGCTGGTTTATCCCGATAATCACTATGACGCGGTGGTTTCCACGCTCGCCATTCACAACATCCCCGACGAGCACGGACGCGATCAGGCGGTTCGCGAGATGTGGCGGGTTCTGAAACCGGGCGGCCGCCTGGTGATTTTCGACATATTTCACACCACGCATTACGCCAAAGTCCTGCGCGAATGTGGCGCACGCGACATTACGGTTTCGGGCCTTGGCTGGCTGTGGTGCGTCCCCTCGCGGACGCTGTTTGCGCGAAAGTAGACGCTGGGTTTGATCGCCGGGCTTTCATTCCGCGGGGAGCTTCAGATCCTTCCGTTTAGTCCGCCAAGGCTTCGCGGACTTTTCCGACCAGCGCGCTCAGGGTGAACGGTTTTTGCAGGAATTTTGCTCCCGGCGGGAACGCTCCGGCGCGGACCGACTCATCGGAGGTGAAGCCGGAAACATACAGCACCTTCAACTCCGGCAGCGATTCGCGCATTCTCTCCGCCAGTTCGCGGCCGTTGATGCCCGGTAAAATGACATCGGTCACCAGCAGGTCGATCCGGCCCTCTTGCGCAGCGGCGACGTTCAGCGCCTCTTCGCCGCTTCCGGCTTCGATCACCACAAAATGCTCGCGCCGGAGGATCTTGCGGACCAGCGCGCGAATTCCCGGCTCGTCTTCGACCAGCAGAATCGTGGGCATGCGCGGCGGCTCGGGCGGGGGCGGCTCCGGCGGCGCAACCGCTGCTGCCGCGGGCGCAGCTTGGCTCAAAGGGAGATAAATCGTGAAGGTTGAGCCGCGGAAGGGCTCGCTCGAAAACGCCAGATCGCCGCCCCATTCGCGAACAATGGCGTAAGCGCGGCTCGCGCTGGGATCCTTGCCGAGCACCGCCGCTTCAAAGACACTTTTTGGAGAATCCGTTCCGCGGCCATCGTCACGAATGGTGATACGAGCATAGGCGCCCGGCGCCAGCGGAGCTCCCGGAATCTGCTCGGCGATCGCCTCCACCCCGCAGGAAATCGATAACCGCGACCGCTCCCTGGCTTCCTCCCGCGCCGGTGAAGCCAGCGCCTGTAGAATATCTTCGAGCTGAGAGGCATCGGCCATTGCCCAGACCGGTTCGCTCGCCGGATCAATTTCGACCGAAACGCGATCATTGCCCGGAATTTTTTCTTCCAGCCTGGCCAGCAGCGCGTTTAAGTCCACTGGCTTGGCGGGCTCGGCGACGCGGCGGGTGAAATTGAGCAGTTGCGCGGTGATGCCGGAGATTCGCTCCGTTGCGGTCATGATCTGCGCGACGTCGGCGCGTGCGGATTCGTTTGCGGGAAGCGATTGCAAGAGCTCTTCGCCGTATCCGGTGATGATCATCAGGGGATTATTGAGATCGTGCGCCAGGCGGCTGGCGGCGGCGCGCAAGGCCTCGGTCCGCTCAGCCGCCAGCATTTCGCGCTCAAGCTGCTTGCGAAGACTGATATCGGTGAGCACACCGCTCAATCCGCGATCGCTGTTGCGGATCGTTTCCCGGCACCAAAGAACGGCGCCACTGGCGGCCACGGCGCGAAACTCGGTGCTGGCGTCGCCTTGGCGGCCGACGGCGGCTTCGTAAAAAGCCATGGTCGCGGCGCGGTCTTCCGGATGGATGCGCTCGCGAAAAAACTGCGCCGTGGAAACCCAGTGCGCGGCCGGATACCCGAGCAGTTCTTCCGCCGCGCCGGCGACGGAAGTGAACGCGAAGGTACGCGGATCCGCCTTCCAGATCACCGCCGGAATTTCAAGATGGGGCGCTGGCGCCGCGCCGGATGCCTGCGGGCGCGTAAACTCCGCGGCGCTCGCCTCCTCGACCATCAGTAGCGTTTCCAGATCGCCCTCTTCGTCCCAATTCCGGATTGGCACGGCGGCGATGCGGAAACGGCGGCCTTCGATCTGAATGAGGGCTGAGGATGGGCCGCCGGAGCCCACGTGCGCCTGGCGAATACTTTCCACCAGCTCCGGCGACGGCAGGATCTGCTCGATCGTTTTGCGGCGCATGTCCTCACCGCGGAGGCCAAACGTCTGCCGGAAGCTGCGATTGGCCGACAGGATCGAACGGTCCGGGCCAAGCACGACCAGCGCGACCGGCAATGATGCGACGATCTCCTGGTAATAGCGGCGCTCGGTTTCGACCAGGGCCAGCAGCCGCGCTACCTCCTTTGCTTTCCACTGTTCGAAGTCGGTGCGCTCCATCTTTCCGCTTATAAGTCTGGGACGCGCCGCGAAACACAGCAAGGTACTTCGCGATTAGGAGGTAATGGTACTCGGCATCAAAGAGTCCGGGAAGAGGGAAGGCGGGTTCGCAATTCAGCTACTTGCGGGCGCGCGCGACGGACTCGCGGCTCAGGGATTGTACACGCACCAGCAACTCAACTTCTTTGCGCGTCACGCCCAGCGCTGGCGACGGTGGACACGTCCTCGTT
>Ga0209062_1006082_pt1 | contig 11222 bp, 6 predicted proteins | sample Coa_R2_2_FD_187158 | JGI IMG/M metagenome (GOLD analysis project Ga0209062, IMG submission 187158) | Surface soil microbial communities from Centralia Pennsylvania, which are recovering from an underground coalmine fire - Coalmine... | ecosystem: Environmental > Terrestrial > Soil > Unclassified ...
GATCCTGCTCCATTCGCGGCTGTGCTACCATCGCCGCGAATGGACGCCATCCAGCTTTTGAACGTCACGAAAGCCTTCGGAGAAACGGCGGCGGTGGACGATGTGTCCCTCGCCGTGCCCGAAGGCTCCGTCTACGGCTTCATCGGTCCCAACGGCTCCGGCAAAACCACCACCATGCGGATGATCCTGAGCATCATCTACCCGGACCGTGGGACCATCCGCGTTTTCGGCGGCGAGTTACGCGGCCGCTCGGAAAATGTCGGTTATTTGCCGGAGGAGCGCGGGGTCTACCGCCGTATGACGGTTCGTTCGCTGCTCGAATTTCACGGCGAACTGCGCGGCGGCCGCAAGGTCGGCGCGGAGATCGATTCCTGGCTGGAGCGCCTGGACCTCACTCATTGCTCCAATCGCAAAGTCGAAACGCTCAGCAAGGGGATGAGCCAGAAGGTGCAGTTCATCGCCGCGGTGATCCCGCAGCCGCGCCTGATCATCCTCGACGAGCCCTTCACCGGCCTCGATCCCGTGAGCGCCGAATCCATCCGCGCCGCTATCCTCGACCTGCGCCGCCGCGGATCGACCGTCATCCTCAGCACGCACGATATGAGCGTGGCGGAAGACCTCTGCGATTACATCTTCATGATCTTCAAAGGCCGTAAGGTGCTCGACGGAACGCTCGATTCCATCCAGCAGCAGTACGGCGACGACACCTTGCGGATCGCGGCCGACGGCGGCGCCGCCGCCGTGCACGGGCTGCCGGGCGTGGCTCAGGTGCGCGACCTCGGCCACGTCCAGGAGCTCAGGATGGCGCCCGGCTGCGACCCCCAGGCGGTGCTCCGCGCGCTGATGGCGCGCACCCGGGTCACCAGCTTCTCCGTCAGCAAGCCCTCGCTCGAAGACATTTTCATTCGGATCGCGGGTAAGGAAGCCGCGGAGGCGCAGAATGCATAAACGAATCCTGTTGGTTGCCAAACGCGATTACCTCGCGGCTATCCGCTCCAAGGCGTTTCTCTTCGGCCTGATTCTGGCGCCGATCCTGTTCGGCAGCGGTTTTATCGGCGTGGCAGTCATGAAGGCCAAGCCGGATATTGCCGAGCGCCGCATCCTTGTCCTCGACCACACGGGCCGCGCCGCCGCTTCCGTCTGCGAGGCCATCCTCGCCAAGAGCAGCAAGGAGCGCAACGCCACGCCCGATGGCGCGCGCAAATATCCGCCGTACCGCTGCGAGAGCGAGCCCGCCGATGAGGGCGCGATCGCCGCGCAGCGCCTCGCACTTTCCGAGCGCATCCGCCGCCGCGAGATCTTCGCCTTCCTCGAAATCGGACGCGACGCCGTGCATCCGCCCGACGCCGCCGATCCGGAGAAGCTTCCGCCCGCCAGCCGAGTCGACTATTACTCGAACGCGAGCGGCATCGATGAAACTCGCGGCTGGCTCTCCGGCCCGGTATCCGACGGCATGCGCGCCGTCCGCCTGGCCGAGCTCGGCGTCGACCGCGCCCGCTTCGCCGCCATCCTCGCGCCCGCGGCGATTCAAACCATGAGCCTTTTGGCCCGCGACCCGAAGACCGGCGCGATCCAGGAGGCGCATAAGAAAAACGAGATTGAGGAATTCGCCATTCCCTTTGTCCTGATGATGATGCTCGCCATGATGGTGCTGATGTCCGCCGGGCCGATGCTGGGCGCGGTGGCCGATGACAAGCAGCAGCGCGTTTTCGAAATGCTGCTGGCCTCCGCCAGTCCGTTCGAGCTGATGGCGGGAAAGATGTTCGCCGCGGTCGCCCTGACCATGACCAGTTCGATTTTCTATATCACGGCTTCGCTGTTCGTGCTGCAGAGTATGGCGATGCTGGGCATGGCGCCGCTGGCCGTGCTGCCCTGGTTCTTCATCTACATGGTGGCGGACGTGATGGTGCTCTCCTCGTTCGCGATCGCCGTAGGCTCCGCCTGTGCCAGCCCCAACGACGCGCAGCACCTGGCGATGCTCGTGCTCGCTCCGACGATGATCCCGCTGTTCCTGATCGCCCCAATCCTGCAGGCCCCCAGCGGCGGCCTGGCCACAGCCATGTCGTTCATCCCGCCTTTTACGCCCCTGATCATGCTGATGCGCCAGGCCATGCCCGGCGGCGTGCCGGCCTGGCAGCCATGGGTGGCGCTCGTCGGCGTGATCGCCTGGACCCTCTTCGCCACCTGGGCCGCGGCCCGCATCTTCCGCATTGCCATCCTGGTGCAGGGCAAGACGGCAAACGTCTCGCAACTGCTGCGCTGGGCGGTACGGGGATAGCCGCAGCAGCGCAGCCACTCAAGTCCGCGTGCTATACTCGCACTGACGTTGTCGAATGTCGAAAACGAATTCCGATATCGATCGCGACCTGTACTCCGGCCTGATCCGCTTGCACGTGCTGTACCATGCCGTGCACGAGCCGCCGGTGTTCGGCCTCGGGATGATTGAAGAGCTGGCGCGCCACGGGTACCGCATCAGCCCCGGCAGTCTGTATCCGCTGCTGCACGGCCTCGAAAAGAAGGGCTATCTTCGTTCGGAAGAGCAGCGCGAAGGCCGATCCATCCGCCGTCTCTACCGCGCGACGCCGCGTGGCCGCCGCGCGCTGGCCGCCGTTACAGGGAAAGTACAGGAACTCTTCCGGGAGCTGATCGAAGGCCAATGAACTGCGTTCCCGCTCTGATCCTGCTAGCCCTGCCCGCATTCGCCCAACCGCTCTCGATCCCCCAGACCGTCGAGGCGGCGCTGCGGCACTACCCGTCCATTCAGGTGTCCCAGGAGCAGGTTGCCGCGGCTGCCGCCGGCATTCAACTGGCGCGCACCGCCTATCTGCCACGCGTCGACGTTCTGGCGCAGGTGAATCGCGCCACGCGGAATAACGTGTTTGGAATGCTGCTGCCCCAGTCGGTGATTCCCTCGATCTCGGGGCCGGTCATCGGCACCAATAATTTCGGCACTACGTTCGGCAGCGCCGCGGGCGGGTTGGTTACCTGGGAGCCGTTCGATTTCGGCCTGCGCCGCGCGTCGGTGGCGGCAGCCGCGGCCGGCCGGGCGCAGTCGGAAGCGGCGCTGCGCCGGACTGAGTATGACGTAGCGGTAGCCACGGCCGATGCCTGCCTCACGCTGGTGGCGGCCCGGGAGACGGTGCGCGCCGCGCAGGCAGGCGTTGACCGTGCCGTCACCGTGTCCAGAACGATTCACGCCCTGGTCGAGGCCGAGCTGCGGCCCGGCGCTGACGCCGCCCGAGCCGACGCCGAATTGGCCGCCGCGCGGACGCAACTGATCCAATCCGAACAGGCGGTGGATATCGCCCGGAGCTCGCTCGCACGCTTCACCGGCGCCGAACCGGCCGAGGTGGTAGTCTCAGCGCCGAAATTGGGCGAATTGCCCCCGGAACGGCCCGTTCCGCCGCTCGATCCCGCCGCCAATCCCATCGCGCGCGAACAGCAGGCCGTGATCGAGCAGGCGCAGGCGCAACTCCACGCCCTCGAGCGCCAATACTTTCCACGCTTCTACCTGCAGGCCGCCGCCTACGCGCGCGGCACCGGCGCCGAGTTGAGCGGCGGGTTCGAAGGCGGCGCCACCGGGCTGTGGCCCACCACCCAGAATTACGCGCTGGGCTTCACAGTCACGTTCCCGGTGATGGATTCAGCCTCTATCCAGGCACGCGAGGCGGCGCAATCCGCCACTATCCGCGCGCAAACCGCGCGGGCACGGCAGATTGCCGTTGACCTGCGCGCGCAGTTCAACGCCGCCGTGGCCGCGCTCGAAGGCGCCCGGCGTGTCGCCGGCAATACTCCGGCGGAGGTGACCGCGGCCCGCGCCGCCGCCGATCAGGCTACCGCCCGCTACCGCGCCGGTCTGGCCAACATCGATGAAGTAGCCGAAGCGCAGCGGCTCCTTACGCAGGCGGAAATCGACGATGCGCTGGCCCGCCTGAATGTCTGGCGCGCTCTGCTCGGCATCGCCACCGCAGCCGGCGACATCCGGCCATTCCTCGCGGAGGTGGGACCGTGAAGCTGGTTCTCGCGGCGCTCAGCCGGCCCATCACGGTCGTGGTCGCGCTCGTCGCCATCGCGCTGTGCGCGGTGCTCGCGATCCGTCGGATGCCCGTGGACATCTTCCCGCAGGTCGGCGATCCCGCCATCTACGTCGCGCAGCCGTACGGCGGCATGGATCCGGCGCAGATGGAAGGCTATCTCACCTATTACTACGAGTATCACTTCCTCTACATCACGGGCATCGATCACGTCGAAAGCAAGAGCATTCAGGGCGCTACGCTCATGAAACTGGTGTTCCATGAAGGCACGAACATGAGCCAGGCGATGGCGGAAACCATCGGCTACGTCAACCGCGCCCGCGCCTTCATGCCGCCCGGCACGGTTCCGCCGTTCGTCACGCGCTTCGACGCAGGCAGCGTGGCTGTCGGGCAGCTCGTGTTCAGCAGCGCGACCCGCAGCCAGACCGAGATGCAGGATTTCGCCCTCAACCGCGTCCGTCCCATTTTCGCATCCCTGCCGGGCGTTTCCGCGCCGCCGCCCTTCGGCGGCACGCAACGCACCATCGTCATCACGCTCGATCCCGACAGGCTCCAGCAATACAGGATCTCGCCTGAAGAAGCAATCGCCGCGGTCAACAGAGCCACGCTGGTGATGCCCTCCGGCAACATGTACACGGGCACGCTGGAGCGCATCGCCCGGACCAACGCCGCGCTCGGCGGAAACCTCCCCGAGCTGCTCAGCACCCCCATCCGCCCCGTTTCCGGCGCCACCGTCTACCTGCGCGATATCGGCACCATTGAAAGCGGCGGCGACATCATCACTTCCTACGCCCACGTCAACGGCCGCCGCACGGTTTACATCCCGGTGACCAAGCGCGCCGACGCGTCCACGCTGGAGGTCATCAATCGCGTCAAAGCCGCCATTCCAGAGTTCAAGAAGATCGTCCCCGAGGACGTCGATATCCGCCTCGAATTCGACCAGTCGCCGTTCGTCTCGAACGCCATCCGCGGCCTGCAGTTCGAAGGCCTTCTCGGCGCCGTCCTCACGGGCCTGATGGTGCTGATCTTCCTCCGGGACTGGCGCAGCGCCCTGATCGTCATTCTCAATATTCCGTTCGCGCTGCTCAGCGCCGTCGTGCTGCTTTGGGCCACCGGCCAGACCATCAACATCATGACGCTCGGCGGTCTCGCACTCGCTGTCGGCGTGCTGGTGGACGAGGCCACGGTGGAAATCGAGAACATCCACACCAGAATGCTCCCGGGCATTTCCCGCGCCCGCGCCGTCGTGGAGGCGTGCAGCCGTACGGCGATGGCGCGCCTCCTCTCAATGTTCTGCATCCTGGCGGTGTTCGTGCCGTCGTTCTTCATGATCGGCGTCGGCCGCCAGCTCTTCGTGCCGCTCTCGCTCGCGGTGGCGTTCTCGATGATTGCCTCCTACCTGCTCTCCAGCACGCTGGTGCCGGTGTGGGCGACCTGGCTGATGCGCGAGGCGCACCGCGGCGAAGCCGGTTCGCTTCACCGTATCTACGGCCGCTACCTCGGCGCGGTCCTGCGCCTTCGATGGCCGCTGGTATTGGTATATCTCGCCAGCGCCGTGCTGCTGATCTCCGTCCTGTTGCCCACCATGGGTACGGAGCTGTTCCCCGACGCCAAAGCACCCATGATGCGCATCCGCCTGCGCGCGCCCGCCGGCACGCGCATCGAAGAGACGGAGCGGATCGTGCTCCGGGCGCTCGACACGATCCGCCGTACTGCCGGCCCCGGAAACGTCGCGATAACGAGCGACTTCGTCGGCGTGGTCCCCTCCAGTTATCCGGTCGATCTGATCCATCTCTTTACCAGCGGCCCGCAGGAAGCTGTGATCCAGGTTGCGCTCACGCCCGATGCGCCGCGCGGCGAAGATCTGCGCGAGCGCCTGCGGCAGGCTTTGCGCCGCGACCTGCCGGATTGCCGCATCGGCTTCGAAGCCGGCGATATCGTCACGCAGGTCATGGCTTTCGGCTCGTCCACCCCCATCGAGGTCGCGGTGCAGGGCGTCAGCCTCGCGGACGACTATGCCTTCGCGCAGAAGCTCGAAAGCCAACTTGCCAAACTCGATTTCCTGCGCGACCTCCAGTTCGCGCAAGAGAACCGGTTCCCGACGCTCGATATCTCGATCGACCGCGACCGCGCCGGCCAGTTCGGGCTCGCCATGGCGGATGTGGCTCACTCGGTGATCGCGGCGACTTCCTCCTCGCGCTTCACCGATCCGAACTACTGGCGCGACCCCACCTCCGGCAACGCTTTCCAGATTCAGGTCGAGATTCCGCAAAACAGAATACAGAGCATGGATGAGGTGGGCCGCATCCCGGTGATGCGCGGCGGCCGCTCCTACGCGCGCCTCACCGATCTCGCCGCGCTCCAGCCGGGAACCATGCCCGGCCTGATCGAGCGCTATAACGGCCAGCACGTAGTCAGCCTCACGGCCAACATTCATGGCCTGACGCTTGGGGAAGCCGCGGCGCGTGTCCAGCCCGCCATCGCCGCCGCCGGCGCTCCGCCCCGCGGTGTCACGGTGCGGATGCGCGGCGAGATCCCTCCCCTCCAACAGACGCTCTCCGGTCTCCGCATCGGCCTGCTGCTGGCCGTGGCCTCGATCTTCCTTCTGCTGGCGGCCAATTTCCAATCCCTGCGCCTCGCCCTCGCGATCGTGCTCACGATCCCGGCGGTCCTCTGTGGAGTGCTGCTGGCGCTGCGCCTCACCGCGACCACGCTCAACGTGCAGTCGTTCATGGGGGCGATCATGGCGATCGGAATCGCGGTGGCCAATTCGATCCTGCTCGTCACGTTCGCCGAGCGCGCCCGCCGCGAAGGCCGTGGCACACTGGATGCCGCGCGCGAAGGCGCCGCGAGCCGCCTCCGCGCCATCCTTATGACCGCCGCCGCGATGATCTGCGGCATGCTGCCCATGGCAATCGGCGCCGGCGAAGGTGGAGCGCAGTCGGCGCCGCTCGGCCGCGCCGTAATCGGCGGCCTGCTCTTCGCCACCTTTGCGACCCTGAGCGTGCTGCCTTCCATCTACGCCGTCGTCCAGGGCCGCGCGCCCGCCACATCCCCGTCCCTCAACCCCGACGATCCGGAGAGCCGATACCATGGGTAGCGATCGAGAGTCTCAATTCACCGCCGAGGCGCCGAGACGCCGAGGCTCAGTCTTGTTTTCTCTGTGCCTCTGTGTCTCGGCGGTGAATCTGTTCTCCCAATCCACCAACCTCGTCCCGGTTATCTCCCGCCCCATCTCCCGCACCGTCGAGCTCCCCGGCGAGTTCTTCCCGTTTCTCCAGGTCTCGCTGCGTGCCAAGATTCCCGGCTATGTCGAGCGCATCCTGGTAGACCGCGGCAGCGCGGTCAAGGAGGGTGAACTGCTGGCCGTGCTGGTCGCGCCGGAACTCGATGCCCAGATTGCCGAGGCCGAGTCGAAGGTGCAGGCCGCCGAAGCCGAGCGGCTTCAGTCCGAGGCGCAACTGTCTGCCGCCCAGAGCACCTATGAGCGCTTGAAACGGGCCAGCCAGACGCCGGGCGCGGTCGCCGGTAACGATCTGGTCGTCGCGGAAAAGCAGGTGGAGGCCGCGCAGGCGCTGGCGCACGCGCGCCAGCAGTCCAGCCAGGCCGCGCGCGCGCAGGCCCAGGCGCAGAAGGATCTGGCCCGGTATCTGCGCATCACCGCGCCCTTTGATGGCGTGGTTACCGAACGCCTCGCGCACCCCGGCGCGCTCGCCGGTCCGGCGGCCGACCCGCTGGTCGTGATCCAGCAGGTCTCGCATTTGCGGCTGGTGGTCGCCGTGCCGGAAGAGGATGTCGGCGGTCTTGTTCATGGCGCGCAGGTCGCGTTCCACGTTCCTGCCTTTCCCGGCCGCATCTACACCGGCACGGTCGCACGCCCCGCGCGCGCTCTCGATCCGCAGACCCGAACCATGCCGGTCGAGCTCGATGTGATCAACCGCGATGGGTCGCTCGCGCCGGGTATGTACCCCACCGTGAAATGGCCCGTTCGCACGCCGCACGCCGTGCTGCTGGTGCCGAAGACGGCCGTGGTCACCACCACCGAGCGCACGTTCGTGATCCGCAGCCGCAATGGCCGCGCCGAGTGGGTGGACGTAAGGAAGGGCGTGGCCGATGGCGACCTCGTCGAAGTGTTCGGCGATCTCCGCGCCGGCGACCTCGTGGTGCGCCGCGCCTCCGATGAGATCCGCGAAGGCACAGCCATCCGGTAGGGCGAGCCGCGCTACTGCACGATCGTCAGGTCCACCGTTGCCGCCGGCATCGCTCCACCGCCGCTGACGGTCGCCTGGTTGGTCACCTGGCCCGCCGCGCTCGCGGAGACGTTCACCTTCACCGTGATTGCCGGATACGACGCGCCGCTGGCGAGAGCATCCGACCGCGTGCACGCCGCCGCCGAGCAAGTCCAACCCGAGCCGGTCATCGAAGCCAATTGCAGTCCGGCCGGCAGATTCTCCGTGACCGTTACTGCGCCGGAAGTTGTCCCGGCTCCGGGAGCATTGCTCACGATCAGACTGTACGTCGCGCCGCTCTGGCCCGGCGCAAACGTGCCGGTATGCGTGCTCTGGATGCCGAGCACCGGCGCCGTGTAGGTGGGGACGATCACGCGCACGGCATGGTTGGTCTCGTCCGCTACCACCATGTTCCCCGCCGCGTCCACGGCAATGGCGACGGGCAAGCGGAATGTCGCCGCGTTGGCGGGCCCTCCGTCACCGGTGTAGCCGGTGAATCCGCTGCCTGCGATGCTCGTGATGGTCCCGTCGGCAGAGACGCGGCGAATGCGGTAGCTGAAGTTATCGGCGATGAGCAGGTTGCCTTGGGCGTCGACTGCTACGCCACTGGGTTCGCCCAAAAGCGCTTTGGTGGCTGGACCGCCGTCGCCGCTATAACAGCAACTGCCCGTCCCCGCCACGGTGGTGATGATGCCGCTGGTATCCACCTTGCGGATGCGGTTGTTGTAATGGTCAGCGATATACAGATTTCCGGCGCTGTCGGCCGCCAGGCCGTACGGTGCATTGAGCTTGGCGCTGGTGGCCGGGCCGCCGTCCCCGGAGTAGCCGCCGATGAGGGCGCCGGTGCCCGCCACCGTGGTGATCGTTCCCGAAGTGTCCACCTTCCGGACCACGTGATTGAGGATATCGGATATGTAGAGATTGCCGTTGCTGTCCAGCGCCAGCGCGTAGGGCTCGCCCATGCCCGCGACGGTGGCCGGGAATCCGTCCCCGGAAACCTGGCAGCAGCGTGCGTTCCCCGCGAACGTCGTGATCGTGCCGGAAGGGTCCACCTTGCGGACAACATGGTTAAATGTATCGGCAATGTACAGATTGCCATTGCCGTCCAGCGCGATGCCGTGCGGCGTGAACAGCAGCGCATTGGTAGCCGCAGCGCCGTCGCCCGCATATCCCGCCAAGCCCGTCCCGGCTACGGTCGTGATCGTGCCGTCGGCCGCCACCTTGCGAATCCGGTTGTTGTTGGTATCCGCGATGTACGTGTTCCCGGCGTTATCGCGGGCGACTCCCCACGGTGCGCTCAGCCAGCCCAGCGCGGCCGGGCCGCCGTCGTTGAGCGCGCCGCCCACCAGCGTCGTGAGTGCGACGTTGGTTGCTTTCCGGATGCGGTTCGTGCCGTTTTCGGCGATGTACAGGTTGCCCGAGCCATCCACGGCGACCCCGTACGGGTAGTTCAGTGAGGACTTGGTCGGCAGGTTGCCATCGCCCGAAAATCCGATCCCGCCGTTGCCCACCGCCGTGTGGATCGTTCCATCCGGAGTCACTTTGAAAATGCTCTGGTTATTCTCGTCCGCGATGTACAGATTGCCCGCGCCATCTACGGCGACGCCGAACGGAAATCCGAGCCGCGCGTTGACTGCCGGGCCGCCCTCGGCCGCCATCAGGTAACAGCAGGTGCCGCTACCCGCGACCGTGGTCAGCTGGCCGCTGGTGTCCACTTTGCGGACGCGGTCGTTCAAGGTATCCGCGATATAAACATTGCCCGCGCTGTCCACGGCCACGCCGGATGGTTCGAACAGCTTCACGGCGGTTGCGGCGCCATCACCCGAGTAGCCCGGGCTTCCGTTGCCCGCGATCGTCGAGATCTTGCCGGAAGTATCCACCTTGCGGATGCGGTTGTTCAAGGTGTCGGCGATATAGAGGTTGCCGTTCGCATCCACGGCCACTCCGTACGGGGTTTCGAATGCCGCGCTGATGGCCAGACCGCCGTCGCCCGAGTAGCCGAACGAGCCGTTGCCCGCCACCGTGCTGATGATGCCGGAAGTATCCACTTTGCGGATGCGGTCGTTCAGGGTGTCGGCGATGTACACGTTCCCTTGCGGATCGGCGGCGATGCCGCTCGGATAATTCAATTGCGCGCTCAGCGCCGGGCCGCCATCGCCCGCCCGGCCGGCCACACCCGTACCGGCGATGCGGGTCACAATGCCGTTTGTATCCACCTTGAAGACGGCGTTCAGACTCGGGCTGGGGAAATAGGTGTTGCCGGCAGCATCCACCGCCACCCCGTAAGAGACAGGAATCGAGAGCGATGTTCCGGGCGCGGGCGTCGCAGGCATCGCTCCGCCGGCCAGCGTCGAGATGAGCGGGATCACGCCGCCTTGCGTGATCGTGAAGGTCTGGCCGGCAATAACGATGGAGCCGGTCCGCGATGTCCCTGCCGCCGACGGCGCGACCGTGTAGTTTATGGTTCCCTTGCCGCTGCCGGAAGCACCGGCGGTGATCGTAACCCAGGGAACGTTGCTCACGGCGGTCCAGGAGCAGCCGTCCGTGGCCGTAACCGCGATGCTGAAGCTGCCGCCGGCGGCAGGCGTTCCGGCGCTCGCGGGGCTGAGCCCCGCAACGCAGCTTGTGGTGAACGACCAGGGCGCGGAGATGTTCGCGCCCTGGCTGTTCTTCGCTCCGATTGCCCAATAATAAGTGGTGCCGGGGCTCAGCGTCCCTGGGGCGTAGTCCAGGTTCGTGGTATTCCCCACGAGAGGCGGCGTGCTGCTGGTTCCGAAGTAGACGTCGTAGGATGTCGCGCCCTGGGAAGCGCTCCACGTCAGCTCGGGCGCCGTCAGGACGTTCGTCGCCTGGTTAGCCGGCGAAACCAGCACGGGAGCAACTGGCGCCGCTGCGGGAGTAATGGACGCGACGTACGCGTTGAGGAGATTGTAGGCGTTCACCGTGCCGATCCCGGTGG
>Ga0209062_1006083_pt1 | contig 11221 bp, 12 predicted proteins | sample Coa_R2_2_FD_187158 | JGI IMG/M metagenome (GOLD analysis project Ga0209062, IMG submission 187158) | Surface soil microbial communities from Centralia Pennsylvania, which are recovering from an underground coalmine fire - Coalmine... | ecosystem: Environmental > Terrestrial > Soil > Unclassified...
ATCTGTGCGCCCGCAAGGTGCGCCCCGCCGTTATTCGCCAGTCGCTTGAAGCCATGCAAAAACAAGTTGCAGGCATGTCGAATCCTCTGCTGGAAGCCAGCGCTTTCTCTACCGGACACCGCGTCGCTTTCCGGCACGAAGGCAAAGTGGTCGAACCCATCGCCGGGCAATTTCTTTTCGACTTTGCTCCGAATTCGCGGGAAGCGTCTCTAACCAGCACGCCGATTTCAGGGCGCCGTTCGCACTTTTCCGAAGCGGAAATTTCCGAACTCTTCGCCCGCGGCATCGCCCTCGAAGAAGACCCGAACAATCAGTTGCAGGCCATTTCGACTTATCAGCGGGTACTGGAACTCGATTCCCACCACGCCGCCGCGCACATTAATTTGGGCACGCTTTATTACAACCGGCAGGAATATGGCCTCGCCGAGCAACACTATCGTGAAGCGATAGAGAGCGACCCGCGCTACGCGCTCGCTTATTTCGATCTCGCCAACGTCCTCGACGAAACCGGACGCGTCGCCGAAGCCATCCAGACTTACGCCGCTGCCTTGCAACTCGCGCCGACTTACGCCGACGCGCATTACAACCTCGCGCTGGCCTACGAAAAAATGAAGCAGCCCCGCAAAGCTCTCCAGCACTGGCGCGCTTATGTGAAGCTGGATACTACCGGCCCCTGGTTCGCTCACGCCCGCAACCAGATCGCAAAAATCCTGCAAGCAGATGGGCTGAAGCTCATTCCCGGCGGGAAACAGTAAGAAAGAATCGCGACCGGACGTGTGTCCTCACCCTTCCGTCTAGCGTAGCTCGACAGCTACCAGCCACCTTGTCATGCGAGAAGCGTAGGGGCTTGCCCCCTACTTCAAGCTTTTCCCCACGTCAAACATCCTCAACATATAAATCGTGATTATGGGAGGCAGCACAGCGCGTAAAATGCGTAATCAGAATTTAGCGGTACCCATCCACCGAACAAGGGTGAGGCAGTCCATAATGTCCTAAAATTTTTTGGCGGAAAGGCTGGGCCGTCCTTCTATGAAAAAAACACTATTGACCGCGTGTTTCAGCATCGGATTCGTCATGGTAACGGTTGGGCTAGCGAGCGCCCAATCGCTGGAGGAGAATAAACTGGAATCCGAACTTAGAAGTACGCTGCAGCAAAGGTGGGCAGCCCTCGCTCGCCACGATGTAAAAGCCTATGGCGCTTTTCTCGACGATAAGGTTCTAATCCCTGACAATGGCTCGCTCTACGACAAGAAGACACTACTCGAGCGGGCCCGCACTCTTAACGAAAGCAGCAGCCAGCCCCGAGAAGTTCAAGTTCGCGGCTACGGGGATGCCGCGGTGATGATTTACCGCACCACCTCCCGCGTCCCTTTCGCGGGACAAGAGTTTACCGAGGAACTCAGGGTCATCGAGACTTACGTTAAGCGCAACGGGCATTGGCTTTTGCTGGCGCGCGGAGAAAACGAAATTCCAAACGCCAATCGCGTGCCGGTGAAGATCACGCCTGAGGCCTTGGACGTCTTCGTGGGCGAGTATCAAATTAGCCCGGGCAAACTTGTGAAGATTACTCGCAACGACGGCAGCCTCATGGAACAAGGGCCTGACGATCCTGCGCCCGAAGAAGATTTTCCTTTATCGGCGAACACCTTCTTTCAACGCGAGCAACCCGGAATTCTGACTTTCACGCAGTCGCCCGACGGAAAAGCAGACGAATACGTCCTGTGGATCTACGATAGTACGATTGTGGGCAAAAAAATTAAGTAGGCCAACACAGGTTTCGGGATGACAATCTGATCACGATTTCTGACTCTTGCGTCTCTGTGGTAAAGCCTTTTCCGGTGTTAAAATCACAGGTTCGTATCTCATTGCCGAAGGTGTTCATATGTCCCAGACCACGCTGCAAACACCCACTCCAACGCCGTTGACTAACTTCACGGAGGACGAGAATCTTTTTCGTGAAAACATCCGCCAGTTCGCTGAGGAGAAAGTCCGTCCCCGCGTCAAAGAAATGGACGAGAAGGGCGTCTTCGAAAAAGACCTGCTGCATGAGTTTTTTCAGCTTGGACTGATGGGCATTGAGATTCCCGAGCAATACGGCGGCGGCGGAGCAACTTTCTTTGAGGCTGTGCTTGCGGTTGAAGAGATGTCGCGCGTGGACGCATCCGCCGGCGTCATCGTGGACGTGCAGAACACGCTGGTCAACAATGCCCTGCTGCGCTGGACCACCGACGAACAGAAGAAACGCTACCTGCCCCGCATGGCTGCTGACACCTGCGGCGCTTATGCGCTGAGCGAAGCCGGCTCCGGATCCGACGCTTTCGCGCTGCAAACCAAAGCCGAACTCAAAGGCAGCGATTACGTTTTGAACGGCCGCAAGCTCTGGATCACCAACAGCAAAGAAGCAGACGTGTTCATTCTCTTCGCCACTGTCGATCCCGCGGCGGGATATAAGGGCATCACCGCCTTCATCGTCGAGAAAAATTTTCCCGGATTCACCGTCGGCAAAAAAGAAGACAAGCTGGGGATTCGCGCTTCATCCACTTGCGAGCTGATTCTCGAAGATTGCAAAGTGCCGAAAAATAACGTCCTCGGCGAAGTCGGCAAAGGCTACAAGATCGCGATTGAAACACTGAACGAAGGCCGCATCGGCATCGGTGCACAAATGGCCGGAGTTGCCCGTGGCGCATGGGAGTACGCTGCAAAATATGCGCAGGAGCGCAAACAATTCGGCAAAGCCATTGCCGACTTCCAGGGCATTCAGTTCCAGATCGCCCAGATGGCTACCGAAATCGAAGCCGCCCGCCTTATGGTCTATAACGCCGCGCGCATGAAAGATGCCGGCATGAACTTCATCCGCGAAGCAGCCATGGCCAAACTTTTCTGCTCGCAAGTCGCCGAACGCGTGACCTCACTGGCCATCGAAATCTATGGCGGCTACGGATTCACCAAAGATTATCCCGTCGAAAAATACTGGCGCGACGCCAAAATCGGCAAGATTTACGAGGGCACATCCAACATGCAGTTGGCGACGATCGCCAAACTTGTCATGTCTGGAAAATAACCGAAAGCCTTGCCCGGCAGGGCTTTCAGCTGCAAGTCACGTCCGTAACCCGGCCCGGTTACCAAAAATGTGCAGAGAATTGCACTTTGCAGTCTGGTTTAACCCCGGCCATTCCTGCCTAACCCACTAAATTACAACAGCTTACAAAGATATCCCCTTCTGGTGTTCAAGCTGCATTTGGGGTTGTGCCTGATATTTCCCGGTTCTTCGCCAGGCACAGAACGGAGCCATCTTGTCGAGCCTGCCCATCGCCGCCGAAATCGTCGTTCCCAAGCCCAAGCGCACCATGCTGCATGTGCTCATTACACTGCTTGTCATCTCTTATGGCATGTTGACCCTGCTGGTTGTGGAGCAGGGCATGACCATCGAAAACCAGCGCAGCCTCATCCACGAGTTGTTCGGAGACAGCGCCGAGCTTATGGGATTGAAGGCCAAGCTGGCGCAAAAGCATATTAAAGTTACCCCAGGCCCCTCGGCACAAGCCCCGGCGACACGCGCCCAAAACCAGGCGGCTCCGCAACAAGACAAGAGGCAAGGCAAAGCGCGCGTTTCTGACAACAGCGCTAAAGTGCGGAAAGCAGCCCCGATGAAACCGCCAAAGGCACAGGAAGACGACCCAGATTTGCGGCGGATGAACGTTTCGATTTAGTTCGCGTTTTTTGCGGTATGAACATAACTCCGATTCAGGCTCTGACAAGCAAGACCTGAACACAACTCTCTGTGGATAGGTGAAATGAAAACCTTAGCGGCGTTATTACTACTCTCTCTTCCCGTCCCGCACTTCACACAACCTGCGGCCAAAACCCTGACCCAGCCCGCCGTGCAGCAGGCCCGTAAAGGCGGACGCTGGTATCTCGCACAAACCGGCCACGCCATCTATTGCTACGGCCCGGTCAAAATCGTGACTCAGCCCACCGGCGGACTGCAACGCGTCGCCACCTACTGTCAGGGCGGCGAAATCATGGTCCCGCTGCACGATTAATTAAGCTTATGCGCTTGTCATCCGAGCGAAGCGCTTTTTTGCGAAGCGCAGGACCTCGGCGGGCCGCGCGGCAGAATCCGCGCGCTTGGCCCGCTTCCCTATCTGCCTTGCCCTCGCTTCATCCCTTAAACTATCTCCATGGCGAAATTTGAAAAGCATGTTTTCATCTGCGGGAATCAACGCAATCCGGACGCCCCGCGCGGCAGTTGCGATCCCACCGGAAAAGGCGAATTGCAAAAAGCTTTCAAAGACCGGCTCACTGAGCTTGGATTGAAACGCACCATCCGCGCCAACAAATCCGGATGCCTCGACCAATGCGAGCACGGCCCGACCGTCGTCGTTTATCCGGAAGCAACTTGGTACGGACACGTGCAGCTATCCGATGTTGAAGAGATTATCCAGTCGCATTTAGTTGGAGGGGTTCCGGTAGAGCGTTTGGTATTACCGGAGGAATGTATCAATACTCGCGAGTGCCCGCACAAACCGCGAGCACGCCAAAACTAAACAAACCACAAAGAACTCGAAGTTTCAGAAAGGCATCGCCATTAGGACTTCCTTCGTGTTTCTTCGTGTCCTTTGTGGTTAAGCTCTAAAACTCAAATCACCACAGCTTCCTTGTACTCCCCAAACACTTTCCGCAGCGTGTCGGAGATTTCGCCGACCGTCGCGTAAGCCTCGACCGCACTGAGGATTCGCGGCATTAAATTCTCCCCGCTTCGCGCGGCATCTTCCACTTGCTTCAACGAATCCGCCCAAGCCGAAGCATCTCTTCGTGCCCGTAATGCCCGTAGCCGCTCCACTTGCTTGCGCTCCAGCGATTCATCAATCCGCTGAATTGGAATCGCTTTTTCATCTTCCCACGTGAATCGATTCACTCCGACGACCGTCGCATCGCCGCTATCCACCTGCTGCTGATACTCGTACGCTGCATTTTGAATTTCCTGCTGGATAAAGCCCCGCTCAATCGCGCGTAGCATTCCGCCGAGCACATCGATCTTTGCCAAATAATCGTTCGCTCGCTTTTCGATCTCATTCGTCAGCCACTCGATGTAATACGATCCTCCTAGGGGATCGATCGCATTCGGCGCGCCCGTTTCATAGGCAACAATCTGCTGCGTGCGCAGAGCAATCCGAGCAGCTTGCTCCGTCGGCAAAGCCAGCGCTTCATCGTAACCGTTTGTATGTAAAGACTGCGTTCCCCCCAGCACCGCCGCCATCGCCTGCAAGGCCGTGCGGACAATATTATTCTCGGGCTGTTGCGCAGTCAGAGTCGAGCCAGCCGTCTGCGTATGAAAACGTAGCATCCATGACTTCGGATTCTTGGCCTTGAAATGCTCGCGCATGATCTTCGCCCACATGCGCCGGGCAGCGCGAAACTTGGCCACTTCTTCCAGAAAATTATTGTGTGCATTAAAGAAAAACGAGAGGCGCGGCGCAAATTTATCTACATCGAGCCCGGCATCAATCGCCGCCTGCACATAGGCCATCCCATTGCCGAGTGTGAATGCAACTTCCTGCACCGCCGTCGAACCAGCTTCCCGCATGTGATAGCCGGAAATCGAAATCGTGTTCCATTCGGGCACATTGTCGTTCGTCCACGCGAACAGATCCGTAATAATCCGCATCGCCTGCGGAATCGGATAAATATAAGTTCCACGCGCGATGTATTCCTTGAGCACATCGTTCTGCACCGTGCCCGAAAGTTTCCTGACTTCGCCACCCTGCCGCCGCGCAACGGCAACATACAACGCCAGCAAAATCCCCGCCGTGGCATTGATGGTCATGGAAGTCGAAATTTTCGTCAGGTCAATGCCATCGAACAATCGCTCCATGTCTTCAATGGAATCAATCGCCACGCCAACTTTGCCAACTTCGCCCATCGCGAGCGCGTTATCAGAATCCAGTCCAATCTGCGTCGGTAGATCGAACGCCACCGACAATCCTGTCGTCCCATGCGAGAGCAAGTATTTGTATCGCTTATTCGATTCTTCGGCGTCGCCCATGCCCGCGTACTGCCGCATCGTCCATAAGCGGCCGCGATACATGGTCGGCTGAACCCCGCGCGTATAAGGGAAATCGCCGGGATAGCCCTCGTCCGCATCCCATCCCGCAAGCTCATTCGGGGTATAAAGTGCCCGCACAGGGATGTGCGAAGACGTCTCCGGATCGTGGGTCGGCGTTTCGTTTTTTGGACGGTCGGTCATGACCTGACTTTCTTTTTTCTCACCCGCCAGAATGAACTTACCCCAAACCATCCAAACATCGCCGTGAAACCGGCCAGAGCCAGCACATGCCCGGGGGTGCTTTTGCCAGCAGTAAATTTCATATATTCACGCCACAGGGCAACCGCCCCGATGGCCGCAAATGCAAGAAAAACAAAGCCTGTAACTTCCATCCAGAGCTGGTGCAGCACATGTGCAAAGTGCCTGGCCGTGGCCCGTACGCTCTTGCTCACCGCCCCGAAGGTCCGCGAACGGCCTACGTGGTCTGCGGCCATTCGCGCCGCCACTCCCACTTTCCGGACTGTTGAAACATGGCTCACCTCTGCGATTTTAGCAAGATTTCAAGACCGCTCCGGGGTACAATATGGCGCAGTAGGCACCACACCGCGAAGCCTTCTCGCGGGATTTGCATCTAAGTCTTTAGGGAGACGCAAGTGGATCATCAACTCAAGCAATTGATGAAAGAACTGGGCGAGGCCATTAACGAGTCGCTGGCGGACTCCGATGCCATCGCCGAAGTGGTGTCCAAAATCAAAGACGGCGGTTACGATATTTTCCTGGTGCTCGAAGCCACCATTGGGGTGAGCAAGCCGGGCGAGAAAAACCCTGAAAAGACCTCACTCGTCACTACATTGGCCAGCGATCCGGAGTTGCGCATCAGCGATCAGGATTTGAAATTTTTGAAGTCGCTACGCATCACCATCGAAGACGACGCGGCATAAGGCAATCGCAGCTTTACTTTGCTGAGTTTTGAGCGCGCGCCGCGCGGGCTGCATCAGCTACGTTTCCTACAGAATCGGTGCAGTCGGTGCTTCCCCAGCAATTGGAAAGCGTGCTTCCCCGCTCGTCATCGGAACTGAGCCGTACCACCCGCTTGATATGTTCGCCACCGGAAACCTGCATGGTTTCCTGCCATGACTCAAAACCCACCCTTCTTACTGTCACAATGTGGATTCCCGGCGCCAGGCCAATCACCGCCGGAGTGTTTGAGATGAATCTGCCATCCACATTTACTTCGGCCTCAGTCGGTGAAGAGACCACTTCCAATCTCGTCAACTGGACTTCGTCGCGGCCGGCGTTCAAAGCCTGAAACCGCGCTAAATCTAACGTCGTATCGCCGTTGATATAGGCGATGGTCTGCATACCCTGCACAAATGCCACATCTTTACCTTGCATGGATTGCTTGAATGCCGACTCATGCAAATCCACAAAATTCGTTGCCGTCATCAAGGCCTGTGTAGTCGGATCTTTGGCATTCGGGCTGAGCCGGAGCTCGACAGTTTCTCCATCCACCAGCGTCACATAGTCGAGATGAATTACCAGCTTGCCGTCGTGTCCGCGTCCTTTGTGCGGCTCGGCTGTCACGACCGTTGCAGATGCCGTGCCTCCCTTTGCGGCCACAGCATGCCCTTGCACAGAAACATCTTGCACAACATCGAATGTGACTTTGTCGCCAACCCGAGCATCCGCGGAAGAAAACGATTTTGTCATGCGAAGTTCCACCGCCGTTCCATCGCGCAGAACATTGGCGCTTTGCGGCGTGGAATCCTGGGCAAAGGCTGAGAACAAACAGACTGAAATGAAAGCGCAGAAAATGAGGAAGGCACGATTCATGGCTACAAAACTCCCGTCCAGGCATGTTTGTTGCAAGCCCGGACGGTTTCTAGTTTTGCAGTTCTTCAAACCTCAAGAAAGTTACCGCGGTAATCGTCTCACTGCGGCGCTGGAGGCGCCTGCGGCACATTCGTCGAAGAACTCGGATCCGATTTCAACATAGGATCGGGCAGCGGCTCGCTGCTCTTCGCCAATTCAGTCTTCACCTCTACTTTTTGATTGGCCAGCGGATTGATGTCCGTCTCAAAGCTGTTATAGCCCGGCAATGCAATGCGAATGTGATGTTCTCCCGGCGCAACCAACATCGCCTTCCCCACTCCGGTAAATTCGCCGACATGGCCCACAAACAAGCCGTCCACAAAAACCGCCGCTCGATCTGGCTTCACATCAATCTTTACTGTGGCCGTCTGGCTCGGCATCGGCCCCGTAACGCCTTTCATCATCGCCACCTGCACCACCTGCGTTTGCCCAGGTTGGATAACGATGGACTGCGTGAAATCCTGATATCCATCCTGCCGCACTACAATCTGATGATCGCCCGGCAGCAGCATCACTTTTTTCGAGCCTTTGAGTTCTTTTAAATAGCCGACGTACTGTCCGTCCACCCAAACTCCCGAAGTCTTGTCGATCTTCGACTTTCCTTGGAACTGGACCGTGCCCATGACGGCATTATCCGAACTTCGCAGATTTAAGCAGAGCGAAAGAAACACAAACAGCAGCGCGACCAATTGTACGAACTTCATGAATTTCCTCCCACCACATACGCTTACAGTTCGGAGTTACGATTGCTCATAGAGCAATGGGGTTGCCCATCTTGCTAAGTGATTGCAATATTTAGGCGCAAAATCAAAGTTGGCTATTGACCGTTCTTTGAATTGGAGAAAGAATCTCCGATACCGCGTAAAAAGTTCCAGCTGTCACAGTTGTATTAAGTTTAAAAATTTATACAGGTTTGTAATTCATGGATCATCTTTCGCCGCATGACGTGATGGTTGTGTTTCTCGCCCTCGCTGCGCTTCTCGGCAGCGCAAAGTTTGCGGGAGAGCTGGTTAAAAAATTTAATCAGCCTTCTGTGCTCGGCGAAATCATCGCGGGAATTTTGCTCGGGCCCACGGTTCTTGGGCACTTCAAGCCTGCGATCTACGCTCTTCTGTTTCCCCACACCGGCCCTGTCGCCCTTGTGCTCGACGGCGTTACCGCCATCAGCGTCGTCTTTTTCCTGCTGACCGCGGGCATTGAAATTGACCTGACCAGCATCTTCCGTCAGGGCAAAAGCGCATTGCTGGTTAGTTTGTTCGGGATGGTAATTCCCTTTAGCTTCGGCGTTGTGGCAGCGTGGTTCTTTCCTCACTTCCTCGGCGCGGACGACAATGCCAGCCGTCTGGTCTTTGCTCTATTTATCGGCACCGCGCTTTCCATCTCCGCTCTACCAGTCATTGCTCGCGTATTGATGGATTTAGGTCTGTTGCAAAGTGAAATGGGCACGGTTGTCATGTCGTCAGCCATGTTCGACGATCTCGCAGGCTGGATCCTCTTCGGCCTGGTCCTCGGCATGATGAATCCTGCCAGCGCCAATTCAGCCCATAGCGTGAAGCACACTATCTTGCTGGTGTTGGGCTTCGCCGCAATCATGCTGACCATTGGGCGTTGGCTGATTGACAAGCTATTGCCTTTTATTCAGGCACACACCACCTGGCCCGGCGGCGTCCTCGGCTTTATCTTTTCTCTGACGCTTGCATCAGCCGCCTTCGCTGAATATGCTGGCATTCACGCGGTATTCGGAGCGTTCATCACTGGAGCCTCCGTGGGTGAATCGAAGCATCTCCGCGAACGCACCTCCGAACACATTCACGAAATCGTTACCAACGTTTTCGCGCCGCTCTTCTTTGCCAGCATTGGCCTGCACACCAACTTCGTCACCAATTTCCATCTCGAAGTCACTGCCGTCATTCTTGCCGTTGCCTGCATCGGCAAAGTCTTTGGCGCGGGATGGGGCGCGCACCTCGGCGGCATGGACATGCGCACTTCCGTTGGCATCGGCCTCGCCATGAACGCCCGTGGCGCCATGGAAATGATTCTCGGCATCCTTGCGCTGCAATCCGGACTCATTCGCGAGCCTATGTTTGTGGCCCTCGTCATCATGGCCCTCGTAACGTCTCTGATGTCTGCGCCCGCGATTCGCCTCCTCATTCGTGGCAAGAAATCAATTAGTTTGAAAGACATCGTTACGAGCCAGTTGTTCCTTACGAATCTCACGGCCGATACAAAGAACGGCGTGCTGCGCGAAATGTGTGACATCGCCGCGCCTTTAGTTGGTAACGCCCCTGAGCGTTTTGAACGCTTAATTCATGAACGTGAAAAAATCGCCAGCAGCGGATGGCGCAACGGCGTGGCCGTCCCCTACGCGCGCGTGGATGGACTGCTGCGCCCCATCGTCGTAATTGGCAAAGCCGAGAAAGGCATCGATTTCGATGCGCGCGATGGCCGCCCGGCAAAGCTCATCGTGATGATTCTCACTCCCGACAGCCGCTCTCAGCAGGACCTTCTCTCCGATGCCGGACAACTCTTCAGCCAAAAAGAAATCGTGGATCGCACACTCGCGGCAAAGAACTTCGTGGAGCTAGTGGCAGTGTTGAACGCGCCAGTGAAGTAGGTTCCGAGCCGGTTACTGCGTCCTTCGTGAACCTTCGTGTCCTTAGTGGTTAGCTTTTTTATTAACCACCAAGGACACTAAGAACCACGAAGGACATGCAATCACCGCTCATTGCCAGCCTATTCCGTTTACAAAACGCTTGATACCATCTTTAAGGCGTAACACATTGAAATTGATAAGCAGCCCAAGCGATCTGCCGCTGAGTTTCAAATACGACAAGATTTGTGCTTGGTGTACGGGAGATATGCTGTCGACAGACTTGATCTCGACCACTACGAGATCTTCCACCAACAGATCGATTCGGTAGCCGAGTTCGAGTTTAACGCCTCGATACACAACAGGCAGCCCGAGCTGGGCAACACACTTCAGGCCCGTTTGCTGAAGCTCATATTGGAGGCAGGCTGCGTAAGTACTCTCCAGCAACCCAGGACCGAGTTCTGTATGAACTCTCATCGCTGCCGTAATAATTGCGTGGCTGACTTCTTGAGCTTTTGAGCGGACAAGCGGAGCAGTATACATGGCCACCTCGCTTGCGATTCACGCCTATTTCTTCTTTATCTGCAAGGTCATTCGTCACATAATCAATGAAAATATTTTCCCAATGTGGGAAAGCGAGTCTACGGCGTCACTTTTCCCGTACTCAAATAATCCTGCGGAGGCACGCCAAACGCGTCCGCCACGCGGTTGAA
>Ga0209062_1006084_pt1 | contig 11221 bp, 10 predicted proteins | sample Coa_R2_2_FD_187158 | JGI IMG/M metagenome (GOLD analysis project Ga0209062, IMG submission 187158) | Surface soil microbial communities from Centralia Pennsylvania, which are recovering from an underground coalmine fire - Coalmine... | ecosystem: Environmental > Terrestrial > Soil > Unclassified...
CGTGTCTTTCATGGCGCCAAAACATATTGAGTCCGTCTAGCAATGATAACATGGATTGATCAGGAATTCTCCAATATTAATAAAATTCTTAATCGGTTAAACTTTTTGCATTCGTTATGAACAAGGAGCGTTTACTGCTATGAGCCTTTCCCGGAAAAAGAATACCTCGCCTAGTATAATCTCTAACTCAACCTCCACCCATTTTATTACTGCCCAGTTAGCCTCGTTGGAAATAAAGGAGCCGGAGAAAGAGGCTAAGAAAGAGAAGGAATCAATTATAAAAGAGGAGCCATTAGAGACAGGGGGATTTGGGACGGTCTATAGGGGAACCTGGAATGGTATGGAGGTTGCTATTAAAGAAATGCAGTTTACGGAAAAATATCTGCCGCTCTACCGCAAAGAAGTAGAAATTATGCAGGCAATTACGCATGTACCGAATGTTGTGCACTATTTAACATCGGTGGATGATCCCACCCATCAAATGTTTCAAATTGTGATGGAATATTACAGTCAAGGTGATTTATTTAATTATATCCTTGGAAATCAACCTTTGGCTTGGTTACAACGTTATAAGATCATGCGTGATATTACAAAAGGCCTTGATGGATTACATCACGCTGGTATTCTCCATCGCGACCTTAAAATTGAGAATATTTTACTAAGCGCCAATTTAGAAGCAAAAATTGGCGATTTCGGTTGTGCTGAAAAAATTGAGAATATTCCTCCCGCCAAGTGTGACATCAAATTAATGGGGACGTTAGCCGGTCTAGCACCGGAATTAGTGTTAAGAACGGCGACCTATTCGAAGCAATCAGATATCTATGGGCTAGCACTGTTATTTTTAGATATTCTTAATTGGATCCCGAAGGCAGACAAAGATTATCAAAGCTTGGGAGAGGTGTACGTGAGACTGTCCCATGGAGCAAGGCCACCACTTCCTCCAACTTGTAAACCCGCAATGGCTGAATTAATGAAGTTGAGCTGGGCGCAAGATAGGTTTATGCGTCCTAGTGCTTCTACAATCGAGGCAAAGCTCGAAGAATTAATTAAAGCAGAAACGAAAAAATTAACTACTTAATTTCTCATGTTGAGCGATGGCTAAGTATTGTTGATGCAAACTTTCTACTTGCGGTACTAAATCCGCTACACTGCCATCGTTCACAATCACATCATGCGCTTGCGCTAAGCGGTGTTGTCGATTAATTTGTGATTTCACAATGGCTTCAATCTCAGCGGCATTAGATTGGTCACGTGCTGCCGCGCGCTGAAGTTGCAGTGATTCTGCAGCATCCACAACGAGAATGCGGTCAATAAAAGGATAAGGTTTCACTTCTAATAATAAGGGAATGACAGCAACGCAATAAGGGGCTTTAAGTTGGGCAATCTGTTGTTCAATTTTATCGCGTATGAGGGGATGCACCAAATCTTCCAACCAAAGTCGCTGTTTGGTATCCGTGAAGATGAGATGTCGTAATTGGGCGCGGTCTAAGTCACCGTTGGCTAATAAGATCTCTTTTCCAAAGTGATTGACAATAGCCGCAAAAGCCGGTGTGCCTGGACGGCTGACTTCGCGTGCTAGGAGATCAGCGTCGATGATGGGAATGCCGCGTTCAGCAAATAAGCGGGCGACAGTCGATTTACCGGAACCAATTCCACCTGTTAAGCCAATGACTAGCATAATTACACCACCCATAAGTAATATTGCATGATTTCATTACCCCATAACATCGCAATCCACCCTGCTAAGGCCAGGTAAGGGCCGAAAGGGAGGGGGACGCTTTTGAAATGGCGTTTAATTAACATATGCGTGAAGGCAAAAATAACGCCGGTGACGGAGGCGAATAAGATGATGAGCGGTAAGAGCTGCCAGCCTAAATAACCACCTAAGGCAGCTAGGAATTTGAAATCGCCTTGGCCCATCCCAGTTTTGCCTGTGATGCGTTCAAAAAGGAGTTGAATAGCTGCGAAAATGGCATAGCCAGCGATGGCCCCGATGATGGCACTGTGGCTATCGCAGAAAAGGTTAAAGAGACTGAAAAATAACCCTAGCCAGAGAAGGAATAAAGTGAGTTGATCGGGTAGGAGGTGGTAATCAAGGTCGATGAAAGTGAGGCAGATACAAATCCAGGTGAATAAAAGGGCGGCGAGGGTTTGCCAGGTGAAGCCAAATTTCCAGGCGACATAGACGGAGACGAGACAGGTGACGGCTTCGACCAAAGGATAGCGTAGGGAAATATGCGCTTTGCAATAAGCGCATTTGCCTTTTAGCCAGAGGTAGCTGAGGAAGGGGATGTTATGCCAGGGCCGAATGGGCTTTTTGCAATGGGGGCAATGAGAAGCAGGAAGGCATAAGTTTAATTTTTCGAGTTCCGTGGGGGTATGAGGTTTTAGGCCTAGATAAATCCGGCATTCTTCGCTCCAGCTTTGCTCCATCATGCGGGGGAGACGATAGATAACGACATTAAGGAAGCTACCGATAAAGAGCGCAAGAATCGCAGTAACGATTAGGAAGATGTCGAGGTTACTTGCAAAAAATTGCGCGATTTCCATGTTTATAATCGACTTCCTAATTTAAAAATAGGTAGATACATTCCCATGACTAATCCACCGATTAAAACACCAAGTACTATCATAATCAAGGGCTCTAACAGTTGGGTCAGCTGATGCAGCAGTTGGTCGATGTCGGATTCGAAGAAATCGGCGAGCTTATCGAGCATGTGTTCTAACTTGCCGGATTCCTCCCCGACTTTAATCATTTGGATCATGAGGAGGGGGAAGCAAGGTAAAGTTTCCATGGCTCGATGGAGCTGGAGGCCAGAGCGGATTTTGGTTTGTAAGTGGCGGAGGGTGGGGTGGAAGTCTTGATCAAGGGAGCTGGTGAGAAGGAGGGCATCCGTTAAGGGGATGCCGGCGGTGAGGGTGAGAGCGAGGTGCCGGGCGAAGCGAGCGAGTTTAGTTTTGTGCAAGCTAGATTGGATGAAAGGGAGTTGGGTGAGAGTGCGTTTGAGGCATTGTTTAATGACGGGGGCATATTTGGTTTTGGTAGTTAAGAAGGTGAAGGCGATAACCAACGTTAGCAACAGAAGTAAATGGCTTCGCAGTTGTTTAGAGATGTAAAAAATCAGGCGTGTGAGCAGAGGTAAATGAGTTTGCATATCTTGGAAGAGTTCAGCAAATCGCGGGATGATAAAAATCAGCATGCAAAAAGTGATAATGAAAGCGGTGATTAAGATGAGGGAAGGATAAAAGAGCGCTTGTTGAATGCGTTTACGGAAAGCCAGATATTTTTCTTGGTGATTAGCAATTGTAAGTAAAAGGTGATCTAAACGACCCGTGTGTTCGCCGATTTTGATTAACTGGCAAGTAAGATGATCAAAATAATGCGGATAACGCTGTAAACAATGTGAAAGTGTTTTACCAGCGAGGATATCGCGTTTAATAGCATAGATGAGACGGCGCAAGGCTATTTTCGCCTGACTTTTTTCTAAGATCGTACAACTTTGGATGATGGGCACACCGGCAGCGATGAGGGTTGCGAACTGACGTAAAAAGAGCATAGTGTCCCAAGGAGTAATTTGTCGTTTTTGTTTTTGATGCTGCAGGTGTTGTTTTAATTGTGTAAATAATGAAGGTATCATTTTATTTCCCCTTATCGCCCACAACACGCATTACTTCCTCTTTAGTAGTCATCCCTGCATGCACTTTTTGCCAGCCTGCTTCTTCCAATAGCATCCATCCTTCTGTTTTTATTTGCGTAGTGAGTTGAGCGAGGGAAGCCGAAGAAAGAATCAATTGCGCTAAGGTATCGGTCATGGGGATTAATTCAAAAATCCCCATTCGGCCTTGATAACCTTGCAGGCAATGTTCACAGCCTAGTGGTGGTTGTTGGCAATGTGGGCATAACTTGCGTAGCAAACGCTGGGCAATGATAAGTGAAATAGAATGGATGAGATGGTAGGCAGGAATCCCCATGGATTGTAAGCGCGTAATGGTTTCTGCAGCGCTATTCGTATGTAATGTTGATAGGACCAAATGGCCAGTTTGAGCAGCTTGTATGGCGATAGCAGCGGTGTCGGCATCGCGGATTTCGCCCACCATGATGATGTCAGGATCTTGGCGTAAGAAGGTACGTAAGACGGTACTAAAATCGAGGCCGATAGGGAGATTAATATTGACTTGATTGATACCGTTTAATTCAATTTCGATAGGATCTTCGACGGTGGAAATATTTTTTTCAATTTGATTGAGATAATGGAGAGCGGAATAAAGCGTGATGGTTTTTCCGCTGCCAGTGGGCCCGGTGACTAAGATTAATCCTTGTGGTTGCGCGAGTTTTTCGAGGAATAATTGTTTTTGTGTATCTGTCATACCAAGTGCCTGAATATCAAGCTGACTATGTTTAATATTTAAAATACGGAGTACGACTTTCTCACCGAATAAGGTAGGACAGGTATTGACACGAATATCCATTTTTTCCGGATGCCGTAATTGAATCCGGCCATCTTGCGGTAAGCGTCGTTCGGCGATATTTAAATTTGCCATGATTTTTAATCGCGTAGTGACACGTGCAGCGAGGGGGAGCGGGAGTGTGGTGGTTTCGTGCAATAAACCATCGCAACGGAAACGGATGCGACAAGATTGTTCATAGGGTTCGATATGGATATCGGATGCGCGTTTGGTGATGGCATCTTGGATTAATCTATCGACTAATTCAATAATAGGTTCATCATTTTGCTCGGGGTTTTCTTGATAAAAAACAGGTTGTTCTTCCATTAAGGTGATTTTTGATAGGGCAGATTCCACCTGCGCATGGAGTCGCTGGGGAAGGACATACGTTTGAATAATTTTTTCCACGTCTGCTTCTGCCATTAACATGGGGCGTATGCGTAAGCCGGTATGAAAGCTGATGGAGGTAAGGGTGGTGTGATCGGTGGGGTCGGTGATGCCGACGGCGAGATATTTTTGGTCTTGATGTAAGGGGATAGCGCGATAATGACAAATCAATTCTGGTTTCATGATGGGATCTTGTAGCCAAGTGGCATTATAATTTTTTCCCTCGAATACGGGTAATTTAAAATGTTTGGTGCAGTAGTCGAAGAGGGTTTCGCTGGATAGGAGTTGGGATTTGACTAAATAATGGGTGAGAGAAATGCCTTGCTGTTGAGTAGCCTGGGCGGCGGTTTTTGCATCAGCAGGTGTTAGCAGGGCATCCCGCACGAGGTGATCTAGGAGGCCGGTAAATTCGGTTCTATCCATTGCTACACAATCCACTTGCTAGACAAGTACCGCTAACGACCCAGGTGGTACCGTCGCTATTGGGGGTGAGGATGTAGGTAGCGTTGTCGACTAAGTCAGTGCCCGTGGCGGTGATGATGCCATTGGTGACTTTAATGCTGGTTAGGTTTTTGGTGCTTTGGGGTTCAGGTGGGATACCGTAGACGCCATTGGTGAGTTCATTGAGGGGATCGCCTTCTTGGAGGGCGAGGGCGACGGAGGTTTTGAAGGTATCGGTGGAAGAGATGACTTCAGAGAAACGGGCGCGTTTGGTGTAGGTTTGGTAGGAGGGGATGGCGATGACGGCGAGGATGCCGATGATGGCTAGGACGATCATTAATTCGATGAGGGAGAAGCCGGATGAATGAGATGGGTGCATGGGTCGTTCCTCCTTGTAGGTAAGTGGAAAAATGGATTTTGGCTAAGTAAAATTTAGGGAATTGAGAGTGGGGGAGAGTTTGAACGGGCTTATTTATACTGGGTTGCGAGGGTGATTGCAACAGGATTTTGGGTATTAAATAAGCCGATTTTTTCCGCTGGTAGTCTGGGTTGAATTTCTTTATACTTCGCCTGTTTTAGAGCTATCGCATGCCGACGTAGCTCAGTTGGTAGAGCAACTGATTCGTAATCAGTAGGTCCGCAGTTCGATTCTGCGCGTCGGCATTAATAACCACACGGTTTCCCAGAGAGCGCAAATATTTAGCTTTTTTAGAGGAACCGTCTTTGGAAATGACGCGCGCGTTTGTCTTAGAAAATATTCAAAATAATTGGCCACATTTTGTTGCAATTAGTGACGGAAAAGTAGTCGGCTGGTGTGATATTACTTCACTTCATCGTCCTGTTTTTGCACATTCTGGAGCTTTAGGTATGGGTGTACTAGCACCCTATCGTGGACAGGGCCTTGCTGTTTGAATAATGAGAGATGAATTGGAGATATGAGCATTTTTTTAGAAACGAAAAGATTAATTATCAAAACTCCTGAGGCTACAGATTTTGATAATTTATATGCGTTACAAGCTGATGCTGATGTAATGCAATACATTGGCCAAGGAGTACGTACACCTGCTGAGATAAAAAATGGATTAGAGAAAGCTATTTTACATCAAAAAAAGCATGGGTTTAGTCTCGGTTGTGTAGTTGAAAAGGAAAGCGGCATATTTGTTGGCCGAGCAGGTTTAATTTATCTTGCCTATGATGATACGCAGCCCGATATTGAGGTTAGTTATGCGTTGACAAAAGACTCTTGGTGTAAGGGTTATGCCACTGAGCTTGCGAGCGCACTAATTAATTGGGGGTTTCAGAATTTACCTGTTACTAAACTTGTTGCTGTTATTAATCCAAGAAATGATCGCTCACGTCGTGTATTAGAAAAAGTTAAAATGAATTATGTAGGTCGTGCTCATTATTGGAATAACGAAGTAGCATTATACGCTATTCGCAAATCAAATATTGATTACAGCAAAATTCAGCTTTTTCCTGCTACTGTAGAAGACTACCCCGTTATTCAAAATATGGGACGATTTTACGTTTACGATATGAGTGAATATCTTGGCAGTGATGAGGGTTGGGAAATTTCAGAAAATGGCTTATATGAGTGCATTGATTTTAAAAAATACTGGGAAGATAAAGATAGTTTTCCATTTTTAGTGCGCTATAAAAATGAAATAGCTGGTTTTGTCATTGTCGACAAAAAAGGAAGTAGCTCTGATATTGATTTTAATATGGCGCAATTCTTTATTGTGCGAAAATTCAAAAATAAAGGCATTGGGCGATATGTAGCGCAACAGTGCTTTAAAAAATTTCTTGGCATTTGGGAAGTAATGGTAATTCCTGGTAATGAAGGTGCTTATCGTTTTTGGCGATCAACCATCAAAAATTATACTAATAATAATTTTACTGAATATACGCGAGATATTGCCCATTTTAATAATAGTCGTAAAAACGTTTTTAAATTTGATAGTGGGATAGTGTTATGAGGGATGTTAGGGGAAAAACCCAAAACTTGCATCGCCTTGATATTATGAATAAGCAAGTAGATATTAAATTTTTCTTAAGCGCTTTATCAAAATCAATCACTTAACATGTTTGAAGATAAATATTGGCTATATGGCACAATAGGATTGGTGATTGATTTTGACCATTTTTTTTAAAAAAACATAAACTTATTGCTTTAAATTTTAATATAAACTGACTTAAGATCAGTTAAAAATTTTTGCTTTATAATAAATAGTATATAAGTATAAATCGAAAGCCAACGAGGAGGTCCAATGAAGACCAGATTAGGCATCTGCACTGAAGATGAAGCCAACGATATTCTAAGTAACCAACAATTAGAAGCTGATAACAACTGGTTTTTATTACAACTCATATCAGATACACCTCTAAAACTAAAATTAATAACTATTTCAACTAATGCAAAAGGTGAAAAAACTGCATCTGAGGAAAGTATATTAGCTTGTTTTCATTCATCCGATGGCAATTATGCCTGGGGAGATCCCAAAGAAATGGAAGGCGAAATGACTACTTCCCTTAATAAATTAGATAAGTTATCTGATGAAGATGCTCAACAAGTAGAAAATGCTCTCAAAAGTCATCTTAGAAATCGCATAATGAATTTTGAAAAATATCTTCCATTAGGAAAAAAAATTAATCCTTTTAAGCAAACATCAAGACAAAGAGGTAAGACGGTAGTGTCTTCGTCGTCTTTAGATAGTGAAAGCACGTTTAGTAAAACTAAGGCAACATTTTTTTCTGAATCGGGTGATACCATTAGTCAGTTTCAACCTATCAGCTTGCAAGAAATCCTTCAGCCCATTGAGACTGATCTGGAAGCGATTATCATGGAAGAATTACCTAATTGGAATAGAAAAATTGATTTAAAAGATTTACACCCTAATGGAAAATTATTATCTGAAAAGGAAATCGAAAAATTAAAAAACGATGAGAGGGTTAAAACGGCATTAGAAAAAAAAGAACAACTTCGCTTACCAAATAGTGTCATTACCATTAATGGCCAATTATATAAAATTTATAAAGGAGAATCTAAGCGTTTAGGAAAAGGTGCTTATGGGACTGTGAAATTAGCGCAAAATGTAGATACAAATGAATGGGTTGCTGTTAAAGTCGCAGAAGTGAATCCACATACCAATAAACACATTCATCAAGAGTTTGAAGCTCTTCAAATAACAGGAAATGTGTCAAATCCACCACAAAAGAATGTGATCCAGCATAAAAGCAAAAAGAAAGGTGAACGTTACACTATTCTAATGAAATTAGGTCCTGGTAAACCAGTTAATAAAATAACCAATCTTAATCCTGCACAATTAATAGATATTTCTGTCAAGATATTAGAGGAGTTTATTAATTTACATAACCAAGGTGTTTTGCACCGTGATATTAAAGGTGCAAATATGTTGTGGGACCCTGCTACAGGAAGAGTTTCTATAGTTGATTTTGGTGCTGCTGTTTTACTTGAAAATATCAGTGATCCAACAAAGGAAAACTATAAATCATATACAGGTGGTTGGTTTGGTTCAAAACAATATATGGCACATGAAATTCTATATAATAGCGATAACCCTTGCACTTACAATGAAGCAACAGAAGTTTATGGATTAGGTAGAACATTGGCTAAGCTCTTGTTTGATTATCCTCTTGGAGTGTGGGATGAAATTTATAGTTATGATCAACATGAAGGAATGAGGGAAGCAGGAGTGAATGTAAAAATACCAGAAATACCTGATGATAAAATCCCAAGAGCAATATGGAACATTGTTGCAAGTATGGCAGATCCAGATCCTCATAAGAGGCTGTCATTACAAAGTGCACTTAACCAACTGAAAGAGCAGCAGAAGGAATATCAACAAAAAGTGTTAAACGTTTCTAAAAAAGCAACTTATACGGTTGGTCTTCTTGATATTGATGAATACAACCAAAGTAGCAACAAAGAAAAAGAAGCTCTTCAAAAAGCATTAGCTTGTTTTGATAAAATCTGGTTTGTGCAAAAAGGCGATAGGCTATCTGATAAAGAATATATGGCTTTAATAATAGAGCTCGAAAGTAAAGGTGTGAATGTTGAAAATCGCCTATTTCGCGGGGGAGAAAATTCCCTTCGTACGATAGCGAATATACCTATTAACATTAATGATAATAAAAATAATTATTTTTATGTCACCCATAAATCACTTGCAAAAAAGGATTTTGAAATATTAGATAGAAACAATATTTCTCACATTGTATGCGATGAAAAAACATCACAAACAAAATACAAGCGAATGATTACTGAGGAATTAATTTCATCCACTGTTCTGGATAGTTATTACAATAAAACGATAGGTCGATTAAAAGAGGCGCTTGTCAATCTTCATCTCAGCAAAGATCAAGATATTAATAAATCAAGTCAAAAAATAAATGACGCTATTCAATTTTTGGAAGAAAAAAAAGCTGAAGGAAAATTAACGGATACGCTTTTGAAAAAGACCTTAAATGATCTTTGCAAGGAGATAACACCGCCTACACCTCGAAATTTTACCAGCAAAGTATCTGGTGTATTTTTTAAACCGAAAGACTATAAAGCAACTAAAAAAGAATTAGGAAGAATTAAATCTCACCTTAAACACGTGAGAAAACGAGAAGGAGCAGCAGTAAAAAAATTCCACCCCCGAGTAAAATAGAATTAAAATTACTAATTTTAGGCGCATCTTTATGTTAAAAAATGCGCCGATCGTCAGATTAAGGCTACCATTTGCTGTTATCTACCTCTTGGTTAATATCCCGCGCGGCTTGTAAACCACTTTCGTAGGCACCAGCAAATGAACCATTGTAGATAGGCTTAGCAGTTGCTTCTCCAGCAAAAAACAATCGCTTGCTGCCTTCACCATTTTTTCCAATGCCTATAGGACGTGCTAATTGTTCATGCATAATCCATTGACCTGGTTTAGATACAGAATAAGATCCTAGACTGTAGGGATCTAAACTCCAATGGGTTATATAAATAGTTTTATTATCAATTGATTCTGCTACATTAACTTTATTTGTATTGTACATGGTTTCCAATGCGTGTTTTGCAGTATTAACAGCAATGCGATCGCAAGGAAGTATGAGCCCTGAATCAAAACTTTTATTTAAACATTCTCGTTCAAAAATTTTAGCCCGATCGCCGCCAAAGAAAGCAATAACTAGCGGTTTACCCAAAGGCTTCACTAAAAATGCCATTACTTGCCGTTGTTGATCATTGATGGGTAAATTATATTTTTTTGCTAAATTTATTTCTTCTGGTAAAAGAGGTCCTTTATAGAGAATCCAAGCATTATTTTTTTCATTAGGAAATATATCAAATTTGAGTGGTATAAAAATTTTTTGAAAGTGTCCCATAGGTAGGGATTGAAAGGCTTGTTTTTTCCATTCTGGCAGCTCTGGATCAAACTTAATTAAACCTTTATTGAGTACACCAGTTGAAACTGTAATTAGTGCATATCGAGCTTCATAAATCGTCCCATTTTTTACATGTACTTTGATGCCCGCTTTATTATAATCAATTTCAGTAACCGGCGAATTTAAACAAACAGGTTGATTTTCACCAAATCGTTTAACAAAGTTACCCATTCCATCTGTGATAAGATCATCTTCACCTGTTGCAAACTCTACTGTATCCACAACCGATGTTTCATTAAATTCCGCTCCGTTTTCCAAAGGACCTAAATTGCCTTTTATCAGCGGCAATATAGCTTTATACTTAGGATCTTTAGGTAAATAATCAGATGGTAAATCACTGGTTAGCCGAATTTGTTGTTTTGCAATAGAACAAGTTTCTGTAGGCTGCCTTATATTACCTTCTTCACTGTAAGCTTTTGCACAAAGCGCATTGATTAATGCTTGTTCTGCTTTTTCACGCGCAGCGGCTATAGTCATTGCGTCTTCGAGCAATGAGGTGGCCGTATCGAACTTT
>Ga0209062_1006085_pt1 | contig 11221 bp, 11 predicted proteins | sample Coa_R2_2_FD_187158 | JGI IMG/M metagenome (GOLD analysis project Ga0209062, IMG submission 187158) | Surface soil microbial communities from Centralia Pennsylvania, which are recovering from an underground coalmine fire - Coalmine... | ecosystem: Environmental > Terrestrial > Soil > Unclassified...
GGCCTGCGAGGCCGTGGGCTATCAAGGCATCGGTGTCGAGCGCAGCGCCGACTACTACGCCATAGCCCGTCGGGTCGTGCCTCAATTGGCGCGAGTGCCGGTGCGAGCTAAGCCGCAGCTACAACTGCCAATAGAGGATGACCTATGATTCCTTTTGATTGGTCAAGCGCAAAGTGACCTAGCATTATCCGCATGCATGTCCAGTATCTGTGTGCCTCCAATGCCGGATCCCGTACCGCCAGCAGCTAAGGCACTATCAAGATGAATTCTACAGGCCATCTGGGGCCGGTCCTGTGGATTTCACCTTGGCTTGATTTTAGGTGCCGCTCTATCGCCGGTATATCCAGTTGGCCGTCATCTTCGCTAGCCCGCTCGGATTAACGCTGGCCGTGATCGTCCGCCGACTCGTTGCGGAGCGACCCGAGAAGGTCCAGTCACTCTCCTCAAGCTGCGCGCCATACACGCCATCGAATTGGAAGGGGCGCGGGTCGATTCCTCTGCCCTCGTCGGCGCCACGCGAGGCTGTGAATGTGAATACCATCAACCAGGACGCTTCCACGTTGTGGCCCTGCCAGCCGCGCGGATAGCGGGACGCCTTGACTTCGATCCCTTGACGACCGTACAGTACAGCGTCATTGGGGAACATACCTATGGGAATAAGATCCGGGTGCCCGTTGTGGTAATTGTTCTTGATCAGCGTCGGGCAATACTTAGAGATAGCGGCGATGCAATATTCACCAACCATACTACTAAAGTTCGCGCTCATCAACATGGTTTCCAAGCGCCGAATACCCTTGCCGTTTAGTTGTGTATTGATGAACCCCAAGAATTCGAGGAAGTCCTGCATGGCCGCCTTGACGTGGTTGACCATTAGGCCGTGGGGCAGCACACAGTCTGGATTGAAACCGCTTTGGGTGAGCGGGACGGGTATGCAGGCAGCGCGTTCGAGCACCTGAATTTGCGACTCAAGCATAGTTCCTCTACCTTTCTATCAGAAGGGCGCCACAGAGAGACTATGCTATCACGCCAGTACCCAGCCATAGGATACCTGTGCGCTACGCGTTACTGGGGCCACTGGCTGCGATGGCTGGGACCATCTCGTAGTTTGTGCCCGCCAAGTCATCTGGCTCCCTACTTGTGGCGGACGGCCCATGATCAACGTGCCGGGTAAACTGAGGGCGTAGCGCTAACGCGCTGTACCGCCCCCCATGCGACAGGACAAGGATGGTTATGGCAACCCCTCTCTATGTGCTGGGACACCGCAATCCCGACTCCGATTCGATCTGCTCGGCCGTCGGCTACGCCGCCCTGTTGCACCGGCAAGGGCATGCGCATGCCCTGGCAGCCCGCCAGGGCCCACTGCGCCGCGAGACCGCCTATATCCTCGATCGCTTCGGCATCCCCTCCCCCGCCCTGGTCACCGACCTCCGTTCCCGCGTGGCCGACGTAATGACGTCGCCCGCCGCCACGGTGCTGCCCGAGACATCGCTGTACGAGGTGGGACAGTTGCTGCAACACCGCGGCATCCGCACGGTGCCGGTCGTCGACGAGGATGGGCGCCTGTGCGGCATCACCGGCGTCGAGGACTTCGCCCGGGCCTTCATCGCCGGCCTCGACCTCGACCAGCTCGACCGCGTGCCGCTGGACCTGGAGAACGTGCTGCGCATCCTGGGCGGTACCCTGCTGGTGGCGGCGCCCGGCCGCATCCTGCGCGACCAGGTCATGGTCGGCGCCATGGAGATCGACTCCATGCTCAAGCACCTGGCCCCCGACATCCTGCTGGTGATGGGCGACCGGGCCGACGCGCAGCGCGCCGCCATCGAGCGCGGCGTGGGCGCCCTGGTCATCACCGGCGACCATCCCGTCTCCCCGGAGATCATCGCGCTGGCCCGCGAGCGCCAGGTCACGCTGATCACGGTGCCCCACCACACCTACACCGCGGTGCGCCTGATCCACCTGAGCACGCCGGTGCGCCACGTGATGCGCACCACGGTGCAGACTTGCCGGCCGGACGATCTGGTCGATGACGTGCTGGAGCGATTGCGCGGCGGGACGGTGCGCTCGCTCGTGGTCGTGGACGGCGACAGCAGCGTGTGCGGCGTGGTGAGCCGCACGAACCTGCTCAAGCCGGTGCGGCGCCGGGTGGCGCTGGTGGACCATAACGAGCGGGGGCAGGCCGTGGCCGGCATCGAGGAGGCCGAGGTGGTGGCCGTGATCGACCATCACCGCGTGGCCGAGTTCCAGACGCGCACCCCACCGTTCATGCGGCTCGAACCGGTCGGCGCCACCAGCACCATCGTGGCCAAGCTCTTCGCCGAGGCCGGTCTGGCCATCCCCGCGCCCATCGCGGGCGTGCTGCTGGGAGGCATCCTGGCCGACACGCTGCTGTTTCGCGGCCCGACCACCACCGCGGAGGACCGGCGGGTGGCGGAGCGCCTGGCGGACGCAGCCGGCGTGAGCATGGACGAGTTGGGGGCCGAGATCCTGCGCCTGGCGTCGGACGTCTCGGACCGCTCGGCGGAACAACTGCTGATGGCCGACTTCAAGGATTTCAACGTGGACGACCGGCTCTTCGGCATCGGGGTGATCGAGACCACAGATGGGGCGGCCGTGCTGGCACGGCGTGATGAGATGCGCGCGGCCATGGATCGGCTGCGGGATCGCGGCTACACCAGCGTGCTCTTCGCCGTGATCGACATCATGCGCGAGACGACCACGCTGTTGGTCTCCGGCCACGCCGACGCGGTGGCCGCGACCTATGACGGCGCGATCGCGGAGGCCGATACCCTGCGCTTGCCGGGCATCGTGTCGCGCAAGAAAGACCTCGTTCCCGCTCTCGGTACGCTCAGCCGCCACATCGGAGCGCGGTGACGCCGAGGGGCTGTCCGTCGGGCAGCGCTCCATGGCACTCCACCTTAACGGTGCGCCAATGCCGGCTCAACTACTGGATGCCGCTCCCCGATCGATGGCGAACGACTTCGCGGCCGCACGCGCCAACTCGTCGGTGCGATGATTCAGGGCATCGCCACCCTGGTGCTCGGCGGCGTGTCCGCGCACCCAGCGCCAGCGCACGCGACGACGGCCGGCGAGCTCCAGCAGCGCCTGCCAGAGCTCACGGTTCTTGACGGGGGTGCCACCCGAGGTACGCCAGCCGTTGCGCTGCCAGGTGGCGGTCCAACTGGTCATGCCGTTGCGCAGGTACTCGGAGTCGGTGTAGACAATCACATCGCTGCCCAGCGGCGTGGCGGCCAGCCCCTCGATTGCCCCGATGAGCTCCATCTTGTTGTTGGTGGTCAGGGGCTCGCCGCCACTCTCCTCGATCCGCCCGTTCTCGGTGACCAGAATATAGGCCCAGCCGCCCGGACCGGGATTGCCCAAGCAGGCGCCGTCGGTATACAGGGTGATCGCACCGTTCAGGCCCATGCGTCTAAAACCACCTTCTGAGTTTGAAAAAGGCCAGCATGATGATCAGTGCCACGACTTCGGACCCGATGCCCCAGACCCAGAAGCTCCATGCGCTGGAGATGTGATTGACCAGCAGGGCAAAGTTCTGGCCGAAGAAGCCCGTCACAAAAGTCAGGGGCAGAAAGATGGTGGCGATAATGGTCAGTTGCTTGTTGATCTCGTTCTGCCGGTTGGCCACGACGGAGAGGTGGATCTCCAGCACGCTGCTCACCAGATCGCGCGCGGCGTCCACCTGGTCGATCACGCGCACGGCATGGTCATAGACATCGCGGAAGTAGGCTATCTCTTCCTGCGGGAAGAAGGTCAGATCGCCGCGAATAATCGGGGTCAGGATGTCGCGCATGGGCAGGACGGCGCGCCGGAACGCCTGCACGTCGCGCTTGAGCATGAAGATGTACTTCAGCAACTCGTTATCCAGCGGCCGTCCCTGGAAAAGGGTCGTTTCTACCTGCTCGATGCGCTCGCGCACCGATTCTGAGACGGGGAAATAGTCGTCTACGACGGTATCCAGGATCACGTAGAGCAGAAAGCCCACATCCTTGCGCAGCGCTTCGGGGTGCGCGCGCCAGCGGCGTTCGATCTCGTCCAGCGGATAGGCCGGCGCGTGGCGCACTGTCACCAGGAACTGCTTGCCGGCAAACATCGCGATCTCGTGAATCACCAGCTTCGCGTGTTCGGAGGTTACGCCGTGGACGACGATAAACCAGTAGCCCTCGTACTCGTCGACCTTTGGGCGCTGATGGGCGGTGACGGCGTCCTCGATGGCCAGCGGATGCAGCTTGAATTCCTCGGCCAGCAGCGCTAGATCGCTCTCCTTCGGATCGACGAGGTCGAGCCAGACGAGGGTATGATCCTCCGACAGCAAGTCACTGAGGTCGGATAGCTTACTGGGCGGTCCGTGGCTCTTGCCGTCGCGAAAGACCACGCAGCGCAGCGTCGAGGCATCGGCCATGGCTTTCTACTGGAGCAGTATCTCGAAGTTGACCTGCTCGTCGCGCTTCAGCAGGCGCCGCACCAGGCGACGGATGGCCCCGACCATGTCCGTCCAGAACAGCGCGACCAGCGTGGCGCCCAGGACAAGGCCGCTCACACCTCCGACGATCGAGCCCAGGAGAAAACCCTTCGATTGCTCCCGCATGGACCTTACCCCTACACAAGCCGGACGACGACGCGCCCCCGCTCCCACAGCTTCTCAAGGCTGTAAAAGGCGCGCGACGCGGGCGCGAAGATGTGCACGACCACGTCGCTGAGATCGAGCAGCACCCAGCCATCCGCCGGCTTCCCTTCCCGCCGGTAGGGATGCACGCCCTGACGCGATAGCGCCTCGTCGATGCCGTCGGCGATGGCGCGAATCTGGCGCTCGGAGGTGCCCGAGCAGATCACGAAGTAATCGGTAAAGCTGGCCACACCGCGTACATCGAGCAGGATTATGTCGTGTGCCTTCTTGTCCGCGGCGGCGTCTACGACTAGGTGACCGACGGTTAGCGCATCGGGGAGCTGGCCGACCGGGGCCACAGCATTCTGTTCCATCATGCCCCACATTGTACCAGGGTCTGACCCACCGGCGGACTAAACCAAAGCCATGGTCGGTATCGGCCAGCAATGTCGGTCCCGCCGCGGCTTTGGCTTAGATACCTTCACGGTGCATGCAGGTGATAGACGTCGAGCGACACAAGCCGCGCCTCACCGCCCAGGGCATAGACCTGTAGGCCGCTTCTGTCCGACTCGGGATAGATCAGGCTGGTCACCACACACTCCCCGTCATTGCCAAATGCCTCGACCGAGCAGCGATCGAGAAAGATGCGCAGTGTGATGACGCCATGGGGAGCAGTAAGCGGGCCTCCGTGGCGCCCGGGAAAGGCCCGCTTGAAGTCTGTCAGGCCCGAGCGGGTACGATCGATAAATAGCGTAGCCTCGCGCACGTCATAGCCGATCGATGTCTGCTCCGCGTCCCCCGACACGACCCTGAGGCCGCACTCCGCGGCTGAGCCAGGCCGGAGAGTCATCACGATCTCCAGGGCGTCGCCGATATCGTGGTGCCACAAGCTTGCTTCAGGGGTGATAGTGTAATCGCTCCAGCGCGTGGAGCGCCCACGCAGCCGCCCAACCTCGGCCACGGGCCTCTGGATTAGGCGGATTCCGGCGTCGAGTCGCCGCAAGCGCAACTCGCGTGGCAGCGTCATGGCGCCTCTCCAGGGCGCAGTGGGTGTCACCCGGGCGTAGGTCCAGTCGTTCATCCAGCCAATCATGATGCGCCGTCCGTCGGCAGGCGGCAGGTCCGACCAGGTCACCGCTGCGTAGTTGTCCCGCCCTTGATCGGTCGAGAGGACCGTGTCGGCGGCGTTGGCGTTGCGGAAGGTCCTGCCGTCGAAGTCGCCGATGAAGTATTGCATGCCCACCCGATTCGACGTCTTGGTCGCGTGATAGGTGGACAGGTTGAGCACCCAACGTGTCTGCCCTGACTCGCCGTCGACCGGCAACTCGAACAGGTCCGGACACTCCCAATGGGCACCGTGCGCCCCCTGGTTCTCGCCAAACTCGCTCGCAAATGTCCAGTCGCGCAGGTTCTCCGACACGTAGAAGCGCACGCGCGTTTTCTCGAATACTACCACCATCACCCAGCGCCGGCTCGGTTCGTGCCAGAACACCTTGGGGTCGCGAAAATCGGCCACGCCCGGATTGGCCAGCACCGGGTTGTGCGCATAGCTGGTCCAGGTGCGTCCACGATCGGCGCTGTAGGCGAGGCTCTGTACTTCCGGGCCATGCGGCGGCCCGGCGGAGTTGTGATGCGTGAAGATGGCCACCAAACCCGGCCGGCCGCCGAAGAAGCCGCTGCTATCGCGCCAGTCCACCACCGTGCTGCCCGAGTAGATGGCCCCCAGTCCGTCGGGATGCAACGCTACGGGCAAGTGGGTCCAGCGGATTAAATCCGGGCTGACAGCGTGGCCCCAGTGGGGCACGAACGGCTCGCCGATGGCGCTATCCGGCGCGAGCGGGACATGCTGGTAGAAGAGATGATACTCCCCCTCGACATAGACCAGCCCGTTGGGGTCGTTGATCCAGCCAGACGGGGCCGTGAAGTGATACAGCGGGCGGTAGCGATCGGTCATCGGTCAACTCCTGGAGTTTGGTGGGCGGCTGAGATGACGGCAAAATGCCGGTACAAGCTCGGCGTGTGTCGCCGGCGCTTATGTCGAGTCGCGTTCGACCAGCGGGCAATGTATGGTGTGCTGTACCGGCTCTTGGTCGTTCGCTCGACCACGGCTGTGCTGCAGGAGATACTCCACGGCCCACTGGCCCATCTCGTAGTGCGGCAGCGCCGAGGTCGAGAGGGCGGGCCGCAAATAAGCGGCGATGATCTCCTGGTCGTCGAAGCCGCGCACGGCGACATCGCCGGGGATGGATAGGCCCAGCTCGCGCAGGGCATCGTACGCGCCCATGGCCGTGCGGTCCGAGCCGCAGAAGAGTGCGGTCGGCGGCTCCGGCATCGCCATCAGTTCCAGGGCGCGGCGATAGCCGCTGTCGGCGTTGCTGTTGCCCGAGCGCACCAGCACCGGATCAAAGGGCACACCATACGCCTCCAACGCCTGCTTGTAGCCCTCCAGGCGGCCGATGGCCGCGGGAATGACGCGGCCTACGTTGATGAAGCCGATGCGGCGGTGCCCCTTCCGCAGCAGGGCCTCCGTCGCTTCGCGCCCTCCGCGCACTTCGTCGGGGACCACGGAGGGCAGCGAGCGGTCGGAGCTGAAGCAGTTGAGCAGCACGGCCGGGACCTCGCGGATATTGGGTGGCACCTGCACAACGCGATGGTACATGGCGGCATAGATGATGCCTTCCACGCGCCGCTGCAGCATCATCTCGATAGCGGCCTCCATGAGGTGGGGGTTGCGGCCCAAATTCACGATCATCAGGATCTTCTCCTGCGACCAGGCCAGGTCCTGCGCACCCTCGATGATCTTGCCGGCGTAGGGCGTGGTCGCCACTTCGTCGGTGATGAAGCCGATGCTATGTGAGCGGCGCATGCGCAGACCCTTGGCCGCGGCATTTGGCCGGTAGCGCAATTCGTCGATCGCGGCCAGAACCCGCGCCCGCGTCTCCGGCCCTACCCGCGCATGCCGGCCGTTGATCACGTTGGAGACGGTCTTGATGGAGACGCCGGAGCGTGCGGCGACATCTTTGAGCGTAGCGGCCATGCACCTAGCTCTTCAAGCCACCCAGCGTCAGCCCCTCGACGAGGTAGCGCTGGCCGAGCAGATAGATGGCGAGCACGATGGCCACGGAGAGGACGACCCCCGCCAGCACCGTGGAGACGCTCCCCGTAGATAGATAGCCGAAGAGGCTGACGATGCCGATGGGCACGGTGTAGGTCTGCTGATCGGTCAGAAAGATCAACGGACGGTAGAAGTCGTTCCAGGTGCCGTTAAAGGTCAGGATGCCCAGGATCGCCATGCCCGGCACCGCCAGCGGGAGGTAGATGCGCGCGAAGACCTGGAGTTGGTTGGCCCCGTCGATGACCGCCGCCTCCTCGAATTCGTTGGGGAGGCCCATGAAGTACTGCCGCAGCAGAAAGGTGCCGAAGGCCGTCGGCAGGGCTGGCAGGATGAGCGAACCGAGCGTATTGTTCAGGTGCAGTTTGCTGATCAACACGAAGACCGGGATGATGGTCGCCTGCAATGGGATCATCAAGGTAGCCATGATCAACCAGAACAGGAGGGTCTTGCCGGGGAAGCTAAAGCGCGCAAAGGCATAGCCGGCCAGCGTCGCCGTCGCAATCTGGCCGGCGACGACGCAGATGGAAACGACGGCGCTGTTCAGCACATAGGTCCCGTAGGGGATCTTCCGGAACACGTCCAGGTAGTTGTTCCAGTCCGGGTGCAGCGGCAGCCATTGCGGCGGCAGGCTGAACGATTCGGCGGGTGGCCGTAACGACGAGACGACGGTCCACCACACCGGGGCCACGACAATGATCGCGGCCACCAGCAGGGGCAGCAGGCCGATGGCGCAGCCGGCCAGCCTGAGCACGCGTTGCGCCTGAGCGGGCCGCCGCTGGTACCGCCGCGCCGCGACCGTGGAGGAGTGCATGGTTCGACCCTTCCTCTCGTTGTGCTACTGATAGAATACCCAGGTCTTGCTGAGGCCGAATTGCACGGCGGTCACGGCCATGATCACGGCAAAGAGCAGCGCCGCCACGGCCGATCCATAGCCGATCTGCAGGTTCTGGAAGGCCGCCTGGTAGATGGTCATCACGACGGTGTGTGTGGCGTCGCCCGGGCCGCCGTTGGTGAGCACGTAAGGCTCGGTGAAGACCTGCAACGCCCCAATCACACCGGTCACGGCGACGAACAGGATAGTCGGGCTGAGCATCGGTACCGTGACGTACCACAGGCGCCGCCACCCGCGAGCGCCGTCGACGTCGGCCGCGTCGAGGACTTCGGGAGAGATGGTGCCCAGCCCGCCGGTGAAGACCAGGAAGGTGAAACCCATCTGCTGCCAGACCGAGGTCAGGACGACCGTCACCATGGCCCAACTGGCCGAGCTCAGCCAGGGCACGGGTGGGATGTGCAGCAAGCCCAGATAGTAGTTGATGGCCCCCAGGTCCTTGTTGAAGAGGAACGACATCACGATGGAGACGGCGGCGCCCGATGTCACCAGCGGGAGGAAGAAGGCCGAGCGAAAGGCATAGCGCAGCCAGCGCGGCATCTTCTGCTGCATGGCCAGGGCCAGGGATAGGCCAACGGCGATCTGCAGCGCGACATCGAGCGCCACGTAGATGAAGGTGTTGACGAAGCTCTTCAGCCCCTCCGGGTCGGAGAGGAACTGCTGGTAGTTGTTCAGACCGATGAAGGTCGGCGGCGAGATGACGTCCCAACTGAACAGGCTAAGACCCAGCGAGACGAGCACCGGTCCGGCGGTGAACACGAGGATGCCCAGGACCGTGGGCAGCAGGAAGAGGTAGGCCAGGAGCGTCTTACGCCGAGCCATACCCGCGGTGGTTTCCTCTGTGAGCCAGGCCAGGGCGCCTCCCCGCGTCGGACGTCTCGCCGGCAGCGCGTGTTGCTGGTTCATGCTACTTGATGCTCGAGATGTACAGGCTCTCAAGTTCCTGCTGCATGCCGTCGAGCGCCTGCTTGGCCGTCGCCGTGCCGCCGCAAGCCAGGGTCGTGTACTTGTCCAGGACGTTCGACATGGCATTGTAGTAGGTCGGTGCCGGCATGGCCCGTGTGCCGGCGCGGTCCAGCGTGGCGTAAAAGACCTGCCAGTGGCTGGGCCCGGTCGGCGCGTAGCGGGCGGCCGTCATCATCGAGCGCCGCGTCGGCGTGGTGCCGTTACCGTCGAGCTCGATGGTCATGGCCGGCTTGCTGGCGTAGAACTTGCAGTACTCCCAGGCGGCATCCTTGTTCTGGCTGCTCCTCATGATCATCTTGCCGGCCGTGCCGAAGTGCGTGCGCTGCGTCTTCCACTTCGGCCAGAACTGCACGTCGAACTGGTTGGCCTTGAGCCCGGCCGCGTGCAGGCCGCCGGCCCAGAATCCGCCCGCGGGTGTCATGCCCAGTTGCTTGCTGGCGAAGAAGCCTTGCAGGGCGTTGCCGCCGTTCACGGTAGGCACGGGCGAGATTCCTTCGTTGATGAGGTCCAGCATGAATTGCAGCGCCTCGACATTGGACGGGAGATTCGCCGTGGGCGGTCCCCAGTGCAGCCCGCCGCCGCGCCCTTTGGCTTGCGGGTCGTTCTTGTAGAAGGTATCCCAGAGCCACGACCCGCCCGGGGCGCGGCCAAACTCCAGCAGGTCGCCGCCGTTCACGTGGATCCACGGCGTCCAACTGCCCCACAGGCGGACGACCCAACCGTAGCCGAAGGTCGTGGTCAGGCTGCCCTTCTTCTTGGTGATGGCCTTGGCGATCTTATAAAAGTCATCCTTGGTCCAGGTGTCGGAGGGGCGGCCGAACCCGGCCTGGGCGAAGAGGGTGGGGTTGTAGTACATATCCACGGCGTTGAAGTCGGTCGGGAGCTCATACAGGCTGCCCTTGTACATCATGGCCTCGACCAGGGTGGGATGCACGTCGGCGAAAAACTCGGCCAGTTCGGCCTTGTCACGTTTGACGTAGTCGTCGAGCGGCACGACAAGATTGTGAGCGGCGAACTGCTGGACGCCCTCTGTAGCCACTGTGATCACGTCGGGGGCCTGCCCGGCCGCGACCATGGTGAGGAGCTTGGTAAAGAGGCTGTCCCAGTCGGGCGCCTGGACGTTGATGTAATCGAGCGTAATCTCGGGATGTAGGTGCTCGAACATGGCGGTCAGCTTCTTGGTGTTCGCGTCGAGCTGTCCCACCACGCGCAGGGTGGCCTTCTGCCGGCGCGAGAGCGCCGGCACGCCCCTGGCGCTAACCCCGAGAGGTGCGGACGAGGCGGCGAGCGTGCCGGCAGAGACAGTGGCGGCCAATCCAAGGCCGGCATTCTTCAACACCTCGCGTCGAGAGTAGGTCTGCGTCGTGATCTCGCCCATGGTCTGATCTCCTTCCTGATCGCATTACCGGCCCGGGCACCGCTGCCAGGTCCAACGTTGGACCTAATTAAGTACAACGTTGGACCTAGTGTACCGCACGAGCGACCCTCTGTCAAGGGCCGGCCCTCCAGTTCCAAGAAAACGTCGGGCGGGAGAGAAGCAGCGCGCCACGGATCTTGCAGGAGGTGCCATGGGAGGTGACACCAATGCAGATCAACGTGGCGCTGCGGGGGCGCACGCGCTTGGCGGCGC
>Ga0209062_1006088_pt1 | contig 11214 bp, 10 predicted proteins | sample Coa_R2_2_FD_187158 | JGI IMG/M metagenome (GOLD analysis project Ga0209062, IMG submission 187158) | Surface soil microbial communities from Centralia Pennsylvania, which are recovering from an underground coalmine fire - Coalmine... | ecosystem: Environmental > Terrestrial > Soil > Unclassified...
CGACGATGGACATTCCGCTCAAGAAGCCCGAGGCGACGAAGAGAATAACGATCGCAATTGTGTTGGCGGCCGTCGCTCCCGCGAGCGCGACGGCGCCGAGACTGCCGATCGCGATGGTGTCGACGGTACCCAGCAGTTGGTCGCCCAGGATCTGAATCGCGACCGGAACCGAAAGGCGCCGGAATGCGGCGCCTATCTTGGTATGGTCGACGATCATCGAGGCCGAGTCCACGTCACCTCACGGAATCGAGCTGCTCGAAGAAGGCGTCGGCGTCGTCGTCGGTCGTGTAGAAATGGGGCCCGACGCGGATACCGCAGCCCGGACGATAGTCGACGAAGACGCGCCGCCGCACCAGATCGCGGCAGGCGCGTTCCGAGCCGTCGAAGTCTATGCCGATCCATCCGGTTCGCCGTTGGGAATCGAGCGGAGAGTTGACGCGCAGTCCCCGCTCGAGCGCCATCTCGGCGATACGCTGCGTCAACCGAACGTTGTGCTCGCGGATAGCCGCGACGCCGACCTTCGCAACGATCTCGTGACCGGCACGCGCCGCCATATATCCCGGAATCGACGGCGTTCCGTTGCCGAACCGGTACATCGTGGGTGCGTGCGCGATCGGCGCCGCCTCAAAGGCAAATGGCCGCGCGTGCGCCATCCAGCCGGTGACGGCCGGTCGAAATTGTTCCAGCAAGCCGGGGCGGCAGTAGAGCCAGCCGCAGCCCGGGCCGCCGCAGAGCCATTTATGCGAGCCGCCGGTGACCAAATCTAGATCCCAGGCCGTCACGTCGTACGGGTAGACGCCCGTCGTTTGATAGGCGTCCACGCAGAGAAGCGCCCCGACGCTGCGGCAGTGCGTTTGAATTGCGCGCACGTCCGCAAGCGCGCCCGAGACGTAGTACGCGTGCGAGAGCACCGCGATCGCGGTCTTGGGTCCGATACTTTCGACGATGCGTTCCGTCGGAATCGTTCGACCGTCGTCGGAGCCGACGACGCGGACGACCGCACCGTAGCGTTCCCATTCGCGCCACACGTAGGTCAGCGACGGAAACTGCAGCGCTTCGTAGACCACTTCGTTGCGCTCGCCGCGAAAGTCGAGCGCGCTTGCAATCGCAGCCTGCAGTACGGAGACGTTCGGCCCTAAGAAGCACGTTCCGGCGGGGGCGCCGATCAGCGCGCCGATGCCGTCGGCGATTTGCCCGATGCGCGGCAGCCAAAGTTCCCAGGCCTCCGGGCCCTCGGCGGCCCACTCGTCCCAATAAAGCTGCAGCTCGCGCTGAGCGGTCAGCGGCGCCGCGCCCATCGAGTGGCTGACGAGATACGTCGAATCTGCAAGAATCGGAAACTCGTCGCGCCGCGTCATGCGTACGCTCCGCTGCCGAGGTACGTGCGAACTTCCCACAGCTCGGGAAAGAACCGGTGGCTGAGCGTCGCTTCGAGATACCGCGCACCGGGAGAACCGCCCGTCCCCTGCTTTTGTCCGATCATTCGCTCGACCATGCGAACGTGGCGCCCGCGCCAGAGCAGAAACCGCTCGTCGAACTCGATGAGATCTTCGAGGAGAAGGTAGAGATCGTAATGCTTGGATTCGTCGGCATAGATCGTGCGGAACGTTTCGACGAGCTGCTCGCTGCTGCCGGTTGCAAATCCGCGCCGCCGCAACAGCGCCTTGACGCGGTCGTAGAGCGAAGGCTCGTTCAATCGCGCGTCGAGCCGCGCGCGCTGATGGTCGTCGAGTTCGATCCGGCGCAGCAGTTCGGTCCGCCGCACGCCGCAGAGAAACTCCAGCTCCCGGAATTGCACCGACTGAAAACCGCTGGCAGGATTGAGGTTGTCCCGAAACGCGTTGAACTCTTGCGGCGTCATCGTCTCGAGAATGTCGACTTGCTGCTCGAGCAGCCGCTGGATCGCGTGAATACGCCGAAAGTGCTTGGCCACCCGCAGCAGGCCGTCCCGGTCGAGCTCGGCCATCGTTGCGTCGAGCTCGTGCAGCAGCTGCTTGAACCATAGCTCGTAGACTTGATGAATGATGATGAAGAGCATCTCGTCGTGGTGCTCCGGCCGCGACAGCGGCTGCTGGAGCGCGAGCAGCTCGTCAATTTTTAGATAAGACCCGTATGAGAGCGCCACGCGCTAGGGCTTACGGGGGGTACCGGGCTTCTCCTCGAATGCGCTTGCCGGTGACGCGTTCATGGCTGGCCGCGCTCGTTTGCGCGCTCCTTCTCGGCGCCTGTTCCGGCGGAAATAGAGGGAGTGCGGCAGGCCCCTCCCCGCAAGCAACCAATCCCGTCGCCTTCCCGCTTTTCGACGGATCGGCCGTGCTTTCGGCACGCGAGTGGCACACCACGATTCATCGCCGGCCGGGCTTGGCCGATTCCGCGGTGCTCGGGCAGGGTGCCGGTACGTACGACGGGCACGACGTCGTGGCGGGAACGCAAGCGTACATGCCGGCGCTGGAACAGTGGCTCCAGGCTTTGAGCGACAGTCCGCCCAGCGGTTATCGTTTGGCGATGACCGGCAACGGCGTCGATTCGGTGCGCACTCACACGCGCGCGCTCGGCGTCGATTTCGTTGCGTTCGAGGGAACGCAAACGGGTAAACCTCACGGCGTGGTCGTTATGGTCGTCGATCCGCAGACCCTCGACGAAAAGGCCGGGCCGATGCTCGGATTGATCGGCAGGTTCAAGCATATCCCGAGCATGCTGCGCGATCCCATCGACGCGCAGGCGAGAAAGCAAACCGGATTTTCGCTCACCGATGCGACGAACCCGGATACGCCGATCGGCGCGGCGGTCGCCGCGCTCGATCAACTGCGCGACTTCGGCGGTCGCGGCATCGTCTTGATCGACGCGGTCAAGCAGTAGTTCCTCCGGTGCAACTCGGCTCGTCGCGCGTGCGCCAGATCGGCGCCTGGGTGATGCTCAACGTCCTGTGGCTGCCGCTGACCTTTCAAGATACGGCACTGCTGACAATCGCCGTTCCCGCCATGACGCTGCGGCTCGCGCCCGAGCATCACGTCTTCGTGCTTTCGGCGCTGGCCAGCGTCGCGGCGCTCGCGACGATGCTCGTGCCGCCGCTCTCCGGCTGGCTCTCGGACCGGCGCCGCCGGCGCGGCGGTTCGCGGCGGTCGTTCGTCGCCGCCGGTATCGCGATCGACGTCGTCGCGCTGATCGGCCTGGCCTACGTCAACACGCTGCCGGCGTTTGCGGCCCTCATCGTGTTGGCGACGCTCGGCTCGAACGTCGCGCTCTCCGCCTTTCAGGTGATCTTACCGGAGTCGGTTCCCCGGCGACACTGGGGCGTCGTCTCCGGAATACGCGGCGTCGCGACGCTCGCGGGCAGCGTCATCGGCTTTGCGATCGCGGGCCTTGCTCCCAGCCCGCAGTTCACGTTTCTCGCGGCGGGTTTGGCGATGGCGCTTGGCGGTCTATCGCTGCTCGGCGTTCGCGAAGGGGCGTACGGCGGCGAAGAAGAGCACGCCCACGTGCGCGACTGGCACGATTTCGTCATCGTGTTCACCGCACGAACGCTGGTCTTTTTCGGATTGACTTTGTTGCAGACGTTCGTCCTGTTCTACTTTCGCGACGTCCTTCGGCTTTCCAATCCGTCGGCCGGCACCGCGCTCTATGCCTTTGCAACGATCGGCGGTGCGACGCTCTCGAGCGTCGTCCTGGGCCTGCTCTCCGATCGCGCGCCGCGCAAGATCGTTACCGCGCTGGCCGGCGCCTCGATGGCGATCGCGACGATCGGCTTCGCGATCGCGCCGGAGATTCGATGGGTCCTCCCCGTCGCGGTACTTTTTGGTATCGGCTTCGGCGGGATACTTTCGAGCGGCTGGGCGATGGCGATGGACGCAATCCCGAAGCTGCGCGACGTCGGGCGCGATCTCGGACTCTGGGGCGTTGCGACGAGCGTGCCGAACGTCATCGCACCGATCGTCGGCGGCTGGTTGATCGGACTCTTTCACGGCGGACGCAGCGGCTATCAAGCCGTCTTCGCGCTTTCCGGCTTCAGCTTCGTTCTTGCGTCGCTGACGGTGCTGCGCGCCGGACGCCGGCCAATCTCCTCAATGTGGGCGGTGCCGCTGCGCGCGGCCGCCGTGTTGTCGAACTATGCGTGGGACCATCTGGCCTACCGCGTCCGGGGGTGGGGAACGCTTCCGCGCCGGCGCGGCCCGTCGCTTATCGTTGCGAACCATCAGCACGATTTCGAATCTCCCGCGCTGGTCTCCACCACGACCGTCCAGAGCGGTTCGTGGCGTCATCCGATCTTTACGGCAAGTTCTCGACGCATGTACGAGCCGGGGTTTCTGGCGGAGCGGCTGCCGTGGCTGAGCTTTATGCTGCGCCGCGTCAATGCAGGGCAGCTCTTCGTAGCGCTCGGCATGCTGCCGCTCGAAAACGAGCTCGGCTCTCGGGCGATCACGGCGTTCGCCTTTGCGGTGCAGCGGCGCCACGGCGCGCTGGAACTGACGGAAGTCTTCGACGAGCGCGTTGCGTCGCGGTTTCCGGCCGGCACGAAGACGTCGGATCTTAGGAAGCGCGAGCATTTCGAGGAAGGGCGTCGCGTCGTCAAGCTTTCGAGCGTGCGCGAGCCTTACCGGCGCGAAATCCTCGAGGAGACGCGCGCTTATCTCGAAGGCGACCTCGCGCGCATGGAGGACACGCTGCGGCGTGGCGCGACGTTTTATCTTACGCCGGAAGGCCACTATACGACCGACGGCCGCATGATGCCGATGCGAGGCGTGATCGAGCGCCTGGGGCCCCTTGCGACGATCTATCTCGTCGGGGTCAGCTACGATCCGTTCGTCGCAAAACGCCTTTCGATGCTCTATCGCATCGTGCCGCTGCAGCGCGGCGAGGAATCGTGGATGCCGGCTATGGTCAAGACGCTCGCCGCAAACCGCCCGGTGACGACGAGCCAGCTGCTCGGCACCTGGCTCGCAGGCGGCGTCGAAAGCTTCACGCTCGACGAGGCGTCGGCGGCCGTCGAGTCGGCGTTGCGGCGGTTGCCGCCGCAGCTCTTCGTCGATCCCGAGTTGCGCAAGAATCCGCGCGCCATGGTTGCGGCCGCACTGCCGTTGATGACCCGATGGGGCATTCTCGTGCAGGACGGAGATCGCTATCGCGTCGCGGCGCAGCGCCGCCATCCTCAGTTTCCGTTCGTCGACGATATCCTGGCGTATCAGGCGCGATTCTTAGAAGAGACGATCGAAAACGCGCCTTACGCGCGCGGATACGATTGAGCGCGTTCGAAGGCGACGAGGCGAAGCCGTAACGATCCGGGCCCCGCGCCTCGTACGCGTCCGTCGGCCCCGACGACGCGGTGCGCCGGTATGAAGAGATCGAGCGGGGCGGCAGCCATCGCCGCCGCGATGCCGCGATGCGCGAGCGGCCGGCCGATGGCGCGCGCGACGTCGGCGTACGAGACGAACTCGCCGAAGCCCAGGGCCGCCACCGCGCGCCACGCCGCAATCTGGAGCGGCGTACCGTGCAATGCGAGCGGTAAGTCGAAATGACGCAGCCGGCGCGCGAAATACGCGCGCACTTGGTCGCGCGCGTCCGCGAGCAGCGCGTCGCCCGGTTTGCGACCGGCCGCTCGCCGTTGCGGGACGAAATCGCTCTCAAGAATTTCTAAGCCGTTGCCTACAATCAACAAATCGCGTCCCAGCGGCGTGGGAATACGGCATTGCATAGGTGCCTTCGGGGGGCTCGTGCGAAGACCACCGGCGTAATGGGAAACGTCGGGGACCGACCCCGCGTTATCGGTTGGGAGGCCTTCGTGAAACGCGCAATTCTTCAAGCATCGACCCTATTAGCCATCGTCGCGCTCGCGGCATGCTCCGGCAACGCGGCGAACTCGCTGATGCCGCAAAGTTCCTCTGCGTCGCAGCAAAACGCGTTGCCGCCCGATGCGCTTGCGGAAACGTCGAACGGCGACGTTCCATTCTTGAGCGCCAATCCCGTACATCGGTTCTGCTCCGAGCCGCAAGACGCCGATCGTATGGAGTGCTTCGCGCTGGCCCGCAACGACGTGATTCCGAAGCTCCAGCAGATGCAGCCGGAGCAGATCGGTCCAAACGCCGAGACGTGTCCGTTCAGCCAGGGCTACTGTCCGAACGACTTGCAAGAAGCCTACAGGCTTCCGTCGCTGACGGCAGGCAGCGGCAGAACGGTTGCCATCGTGGATGCGTACGGTTATCATCACGCCGCCTCGGATCTGGCATACTTTCGCAAGACGATGGGATTGAAAGCGTGCGGCACGGGATGCTTGCGGATCGTTAACCAAGAAGGCCGCTCCTCGCCGCTGCCCAACGAGCCGCCCCCCAACGACGACTGGAAGGGTGAAGAGTCGCTCGACCTCGATATGGTCTCCGGCATTTGCCCAAACTGCAAAATTATTTTGGTGCAAACCAATAACAACTACACGAGCAATCTTTATGCGGGCGTCGCGACCGCCGGGCGTCTTGGCGCGAAATACATCGCAGTCTCCTGGGGCTCCGGCCCCGAGGGCGGCGACAACTCGACGTTTCATCAGCCCGGGGTCGTGATCACGGCTGCGGCCGGCGACAACGGCGGTGGAGGGAAAAAGGGAGGCCCGATTCAGCCCTGCACTTACACCTACGTGGTCTGCGTCGGCGGCACGCATCTCGTGAGGGCCCACAACAAACGCGGCTGGAGTGAGGGCGTTTGGAACGATTTCAACTTCAACGCGTGCAGCGGCCCCTGCGGCGCGACCGGGAGCGCCTGCAGCAAGACGATCTCCAAGCCGTCGTGGCAGAACGATACCGGTTGCCACACGCGCTCGGCAGCCGACACCTCTGCGACCGCGTCGCTTCGGGCGCCGGTGATCGTTTACAACAGCGAAGAAGGGTGTAGTCCGGCGTCTCAATGTTTTTGGCTTTACGGCGGGACCAGCGCCTCAACACAGATCATCGCGGGCGTGTACGCCCTCGCCGGAAACGCGTCGAGCCAAATGGGCGGCTCGTATCTTTGGAAGCACCACACCGGACACGTCAACGACGTGATGCTCGGCGATAATATCGACCCAAATCTCGGGATCAACTGTGCCTCTTCGGTGACGTACATCTGTCACGCGCGCGCCGGGTTCGACGGTCCGACCGGCTGGGGCTCGCCGTCGGGGGTGGACGCATTCTAAGAGTTCTTGCGCTTGCCGCGATGCTCGCGGCAACCGGCTGCGTCGGGTCCTCGCTCGAGCAGACGCCGCTGCCCGACACGCCGCCGCAGGCGGTTCCGGCTGTTCCGCAGACCGCGGCGAGCGCCGATGCGCAGTCCGAGGCTTCCGCCGACGACGACGACGCTCCGGTCTCGCAGCACGCCGCCGGCGCTTCCCCGCCCGCCGCCGCGACCACCGGGATCGCCTCCCCGCACTACGCCTGCCGCCGGCCGGCTCCGGCGGGGCGCAGCGCCTGCGCCGCGATCGTCGCAACGGCCGCGGATGCATCTCGCGTCGCGCACGGGTGCGCGAAGAGCGTTCCATACTGTGCCTCGGATCTCGCGGCGGCATACGGCTTGACGGCAGCGGCGGCGAGCCGCGGCAAAGGCGAAGTGGTCGCGATCGTGGACGCATACGGCTATCCGGGCGCCGCGGGCGATCTGGCGGTCTATCGCAAGAAGATGGGTTTACCGGCGTGTACCGTTTCCAGCGGTTGTTTGCGGATCGTGAACCAGCAAGGCCGCGCGTCGCCTCTACCGCGGATCGATGGCGATCCGAACGAGGACTGGCGGATCGAACAGGCTGCGGACCTCGACGTCGTTTCGGCGATCTGTCCCAACTGCAAGCTCAGGCTGGTGCAGGCGAAGAGCGAGAAGGATTCCGATCTCGCGGCCGCCGCGAACGCCGCGGTCGCGCAGGGCGCCGTCGCAGTCGCCAACCCGTATTTCGGACAAGAACGCCGCCGCGACGCCGGACCGTACCGGCATCCCGGCCACGCGCTGGTCGCAAGCGCCGCCGACGACGGCACCGGCGCGCGCATGCCGTGCAGCTTCCAGACCGTCGTCTGCGTCAGCGGTACCACGCTGCTCAAGGATTCCTCGCCGCGCGGCTGGTCCGAATCGGCGTGGCATCCCTCGGGCGGCTGCAGCGCCATCGTCCCCAAACCGTCGTGGCAACGCGCCGGCGGATGCCGCACCCGAGTGGCCGTCGACGTCGCGGCGCTTGCCGATCCTGCGACCGGCGTCGCCGTGTACGACGCGGCAGCCGGCGGTTGGCAGCAAATTGGCGGAACCGGAGTGGGGGCGTCCCTCGTTGCTGCGGTTTTCGCCCTCGGTCCCGACGCGGCACGCGTCAACGCGCCGCAATGGATTTGGCGGCACGGCGGCTCGGACGCCTTCCATCGAATCGGAGCGGACCCCGGCTACGACGGAGCGACCGGTTGGGGCACTCCCAATGGCACGAAAGGACTCTAAGATGCTTATACGTGCAACGCTCGTTGCCGCGCTGACCATTGCGGTCTGCGGCGCGGCGACGCCGTCGGATCAGGCGACGATCGTTAATTCCGGCTCGACGAATTCGGCCGGCTACACGATCGTGGTCTCGCCCGACGGCAAAGCCTCGGTCTCGGTTGCGCCGCGGACCGGCGTCGCCGCGGCGCCGAAATCGTTTACACTTGCGACGGCGACGGCGACGCGATTCTTCAACGACCTCGCTGCGGCGCGTAAGGCCAACATCGCAACGGTCCCATGCATGAAAAGCGCGTCGTTCGGCAGCACGACGAAGGTGACGTGGCAAGGCTGGACCTCCCCGGATCTCAGCTGTCCGGCAAAAGATGCGACCGGCGATGCGCTGACGTCCGACGTGGACGCAATCCGTCAGGCGTCGGGGATCGGAAACCCTTAATAGCGGGCTAGACGCGTGCCGACGGCGCGCGTCAGATCCACGCTCGCGGGCGCGGCTCGAGTGCCCAGCTCGACCGCGCGCAATCCTTGCGCTCGTGCGAGCCGGTCCGCGGTCGCGGCAATTTGCGCGACGATCGCGCGGTAGAGTGCCGCGCGTTGCGCTTGCAGCGCGTCGATCTGTGCGGCCGTTTCGCGTTGCGAGCCTTGGTCCGCGGCGCCGAGTTCTCCGAGTCGCGCCGAGATATCGCCGCCGGCGGAGCGCAGGCTTGCAGCGACGGTGCCCGGGATGCCGGGCCGGTAACTCGATTCGAAGGACGCGACCTTTGCCCGAACGTCGGGGAGTGCAGCGTCGGCCGTCGCTTCGGCGGCCAGTGCCCGGCGGCGAATCGCGAGATTGGCCGCAGCCTTCGCGCGCAACTGGGCCGCCATCTTGGCAATCGCCGCTTCACCCTCGCGCTGCAATGCGTCGCGATACGATCGCAACGCGGCCGCGTCGGCCGCGCGTTGTGCGTCGACCTTCCGCTGTTCGGTCGCGTCGAGCGCGGCCAACCGTGCGGAGATCGTCGCCCGCCTCCGAGCGTCGAGATGCAGATCCTGCAATTTCAAGCGAAGCTGGAGGCGTTGGCCGCCGTCGGCCTGCGCCAGATCGAACGCCGTCGTCGACTCCTTTTCTCGAAACTGCTGCGCGCGAGCCTCGTATGCGCGTTGCTCGCGTGCCGCAATTGCCTGTTGGAAGCTCGCGAGCGTTGCCTGCGTTTCGCGCACGAGCTGCGCGCCGTAGGCGCTCATTTCGTCGCCCGGCCGGCGCGATGCGAGCACGCTCGCGAGGGCCGCGCGTTCGCGCGCGCGGTCTCTCGACGCGGCGTTCGCGGCCGTCGCAACCCGGCTCGCGGTCCGCGTCTGCGCCGCAACGGATTGCGCCGCGCGCCGCGCTTGGCTCGACGGGTTAAGCGCCAGCGTCTCGCGCAGGGCCGCGATCTCTCGGTCGTATCGAACGAGCAGCGCGTGCCATGGGTGAAGCGCGACGGCTTCATCGATATTTACGAATCCGACGCGCGCGCCGGTATGCGTGGCGGCAATCAGAACGGCAGCGGCCGGCAGTGCGGCGAGCCGTTGGAGTAGGAGCTTCATGGGAATTTCCGCTGGTAGGAGAAGGCGACGCCGTTGGTTCCCGTGACCGGCGTAAACGTCGTCAGCGGATTGAGATTGAGAACGCCGAACGCGACGGGCTGCGGCTGCTGCTGCAGTGCGAAAAGCGTCGGTCCCTCAGATGAGTACGCCGTGAGCCGCAGTCCCGTCCCCACGTTGGGATGCGCTTCGAGCGCGATGCTTTGCGTGCGCGGGTAACCGAAGCTCTCGGCGAAGATCGCGTTGACGTTCTTGCCGAACGCTTTGACCGCGTTGATGCCCAGCCCGGTCTGCAAATCGCTGGTAATGCGAACGTCGCTAAAGCCGAGCGCTTCGCCAAGCGAGCTGGAGAGCGGCTCGAGCATCGTGCGCGTGAAGACGCCGTTGAGCTGCCCGAGCGCCAGATTCTGTACTGCCGAATCGGCGGAGATGCCCGAGCCGCTCTGCGCGACGCCGCGCACCGCGCCGAACTGCTGTGCGCCGACGAGAAGGCCGAGAATCTGCTGGCGGTCGTACGGTGGGTCGGATGCGAGCGCGAGGTTCATTTGCGTCGCCGGTCCGGTTACGTGCAGGCGAATCGCGGTCGCAGGATTGGGCACAAAGGTCGTAGCCACCGCGTCGACGTCGGGGACGATACCGCCGGACCGATCGAATCTCACGTCGGCATACTCCAGATTGAAGGAGCGATAAAAATCGATCGAGCCTCCCGTCGAGCGGAAGCTGCCCGCGAGCGACGGAGCCTCGAGCGTCCCGCCCAACCGCGCCGCGCCGGTAACGCCGACGTCGACGTTGGCGCTGGCAACGCGAACGTTTCGATCGGCAGCGATCCGTACGTTGGAAAAGGAGACGTTCGGTCCCGCCGGGCCCTTCGCGGTATGGTTGCGACCGAGCAGCAGCGCTGTGAGGGGAATGCGCGCGTCGCTGATTGTAACGTAGCCGCCGACGGACGGGTTTTGTCCGGCGGTCCGCACGACGTTCAGCGCGCCGTCGAGATTGCCGGTGAAGTACTGCGGCAGGTCCAAACGCGCGTTGTCGGCGCGCACGGCGAGCGTGAAGGGTGCGGCGGCCGGCCGCCGCAAGTCCGCCAGCGATGCGTGCGCCTGCGCCGTCAACGCACCGGCGCCGGCGAAAGCGTGCGACTGCAGCGCGACCTCCGTTCCTTTGAAAGCGAGCGTCCCGGCGATGCCGCTGATCGGCGAACGCTCCATCGGTCCGCTCCAGCTTCCATCTTGC
>Ga0209062_1006089_pt1 | contig 11213 bp, 7 predicted proteins | sample Coa_R2_2_FD_187158 | JGI IMG/M metagenome (GOLD analysis project Ga0209062, IMG submission 187158) | Surface soil microbial communities from Centralia Pennsylvania, which are recovering from an underground coalmine fire - Coalmine... | ecosystem: Environmental > Terrestrial > Soil > Unclassified ...
CGCACGGAACCATCGGCCATCAATGCGTTGAAGCTTCCCGCATGAGCAGAACCGAAAGCGCCTCCGGTCGCTCCCTGCACTTCATAATCGCGCAGCGGCAGCAAGGATGCCGAAGTGAAGCGAACAGTGTTGAAATTGACACCGAATGTCCCGGACTTGGCAGTTGGACTGGGACCATACGCGGCGAAATATCCCATGTCGTCTTCATTCGTGATCGTCCCAATACGAGGATTTGCCGCTTTCTCGCCCAGCAAGAGGGTATAAGGGGTGCCATCTTTAATGTCGGAGGTGGAAATGGTGTATCTGCCGGTGGCTTGGGTAACAATCGCGCCATTTCCTGGGGGGGCGCCAGCAACGGTGGTGCCGCCAGGGGGATAGGTATCGGTCCCGGTGCCGTTGCAGCCGGCGTAGTCCCCAAGCGCGACACTATACTTACTGCCCTGAGTATAAACCGCCGATTCGTATGGGAAGGCGCTATTGGTATACGTGGTTGTCGCGAGTTGGCGACGGGCAGGGCAGAAGAAGATTTTCAAGGGCGTCTCAATTGCATTCTGCATGAGCTGACTCACCGTCGTGGGGGCAGTCTTGTTTCCACTGCCACCCCCGCCGGCGACTGTGCCGAGCTGCGCGCCGCTCCAAACCGGATCGGCGTCAATGAAGTGCAAAATCTGGTAACCCCAACCGGCATCCTGGCCTGTGACTCCAGGGGTTCCTGCGCCCATGTAGGGATTGTAGTACGTGGTGCCACCTACCGTTGACGAACTGAAGGTCGGTGCGGCATAGTCGGTATAACCGGCTGTCGGTAGATACCCAACTTGCGTCTGATGGTTAATGAAACCGTGGCCGAATTCGCGCAGGTTGTTCGCGCAAACCGTGCGGTTAGATGCTTCCCGCGCCTTCATCACGGCGGGGATGCTGATGGAAACCAAAACGGCGATGATCGCCATTACAATCAACAGCTCAATGAGCGTGAAACCGCCACGCCGCGGATGCTTTTGCGAGCATAAGGAACACATGGCCAAACTCCTGCGTCGAGTTCCGGGTGAACAAACGGAAAAGAAAGAAGTGTGTATATACTTCTTTCCCATACGTCTGAGAACTATTTACAGTAAGGGCGAACTGATTTCCTGTCAAAAGAAGATTTCGAGAAGGCGAGCGGGGTCGCGTAAGCGCCCCGAGTGCTTCTCTCGGGGCGCTTATGCGACCCCGCTCGCCTAATAGTCGCTGATGGCGACGGAAACCGCGCCGCTTTGCTGGCCCGGCGCGATGCGCTCGCCGGCCGTTATCAAACGACGGAAAAAGATCGCATCGATGTTTTCATCCAAATACGTCGCGTGGCCGTCCATGAACAGCACGTTGGCGCCCCCGGTATGGAAGCTGAACACTTCGTCGTTGGGACCGCACCCGGTCACGCTGGCCCAGACACACGTGGCTGGGCCGCCAAAGGGATATTTGTTGTTGTTAATGACCTTGGCGCGGCCGTTGACAAGCCCCTTGTAGCCGGCTGTCACCGTGCCCCAACCGTTGCCGGCGTTTGGATCGCCGGAGGCACCGATGCCCGAATCCGGCTCGGCCCAGCGCCAGAAGCTTCGCGCGATCAGAGTGCCGGGAGCACCCCCGCCCGCCCCGGCGGAACCCAGCGGGTCCACAAAGGTGCCGGGCATTTGCTCATTTCGACCGGCCACTTCAGCGACGGCGAGGGTATTGCTTAAACCGTCGTCCATCCACGATTGCGTGACGCCCTTGCCGTCGTACGTGCCGTGCAAAGCGCCGACCATCCGCGTGTTCTTGTTGCGGACGCCGGTGACGGGGTCGATGTCGGTGTAGACGGTCGGCCCGTAATCGACATAGCCATAGCCGTTGGTATCCAGGCCGTCGGTCGGACGCGCGGGATTGCTTGGACAGAGGTAAGCGGAAACCGCATTTTGAGCGATGGCCTGATTCTGGGCCGCGGCGGGATCGTTGTAGGGACGGGTGAAGTCGTATTTGGCGCCGATGTCTTCCTTCTCCATGTTCGACAGAATGCGCGTGAACAGCGATTGGCAGGTGAACGGCCCCTTGGTGTAGTCGTACTGCCCGGCCAGGCCGAACACGGCGGGCGAAGACGTGGGTGAGAACGAGCCGGCGGTCCCGTAGACGCCGTTGGGCCAGAACCAGGTGGCGGGAGAGTAGGTTTGCCCCGACGGGATGGTCGGTTCCGCGCCGGCCGCGGCGGGGGCTGGACCGTCGGGCAACTGGGCATTGAACGTGTTCGCGGGGGTGGAAACGCCGCTGTTCGCGCTCAAGCCGCCCAGGAACAACGACCCTTTGCCGACATCCGGATAATGCTGCTGCTGATCGTAGAAGTTGGTGATCGCCACGCCGATCTGTTTGAGGTTATTGACGCACTGCACGCGATTCGCCGCTTCCCGCGCCCGAAACACCGCGGGAATGATGATGGAGACCAGCACTCCGATTATCGCGATCACCACAAGCATTTCGATCAGGGTGAAACCATCCCGCGGTGGCGAAGAACGATGATCGGAACGCATGGTTGTACTCCTCGGTGTTTGCCAGCCCGCAGCGCAAGCAAGGGATTGCTTTACCCTTGCTTGCGCTATGGGTTGGCAATGGATCATCATTGCGCTTAATCCCACTGTTGTGGCGGGGTCTCCACCCTGTTGTGGCGAGGTCTCCGGACCCCGCCACGTTCCGCGACCGAAGGTCTCCACCACCCTGTTGTGGCGGGGTCTCCGGACCCCGCCACGTTCCGCGACCGAAGGTCTCCGCTCCTGCACAGGTGTGGAGACCTTCGGTCACAGCCGGTGGCCCGGTCTGGAGACCGGGCCACAACAAGGGGGATTTGCCAGCCCGCAGTGCAAGCAAGGGATTGCTTTACCCTTGCTTGCGCTGCGGGCTGGCGCAATGGATCATCATTGCGTTTAATCCCACACAATTTCTCGGATCCGTTTCCACGAAATTCCCCGGACTTTACTCCACAGTGTGGGCTTGGGCGGGATGACCGGCTTGGGAAAGCGGATCGCTTTCTGGCACAGCGGACATTTGCCTAAATGCTCGATCTGCGAGTCGCGGTAGCGGAGTTTTCGACCGCACTTGGGACAACGGGTGTGGTAAAAAACGTCCGCTTTCTTTCGCCGCAGATACTTGCCCAGGACCAAGCCGATATGGACGCTCGCCAACAGACAAAGCATGCCGATCACGATCGAGGCGATGAGGGGGCTGTTGTACCAGTTTTTGCTCTCGCGCTTGGCCTGGTACTTATCCCTTCCCATCGAGGCCATGCACTTGGGGCATTCGCCGTTTTTGTTCAAACTGCCGCCGCAGAATTCGCACTTGGTCGGATCGACGACGGGTCCGATCTTCTTGCTGCCGCTGGTCGCGAAGATTAGCAATCCGATGCAGACGAGAAGCACCAGCCCCATACCAGCGATACTGTACTTGGCGGTGCGGGAGAGTTTCATTGGCTTCCACCTATGTACAAGCCCGAAGTCCCTGCGACAAGAGCCGGCGTTGGCATTGTCTCGTCGCGGACACCCGGGAGTTGTGGAATAATTTATTCGGCGACGGGTTGCGTTTCCTCCATAATGTTATTACGGTCAATCACGCGGAGGGTTTGCGCCCAGTGTCCGTCTTCAACCTTCCCGATCGTAGCCTGATAATGCACCTCGATCAAGACGGGGCCTCCGTCGCTCTCTTGCGTGCGCGGTCCCCAACGAGTTACGTTCGCCTCGGGATCCTGATGTTTGGCGCGAATCCATGCGACGATGGAACGGCATTCGGGATACGGGCCGGCGTTGAGCGGCCCACCCTCCGGCTCGGTGGATTTCTGGCAGCCGCTCAGACAAAAGAAGAGCAGCCCAATCCCCAGCATCGTGCTCAGCGCTCGGCTCGTCATTCCGTGCTCCGATTATTGGATATCGATGGTAATCTGGTTGTTGTCATTGGCATCGATGGTGACCGTCTGCACCGCTTTATCGCTGTATTCGGCCGGAATCTGCGTCGGCTTCTCGCCCTCGCCCGGTCGTTGGCCCAGGAACTTGACGCTCGTGACCGGATTGTAAGCTTCCAGCTTCACCTCGTATTCGCCCGGCACCATCCCATCCATTTCGTTATTCGAATAGGTGCGGACCCCCGAGAAAACGCCGTCTTTATCCGTGTAGGCCGTGGCCGGCGAGCCGCCTTCCTTGGGCTCAAAGCTAACGGTGGCAAAGGCCACCGGTTCGCCTTTGATTAACACTTTGCCTTGCACGGGATACGTCTTCTTGATGGGCAACTCTTTCTGCCCGCCGCAACCCATAACCCCAACCGTCAACCCAACAACACATCCATAGAAATATGCTTTTTTCATTCCTTCTCCCTCTTTGGATCAAGCCTCCCAGGAAACGCCCGAAGGCCCGCTCGACGAGCGGGCCTTCGGCCAAGCCAAATAGCCTGGGAATCGTTGTTCTTAGTAGTCGATGGCCGTCACGTTGTAAACGCCGTTGGGATCAGGCTGGCTCGGCGCAATCCGCTCCGACGACGTGATCAAGCGACGGAAGAAGATCGCATCCACGTTCTCATCCATGTACGTCACGTGACCATCCATGAACAGAACGTTCGCCCCAGCGCCGTGGAAGCCGAACACTTCGTCGTTGGGACCGCAGTTGGTCTTGTTGGTCCACACGCACGCCGGGATGTTGGCCACCGTGCCCGTCGGACCACCGAACGGATACTTGTTGTTGTTGATCACCTTGGCACGACCGTTGGGCGAGTTGCCAATCAGGTTGGGATACGTCGTCGAGGGCACGCCCCAGCCATTGCCCGCCGACGGATCGCCGGAAACGCCGAAGCCGCTGTCCGGATCGGCCCAACGCCAGAAGCAGCGAGCCGTCTGGATCGAACCGCCGTTGGCCAGACCCGCGCCGGCCAGCGGATCCTGGTAAGCACCAGGCATTTGCTCATAGCGGCCCACGTCCTCGGTCACGGCGATGGTGTTGCTCAAGCCGTCCTCGATCTGAGCCAAGGTCACGCCCTGGCCGTCGCGGGTGCCGTGCAGAGCGCCGGACATACGCGTGTTCTTGTTGCGGACGCCGGATTGCGGATCGATGTCGGTGTAGACGGTGTTGCCGTAATCGACGTAGCCGAAGCCATTGGCGTCCTGGCCGTTGGACGGACGCAGCGGGTTGTTCGGGCACAGGTAGGAGGGAACGACCGTTTGCGCGATCAGGCCGTTGGTATTGATGGCATTGGGATCGTTGTAGGGCAGGCTGAAGTTGTAGCCGGCGGCGACTTCATCCTTTTCCATGTAGGGAAGGATGCGGGTGAACAGCGATTGGCAGGTGAACGGTCCGGTGGTGTAGTTGAATTGAGGCAGAAGACCAACCACCGGAGGCGCGGACGTGGGGCTATAGGCACTGGCGGCGCCGTAAACGCCGTTGGGGAAGAACCAGGTGCCGGGGGTCAGCGTGGCGCTAGCCGGCGTCGGCGCAGTGCCCGGGCCAGCGGGAGCAGGACCATCGAGCACGGCGGCGTTGAAAGTGTTGCTCAAACCGGCCGATGCCGAGATACCGCCGCCGCCCGCGGTGGCGCTGGTGCCGGTGGAGACGCCGGTGTTCGTGCCGGCACCGCCCAGGTAGAGCGAGCCTTCGCCGGGGTCAGGGTAGTGCTTGTGTTGATCGTAGAAATTGTGGATGGCGATACCGATCTGTTTCAGGTTGTTGGCGCACTGACTGCGGGCCGCGGCCTCGCGAGCCTTCTGCACGGCGGGCAAGAGCAGCCCGACGAGCACGGCGATGATGGCGATTACCACCAGCATCTCAATCAGCGTGAAGCCTTCTCGGCTTCTCCGCAAACCATGTTGCCTGTTCACGTTGGTGAACCTCCTCATAGAGAAAAAACTTCGGACCCACGGTTGACCACTTCACCACCGAGGTGAGTCACCGCATCGCGTGAGGCGTAACCTACAACCACAAAATGCAGAAACAATGAACACTTGAACAAAAGAAGGAGAAGACCTCCTCCGCGGGCGAAATTGTGGGCGGGGCGAGGTTGCAATCGAACACCTCAATTGATGGGCGTGTGCGGAGAGTGTATTGACGCTAAATGTAGGAAGTGTGAAGGTTCTTCTAATAAACCGCGAAGTTCTTCTTTTCCTTACTTTTCGCTCAGGTTTCGCTCATCTACACGGAATCTTCATATGTTGTTAACATTCCCCGTTTAACCTACTGACGCTCCCAGGGCAGAACGCTCTGATTTCGCAGCGGCTTCTCCACTAGCCCGAACCGCCAGCAATGGGCAATGTGCCCGTTGCTGGCACCCTCGGTTGGAGCGCAAGCCGGTAAGAAAAAATTGCTTTAGGTGCGGAATTGCGTAAACAGAACGCGTCAGAACGACAGCGAGCCAACCGACCAGGGGATCGAGAGACGAACCTCCGTTCCTTGCCGTTTACTCAACTCACGTGGTTCGGATTGGCCATCGTTGGCGTCCTCTCCGTGGCCCCGTTCTTCCTCGATCCGCATCCAACCAAACTGGCTCCTCCCCAACACTTTCCGTTAGGCTGGATAACCAAGGGGAGCGTCCTGCTCTGCATGCTCCTGACGATCGGTTTACGGGCTTGGGCCGATCGCGATGAGGAGCGGCGTCCGATCCTTCTGAATGGGGGGTTCTTGTTGTTGGCGGTCGCCCTAACCGCGTATCACTGGTTTGAGGTTGACCGAGGTTGGTTCGACGTGAAGGAAGGGCGGAAGACGGTTCGCTACTACCATGTCAACTGGCAGCGCGCGCTCTACGCCGCCGTCCTGAATCATAGACCGGAAAGCCACGGAGAGAATTGGGTCCCGCATATCTACCGTCCCGCGCCTTACGGCTTCGTTCGTTCGCTGGAGCTATACACCGGCGATTGGCGTTTTGCATGCCTTGTCTACCGTGGTTTCTTCACTTACTGGTTCGTCTGGTGTACCTACCGTTTCATTCGACGATTCCATCGGCCCAAGGAAGCCCTGGCCGGACTGGGAGTTTACGCTATTTTGTATCCCTTTTCGGTCCTGTATTACATGGGACAACTTACCGACCCGATGAGTCATGCCTTGTTCGCCCTGGCCCTGCTCTGCTTGATCGAGGATCGTTGGCGGCTCCTTGGTGTTTCTCTGGCGCTTGGTATATTGGCGAAGGAAACGGCGATTGTTCTGGTGCCGGCTTATGCGGCGTGCTGGCGGGGACGCGGCCCGCGGACGTATCTGAGGACAGGTGTCCTGGGGCTAATCGGGGTGGCCGCCTTTCTCGCGGTTCGGCTGCCCTTTGGGTGGACGGGGGCCAGCGATTCGATCAACGGCTCGAAAATCATGGTGGCTCAAAACCTGGGATTCGGCGATGCCTCCTTCGGTACTTCCGCCCCACTCTACCAGAACTACCTTCAACCAATTCTGTTTATCGGGCTGTTCCTGCCCATAATCTGGAAACACTGGCGCGACTTGGATTCTCGCCTTAAGGCTCTGTTTCTCACCCTGGTGCCACTCGTTTTTTTAAGCAGCCTTGCATTTAGCTGGCTGTACGAATCACGAAATTATGTGCCGCTGCTCCCTGTCCTATTGGCGATGACTCAACGCCCAGTGACCGGTAGTTCGGACAAAAAGCTTGTGACCAGGCGCGAATCGCAATATATCGTTCAGGAACAACGAACCTCCTCGCCCATCGCCGGCGCTCGGGACTCATAGTAGATCGTTCCGATGCGGGATTCTGTGAAGGGAAAACGATGCTGATGATGATGCCCGCGAAACCTCAAGACTCTCCTGAGGTGTCCATCCCGATCCAGCAGATTTGCATCACGCACTGTCTGCGCGAAGAGGGTTTATATAAACAAGCGGGTTTCACCGTGCGGGCCACGTCCACGCTCGATCCGCTGCTGCTGCGTTTCGCGCTGGAGTATCCCTCCTACGAACTGCCGGCCGGCATGGCGGGCGAGAAATCGTCGTGGGCGCCGCGGCGGCTGGCGCTGGTGCGCGTTCCCGGCAGCGGCCAGAGCGCCTTGATTCATACCGTCTTCGTTCCCGACGACCGCGGCCGCGCCAACAATTTCTTTTCGCATATTCTCATTCGTCCCGGGCTGACGGCGCGCGAGGCGCTTCTGTGCTGGGACTCGCCCGATTGGCGGACCAGCTGCTCCCCAGAGGACGGCACCAACTTGCCTCCCTTCGAGGAACTGCCGGCTGCCGACGCCATCAACGATGAGGCCGTCTCTGCCTTCCTCCAGCCCGTCGCTTCCGGCACCGATACCGGCGGCGGCCAGCGCTTCTTTCCGCGCCGCCTGGCCAATGAGGCGGAAAAACGCCGCCAGTTGCTGCGGCTGGCGCTGCGCGGCTGCATGCTGGCGATGCAGGCCGGGCCGACCGCGCCCCGCAATCGCTTTTATCTGTTGGCCGAGCCGGGCTTGACCGCCCTGTTGGTCTACGCCGCCGTTCGCCTGATGCCCGAAGCCGTCGCCGCCAATTTGACCTTCTCCACCTACGAAAATGCCCACCGCGACTTGCGCATGTATAAGCATGCGCGCGTCGTTGGCACCTATTTGTCCGACCCCAGCCGCGGTCTCGATGCCGAGCTGTACACAACGCGCGGCTACGCCCTCGACACCTTCGCCCACCAGTTCTCGCCCGAGTTGAGCGGCGAGGCCGAACCCGGCATCGAGGAATGGATCGACCTGGCGGCCCGCGGCGATTGGCCGACCATCGACAAAGTGCATGGCCTGGTGGGCAAAACGAGCACCGCGCTGATCCCCTTCCAGGAAGGGTTGAAGGCGGCCAAGATCGCCATCCGCATGAGCAATGGGGAAGCCACCGGCGACGATCTGCTGACGTTGAAACACGCCCCCTGGGGCGAGGCGCTCCTGGAGGAGCACCGCGACAAGCTCTGGCCAATCGTGCGCGAAAGCAGCTTGAACAATGAGCGCGTGCGGCAGGAATTCGCCGGCGTGCTGCGCGAGCATTGGTCGGACCTGGAGAGCGAGGCGGCCCGCGCCCTGGCCGAGCAGCCGCCCGGCGATTGGCAGCCCGCCTTCCATTTGTTGTGCTCGCTGGCCCAGGACGATCCCGCGAAACTCCGCGACATGTTGCAGCGCGTCCTGCCGGAACCGCCCTACGCTCCCGGTCTGCGCCTCGCGCTGTTGACCGAATTGGACAAGAGCCACTGGGAGCTTTCACCGGTCGATCCCCGTGCGTCGGGGCACGCCCTGCTCAAGAATTGCACAGAGGAAGAACTCGATCAGTTGGCGCGGTCGGAGCTGCCCTTGGAATGGATCGTGATGGCCCTCTTGCACGCCCTGGCTCGAACGGAATGCCGCGCCGCCGCCGCCCATCACGTCCATGCCGGCGATCACGAGCTGCTTACCGTTTTTTGGGAACAGTTTCGCTTGCTCAGTGACGAGGGACAACGACGATCGATCCTCCGTCCGCTGTTCCCACCGGACGAGCCAGTAGGCATCCGTTTCCTGGAGCGCTTCTTGGTCCATCGTCCTCGGCTGCGGGGCGAGACGGTGGAATGGCTGCTGGACAGGTTCGGCGCCTTTAGCAAGTCCGAAGAATCGGCCGTTTCCAGGGATTTCTGGGGCCGCGACAATCACCTCGGTTTATTGGTTGATCTCTTGCGGGGCCTGGGCGAGGAGGCCGAACCGTTGTGGGATCGCCTGTGCGCGATGCTCGATCCGGTCCTTCTAGCGCCGGGCGATTCGTTCCAGAACACGCTGCTGATGGAGCTGGCCGCCGTCAACGAACGCCCCGGACCCACGTTGCCGCCGAAGACTGTTCAAACCATTGCCGACTGGATCTTGCTACGCGAGCATTTCGAGCGGGCCACGGACGTCCCCGAAAGCACGCGCCGCCAGATCATCGATGCCTGCAACCGCCAGCGTTTCGATTCGATCGAAGTTCTCGGCCATTATTTCGCGCGTTTCCTTCTTCCGCAGGGCATGAAAAAAGCCGTCCTCGACGATTTCTTGGGCTTCTTTCACAGCTTTTTCCTGGCGGGGATGGAGCACCAGGATTACAGCGCCCGGCTGATTGCGTGGTTGCAGATCGTCTCCTGTTGCACAGATGAATCGTTGCAGGCGGCGTATCAGATGTATTACCTGGAGAACCATATCCCTCTTGCGTTTCGCTGGCGTTTGGCCGAGGAAACGCATCGGGCCGGCCGGCTGCTGCCCGCTGTCTTCGAGCAGCTGCAAACGATGCGGCCCAAGGAGGCGGAGAACACTGCCGCCGCGCAAACACCAACCCCAACCACCGGGCCGGCCGATGAGCTTTTCCAGCTCGTCGGCGTTCATCCGGCCGATTCGGCTTCGTCGCTCTTGGCCTCCGTCGCCAAGCGCGCCCCCTGGCTATTGGGTACGCTGGCCGGCGGCCTGTTGGCGGCGGGGTTGTCATCGATTTACAAGGTCCAGCTCCAGCGCGTGGCGGCCATGGTCCTCTTTATCCCGCTCGTCCTCTCCCTGGCCGAAAGCGCGTCGCTCCAATCGTTGGCGCTGACGCTGCGTGCCCTGCGCGATTCGACCTTCACGGGCGCGGACCTGCGGCGACGGCTCGGACGCGAGGTGTTGATCGGCGCACTGCTCGGTTTGGTGTGCGGAGTCTTGGTGACAATCGTGGCCGGCGTTTGGACGCGCTCGTGGCTTTTGGCGCAGACGCTTGGAATTTCCTTGGCGGGAGGATTGGCCGCCGCCTCGGCGTTCGGCTGCCTTTTGCCGTGGCTGCTGCGCTCGCCCAAGGCCGGCCGGCGTATTGCCGGCGGCCCCTTGACGCGAAGCCTCGCCGGCTTGCTGGCGCTCTTCATCTACTTTGGATTGGCATGCTTGATGATCCGTCGCTAACGGGCGGATGGAGGATTGTTTAGCAACGCTTCTCCTGTTGTGGCTCTGTTGTGGCATGGTCTCCGGACCATGCCACTTGGGCCGACCGCAGGTCTCCCGTACTTCAGGAGACCTCCGGTCACCTGTTGTGGCCTCTGTTGTGGCATGGTCTCCGGACCATGCCACTTGGGCCGACCGCAGGTCTCCCGTACTTCAGGAGACCTCCGGTCAACGCGAGTGGCACGGTCAGGAGACCGTGCCACAACAGAGGTCAACGCGAGTGGCACCTGTTGTGGCATGGTCTCCGGACCATGCCACTTGGGCCGACCGCAGGTCTCCCGTACTTCAGGAGACCTCCGGTCAACGCGAGTGGCACGGTCAGGAGACCGTGCCACAACAGAGC
>Ga0209062_1006092_pt1 | contig 11206 bp, 10 predicted proteins | sample Coa_R2_2_FD_187158 | JGI IMG/M metagenome (GOLD analysis project Ga0209062, IMG submission 187158) | Surface soil microbial communities from Centralia Pennsylvania, which are recovering from an underground coalmine fire - Coalmine... | ecosystem: Environmental > Terrestrial > Soil > Unclassified...
ATTCATGCGTGGCGATCGCTCGGACAACTGCAGGCCGAAGCGGCGATCGCTCCACTCACCCAACTATTTCAAGACCGGGACATTGACTGGATGACCGAGGAAATGCCGAAGGTCTATGCGATGTTTGGCCCCAGCGCCATTCCCGTGTTGGCCGACTATCTTGGCGATCCGACCCACGAGTCGTGGGCACGCAATACGGCGGTTGATTGCCTTAAGGAGATCGCCAAAGCACACCCCGAACGTCGTGAGGCGTGCATTGCACCCATGCTCAAGCAGTTAGAGGCGTTCACTGACAATGACGATGACCTCAACACGATTTTGATTGGTGACCTGCTGGATCTCAAAGTAGTCGAAGCCGCACCGCTTATGGAACCTGTGTTTGCCGCCGAGCGCGTTGATGAATTTATGGTGGGCAGTTGGGCCGGGGTGCAGGTAGAACTGGGACTGAAGCAAGCAACGGACTTTCCACCGGAAGCGCTCAATCCAAAGGTTCCGCCTGCTCTGGCTCAAATGCGACAGTTGCTTGAAACGTTTGATGCTCTCAACCAGAAGCCCCAAGGGTTTGGTAAATCGGTGCCGTCAACCGCCAAAAAAAGCGGCAAGAAGAAAAAGAAAAAGTAGGTACATGCTTCCCAAGTGTTGCCGCTATCCTGGAGAATCAAAGCGATCGCATCAATACACTGCAATGGATCCTCAACTTGCTCAACTGGTAGTTAACGGCCTGGCGGTCGGCAGCATTATTGCGCTCGCGTCGATTGGGCTGACTCTCACCTACGGCATTCTGCGCCTTTCTAACTTTGCTCACGGTGACTTTATGACCCTCGGCGCGTATCTGACCCTGCTGGTCAATACGGCTGGGCTGAATATCTGGCTGTCGATGCTGGTTGGTGCCGGTGTGACTGTATTTGCGGTGCTGCTCAGTGAGCTACTCATCTGGTCGCCCATGCGCGCGCGGCGGGCAAACTCTACCACGCTGGTGATCATCTCGATCGGGCTGGCACTCTTTGTCCGCAATGGGATTATTTTGGTCTGGGGTGGTGGTAACCAGAGCTATAATTTGCCCGTTTCAGAAGCGCTGTCGGTCTTGGGGCTACGCATTGCTTACTATGACATTGTAGTCATGGGATTGGCGGTTGTTGCGATCGCGGCCCTTCATTATCTCCTGCAAAACACGCGCATTGGCAAGGCGATGCGGGCTGTTGCGGATGATATTGATCTCGCTCGCGTCACTGGCATTAACGTTGATCGCGTCATTATCTGGACATGGATTATTGCTGGCGGCATGACGGCATTGGGCGGGAGTATGCTGGGGTTAGTAGAAGCTGTCCGTCCCAATATGGGCTGGTTTTTGATTCTGCCCTTGTTTGCCGCCGTCATTCTGGGCGGTATTGGCAACCCTTACGGCGCGATCGCGGGCGCAATTGTCATCGGTATCGCTCAGGAAGTCAGCACTTACTGGCTACCCCCCGAATATAAACTCGGCGTCGCGCTCATTATTATGGTGCTCGTCCTGCTATTTCGGCCTCAGGGACTCTTTCGAGGCACCGCATAGACCGGGACAGCGCTTGGTCAAGCCCTCGCGCCAACCTTAATCGCAGCCAGGGCCGCAGTCTGTGGTTGATCGCCCGTAGATGATCAGCTAGATGGAACCAGGCGTTATGGCTTTCTGGTTGGCAGCGCTGATCCAAAGCCACCGGCGATCGACCACAGACCAAAAGCAACTAAATCTAAGCAACTAAATCTTTAGATAGCCAGCGTAGATTGCCGCTACCAAGAAATTAACACCCAGGAGCAAAAGCGCCCAAAAGGTGCGAAACGGATAGGGAGGATTTCCTGTTTTGGTGACAGGAGATGCTGGTTTGTTAGCCCGAGCAGTCATAGAAAGGCTCCTTTGAGGTTGACTTCTTAAGACATACCAAAGATTGTTGACATTAGGGATGTCATTGGATGAATCTTAACGTCCCCCAGTAATCTTACTCATCCTACCTTTGGCCAGGTTTTGCTCAAGGCTCCTCGCCCGCATGGTAAGAACTCCGGACGAGCGGCCCTGATCGTACGTGTGCAAAGCCCATGTCACGCGCGATATCGCCCAACCGCTCAAATTCCTCCGGCGTCCAGTATTTCTGCACCGGTAAGTGCTCCAGCGACGGACGCATATATTGCCCGATCGTCACGCGATCGCAGCCCACGGCCCGTAAGTCCATTAGCGTCTCGATGATCTCGGCATTGGTTTCGCCATGCCCCAGCATCAGCCCCGACTTGGTAGGAATGGTTGGATCCAGCGCTTTGACTGTCTCTAAAACGCGCAGCGATCGCGCATACTTGGCCCCGCGCCGCACTGGCCCCTGTAGCCGTTTCACGGTTTCAATATTGTGGTTGTAGCAGGCCGGTCGAGCATTCACCACGACGGCAATTCGCTCCTGCTGCTGCGCATCCGGGTCGCCACCCTCTCGCCCACCCCAGAAATCAGGCGTCAATACCTCCACCTGTACGGCTGGATTGCTGTGGTGAATCTGGGCGATCGTGCGGGCAAACCATTCCGCGCCCTGATCCGGTAAATCATCGCGTGCTACCGAAGTCAGTACGACATAGCGCAAGCCCAGTAGCCTTACCGATTCTGCCACTTTTTGCGGTTCATCTGGATCGATCGGCATGGGTGCGTGCCCTTTGTCCACCTGACAAAACCCGCATGAGCGGGTGCAGGTTGGCCCCATCAGTAGAAACGTCGCTGTCTTCTGGGCATAGCACTCCCCCCGATTGGGACAGCGTCCTTCCTCGCAGATCGTGTGAATCTGACGCTGCTTGATGATTTGCTGTACGGTGGAAAGCTCACTCGCTTTACCGATCGGACGTCTCAACCACTCTGGCAGGCTACCAACCGCTAAGGGGTGACGCACCGCCAACAAATCAGACGAATTTGTTTCAGTAGTCATAAAGTTGGGAATACTACCCGTAGAACAGGATGCTGACTCTGGTACTGTCTCAAATTCTAAAGGATTGGAGCTAGTATCAGAGTCAGCTCGATGTCGCATGGTTGAACGAAGGGCTGTTTAGTGGATCCAGATACTGTTGCCGCATCAATGTCTTCAAAGATCGACTGCGCCCAGTTGAGAATTTGCTATATAACTGTGACAACAACGATCCGCAGCAATTCTGCCCGGTAGAGGCTAAACTAGTTGATGCCGTGGCAAGATTACGATCCGATCAGAGCACAGTTCCGCATTTAATTGTTACTATCTAGTTCTTTCGCCTTCGTAAACCAACCAGTTTTTCAGTTCAGGGTTTCATCCTCTACTCGGATCAAACAGCAACCACGTTGAAAAACTGTGACATCCCCCCTTACTCGCTAACCTTGCAGTCACCACCAGAGGAGTTTAGTTGTGGCAAGTCACAAGATCCTGGTCATTGATGACAGCAACGTCATCCGGAACATGGTTCGGGATATGTTGCCAAAGGGCAATTTTGAAGTCCTGGAAGCCAAAGATGGTGTTCAGGGACTCAATCTGATTCGTCAGGAACGCCCGAACCTGATCATGTTAGACTTTCTGCTGCCTCGCTTGAGTGGTTGGGAAGTTTACCAGCAAATTCAGACTCAGCAAGACCTACAGGCGATTCCGCTGGTGCTGATGTCCGGGCGTAAAGAAGAGGTGACTGAAAAACTTCAGGAACCGTTCGAGTTTTTTGAATTTGTCCAGAAGCCGTTTGATCAGAAAGAGTTGATCGACGCCATCAAAGCCGCCATGGCTAAAGCGAAGCGTCGTCCAATCGGGGTTGTAACGGCACCCCCCGCGGCTGCACCCGTTGAGACTGCCGCTCCTGCGGGTGATATTCAGGCGTTGACTGAGAAGGTTGCGAAGATGCAGGCTGAGATTGATGGCCTGAAAAAACAGTTGGCTCAGATCTTGGCCTTTATCCGGCAGAAGCTGAAGTGACGGTGCCTTGGCCTGGAGAGTCTGGCACGATCGCGGCGTTGCGCTGATCCCCAACCGCTCATCAGTACTGTCTTTGCGTGAAATACCGCAGGGATCAGCCAGTGTGTCTGTCTTGGTTTGATCGTTATTGCTCCGATCGATGACAGAGCCTGAACCATAGCAAAAACCGCCCCTCGGCTATCCCAGAAGGTAGGCCAGCGGCGGTTTTACTGCGTTCAACTAGTCTTTTGTATTGCTTTGGTCAGAACACTGAGGACAAAGCCAACTTCGCACACGAATCTGGGTCGGCTTTCTGACGCGCCTCTGCCAGTCGTGGTCTGCGACAGCTACATTTTACAATTCGTCTTAAAACTACACCCTGATAATTTGAATGTACGCGCCCTCGCCGTTAGGACACTCGCCCCGTGTGAACGGGCGATCGCCGAAACGCATTTTAAGAATGAGGGAGCTAGCGCGTGAGTTGTGTGTTTATTTCTTCGTAGATGCCATTTTTTTCGATGCCATTTTTTTCCGTAAGAGACAGCCGGCACCAAATGTGACAGCGCCCAACACGGTTGTCGGTTCGGGGACGCCTTCAGACTGGGGTTGTAATGCCGCAACCCATGAGCCAGACTCGTTACTCGAACCTGACGCGATCGATTGGATCCAGGAGCCTCCCCAACCGCCAGATTCTGCTGCTTGGCCATCCAGCAGAAGTTGCTTTGTGCCAGCAAAGGCATCTCCAAAGAACCAGCTATCCGCTAAAAAGGGTTGGGGTGATTTGCCGAACCGCTGTTGCTCTAAACCGCTGCTTGGATCGAGCCAGGTGACTCCGACGCCTGCCGAAGGAAGGCTCCACTGATTCCCTAAAATCGTTGCGGCAAAGCTCTTCAGTGCGGTGTGGACATTGAACCCTGAAGGCGGGAGGGGTGAAGGAATATCTGGACTGGTCTGCACAAAAGTAGTGGTACCAGGGTCATAACTAAACTCGCCGCTACCAACTTGAGTTCCCGCCGCGTTAAAAAAACTGATTCCCCAGGCAACTTCACTGGCCTGGGCAGAATTTGCCTTGACAACGCTCAAACTCAAGGAGATTGCACCCATGACAATAGCCATCTTTTGATATTTGATGCCCATCTATTGGTCTCCTATATCTCATTCATGAGAGGTCATGACAGGAGTTTAGTTGGATTTACCGATGCTGGATCTGAAGCGAAGACAAAGATTTTCTAAATCGAATGAAGCAAAAGTAAAGAACCTTAGAATGCAGATTTAGGTAGCTAAAATGACACGCGTCAGTAATAAAACTTAGTCGTACGTAGACGGTTGTTCTAATCGTTACACGCTGTTTTTAGGCAATATTTGTGATTAAGGGCGTCACTGTCCTGATCAATTTATGGCTTTCAAACCCTTATGGAGCGAGCGGTTGAGAATGAAAGCGTCTCTTGGTCATGGTGCGATCGAGGGGATCGATATGATGATATCACCGCTACATTTATGTCAATTAAATGATTTGATCCGCTTGCTGAAAATCAGCTAATAGTTCCGTGTTTAAGAAAATCGCAGAGTTCAAATGGCCAAGATGCGCTCTTTTGAAATGGTATGAGAAGGGTGTTGATGCGATCGATGAACGCAACCAATTACAGTCATTCTCAATCGAGTCAGCTACAGTCCTGTCGCGGTGGGTGTGGGCTGTAGACTTCGACGTGAGCTTCGACGTGAGCCTTCAGTCGAACAATGCTCAGCCGAACGGTGTGGCGGATGCAAATGATGCTGTACGCCCCTGCAAGTGGTCATCTGTATTAGCTATTTTGGGAAACTGGTCTACGGCATCTTCTAAGACAGATTTTGCAGTGTCGAACTTTTAGTTCCCACGAGTGGAGGCTTTGGCTGCTCCGATAGATTTTTCCGCTCAAGCGCTGAAAATCAAGCGATGCACGAAATGTATTGTCGATGTCAAGCCAAATTTTTCACAATAGAAGTAGCGGTGCGTCCGTTCATGAAATGGTGCTGTGGACTCAAGCGCGGCCTTCAAAAAGGGCGATCGCGGCAGCCAATGATGGGTAAGCAAGCAAGGATCAGCGTAAGGACTGGGAGGTACTGATATGAAGCGGCGATTACTGGGACTGGGATTAGGACTGGGCCTGTGGATGAGCGCGATCGCACCTGTCCTGGCTGTGCAACCCGCTTCGATTAGTGCCAGCGATAATGTGGCGTGGTCGAAAGTGGTGGACAATCCGTTCGATGGCAAGGTTGTTTACGATCGAAACTACAAAGATGATTTTGTGCTGGTCAGCAGCTGGTCTAAAAACGGTATTGGTGTGACGTATATCCGGCTGCATACCACGTTAATCGGTTATGACTCTTACTACAGCCATCATCGACGGTGGTTTGATCCGTTTCTGGATGAAACTCCGATCTATCGGCAGTATGCCGTTGATAGCGCACCTGACTCAATTAGCTTAGCGATTAACGGCAAAATCTACACCTATGAGAGTGGCCCTGTGTCACCGGATCTCGCTGCTGCTTTAGCCAGTGCGCCCTCTGGGAAAGTTCCAATCCGATTGGTATGGCGCGATGGCCGGACTAAAGACACAGAAATTGGCAAAGATACGGTGAAAGCGTGGAAGACTATTTTTCAGCCCTCGTAAGGCACTCTTCCTGAAACTGCCTCAACGCGTGTCAGCCTTGGCAGACGCCATCCCTACGAGCCAACGACGACGGGCACTGCAGGCTGCAAACAGTGGGTAGGGAATAGTCCCAGTCCGCTGCTATAACCGTTGGTGGCGGTTGTCAATCAGGGTTGCCCTTCGGTGTTCTCGATCTCGGCCAATTGCAGTGCCTTCAGATCTTCGAGCTGTTGCTCAACGCTTTTAAGCACTTGATCAAGCGCCGGTAGAATACTCAATTGATCCGGACTGAGTAATGGGTAGAAGCGGGTGCGAACGCGGATTTCATTGACCTTGTGCTGGAGCTCTTGCGCGATCGTGAGCGCGTCTCGGCTGAGGCTTGCTAGCTGCTGCTGCTGGTAAAATTTTAGTGCGGCCCCCCGTAGCACCTGAACGGTAGCCTCTTCACCATGGGTGCCCGGCATAACGCGCAGGCGAAGCAGCAGCCGATGCTTTTGATAGAGTCGCTCAATCTCAACCTGCTTCGGTTTTTGTACCGCAATGAGGGGCAGGTGAGTCAGCAGCTTTAGCTCATTAATGATGCCTTGAATCGTATCGACTGACAGTTCTTCGAGGACAGACTGTAACACGCCGTTTTGACTCCACAGGATACGCCCGTGGTGTAGCTGGCGCTCAAAATATAACCGTCCGATGCCACCAATGAGCAGCCGTCCAAGCAGTTCTTCGAGCAGCTTTGTGGGCGGTAAGGTGGCCAATACCTCAACGGGGTCAGCAAGGTGCTGCGGTTCTACCGACAGTTCTGGTAATGCATCGCCAGGTGTCGGAATTTCAGGCGGAGGGGATACCGCCGTTACGGTGTCTGATGCCAGGATGAGCGTTTCTCGGAGTGGATCTAACCCGTTCGGTGGTGGCGCGAGAGCGCTGTCAGTGGTGTCTAATGGTTGCTCAACAGCGATCGCCGCATCGACCGCTGGCGACGGCGTACTGGGAGGGGGTGGTGCTTCGGGGTCAGTAATGTCTAAGTCAAAGAAGTTGAGACTCTCGGGGCTGTCAACCAGGAGCGTTGGGTTAGAGTTTTGGTCGGGTTGAGCCGGGTGAGCATCGGTCACGTTCCCGTCGGTCTTTGCCGTCCCACTGTTCGTGATGCCATTGTAGACAAAGCGTTGTTTGGGGCGTTTCTCGATCGCGTGGCTGCTCTCTGCGGGGCTACTGGCTGTTTGTTTCTTGCTGCCAGTGTAGCTGAGGTAGGCAGAAAGTGCCGCGTGGTGTACGTCTGTAGCCAGCGTTTGGGGGACTAGCGAGCAATTCATGTAGGCGAGAATGCGCCTTACATAATCTAAAGCAGGGATATCGTCTAAATTAACCATGCCCAGTTTCAGACGACTGCCCTCTAGCGAGAGCGGCAGGATTTGATGATAGAGACAGGCCTCGAACGGAAGGATGCTATCAATCAGGCGAAAGACCTGTTCGGTATCAATTTGGGTTGTCCAGCTTGGTTTTGGCTTCGGAAGCGATTTCATATCCTTCGATCCTGCGGCCTGTGCTTCAATGTTGTCACCCGGTGAAGTCACCATAAAATGACGTGCCTATATGTGGAATGATCGATTCTGCCTCGATCCAGCGACGTTCCGAAACGTTTACGTTGCCAACAAACCGTCAACCATTTAACATAGCGTTGGGTTCGCTTGGGTCGCTTCAGACACCCTGAGTCTCCGCTCGCATGCATTCTTTCAACGCAATCACGGCCTGCACGATCCGCGGTATCAGTAAACTAATTGCATCCGGTGATTGTCGCCATTGGACGTATAAGACTTAGCTTATTTCAAATTTTGGGCGGATGGGTGTCCTCATTGATTACTTCATATTCAACGTTACTTCATAATTTAATTCAACGCTTGATCATCCTTTTGTCATCGCCGCATCCCCTTATGCCGGCGGGTTTCCCAACCAGGTTGTGACCAACTCGCGCTGACTCTTGGACGCGAAGACGCGCACGGCGTGGTAATTAATTTTTTCGCGCAGGCGATAGACCTGCCTGACCGGCATGTTTAACGATTCGGCGATCGCCTCTTGCGATCGACCCTGGAGGTATAGTCGCAACCATTCGGCGGCTGTCGGCCCGATTTTTTCGGTGAGGTAGGCTTCAAACTGCTGTCGGACAGCTGCCCGTAGCTCTTGCTGTTCCTCTGCTGATTGCGCATCCTGATACTCCATGACAGCCTGCGAATCGAGCAAACTAACAGAGCCTTCAGAGTCATCCGGTGAGATTTCTTCTGAAACCAGCCGAATGAATTCTTGTGCTGGAACCTGGGTCATACCGCCACGCTGCGATCGTCGCAGGTAGTTGACAAAGCGGTAGGACAACAGTGGTTGATTCCGAATGGGTCGCAGGCAATATTCCTCTGTGCTGGCCAACAAAAGCGCGTTGCGCAGCCTGGCATCATCGGTACATTGAGAAATCCAGAGGATTTGCTGCTGCATGTAGGTGTCAGTTTGCAGCAATTCCTGGATGATTTCTTGCAGGACATCGACAACCGTTCGCTGGCGATCGCGGGACAGTGCAATCCAGGTGCGAATCTTGTTGCGAATGAGGAAGAGGCTGCTCAATCGCTGAATCAGGCTTTTGTAAGCGCGTTCGGGGCCAAAGTCTAAGTAGCGTTGACGCAAAATTCGATAGCGATAGTCCATTGCCTGTTCAGCAATCTGCCGGGCGCTGGGAGAAAGGTCAGCAAACCGCAGTGGGTTATCACCAATGAGCCAGCGCACGATACTCTCGCGCGTAGCCGCGCTGTGACCGGGGAGGTCTGCTTCTAATCGCGATCGCCAATCGGTTGCCAGTTCCTCAGCCAGTACCATTGTTTCAGTCAACACCATGAGGTTGTCATCCCAGTCGTTCTCAACGCCCTCTTATAAAGAGTGTGCCTTACACCACCCACTCAATACACTCACCCACAATGGGTAAACTGGGTTTCCAACTTCAGAAAATAGCTGCAGTTGGTTGACTGGTTGCCAGCCGTTAGCACAGTCTGCAAACGGTCAGCATAAATAGCATTGTACTGACCTCGTTCCCAAGTTCAGCATTTTGAACGTTGAGTTTTGCGCGATCTGGTCATTGGTCAGCGGTCAGTGGTCAGCGATCGTACGAATTATGGGTCATTGGTCAGCAGTCAATCATTGGCTTTTCGCGGCTGGCTGAACAAACTTATATTTCTGGAAGTTGGCTCATTTGTTCCAGATTCAGAACTTCTGCCAGTGTCTTAGCGTCCATCAAACCGCGTTCTAGCACAATTTCACGGAGAGATTTGCCGGTTTCCAGTGATTCCTTGGCTACGGCAGCCGCATTGAGATAGCCGATGTGGGTGTTGAGTGCCGTTACGAGTGCGAGACTGCCTTCCGCATAGGCAAGACACCGATCGCGGTTGGCCGTAATTCCTTTGATCCCTTTCTCGGCGAGGGCGGCGATCGTGTTGCCCAGAATCTCAATACTGTGAATCAGATTGTAGGCAATGAGGGGCATCATCACGTTGAGTTCCAGTTGTCCAGCCTGGGCGGCGAAGGCGATCGCGGTGTCATAACCCATTACCTGAAAGCATACCTGGGAGGTCATCTCCGCCATCACGGGATTGTACTTTCCGGGCATAATGGATGAACCGGGCTGGACGGGCGGTAGCTGGATTTCCTTAAAGCCCGTTTTGGGGCCGGAATCGAGCAGGCGAAGATCGTGGGAGATTTTGACGCAATCCTGCGCCAGGTTTCGCAACGAACCGGAGACGTTGACGAACGGAGCCATACTTTGCATCGCGGCCATCAGATGAGGGGCAGGACGCAACGGCTGATCAATCAGATCCGACAAAATTTCTGCCACCCGAAAGCGATATTGCGGATGGGTGTTGAGTCCGGTTCCAGCAGCACTGCCACCTAGACCCAGAATCATCAAATCCTTTGATGCCGTTTCAATGCGGAGCAGATGTTCACTCAAAATCTGTGCCCAGGCGCGGAAGTTATCGCCCAGTCGGACAGGAACTGCATCCTGTAGGTGCGTTCTGCCCGATCGAATCACATCCTGAAATTCTTGCGCTTTGGCTTCCAGTGCCGCGATCGCGCTTGCCAGTGCTGGATACAGCGATCGCTCCAGCGCCAGCAGCCCTCCAATGCGAATGGCAGTCGGAATCACATCGTTCGTCGATTGTCCATAGTTCACATGGTCGTTGGGATTCAGCCGCTTGTAGTTGCCCTTCACGTCGCCCAGAAGTTCCAGAGCCCGGTTTGCCAAGACTTCATTCACGTTCATGTGGTGCGACGTACCCGCACCCGCCTGATACACATCCACTACGAACTGATCGCGCAGTTTCCCGTTCAGCACTTCATCCGCTGCCTGCACGATCGCCTGACTGATTTCAGGCGTGATGCAGTTGAGTTCTCCATTGGCGATCGCGGTTGCCTTTTTGATCAGCACGCAGGCATCCACATAGGTCGGCAAGGGCTTCAAGCCGCTAATGGGAAAGTTCTCGATCGCCCGCAGCGTTTGAATGCCGTAGTACGCGGTGTCGGGAATCTGCCGATCGCCCATCGAATCTTTCTCGACGCGATACGCTTCTGGGTTCGTCATAGGTTGTTCCGGGATGCTGATCTACTTATCCCACCAATATTCCACAAGTTAGTGCC
>Ga0209062_1006094_pt1 | contig 11202 bp, 6 predicted proteins | sample Coa_R2_2_FD_187158 | JGI IMG/M metagenome (GOLD analysis project Ga0209062, IMG submission 187158) | Surface soil microbial communities from Centralia Pennsylvania, which are recovering from an underground coalmine fire - Coalmine... | ecosystem: Environmental > Terrestrial > Soil > Unclassified ...
CGTCATTTTCTAGTTCCAGGGTCGCCTTTGAAGTGCTTCTTCAAACCCTGCCAGCACTCGTAGTATTCGTGCTGCAGAATTTTCGTCTCCAGCGCGAATTTCGTAGGCCGAACTGCAAGCTGGGTTTCAAACATGAAGGCGAGCGTGTTACCGAGATACTGCGGTTTTAATTCAGCCGTGCTGGCACGTTCGAAAGTTTCCGCATCGGGCCCGTGGCCGGCCATGCAGTTGTGCAGGCTTGCTCCCCCGGGAACGAAGCCTTCTGCCTTGGCGTCATATTGGCCGAAAATCAGCCCCATGAATTCGTTCATCATGTTGCGATGAAACCACGGAGGGCGGAATGTGTGCTCGGCCACCATCCAGCGCGGCGGAAAAATAGCAAAATCCACGTTTGCTGTGCCGGGAATCACGCTGGGAGCGGTGAGCACGGTGTAGATCGACGGGTCTGGATGGTCAAATGAAACTGTATTGATACAGTTGAAATTCTTCAGATCATATTTGTATGGCGCATAGTTGCCGTGCCACGCAACTACGTCGAGAGGTGAATGGTCGATCTCCGCCTTCCACATATTTCCCAGAAATTTGCTGATGATCTGGAAGCTGCCTTCGCGATCTTCATAGGCCGCAATCGGACAGAGAAAATCCCGCGCATTCGCCAGGCCATTCGCCCCGATCGGGCCAAGCTCCGGCAATCGAAATTGCTGGCCATAGTTTTCGCAGATGTATCCACGCGCGGCCTTCTCTTCCAGCACCACGCGAAACTTCAGACCACGCGGCAGCACGCAGATTTCGCCCGGAATCACGCCTATGATGCCCAACTCCGTATGAATGCGCAAACCACCCTGCTGCGGAACCACCAACATTTCGCCATCAGCGTTGTAGAAGAAGCGGTCATCCATCGATTTATTGGCAGCGTAGATATGGATGCCCACGCCGGTCTGCATGGCCGGATCGCCATTGCCGCCAAGCGTAACGATTCCGTCCACAAAATCCGTCGGTTCAGTCGGAATCGGCAGCGGGTCCCAGCGCAGTTGATTTGGCGGAGCAGGAACTTCAGTAAACGGGCCACTGCGGATCATCCGCGCCGGATATTCTTCATACGGCTTATGCGTTACCGAAGGCTTAATGCGATAGGTCCAGGTGCGCCGGTTGACGTGACGCGGCGAGGTGAACGAAGTTCCGCTGAATTGCTCGGTGTAGAGGCCAAGAGGATGCTTTTGCGGTGCATTTTGCCCTTGCGGCAAAGCCCCTGCAACTGCCTCTGTGGCAAATTCGTTGGCGAATCCCGACTGATACTTCAGTACCTCAGCAGACATGTTGTCTCCCCTGGATACATGGAAAGTCAAAACTCTATAAGCTACCCGGAAGTGTATGGCATTGGCAAACGCTAGTATTGCTGCGCCCTAATAATAAAAAGGTTCGGAAGCGTCTCGCCCGCCTTGCCGAGAATAACTTCCGTAAAGGCGCCTGCATTCAACGGTGCTTCAGGCCCGATGTAATAGGTGCGAACTCGGCGCTGATTCGCCCAATGCACAAAGCTGGCTGCCGGATGCACATTTCCGGATGTGCCTACAACGATCATCACGTCACAGCGGTCGATCTCGCGCATGATCCGGTCCATTTCCAACGGATATTCACCAAACCAGACGATGTTCGGGCGAATTTTTGCTCCACAGGCGCAGGCGGGAATCTGCGCAGCTGATTCATAGTAGTTTCTGTCGGCAAAGACGGGCGCGCCGCAACTCGCTTCGCAGCGTGATGTGAAGAGCTCGCCATGCATGTGGACCAGGTTACGCGAACCTGCCTGTTCATGGAGATCATCGACATTCTGCGTACAGAGAAAGAAACGCTCGCCTATTTGCGATTCAAGCGCAGCCAGAGCATGATGCGCCGGATTCGGCTCGCTTCGTTGCGCGTCACGGCGTCGCATGGAGTAGAACTGCCAGACCAACTCCGGATTGGCCTCCCATGCCTCCGGCGTCGCCACTTCTTCCACGCGATATCCGCTCCACAAGCCATTTTGATCGCGGAAGGTAGGAATACCGCTTTCCGCGCTGATGCCTGCGCCGGTTAGGACAAAGACGCGTTCGGCCGGCCCGATTCTGATGGTCTGATTCATCTTCTTAAGCGTAGTGAAAACATTGTGAAAATTGAATCACAGAGGGGCGCCATGTTCGAATTCGACCCAGGGAATAACCCGGCAAACGAATCAGCAGCGTGTGCTGTTTCTGGCTATCCTGAAAGGTGCTCCCTTCAGGCGACCAACAACTCGTGCAAATCGTAGACGCGGCGCTGGCCGATTCAGCACGCCGTAGCGGAGACTGGCTTGTATGCCGCCCCGGCTGCACGCAATGCTGCATTGGCGTGTTTGCCATCAGCCAGTTGGATGCGGAGCGGCTGCGGTCCGGGCTTCGTCAGCTTGAAGAAGCAGAGCCGGAGCGTGCTGCGCGCGTTCTTGACCGCGTGCGATTGTCGGCTTCGCGAATCCAGTCTGAATTTCCCGGAAACACTGAGACAGGGATTCTGTATGACTCCCCTGCAGCGCAGGAACGCTTTGCCGACTTTGCAAATGATGAACCGTGCCCGGTGCTTGATCCGGAAACGGGGTTGTGCGATTTGTATGAGGAGCGGCCAATGACCTGTAGAGTTTTTGGGCCTCCGGTACGGTCGGTAGAGGGCCTGGGCATTTGTGAGCTGTGCTATCACGACGCCAGCGAGGAAGAAATCGCCGCATGCGAAATGCATCTGGAAACAGAGACGATCGAAACTGAGCTGGCCACTCAGGTAGAGACTGAGACGGGTCGCCACGGCGACACCATCGTCGCTTTTGCGTTACTTCGCTGAGAACTCCTGCTACAGTCGTAGCAATATCTTCAGGAGACATATCTTGCGCCCACGTCTGTTGTTTTCCTTCTGTGCTCTGGCATATGGTCTGGCGGTTTCCGGCTGCAATACTGTGCAAACCACAGTTCCTCCACCTCCACCGCACACGATTGGGTTTATGACAGATTTCGATGTGCGCGATGACGCCGTCGGCATTTGCAAAGCTGTGATGGATGGAATCGCGCCCGGCGTTCGCATCATCGACATCACGCATCAGGTCACACCTTTTGATATCGCCGAGGGCGCACGCTTTCTCGCCGGCTCTGCGCCATATTTTCCAAAGGACGCGATCTTTGTCGTTGTTGTCGATCCGGGGGTAGGAAGCACCCGCAAAGCTATCATCGCGAAGTCAAAAGTTGGACAGTACTTTGTGCTCCCGGACAACGGCCTAATGACGTTAGTGCAGGACCGTGACGGCATCGAGGCCGCCCGCGAAATTACGAACCCCCAATGGATGATCGGAGCGAAACTCTCATCGACATTTCATGGCCGCGACATCTTTTCTCCCGCTGGAGCACATCTAGCGCGAGGCGATGACTGGACGCAGGCCGGTCCGGCACTGGATGTCTCGAAACTGGTCCGGCTCGATATTCACTATGCAACCATTGACGACAAGGGCCTGCATGGACAAGTCATCGGAACCGATGGTCCTTTTGGGAATCTGGTTCTCAATGTGCCGGCGGACACATTTGCGAAACTCGGCTATCAAATTGGCGACACAGTGCCGGTTACGCTGAATGGTCATAAATACGAATTTCCGTTCCGGAAGACTTTCAGCGATGTGCCCATAGGCAAGCCGCTCTTCTACATTGATTCACGTGGACGGCTGAGTATCGGTATTAATCAGCGCAACTTTGCAGAGACTTACAAGATCACGCCGCCAGTGGATCTCGTTATTCCAAAGAAATAGCAAATCAAGGCTGCGCTGCTGTCGTCTGTAGATGATTAAGATTTACTCGCGCCTGCGCGTGATCGGGCTTGAGCCGCAGCGCATGTTCAAAATCGGCCCGCGCTTCTGCAGTTTTGCCGGCGCGGGCCTCCAGAACGCCTAAGTTATTCCAGCCGTCCGCATCACTCGCATCCAGATGCAGCGCTTTTTGCTGCTCAGCAATTGCCTCATTCAACTGGCCGGTTGTGTCGAGCACCTGCGACAAAAGCGCATGGATCGACGGATCATCCGGCGTGATCTCTGCGGCTGCTTTTAACTGAGTAAGAGCATCTCCAAAACGGCCCAGTTGCGCATAAGCCATCGCCAGGTGTTCGCGCATCTCCGCATCTTTGTCGTCCTGCTTCACTGCGGATTCCAGCAGGCTGGCAGCGCGCACCGGCTCACCGGAAGCAATCGCCAACTGCGCCGAGCCGTCAAGCGCCACAGCATTCTGTGGATTCAATGCCAGCGCTCGCTGGAACTCCGCCTGCGCCGCATCCGCATTCTGCTCTTTCAACAGCGCCAGCCCCAAACCACTGTGCGCGCCAGCATCTTCCGGGTTCTGCTGAAGCACAGCGCGAAACTGCTCTTCTGCGCGTTCAGGATTCCCATGATTCAATTCCAGGCGCGCAAGATCAAAGCGGGGATTCGTCTGCTCTCCATCCAGAGCAATGGCTTTTTCATAAGCTTCACGCGCCTGCTGCCAGTTCCCTGTTTTTTCAAACGCGGCGCCTGACGCAGTCAGCACGCGCGCATCTTTCGGATCTGCTGTTTCCGCGCGCTGATACGTCGCAATGGCCTCCTGATTCTTACCCTCGCCCATATAGGCGCCGGCCAAATTGAAAAGCGCAATGGTGTCCCGCGGATTCTTGCGCAGTTTGCTCTCCATCCATGCCTGCTCAAGCAGATAGCGCGGGTCAGGAGCGTTGTCCGGTTGATGGACCGGAAGAACCTGCAGCCAAAGATGCCCCATCTCATCCACGGACCGGTTGCCGGCGCGCACGCGAACCGGTGGATTGCTCGGATTGTGCTCGTTGTCGCGTGAATTGTCATAGGTATAGCGCATATGCAGGACTGTGCCCTTCGGCAGGAACACAGGCTCTCGATAGCGATAGACCGACTGGTGGTCGATGTCCCAGGCGCGAATCCAGATCAGCCATTTCTTTTCTCCCGAAGGCAGAACGGCGTATCCCTGCAAGTCTTTTCCCAGATAATGCGCGTGCGGATAAACCCCGAGAACTTCCACATCCACCGGCAGCTTCAGTTCGTCCTGAACAACAAAATTGCGCGCACCCGGCGGAATATCCAGCGCCGCGTCATCTTCCAGTTGCAGCAGCATCGGCTGCTTTACCGGCGGTTTATTAGTAAAGTAAAAGCCGATTTCCGCCTGCACCGTCTCCGGTTTGCCTGAGGGCTTGAGGTGCATATTCAGGATCAGGTCATTGCCGGGATCAAGCCGCCAGGGCATGCCTTCCGGCTCCAGCAGAACCGGCGTGTCCGGCTTCCAGAAAAGAAAATGGCTGTCCGGATCGAACGCGTCTCCGGCATCCACTTCCAGTTCCATGCCCGGAACGCCATCACGCCAGTCATCAGGATGCGCGCGGCGAAAAGATGCGGTGCGATCAATCAGCAGGTTCGCATGATGCACCACTTGCGGCGCTCCCGGACGAATCTCCAGCGCGCGGATGTAGTGCGTCTGCTTCAGAGGATACGGCAGAACAAAGTTGCGGAAGACATCTGTGCCGGATGCGGCCAGCGTGTAAGGCCTTTCCACCTTCAGGACAAGATCCGGCTTACCTAATTGCCATGTCGTTTCATAGTGCGGAGGCGCGGGGACATCGGCCAAATCTCCCTGCGCCATTCCCGTTTTCACCCATTGCTGAATCAACCTGAGATCGGCATCGGAGAGCCGCCGGTTATCGGCAAAGTTTCCATATCCCGGCTCGGGCAGCCAGGGAGGCATATCGCGGCTTTGGGTCGCCTGCATCACCTGCTGCCCCCAATGGCGCGCATCATCGTAGGTCATCAGGCTGAATGGTCCCGATCCTCCGGGGTGATGGCAGGTTGTGCAGTTCTTATAGAGAATCGGCGCAATCTGGCGGCTGTACGTCACCGGAGCATCGGCGGCGCACACGCCCCGATTTGTTACCGTAATAGATACAGATGTGATTGCCAAAGCAACTGCGCCTGCCCAGATTACGTGTTGTGCTTTCATGGCTTTCACGTCACAGTCGCGCAGTCAGGCGACGGATCACTTCAGCATCGGCAATGGAATTAAACCTACGCATTGGCTCGGCTAAATATTACAGCCTGGGAATTTTATTTCGACAGGCAGGAAATGATATGACTGTTACCCGGCGATGAACAATTCACGCGTTGGCCCCCTCCGCAATCCTTGACAATCGTTTGACCTGCTCGTTATATTTCTGGCGGTTAGCGGCAAAGCACCGCTACATGAAACGGTACTTATGCAACGGCGGTGCCGCTGCTTACTGTTGTATTTGACAGAGAACCGTCTTCAGATCAGATAACAGATACGCTTCTACGCATGCCGCCTCCAAAACAGGAGAGATAAGGACGGCATACGAGAGGCGGCAACAGCATCGACGTTTTTGGGAGACCACAGATATGAAACGCATCAGCAAGGCCCTTGCCTTCGGTTTGGGTGCTGCTCTTTTTTCTCTTATATTTTCCGCTACAATGCATGCCCAGGCCGTCTACGGCTCGATCTACGGTACCGTTACCGACAATACCGGCGCAGCCATTCCCAATGCCACCGTTACTGTCACGGATGAAGCCAAGGGGACCGCTGTCACGGTCCAGACCAACGATTCCGGCGCATATAGTGTTGAGCACCTTATCCCCGACGCATACGACGTCAAAGTGACGATGTCTGGCTTCCAGACTTTCGAGGCCAAAGGTATTCAGGTATTCGCCGATACCCGCCCGAAGGTCGATGCGCAAATGACAGTAGGTGGCGAGGCGCAAACCGTAACGGTAAACGCGGATGCGATTCCGGTCCTGAAGACTGACCGCGCTGACGTATCGACTGAGTTCAGCACGCAGACCATTTCGGATATTCCGCTTCCGGACCGCAATTTCACCAACATTCAGCTGCTGCTTCCAGGCGCGCAGCCACTGACCTGGGGCCATGCAGCTTCCGAAAATCCACAAGGCAGCAAACAGATTCAGGTGGACGGGCAGGCCTTTGGAGGCGTCGCCTTCCAACTGGACGGCACCGACAATCAGGACCCGATCCTCGGAATCATTGTTATCAACCCGCCGCTCGACGCGCTCTCTGAAACCAAGATCACGACGCAGAACTTCGACGCAGAGTTCGGTAAGGCCGTTTCTTCCTTCGTAACTGCGCAGACCAAATCCGGCTCCAACAGCTTCCATGGCAGCGCATTTGACTACCGCGAGAGCAATGCCAATCTGGCGCGCGATCCTTATACGCAGTCCACGCGCGACCCAGTGACCGGCGCGTTCATTCCAGGCGGACTGAAGAACCAGTTCGGCGGCTCTATTGGCGGTCCGGTGATTAAGGACAGGCTATTCTTCTTCGGTGACTATCAGGGCGTACGGCAAAAGGTCGGCATCTCACAGACTGCTACTGTTCCGACGGCCCACCTTGTATCAACCTGTCTCGGGCAATCCACTGCTGCCAACGGCATCGCCGGTTGCGATTTCAGCGAGTATGCGACAGCCCGCGGCGCGTCCCAGGTCATCTGGGACAACTCCAGCGGAACGCCTGTTCCCTACCAGGGAAACGTGATACCAACATCGCAGCTTTCTCCTCAGGCGATGGCTCTGCTGAAACTTCTGCAACCATATGCGCCGAATACAGGCGGCGACCTGAACGGCACCAAGAACAATTACGCCCAGAGCGGCACCGGGCTCTTTAACAACGACCAGTGGGATGAGCGCGTTGACTGGCAGGCCACTTCGAAGATGCACGTCTTCGAGCGCTTCAGCCGCTTCACGGATACGCTCACCGGCAAAACAATCTTTGGCGATGCAGGTGGAACCGGTTTTGGCCTGCAGGGTTACGGCGGAACATCCAAAGGCGCGAACGACAGCCTTGCCGCAGGTTTTGACCTGGCACTAAGCCCGAGTCTGCTTACGGATTTCCGCGTAGGCTACTATCGCTACAACATTGGAACTTCGAAATACGATCAGGCGACAAACTTTGCTGACCAGCTTGGCATTCACGGACTGAATACCGATCCTGTTACCGCGGGGGCGCCGGCATTCAAGATCGCCGAAACGGACCGCGTAGGAAACCAGACAGCCAACCAGGGACAGAACCAGGGAGCGCAATACGGCAGTGGCCTAAACGTGAACCGCTGCAATTGCCCGCTGACTGAGCGTGAGGACCAGTTCCAGATTGTGAACAACTGGACGAAGATCATCGGCAACCACTCCATTAAATTCGGTGCCGATCTTCGTTATGCCCGCAACCTTCGCGTGCCCAGCGATTCCAACCGTACAGGCGAGCTGCAGTTTGATCCTGGTCCAACTTCCAACGGCAACAACGAACAGGGACTTGGATTCGCCAGCTTTGTATTGGGTGATGTTACCCAGTTCAATCGCTACGTCAGCGTCTCGACCAATGCGAAGGAGTTCCAGAAACGGTTCTTCTTCTATGGGCAGGACACCTGGCGCGTCACTCCTAACCTGACACTGAACCTCGGCCTGCGCTATGAGTTCTACTTCCCCGAGTCGGTTAACGGCAAAGGGAATGGCGCTCTCATGAACCTGAAGGATGGCTTCCTGCGTGTGGCCGGCTATGGAAATATCGGCACCAACATGAACTGGAGTCTGCCGTCCAATGCCTGGAATCCGCGTATTGGTATTGCTTACCAGCTTGATCCGAAGACCGTTATCCGCGCCGGCTATGGCCGGAGCTTCGATATCGGCGTGTTTGGCTCAATCTTTGGACATAATGTCACGCAGAACATTCCCGTTCTGGCCAATCAAGCCATCAATTCGCCTACGACAACGTCGTATGCCTTTAACCTCGCGACTGGCCCAGCGCCTTATGTATTCCCTGCCGTTCCAGCGGATGGCTTGCTTCCATCTCCCGGGTACGCTGTAAACGTAAAAGCTCGACCGAATGGGCTGCGGCTGCCGACACTGGATGCATGGAACCTCAGCATTCAACGTTCGCTTACACCGACGCTGTCGGTCACGCTGGCGTATGTGGGGAACAAAGGCACGCATACTCTCAGCAATGGCGACGGCAACACTACCAATCCGAATGAGGCTGCGATCTTCCTGCCGGCGCAGTACAGCGTTACCGGCCAGGCGTTGCACTTTGACCCCAACGTTCCTTCGGGAACAATCTCTGCAAACGGAGGCACTTCTACTCCCAACTTCCTATCCCGCTACTATGGCGGCACATTGCCTGCCTGTCAGAGCCCCGCTTATACAACGCCGTCTGAACCCTTTATTCAGCCCGGCATGTGCGGATGGACGCAAAACGTCAGCTACTACGGCGATGATCAGGACACGGAGTTTAATGCCCTTCAGGCCGGTATGGCCAAGCAGTTCACGCACGGGCTGTCCTTCAATGCGAATTACGCATGGCAGCGCGGCTACAACTTCAACAGCAGCTTTGCCACCTGGGACAAATCCGCAGTCAAAGGCCGCGACGATCAAATCCGCGAACAGCAGTTTATTTTGTACGGCACATGGCAGCTGCCCTTTGGCAGGAACAAGCGATTTGCCGGCAATGCGCCGAGATTCGTAGACGAGATTATCGGCGGCTGGCAGTTCAGCCCGGTCATCACGTGGTCCAGTGGGCTTCCCTTTACGCTCGGGGTAGGAGGTGGCTGTCCTCTTCCAGGCAGCGCTCCCTGTTATCCAAACGGAAGCGGCCTCTGGGTGAAACCCCATCTCAGCAGCTTTGATCCCGTGAATCACAGGCGCACGTACTTTACTGCGGCGGATGTGCCCAGTAGTCGATTCACCACGCCCGGCGTTGATCAGATCGGCACGATGGGCAGAAACTCCGTTTATGGTCCGGGGTACTTCAACGGCGACCTCTCGCTGCAGAAGAACTTCCCCATTCACGAGAGCCTGCTGGCGCAGTTCCGCGTGGACGCCTACAACGGCTTTAACCACATCAATCCCGGCAATCCGGGCACAACTAACACCGACACCGATGCATTTATCACATCGGAGCCGGCGCTGAACGTCTATACCAATCCACGACAGCTGCAATTCTCGGTCCGGGTGCAGTTCTAAGAACCAGCACTCGTGTTCCGGGATAGCGCAGGCCTTTTCACCATAGAAAGCGGGAGGACTCCTCCCGCTTTTCGTTTAAGACGCATACATCTCCGTACGTTATGCGTTCCTGGATAAGCTGTAAAAGCACCATGCGGATTTTGGCGGCAAGGTCAGCCGCAGGGGAGCATCACACATTGTTCGTCTGACTCGTGCGTCAAGCATATTGTTACCTTATAAAACAGGGCAACTTAACTCCGCCGCGAAGCCAATGAAGGAAATCGGCCGGCAACTTTGCTCCAGAGCAGGGCGCGAACTTCGTCAACCCTGAATATCCAGTACGAGATGGCCGCAGTAATCGCTGTCGCAACAATCGCAACAGCAGCCTGCGTGACATAGGGGAAACTGGCGATGTGATACACCGGCCAGAGGAAAATCACGGTAGCGGCGGCAAGGAAAGCAAAGAGCTGATACACAGGCTTGCGATCTACTTCGGCTGTTCCGGCAAATAGTTTTGCATTGAGTCTCAGCAAATAGAAGAGCTGGAGAGTTTCACAGATCAGCCAGGTGAATAAATATCCGATCAGTCCGAATTGCATCATGACCGGGACAGCAATAATCACCTGAGCGCTGTAGGCCAGGATCGTCATGTACGAGATTTCCTGCACCTGGTTGCTCGAAAACTGAAACTGGTATTTGTGCTCTTTGATGCTGAGCACCGAAACCGTCAGCCCAAGCAGAATACAAACGCTGGGATCAAAGAGATTGCCTTTATGCAGCCAGATTTGCAGAAGTAGCGGCGTTGCCAGCATCGATCCGAACGTAATGGGAGTCGTCAGCAGGAGGATAATGCGCTCAGAAAATTCGTAGAGCTTATGCAGTTTTCTCCAGTCACGCTGCCCAAAAGTGATGGTAATCTCCGGCCCAATCGAGTTGGTGACGAGATATAAAAGACGCCGGCTCATCGAATAAACCGTGCGCGTCACACTGTAGACCACCACCGTTGCAGGCCCGAGTATTCTCTGCATGAGCAATGTTGGCAGCTGATAGGCCAGAACGTTGGAAGAGTAAAGCAGCGCATACTGAGCGCTCGGCTTGAGCATTGCGCCAAGAGAACCGGGCTTCCAGTAGCGCAGCGTCGGACGAATATCCGGCGCCAGGCG
>Ga0209062_1006102_pt1 | contig 11198 bp, 9 predicted proteins | sample Coa_R2_2_FD_187158 | JGI IMG/M metagenome (GOLD analysis project Ga0209062, IMG submission 187158) | Surface soil microbial communities from Centralia Pennsylvania, which are recovering from an underground coalmine fire - Coalmine... | ecosystem: Environmental > Terrestrial > Soil > Unclassified ...
CCAGTCGAAATCGTGCAGCAGCGCCGTGAGCGACCACTTCGCTTCATCCTCCCCCAGCTTGCGCGCATACGCCGCCACGCACGCCTCCACCGCCAGCGCGTGCTTGCGCAGCCCGTCCGATTTCGTATATTCGCAGAGAAGATCCCAAGCCTGTTCGCGAGTCATAGCAGTCTTCCAGCTTACTGCACCGCAGCCGCCCTCGCAGGCAGGCCATGCCGCGGCCCCCCGGCCCCTGACCCCTGTTACGTTAGTATCGTGAACTCCCGAAGAGTCATCATCGTCGGCGGCGGCATCGTCGGGCTCGCGACGGCATACCGCCTCGCGGAGCGCTTTCCGGGCGCTCGCATCACGCTGCTCGAAAAGGAGCCCGCCGTCGGTCAACACCAGACCGGTCACAACAGCGGCGTCCTGCATTGCGGCCTCTACTACAAGCCGGGATCGCTTAAAGCGCGGCTCGCTGTCGAGGGCATCCGCCAGATGGTGGCCTTCTGCGCCGAAAACGGCGTGCCGCACGAGGTCTGCGGCAAGCTCGTGGTGGCGGCGGACGAAACCGAGCTCCCGCGGCTCAAGGCGCTGGCCGAGCGCGGCACCGCCAACGGCCTCCTCGGCCTCGAATGGCTCGGCCCGGAGGCGATGCGCGAGATCGAGCCGCATGTCGGCGGCGTCGCCGCGCTGCGCGTGCCGCAGGAAGGCATCGTCGATTATCCGCGCGTCTGCACGGTGCTGGCGGCGAAGCTAGCGGCACAGGGGACGCGCGTCGTGACCCGCGCCCGCGCCACGCGCCTGCGCCACGCCGGGCGCGAATGGGTGGCGGAGACGCCGGCCGGCGAGTTCGCCGGCGATTTCCTGATCAACTGCGGCGGCCTCCATTCGGACCGCGTCGCCGAAATGGCCGGCGAGCGCCGCGAGGTCCGCATCCTGCCGTTCCGTGGCGAGTACTACAAGCTGCGGCCGGAGCGCCAGTCCCTCGTGCGCAATCTCATCTACCCCATTCCCGATCCGCGGTTCCCGTTCCTCGGTGTGCATTTCACGCGCCTGATCCACGGCGGCATCGAGGCCGGCCCGAACGCTGTGCTCGCCACGGCGCGGGAAGGGTACCGCAAAACGGATTTCCGCGCCGCCGACCTGTTCGATGCCCTGAGCTACGGCGGCTTTTGGCGTTTCCTGCGCAAATACCCGTCGATGGCGTGGTATGAGCTGCGCCGCTCATTCAGCCGCGAGCTGTTCTGCCGCTCGCTGCAACGCCTCGTGCCCGAGATCCGCGTCCAGGACCTCGCCGAAGGCGGCTCCGGTGTGCGCGCGCAGGCCATCACGCCCGCCGGCGAGCTGGTCCAGGACTTCCAGTTGATCGCGCGGAAGAACGCGCTGCACGTGCTCAACGCCCCCAGCCCCGCGGCAACGGCATCGCTCGCGATCGGCGCTGAGATCGTCCGCATGGCCGAAGAGGCATCGCGCGCATGAAGGTCGATGTGGAATCGTATTCGGGCCACAAAGCGGACGAGCGCCCCCTGCGATTCCGCCTCGGCGAGCGCTGGCTCGCGGTCGAAGAGATCGAGGACCGCTGGTACGATCCGGAAGCTATGTACTTCCGCGTCCGCGCCGGGGACGGCGCCCGCTACGTCCTGCGCCACGACGAGCGCGCCGATGAGTGGACCCTCGCGGCGTTCCGCCGTTAATTAACATCCCGCGCGCAAAACGAATTTCCGCTCGCTACGTCGGTATTGCAATGCCACTCCGCGGATGATATTCTGACGCCACTTACAGAGACCGGGGGCCATCCGTTCGGGGAAAGGGGAAAGCCATGAGATCGGGTCTCGTCGTTCTGCTTGCCTTTATCGGCGTTGCACTCGCTGTTGCGCAGGTGCAGCGAGGTTCCATCACGGGGACCGTCTTCGATTCACAAGGCGCCGTCGTTCCCAACGCCGCCGTGACCGTGACGGATAACAGCACCGGCGCCACTTTCGCCGCAAAGACCAGCGGCGAGGGCACCTTCACCGTACCGGGCTTGCCCTTCGGCACCTACGCCGTCAAGATCGTGGCCGCGGGCTTCCGCCAGTGGGAGGCGCCGAACGTGCCGGTGGTGACCGCGCAGGAATCCAGCGTGCGGGCCACCCTCGAAGTCGGAGGCACGAACGAGGTGGTTAGCGTCGAAGCGGCCCAGGCGCAGGTCGATACCACATCGAGCGAGCTCAAGACCCACGTCGACCGCAAGCAGATCGTCGACCTGCCCTCCACCACCCGCAACCCGCTCGACTTCGCCACGCAAATGGCGGGAGCGACCTCGACCGGCAGCGCCACCTCCGGCGCGTCGATCATGAACGGGCTTCGCGGTTCCAGCAACAACCTGGTCCAGGACGGCATCGATGTCCGCGATAGCTTCATTAAAACCTCGGGATTCGCCGCCGCGGGTAATGTCACGCTCGAGAGCATCGGCGAATTCAGCATCACCGGCCAGAACGTCGGCGCCGATTCCGGCGATGGCGTCGTCCAGATTCGCATGACCACCGCGCGCGGCGGCAACCAGTTTCACGGAAGCGCGTTTTACTACGGCCGCAACGATGCCTTCAACGCCAATACCTGGACCAGTAATTTCAGCGGAACGCCGCGGCCGATTCTGCGCCAGCACCGCTATGGCGGCAGCATCGGCGGGCCGGTCGAAATCCCGAAGGTATATCACGGCAAGGAAAAGACGTTCTTCTTCTTCTCCTACTCGGTCTTCCAGCGGCATTTCCAGAACACCGACTCGCGCACGGTCCTGACGGCGCCGGCGCGCACCGGCCTGTTCACCTATCAGGGCGCGGACGGCGCCAATCACACCGTCGACCTGCTGGCGGCCAGCTCGCGCGATCTGCCGATCAACAGCTTCACGAAGACCCTGATCGACGCGACGCCCCTTCCAGTCAACGCCGGCGCCATCAGCGTCAATCCGGGCTCGGGCGACGGCCTGAACATCGTAGGAATCCGCTTCAATACCCCTGGCTCAGAGCTCGACAAGCTCTACGACATGCGGATCGATCACAAGCTCATCGAGTCCCGCCGATTCGGCACCCACTGGGTGGAGGCCGACTGGCATTGGGAACACGATCCTATCTCTCCCGACACCGATGCGCAATTCCCCAGGGGGATCGCGACCAATTGCGTGGGATCGGTCTGCGACGTCAACGATAATTACAACTTCTATCAGCGCCTCGCCGCGCTCGCGATCAACTCCACCTTCGGCGCATCGGCGTTCAACGAGGTGCGCTTCGGGTTCAGCCGGCCGGAGAGCAGCTTCCTGCCTCCGCCCTTCGAGCGCACGTTCAACGTCTACTTCCCCGGCGTCGGCAACCAGGCGGCGAATCCCACCAATGGAATCTCCAACCCCGAGTACGCCTTCGACCCGCAGGGCCGGCTTTCGCCCTTCTATTCGCTGGCCGATAACTTCACCAAAGTCAAGGGGCCCCACACCATCAAGGCCGGCATGCTGATCAGCTCCGCCTCCACGCACCGGTTCAACGATTTCGCCGGCGGCTCCGGCGTCAACGGCGGCGTGATCCCGGTGGTGGCTCTCGGGAGCAACGCCACCAACAGCGACGGTCTGTCGAGTTGCGCGGGATTCCCCAGCCTGCCCGCGGGAACGACCGGCAGCAACATCTGCACGCGCGCGCAAACGATCTACGCATCGCTCGTGGGCCTGGTGAACAACATTTCGCAGACGTACAACGCGGTTCCCGGTCAGGGCTACGTCTCGGGTCTGACCGACGCCTTCTTCATCCGCGAGCGCTCGTACAATTTCTACGGCCAGGATAGCTGGCGGGTCCGCCCGTCCCTCACCGTAACCGCCGGCGTGCGCTGGGAGGTCGTGCCCGCGCCGGATATGGTCAACAAGCGCATGCTGGTGCCCGCCAACGAACTCGGCGACACGACGCCCTACGGTCCGCTGTTTCAGCCGAGCTCCACCGTCACCTACGCCAGCCTGCTCGCGAACCTCAAATCGACCACCCAGCTTGTGCCGGGTGGCGCCAGTAACGGCAATCCATTTTGGGCAACCCGCTACAACAACTTCGCGCCTTCGATTGGCGTCGCCTGGCAGATCGACCCCAAGACCGTGCTGCGCGCCGGATACTCGATCAGCTTCGTGCGCGACACCCTGACGATCATCAGCAACGTCACGACCAGCAACCTCGGCCTGCACACCGGCGTGGCCGTCAGTCCGGCCGCCGGGGACCCGCTCGCGGTGCTGAACCCGAACGTGAATCAGGTCCAGCCCCCGCCGCCCTTCCAGGTGCCGCAATCGCAATACAACAACTTCCTCGCCAGTTTCTCCTCTACCGGCGGATCGGGCATTTACGCCATCGATCCGAACCTGAGAACGCCCTATGTGCAGCAGTGGTCGTTCGGTGTCCAGCGGGAGATCAGCGGCTCCACGGTTCTGGAGGCGCGATACGTCGGCAATCACGCCACCGGCCTGTACCGCGGCAACGATCTCGACCAGCCCGACGTAACGCCCGCGCTCCTCGCTGAGTTCCAGCAGGCGGCCACCAACCTCTCGATCTGCACCGCCAACCGCGCGGCGTGCACGGGCTCGGCCTCGGGGACGCCCCGCTTCGACAATCGCGGGCTGCCGGGACAGGGTCCGCTGCCGGTGCTGGAGAAGATGGGATTCCCCACGTCGTTTTACTCGAACAGCACCTTCACCAATACCTTCAACGCCGGTCAGCAGGCGCCCGGCCAGTTCTGGTTTCTGGTGAGCAACAACTGCACGCAGCAGCTCCTGCGCGGCACGGGATGCGCGGGCCTCGGCAGCTTTCCGGCGAACTTCTTCCTGCCGAATCCCTTCACCGCATTCGACCGCGTCTTCACCAACGGCATGATGTCCACGTACGATGCGCTGCAGGTCGAGCTGCGGCGAAGCCTGGCGCGCGGCCTGCAGGTGCAGGCCAACTATACGTGGTCCAAGGTGCTGTCCAACTCGGGCATCACGGGCTCGCAGAGCGAGCTCGATTCCACGCTCGACTTCAACCAGCCGAGGTACGACCGAACCCGCGCGAGTTTCGACGTTCATCACACCCTGCACCTGAACGCCGTCTACGAATTTCCGGTCGGCCGCGGCCGCCGTTGGCTTTCGGGCGGTGTCCTCGGCCGCGTGCTTGAAGGCTGGCAGACCGGCGGCCTCTGGACGTCGCGCTCCGGCATTCCGATGACGTTCGTCTCCGGCCTTGGCACAATCAACCGCACGGGCAACTCCGGGAACAATCCCGCGGTCGCGGTGGGGATGAGCGACGCGGCCGCGTGCAGCGCCGTCGGGGTATACGAGGACCCGCTGCGCGGCGCGCTCTACGTGCCGCCGAGCTTCATCAGCTTCAACAATTCGGCGGGCGCGGCTCGTGGCGCCACGCTGGGCGCCAATCCCGCGGTCCTGGTCAATCCCGGACCGGGATCGCTGGGAGATCACGGCCTCTACAGAGGCTGCTCCGGACCGCAGCTCCACCAGATCGACATGAACTTCGTCAAGAAGACCCGTATCAAAGAGCGGGTCACCTTCGAGATCCGCGCCGAGATGTTCAACATCTTCAACCACCCGAACTTCAGCGCGCCGGCGTCCCCCAACATCAACAACGCCGGTTTCGGCGCCCTCACGTCGACATTTACCGCGCGGGAGATTCAGTTCAACGGGCGGCTGAGTTTCTAGGCCTGCGGTCCGTCTGAACGGCGGAAACGCCGGCCCGTTGGGGCGGGCCCGCGAAGAGTCCGGGTCGAGCGTCACCAGAATTCGACCTTCCGACGGGCTGCCCGCGGCGGTGGTATCGCGTTTGGCAGGTCCTGCGGAGGTATTGACACAATGGTCCGCCAGCAAGCTTGGGAGCGGTTATCACGCCACCGCCGCACCTATTTCTCCCCTGCTTTCAATCACTTCCAGCCCCTACCCCCCAAATCCCCGACCCTCGTGTGCTATCCCTGAACCGCACGGCCACTGCCGGCTGCAGAGGAAAAACATCGTTATGGCATCCGAGAAACAGATCGCGGCCAACCGCCGCAACGCGCAAAAGTCCACCGGTCCCCGCACCCAGGCCGGCAAGGAATACTCCCGCATGAACGCCTTCCGTTCCGGGCTCTACTCCGAGAATCTCATCATCCGCGGCGAATACCCCGACGAGCTCGAAATGCTCACCGAAGACTACCACCAGGAGTTCCAACCCGCCACGCCCCGCGAGCGCGATCTCGTCGACGCCATCGTCCGCAACGAGTGGGTCAGCCGCCGCATGGCCTTCGTCGAAGTCCAGCTCTGGGGCCACTACCACAAGGTCACCGCCGCCACCCCGCTCCGCAATCCGAAGGACGAACTTGACCGCAAGTTTCCCCTCGGTCAGGCGTTCCTCGCCCTCTCCAAGCCGCTTGAGCGCCTCCAGCGCCGCATCAACTCCCTCGAACGCTCCACCCGCGAAGCCCTCCGCGAACTCGCCGAACTCCGCGCCCAGCGGGAGGCCGTCGCCGGCGACCAGCCCGAACCGCCCGCCGACGAACCAGCCGAGCCGGAAGACCTCGCCTGCGCCGATCCCGCGCCAGAGCCGGTCTTGGAACCCGCTCCGCAAACCAATGATTCAGAACCCACTTCGGCCGAAATTGGCTTCGTTCCGTCAAACGCCGCGGAAGCCGTCATTCCGAACACCGCGCGCCCGTCCGCGTCCGAGCCGCCCTCCCCGTTGCCCCTGATCCCTGACCTCGCCCCCTCCGCCTGAGCGCACACCGAAATCCAAAATGCCCTTGACACCCGCGTCCGGCGATGCTAGGTTTTTAGCATGTTGCTAAAAATTCAGCAGGAGCGGCGGCGATGAGCGGCCCGGCCGGGCTCAGCCGGCGCGAACGGCAGATCATGGACATCCTCTACCAGCGCGGCAAAGCGTCGGCCGCGGAGGTCCGCGAAGCCATGGCGGATGCGCCCAGCTACTCGGCTGTCCGCGCCATGCTCCGCGTGCTGGAAGAGAAGGGCCACGTGCGCCACCAGGAGGAAGGCCTGAAGTACGTCTACGCTCCGGTGGTCGCGCGCGAGAAGGCCAAGCGGTCGGCCGTCAAGCATCTGCTGGAGACGTTCTTCGGCGGCTCGCCCGAGCAGGCCGTGGCCGCGCTGCTGGACGTATCCGGCACCAAACTGACGCAGGAGGAGCTCGACCGCATGGCGGAGATGATCGAGAAAGCCAAGAAGGAGGGCAGATAAATGAAAAAGTATGCTGCGATGGGCGCGGCCGCACTGGCCGCATTTCTGTTCATGTTGCGCGCGCAGGAGCCGCAGGTCGCGTTCCGCGCGCAGGCGCAAGCCGCGCCGCCTGCTCCAGCCCCGGCGGATGCTGCGGGCCTTGTGCGCGCCGGCGAGGCCGCGGTTCAGCACGGGCAGTTCAACCGCGCGGACGTCTATTACGCACAGGCCGCCGCGCTGCCGGATAGCGCGGTCGCCGGGCCGGCGCTGGTCTATCTCGGCGTGAAGGCCTACAAGGAGGGCGATACAGCCGGCGCGCAGGCGTTCTTCCAGCGCGTCCTGGCCATCGACACCACGAGCCCGCAGGCCGGCCGCGCGCTCATGTGGATGGGCGTTATCGCTGCGCGCAACGATGGCGCGGCCGAGGCCGAATCGTACTACCAGCGCGCGCTCGCGGTCGAGCCTCCAGCTTCGATCGATGCCGCGGACACGCTCCGCAATTACGCCGCGCTGCTGCGCAAAACCAACCGCACGGTGGAAGCCCAATCGATCGAACAGCGCGCGGCGGACGTGCTCCGCCAGTTGCACCAGGCCCCGCAGGCGCAAACCCGCACGCTGCCCGCGGATGTGTATCGCACCGGCCCCGGCGTCACGCCGCCCAAGCTGCTCTACAAGGTCGAGCCGCAATACACGCAGGAGGCCAGGAACGGCGGCCTTCAGGGCACCGTCGTGCTGTATGTCGAAATCGGCACAGACGGCATCGCGCGCAATATCGAGGTCGAGCGCAGCCTGGAGCCGGGGCTGGATGAAAAGGCCATCGAGGCGGTCAGCCAGTGGCGCTTTTCGCCGGGGATGAAAGACGGCGTACCCGCCACGATAGCGGCGAACATCGAAGTGAATTTCCGATTGCAGTAAGGAGGCGGACGTGATCCCCTACGCGGTGAAATCGACGGTGGTGCTGGCGGTGGCGGCCGCCATAGCTCTGATGTTGCGGCGGCGCTCGGCGGCGGCGCGGCACCTGGTATGGACGGCGGCCGTGGCCGCCCTGTTGGCGCTCCCGCCCGCGGCGTGGCTCATGCCCGCGCTGCGGCTGCCGTCGGCGCCCGCGGGGCCCATGGCGATGTTCCGCGTGCTCGCGACGGGGCAGGGAAGCAGCGCAGCGCCGGCGCCCTCCCGCCCCGGAGTTCCGCGGGCGCCGGAAACTGCGCCCCTTGGGCCATCCACCCTGGGGCTCGGCGCGGTAACGCTCATTTACGCCGCCGGAGCCGCCCTCGGCCTGCTGCAAATCCTGGCGGCGCTGGCGAACCTGCGGCGGCTGCGGCGCAAGTCGCGGCCGTTTCCGGATGCCGCCGTCGCCCGAGAACTCGCCGCCGCGCTCGGCATCGATCATCCGGTCGAAATCCTGGAAGCCCCGCGCGGCAGCATGCCGATGACCTGCGGCATCCTGCGTCCCGCGGTGCTGATGCCGGCCGGAGCGGCGGAATGGGGCCCGGAGCGCGTGCGCGTAGTGCTGCTGCATGAGCTCGCGCACGTGCGCCGCGGCGATGTGGCGACCCACCTGCTCGGCCGCATCGCCCTCAGCCTGAACTGGTGGAATCCGCTGGCCTGGTTCGCATGGCGGGAATTCGTCAAGGAGCGGGAGCGCGCCACCGATGACCTGGTGCTCGCGGCGGGCGAGCGCCCGTCCGACTACGCGCAGCACCTGCTGGAGATTGCGCGCGGATTCAAGCCCGCGCCGGCGACGGCCTGGGCCGCACTCGCGATGGCCCGCTGCAGCCAGCTCGAAGGGCGGTTGGTGGCGATCCTCGATGCCCGCGTGAACCGCCGGCCCGCGGGCCGGCGCGCGGCACTCGCAGCAGCGGCAGCGGCCGTGGCGCTCGCTGCGCCCTTCGCCGCGATCCAGGCGCAGGACCCGTCGCTGCCACCGGATGTGGACGCGACCATGCGCGCCGCCGCATCGCAGCGGAACTACGAAATGTTGGACCGCGCCGCGGCGGCCTATGAACAACGCGGACAATTCGATCTCGCCCGCAGGCTGCTCGAAAGCGCGGTGGCGATCCGCGAGCAAGTGGCAGGCGCGGGTAGCGCGGCGGATGTGGCCGGCTTGGTGAATCTCGGCGATATCGCGGCGAAGCAGCGCAAGCCCGAAGACGCCGCGTCGTTCTACCGTCAGGCGCTCTCCTATGGCGACCGCCGCGAGGCCGCGCCGGCGTTCTTCTTCTTCGGCGAAAGGGCCTATGCGGCGGGCGACGACGCGATCGCCGAAAACCTCTTTGACCGGTTGCGGCGTCTGGACCCGAACGGTCCGAAGACAGGGCCCGCGACAATGTGGCTTGCCATGATTCGCGAGCGGCAGGGACGCAACACGGAGGCGGCCGCATTGTTCCAGGAGGCGATCGGGCTCGAATCGGCGCAGCCGTATGAATTGTCCAACACGTTGAACAATTACGCCGGCTTCCTGCGGCGCCAGGGGCGGCAGGATGAGGCGGCGCATCTGGACCAGACCGCCGCGCAGGTCCGGCGCAACGCTCTGGCGCGACTCGGGACCCACGTCACCTCGACTCCTGGCGTCTACCGTGTCGGCAACGGCGTCACGGGGCCGCGACTCTTGTACAAGGTCGAACCCGATTACAGCCAGGAAGCGCGCGACGCGAAGTACCAGGGCACCGTCCTGGTGTACGTCGAGATTACCCCGGACGGCCGGGCGACCAACATGCAGGTGGTGCGTGGACTCGGTATGGGCCTGGACGAAAAGGCCATCGAAGCCATCTCCAAGTGGAAATTCGCCCCCGGCACGAAGGACGGGGTCCCGGTCCCCGTCGCGGCTACCATCGAAGTGAACTTCCGGCTGCTGTAGCCCGTGCGTTACAGTGGTTTTTATGTTCCTGAAGATCCTCGCGCACCCGGTATTTCCGAACCTGAACTTTCACATGCCCATGATCGTCGACCTCCGTAATCCGCTGATCATGCTGACCGGCGAGAACGGATCGGGGAAATCGACGCTACTGCACTCCATCCACATCGCGCTGCGCGGCGAGCAGAGCGAGGGCTACATCTACCGGCTGGAAAAGGGCAGCGTCGAGCCGGGCCGCAGCTATCTTTTCGATGCCGAGCAGCACAACCCGCGCACCCAACTGGAGCTGTTCAAAGAGCAGCCGGAAATGCTCGAATTCCTCCGGATGGCGAGCCACGGGCAGGTGATGCTGTCGCTCTTCCGCGAAACCTTCCCCAAGCTGCCGGAAGGCACGGTGCTGCTGCTCGACGAGCCGGAGATGGCGCTCTCCGTCTCCAACCAGCGGCGCATCCTGAAAATGCTCAAGGAACTGGTCGACCAGAAGCGCTTCCGCATCGTCTGCGCCACGCATTCGCCGGTGCTGATCGAGGATGCCGAGACCTACGTGATCGATCTCGACCGCCACATCAACCGCAACGTGCCGTCGGCGGATCTGGGGGTGCAGGGAGCGAGCACGATCCAATGAGCTGCTGCCCGGAAATGGAGCGGCTGATGGATCGGGATCTCGCCCGGCAGGCGCAGCCGCACCAGCTTACCAACGGGACGATCATCACCGAGATCGATACCGAGTATTTCCTCGTATTCGGCGAGGAGCGCCACCGGTTCGTCGGGATGCACTACTGCCCGTTCTGCGGGCGCGCGCTTTCCCGCGAGATGTGGAACCGCGAAAAGAAGAAATGAAGCGCTATTTCGCCTTCTCGATCTCCACCGCGAACGCGTAGGTCGGCCCGAGCATGTTCGAGCGAAACACGACCCACTTCTCATCCGGCGAGAAGCTGACGTTCGGCTCCAGATGGTAGTTGTGCTTCGCCATATTCACCAGCCGCTCGGAGCGGAAGACGCCGGGGCGGATGAACGAGGGCTCGATCAGCCCGTCGCGGTTCGGGATCGGCTCGGCGCGGAACAGGTAGATCCACTGCCCGTCCTTGGCGTGCGCCACCTGGCCGGGGTCGCCGCCATCGCCGCAGAAGAGCTTGCCGTCGCGCGTGACGTTGAAGTGGATCGACCACT
>Ga0209062_1006106_pt1 | contig 11189 bp, 6 predicted proteins | sample Coa_R2_2_FD_187158 | JGI IMG/M metagenome (GOLD analysis project Ga0209062, IMG submission 187158) | Surface soil microbial communities from Centralia Pennsylvania, which are recovering from an underground coalmine fire - Coalmine... | ecosystem: Environmental > Terrestrial > Soil > Unclassified ...
GCCGGCGAGCAGCGCTATCGCCAGCTCTTTGAAAACGCTTACGACCTGATCTTCACGCACGATGCCGCCGGAATCCTCACCACCGCGAATGCTGCCACCGAGCGCGCCACCGGGTATGCCCGTAGCGACCTCATCGGCGCGCCGCTTCAGGCGTTCCTCGACACGGAATCGCGAACCCGCTTTGAGGACATCACGCGCCGGATCCTTGCGGGCGAGCCGGCCGGCGCGTATGAGCTGGCGATCCGGACCCGGCACGGCGCGGTCCTCCTCATCGAGGTCCACTGCAGCCTGCTCGGAGGCGGCCTGTGCGGCGCGTCCGGCGGGCCGGAATTCCAGGCGATCGGCCGCGATATCACCGCCAAAAAAGCCGCTGAACAGCAGATCCGCGCTTACGCTTTCGAGATCGAGCGCAAGAACCGCGAGCTCGCAGCCACGCTCGATGCCCTTCGCGACAAATGGGAGCGCAAACGCTACAGCATGAGCGCCGAATCTCTGTGATCGGCCTTCCTGAACTGCCCTCGCCTCCAGGCGTACGATAGGGGGGTGATCCCAGGCCCTTTGCGGTACCGCTGGCGCGTTTTCGCCCGAACCCCCGGATTCACTCTCGCGGCCATCGGCGCGCTCGCCCTCGGCATTTCCGCTTCCCTCGCCATCTTTACCGTCGTGGACGCGGTCATGCTGCGTCCCCTGCCTTACGCGGACCCCGGCCGGCTCGTCTTGCTTTCGACCGCCGAGCAGCCCTTTTCCTATCCCCGCTTCACCTATATGCAGGAGAAGAGCCGCTCCTTCGCGGCGATGGCCGCGTTCACCAGTGAGGTGTTCACGCTGACCGGGCAGGGAGATCCCGAGCAGATCGCGGCGGCGCGCGTTTCCTGGCAATTCTTCGATGTCCTCGGCGTTCACCCTGCCCTGGGCCGCGCGTTTGCTGCCGGGGACGATCGCCCCGGGGCGCGCGATGTCGCTATTCTCAGTCACCGCCTGTGGGTCCGCCGCTTCTCCGCGCAGCCGGATATCGCGGGCCGCAGCGTTTCGCTGGATGGCAAGGATTTCACGGTCATCGGCGTCCTCCCCGCCGGCTTCCGCTTCGCGCCGCTCGGGACGGAAGCCGACCTCTGGGCCGCCAAGGTCTTCGATCTCAGCCTGACGACTCCGTCCGCCGTCGCGGCCGGCGCCGGCTTCCTCAGCGCGATAGCCCGGCTCGCTCCCGGTGTGGAACTGGTGCGCGCGCAGGCGGAGCAGGACACGCTGGCCAGCCAGTACCGCGCCGCCTATCCCAATCACCCCGATAGCGGCCCGCATCTCCGCCTCACGGCGGTGGGCTTGCAGCGGGCCATTGCGGCGGACCTGCGGCCTGCGCTGTTTCTCCTGTCGGCTGCGGTCGGGCTGCTGCTGTTCATCGCCTGCGCCAACGTGAGCAATCTGCTGCTCTCGCGCGCGGCCGGGCGGGCGCGGGAGATGTCCATCCGCGCAGCGCTGGGCGCTTCACGGTGGGACATTGTGCGCCAGCTTCTGGAGGAAACGCTGATTCTGGGGGCGGCCGGCGGTGCCGCGGGTCTGCTGCTGGCCCGATGGAGCGCCGCCGCGCTCGTCTCGCTCAGCCACAGCCCCGCATTGGGGCTGGCGGACCTGCGCATCGACTGGCGCGTGGTGCTGTTCGCGCTGGCGCTGTCCCTCGGCAGCAGCCTGCTGTGCGGGCTGGCTCCCGCGCTGCACCTTTCGCGGCCCGGAATCTTCGCTGCCCTGCGAGAGACCGGCCGCACGCCGGCGGGCTCGCGCGTACGCGGCGCGCTGATCCTGGTGCAGGTGAGCCTTTCGGTGGTTCTGCTGGCCGCTTCGGGACTCCTGATCCGCAGCTTCGTTGCGTTGCGCGCCACCGATCCCGGCTTCCGCCCGCAGGGCGTCCTCACCATGCAGCTTTCGCTCCCCGCCACACGCTACGCGGCCAAGCCGTCGGTGGTCCAATTCTACCGGCGGGCGCTCGATGCGCTTCGCGCCGTGCCGGGCGTGCGAGCCGCGGCCATTTCCTCCGCCCTTCCGCTGCATCCGACGCGCCTTTCCCCCGCTCTCATGGAGGGCCAGCCCGCGGTTCCGCTGGCGCAGCGGCCCATCGTGCACATCCAGACCATCAGCCCGGATTACGCGGAAGTCCTGGGCGTTCCGCTGCTGCGCGGCCGCAGTTTTACTCCGCAGGACGATGCGCAGGCGCCCACGGTCGCGATCGTGAACCAGAAGCTGGCGCGGCGCTTCTGGCCGGGCGAGGATGCTATCGGCAAACGGATCTGGATCGGCCGCATGGCGGCGCCCGCGCAAGTGGTCGGAGTATTCGGCGACGTCGCGAACCAGAGCCTCGCCTCCGATACCGAGCCCGAAATCATGCTGCCGTTTCCGCAATTGCCCTGGCCCTTGCTGCACATCAGCCTGCTCGCTTCCGCGGATCCGCGCAGCATCGCCGCCGCCGCTCGCACCTGCCTTCTCGGGCTCGATCAAGACCAGCCCGTCACCGAAGTGCAGACTGGAGAAGACCTCATGGCGGCTGCCGGCGCGCAGCCGCGCTTCCACATGGTTCTGGTGGGGGCGTACTCCGGCGCGGCTTTGCTCATTGCCCTCATCGGCGTTTACGGACTCGCCGCGTACTCCACCGCGCAGCGCACGCGCGAGATGGGAGTGCGGATCGCCCTGGGCGCCTCGCGGGCCGATATCCTGGCGGCCGCCGGTCGCCAGACGCTGCGGCTGGTGCTGATTGGCATCTTGCTAGGCGTCGCTGCCGCGCTCGCCGTCACACGGCTGATGGCCGCGTTGCTCTATCGCACGCCCGCCAGCGATCCGGCCGCCTTGCTGGCCGCGGGGCTGCTCTTTGCCGTGGCGGGCGCGATCGCGACCTGCATCCCGGCGCTGCGCGCCACGCGCGTCGACCCCTGCCAGTCGCTCCGCCACGAGTAGCGGCCGGCGCAATGGATTGCGCTCGGGCGCGAATGGCTCTGGCGATACAAATCGGCAACGCGCGTCCCAGCCGCTTCGGTCCGCCGGGCGGGGCGATGATCCCGCATCCAGTCTGCCGCGCGCACCGCGAGCCCCACGCCGCGGTTGACCGCGCTTTCATCCGCGCGGTGGGCGGAGATCGTCCCGCGGGCGCTCTGGGACGGTCAGCGGTAGCGTGGCCGCGGCCGGCGCGGACAGCTCGCGGGCGCGGATCCGCAGGCCATGGCCCCGCGCTACCGGGCGCCGTGCGCCGCCGTCCGCAGCAGATCGTCGGCCGCGCTGAGCACCACCCACCGCAGCCGCTCCGGCAGCTCGGGATGGGCCGCCAGGTACTGCCGCACTGCCGCCGCGGCTTCCGGCGAGCGCTGGCCGCTGAGCGCGGCGTCCATCCACCGTTTGGGAAAGAAAATGTCCCCGGTGCGCTGGATCTCCGGCAGCAGCTCCAGCGCGGGCTGCACGAATTGCCGCGCTTCGGGCTCCCGCAGCGGATGGTTCAAATACCGCAGCGATTCGAGCACCCAGGGCTCATGCCGGCGGTTGGCTACATCGCGAAGCCGCTCGAACGCCTGCTTCCGCACCGCCGGATCGGCCGAGACCGCCGGCATCACGAACTCGAACTGCGCCTTGCGGTCCGGATTGCGGATGCGGCCGCGCTCCTCCTCCAGGATCTGCTGCCAGCCGGGCGCCTCGCGCAGTGCCAGGTTCAGCGCCATTGCGATCTCGTCCGTTTCGGCGAACGTCAGGCCTTCGACTTTCTCTTCGCGCCGCCACACCCGCGCCAGCCACGCCACGCCGTCGCGCGTCAGCACGACGTCGCGGAATGCGTTGAACCATGCCGATTTCCGGCTCGCCGTCGGCGCCTGCGCGAGGCCGCGCCGCAGGAAGGCTTCGAGCTCCGGCGCGCGCGCCGTCCGCTGCGCAGCCGGAATCTCATGCCAGAACGCCCGTACCGCGTAGGAAAGAATGCGCTGCGTGTTCTGCTCGTCGCTCTCGCGCGGCAGCGTCCGCTCCGCCGTGTCCAGGAATTTCGCGGGCTCGACGCGCCCTTCGAGCAGGTTCTCCCAAAGGTCGATCCAGGCGCTCGCGCGGGTCAGCGGATCGGCGATCTCCTCCATGTGCCCGAGCAGGTAGCGCAGCGTGGCCTCATCCAGCCGGAACAGCCCGTAGCCGATCCCGCCCCCGTTCGGGAGAATGTAGAGCGGCCGCGGCTGTCCCTTCGCCTGCGGGATATCCGTGCTCACCCCGTTCTCCGCCACGTCGTCGTTCTCGACGCGGTCCGCGAACCCGACCGTCACGCGCAGCCGCTGCGGCCAGATCAGGCCGCGGCCGAGCGGATCGCGCTGCACCAGCGCCAGCGAAGAGATCTTGCCATCCGCGCCCATCCGCACTTCCGTCGCGATCTCCGGCCGTCCGCGCTCCGCCACCCACGCCCGGCTCCACTGCGCCACCTGGCCCGGATGCCGCGCCTCCAGGATGCCGACCAGATCGAGCCACGTCGCATTTCCGAATTCGTACCGTTTCAGATATTCCCGCATGCCCTCGCGAAAGCCATCCTCGCCGACGATCGCCTCCAATTGCCGCATCACGATCGGCGCCTTGTCGTAGATGATCGCGCCGTAGAGCGATCCGGCTTCGTCCAGGTTGGCGAGAGGCTGCCGGATCGGGTTCGCGCCCGCCGTGCGGTCCACGTCGTATGCGGCCGGGTAATGGCTCAGCAGGAAGCGCAGGTCGTGGTTGATTTCGGGAAAGCTCGGGTTCACGATCTTCGCCGCCATGAAATTCGCCATCACTTCCTTCATCCACACATCGTTGAACCACCGCATCGTTACCAGGTCCCCGAACCACATGTGCGAGGTCTCGTGCGCGATCACGCTGGCGCGGGCCAGCAACTGGTTCTGCGTGGCGGAAGGATCGAGCATCAGGCTGGAGGCGTTGTAGAGGATCGCGCCGGCGTGCTCCATGCCCCCGAACTGGAACGCCGGGATGAGCACGAAATCGAACTTGCCCCACGGGTACGGAATACCCGTGTACCGCTCCAGCCATTCGAGAGCGTGCGCGTGCAGGTCGAAGATGGCGTCCCGGTTGCGCGCGACCTTCGCCGCATCCGTCTCGCGGTGGAACATGCGGAACGTGCGGCCGTTGCGCACCGCCGTCTCCACCTGGAACCGCCCGGCCGCGAACGCGAACAGGTAGGTGGGAAGCGGCCGCGTTTCGGCGAATCGTACCGTCGTGCGCCCGCCCATCGTGTGGCGGTCGATTTCCGCGCCGTTCGCGGTGACCTGCCATGCCGCCGGAATCTCCAGTGTGAGCGCGTAGCGGCCCTTCAGGCTCGGCTGGTCGAAGCAGGGAAACGCGTAGCGGGCGCGCGCCGGCACGAAAAGCGTGTAGAGGTAATCGTTGTTGCGGTTCAGCGATTCGTCTCCCGCCACGAACTCGATCCGGATGGCGTTCTCTCCGCTCCGGGTGGCCGCGGCGGGCAACACAATGTGGCCGTCTACGAAATCGAACGCCGTCGGTCTGCCGCCGGCCTCGACCGAGACGATGTGGTCGCGCGGCTGCTCGAAGTCAAGCGTGACCGCTCGCGGTGCGGCCAGAATAAACCGCACCGTCTCGGTTCCCCGCACCGGCTCGGCTTTCGATTCCGGAATCCGGAAGGAGAGTTCATACCGGAGGTCCCGGATCGCCGCCGCGCGCTCCTCGGCCAGCGTCTCCGGAACGCCGCGCCCCGGCGATACGGCCGCCGCCGCGAGCGGGGCGGCCGCCAATAACAGGAGAGCGATCTGTGTCACTTGTGCTACCTCGCTGCGATCATCGGGCCCGGCTCCGTCCGGCCCAGCGTATCGTAAAGCGGATCGGCCGGCTTCACTTCCGGATTCTCCTCCGCCACCGAAACCGCCAGCACCCGGATCTTATCGTTCGCCGGCAGCGTCAGCGTCCGCGCGCCAGCCGGCAGATCGATCGCGTAAGCGAACAGGTACGAATACTGGTAAGGCTCGTTCAGCCCGTCCGCGGTGTGATGGTGCGAAGCGTACCAGGCCAGTTCGGCGGGTTTGACGAATCCCGGCCGCAGCCCGAGATAATCGTCCGGGTAGCTCGGCGACCAGTTCTGCGATCCGCGGTTCTGCAGGTCCCACGTGGCGTGGTTCGCTGAGACCGCCCAGTCATGCCGCAGCGGCACCTCGCGCGGCGCGGCGTTCGGACCGCCGAAGCCGCCCCGTCCACCCCGGCCGCCGATCTGAATCTGGTCCGGCTCCGGCTTCCACACCCGCGTGTCCCATTGCCCGATGAAGCCGCCCCAATCCTCGACGGTCAGCTCAGTAGCGCGGTCGCCCACCCGGAATGCGGCCTTCTGGTCTCCCTCTGCCGAGGCCGCGATCACGTAGACCTTGTTGAACCGCCCGGCCGGAAGCTGGATCGTCTGCCCCTTCGCGACGACCGCATCGGGCTTTCCCGTCGCGGCCGGCGCCAGATGGAACCGGACGCCGTGGAATTCGAGCTCCGCGGGCAGCATCTCCGCGGGCAAGGCATTGCCCTTCGCGTCGAAGCCGCCGATCGATTTCGTATCGTCGTTGCTCGCGGCCGCCAGGTCGTAGCTCAGCGCCACCGGCTGCGAGCGCACGGCCGCCACCTTCGCGGGCGGCGCGCCCAGCTTGAGCGCGAACGTTCGCGGCTGATAGGCGCCGAACGAGGTCACGAGCTCGCCCTTGTCCACGGTGGCCGCGCCCACCGGCAGCTCCTGCCCGTTCACTTCGCGCGCCGCCGTAATCGCACCCGCGAACTTCACCCGAACGTCCGGCGCCGGCTTGCCGTCCATCTCCACCATCCGCAGAATCACTTCATCGGAAAGCTCGGCTTTCTTTAACGCCATCACCCGAATGCGCGGATTACTCACCGCGACCAGCGAGAACGTCTTACCCAGCGGGCCGGCGTGCCCGGTGGTCTCGAAGGCGATCAGCGGGCTGTTCAGGCGGTAGCCCTGCCAGTCCGTCTGTGCCTCGCGCCAGCCGCCGGCGTGCCCCGCGATGCCGTAGACGATCTCGTGATGGCCCCAATCCTGGTTGAGCTGGTCGCTATAGCCGCCGCGCCGCCCGCCCGGAAAGCCCGGCGTGCGGATCAACGTGAGCCGCAGCGTGTGGTCGTCTCGCTTGTCCGACCCGTTCTTCACGTCCGTGAGGATGGTCGCGCCGTATGCGCCGCTTTCATCCGTCAGATCGATCCATTGGTGGGAAGCCACTTCGAACTGCCGCTCTTCCGCGGTCGGCCGCTCGACGGTGCCGATATCCCAGTTGTACGTGGCCATGCGATTGGCGGCGGCCAGCGGAAACACGGCCTTCACGTTCGCCGAAAGCGCCTTCCAATCGATCGCATCGGCGAATTCCACGCGGTTGCCCGCGTCGCCCGCCGCCAGCCGCACCGTCTGCACGAGCCGCGAGCCTTCGGTTTCACGGGTGACTTCCACAGCCACGCGCGCCGGCCCGTTTTCGACGATCTTGATCTGCGCCGGCCCGCTCACGAACGCGCGCGGCGCTGCCTGCTCCTGGTCGAAATCCATGTTCCACGCCGGCCACTGCCGCGGAGAATCCTCGGAAATCGCCAGGCGCACCGGCGCCGAGAGCAGCTCGCGGTTCAGGCGCTTATCGAAGATGCTCGATACATCGCCGTTGGCGTCGATCGCCACCCGGTAGCGCGCGTTTTCGAGGGACGACTGCTTCACTTTCAGCGTGCTCGCGCCGGCCGCCGCCGCGGGCTGCACGTCGTAAACGGCATAACCGGCCGCCGGTGCCTTGGCCACGAACACGAGCTTCTCCGGGCCTTCGAGCTGCGCCGGAACCTCCCGGCCGTCCGGACCCGTCACCCGCACGGCCTTCGTTCCCGCCGGCAGCGCTACCGCCGCTTCCACCAGATCCTCCCGCGGAATGTTCAGCGAGTTGTACACCACGAGCGCCGTGCCGCGCGCCTGCGTGTTCATCCCGGAGACGACCGCCTCGGTCGCGCTCGTCAGCACGCCGGCGAACTGGTTCATCGCGATGATGTCGTCGTTCTGCGCGAATTCGTAGGCCCGCGGCGTGGCTGTGCCCGCGGCGGTATCGTGGAAGTGGCCGCCCATCACGAGCGTCCAGGCGCCGTTCAGCCGCTCGCGCGGATACGGCCGCCCGCCCAGCCACTCCGCCGCGACGGACGCCTTCTCCGCCGCATCCGCCAGAATCTCGTTCTTTCGGTTCCAGCGCTTGTGATACGCCTCCGACGTCAGCGAGCCCGCCGAGTGGTTGATCAACTCCAGGTCGCCCTGGTAGCGCGGCATGCGCGAAGTCATCTCCGGCGTGATGTCGAGGAACATCTGGTCAGCCGTGGCCGAGATCACGTGCACCGGCCCGTCCCCCATCTTGACCGGCGGATTGGGAGCCGGCGGCGGCGCATCGGCCGCCTGCCCGCCCCGTCCTCCGCGGCCGAAGCCGAATCCCGGCGGCGGGATCGCCGCCTCGCTCTTCGTGACCATCGCCTCCAGCAGCTTGACGGACTGCTCGTCGACCGCGCCGCCGATGTCTCCCGTGCCGATGTAATGGTAATCGGCATAAACGCCCGTCAGCTTGCCGTCGATTCCGATGCGCTTGACCCAGTCCTCCTCGCGCGGGCCGCGCCCGCCGAAGCGCCCGCCCTGCGCGTTGGCCGCGGCCGGCGGCGGCGGAGGCGGCGTCTTGCTCAGGTCTCCGCGAATTCCCGCGCTATAGCTGCCCGGATTGAGCGCCGCGATCACGCTCCGGCCGTCCGGCCCGACCCACACCCCCACGTTGAACGGAATACCCTCCGGCGTCTGCTCCGGCGAATCCGGGCCGCCCACCTTGGGCGCGGGCTGCCAGGCGGCGTTGAGCTTCTGCGTGGAAAAGCCCTTCACGCCCGCATGGGCCAGGATCGAGGGCAGCGAGGCCGGAAAGCCGAAGCAGTCCGGCAGCATGTATTCCGCGCTGGCCTTGCCGAATTCCTTGCGGAAATACGTGTTGCCGTACAGAATCTGGCGGATGATCCCCTCCGCGTTCGGCAGGTTCACGTCGCCCTCTTCCATGGACGAGCCCGCCGGGAACCAGTTCCCCTTCGCCACGTAGTGCTTCACCTTCTCGTAATCGGCCGGGAAGTATTCCTTCATCAGCCGGTAGCGGTTCGCGCCCGTCCAGTTGAACACGTAATGCGGGTATTTTTCGATGTAATCGAAGTTCACCCGCATCGTCTTGAGCAGATATTCGCTGATCGATTGCGGAAACTCCCAGCGCCATTGCGTGTCCAGGTGCGCGTACGGAACCACGTAGAGGGTCGGCTCCCGGCTGATATCCGGAGCCTTCATGGTCTGTGAATCGAGACGGGGTAGAAGCGCCAGGAATAAGGACGCCGCGAGAGCCAGCTGGGGAATTCGCTCCATGCAGAATAGAGTAGCGCGTGGACGCCGCAGCGCATGCGCCGCGCCGCTTCGTTTAGAATCGTTAGCGATGTGCCGCAGCATTAAGCCGCTATTCCATTTCGATCCGCCCGTCACTCCGGAAGAGATTCACGCCGCGTCGCTGCAGTTCGTCCGCAAGATCTCGGGCTTCCACAAGCCGTCGCAGGCGAACCAGGCGGCGTTCTTTGCCGCGGTCGATGAGATCGATGCCGCCTGCGCCCGCCTGCTCGGTTCGCTGCAGACCAGCGCCCCGCCGAAGAATCGCGCGGAAGAGGCAGCCAAGGCCAAAGCGCGCGCCGCCCGGCGGTTTGAGGACGCGCTCCCGCGCGCGTAACCGCCGGCTTCAATCCTCGCGGCGCCGGCGCACCAGCAGCCGCTCGGTCAGCGTCGGCCGCTCCGGCGCGAACTGCTCGGCGGCGCCGCGCAGGTACGGCCGGAATTCCGCGCTCCAATAGGCCGCGAAGCCCTGGCGCGAGATCTCCGCCAGCGTCTGCAGGTAATGGTCGAGAATGTTTTCGCCCAGCACCCGTCCCGTGCGCGCCGCCGCCGAACGGGCCGCGCGGGAAAGCCGGAGCATGTTCACCGGCAGCTTCGTCACCGAAGACACCGCCACCAGCGACGACATCGCAAAAACCGAACGCCCCTGCTCGCGCGCTGCCTCCTCCATCCGGCGCCAGACCTTCTCCACCGCTTCGAGCGAAGGCCGGTTCTTCGGTGGAATCGCCCGCGCCTCCTCCACGAGCCGCTGCCACTCGCGCCGCAGCCCCGCCACGTCCACCGGCGGCAGGTTCAGCATGGACGCCAGTTGGCCGGACGTCCGCTCCAGTCCTTCGAGCACTTGCTCGGTCGTCTCGAACTGCCCTTCGAGCAGCCCTTCCTCCGCCAGAGCCGCCGAAATCTCGTGCAGCAGCGTCCGGCTGCCGCCCGCCACATCCGCCAGCGCCGCCAGCACCCATACCGGCGATGCCGCGAACGTCAGAATGCCGAGCAGTTCGATGCCGTGCCCCGCGCCGCGCTGCAGCAGGAAATTGCGCGCCAGATGCTCGCCCGATGCCTCATCTGCCGGGTAGATGCCGTCCACCCGGCCGACCTCCTCGATCAGGAACCGCAGCGTCACCTCGACCATCGTGCGGTACAGCGCCGTCCGCCGCACGCTGGCCGGCAGCGCTACCGTCCCGATTTCCCGCAGCAGCCCGCCCGAAACCGCCGCGAGCGAGCGCACCGCGCGCTCCGGTACGGAAAGAATGTAGCGGGCCCGCAGCGTCGAATGCATCAGCACAATTATCGCTTGGGACGCGCCTGGCGGCGTTACGCTATGAGTGTGCGGCGGATGTGCCCGGAGCGGGATCGCCTGTGGGACGAGTACAATCGGTTGCTGCGTGAGTATACGTGCGCCGTGGAGTCCATGATGCTAGGGGGCTCGTCCGCGTGCGAGGCGATCGAGCGCGCGCAGGAGGTAAGGGCGCACGTGGATAACCTGCGCATCGAAATCGAACGCCACTGCCGCAATCACGGCTGCGATCCGGAGTGGCTGAAGGTTCGGGAAGAGGCTGGGCGGCCACGGACAGGTTCCCAATGAGACCTGTTGCACCCGCCCGTTACGGTTTCGCGCTGTTCTTCCGCCGGGCGCGGCTTCCCGGCCGCGCAATCTTCGCGGCCGCGGTCTTCACCAGCGCCGCGATCCCGATCTCCACCTGAAGCCGTTCCCGGCATTCCGCGCAGCGCTCGACGTGCTCCTCGACCCGTTCGCGCTGCGGGCGCGAACCCCTCCCGAGCGCGT
>Ga0209062_1006108_pt1 | contig 11188 bp, 7 predicted proteins | sample Coa_R2_2_FD_187158 | JGI IMG/M metagenome (GOLD analysis project Ga0209062, IMG submission 187158) | Surface soil microbial communities from Centralia Pennsylvania, which are recovering from an underground coalmine fire - Coalmine... | ecosystem: Environmental > Terrestrial > Soil > Unclassified ...
GCGGGCAGGCGTTATCCACGGCGAGAAAGCGGTCGCCGAGGTTGAAAATCGCGATCTCCGTCCCGTCGATCTGCACGCTGCGGCCTTCGCGGAGCGGAATCTGCTCCGCGGCCGTCACACGAATCCACTTCATTGAATTGTGGCCTCCAAAGGTTCGATTTGGACGAACTGCGTGGGATGCACCGGCGCCTCGCGCTCGAGCCATGCATCGCGGGAGAGCGTCTTCGATTTCTGCAGCCGCGCGAGCAGTGCCTTCTTCTGCGCCGCGGGAGCGTAGACGGTCTCCTTGCGGACCTTCTCGATCCCCACGCGCTCGACGAAATCGTACGTGCGCTCCAGGTAATTGGCGTTCTCGCGGTAATACTGGAAGAAGATCATGGCGGCTTCGAGCGCCTCCTCGGTCGACTCGACGGTGATCAGCAGGTCGGCCTTGCGGACGCGCTTGCCGGCTGCGCCGCCGACCACCACCTGCCAGCTCCCTTCCTGGCCCACGAGGCCGATATCCTTCACCGTGGCCTCCGAGCAGTTCCGCGGGCAGCCGGTCACCGCCATTTTCGTCTTATGCGGCGTGTACAGGTTTTCGAGGCGCCGCTCCAGTTCGATGCCGGTGCGGATGGCGTCCTGCACGCCGAAACGGCAGAACTCGGTGCCGACGCAGGTCTTCACCATGCGAACGCCCTTGGTGTACGCCTGGCCGGAGGGCATCCCGAGGTCCGCCCAGATCTTCGGCAGGTCGCTCTTGCGGACGCCCAGCAGGTCGATGCGCTGGCTGCCGGTAATCTTGACCATGCGGACGTTGTACTTCTCCGCGACATCCGCGATGCGGCGCAGCTCGGCGGGCGACGTCACGCCGCCGCGCATCCGCGGCACCACCGAGAATGTGCCGTCCTTCTGGATATTGGCGTGGACGCGATCGTTGATGAAGCGCGCCGAGCGGTCCTCTTCGTGATCGCCGCACCAGATCACATCGACCAGATAGCTCAATGCCGGCTTGCAGACTTCGCAGCCGATGCCGTTGCCGTAGATTTGCAGCACCTGCTGCACCGAGCGCAGCCGCTGCGAGCGGATGATCTCGCGCAGGCTCTCCTGCGTGAACGGCACGCATTTGCAAAGCAGCTTTTTGGTCTCTTCCTCGAATCCCGGCGCCACGGCCTTGAGCAGCGCTTCGCAGGTGCCCGAGCAGCTTCCGCAGCCGGTCGAGGCGCGCGTGCACTCCTTGAGCTGCGCCATGGTGTTGACGCCCCGCTCGTGGATCGCGGCGATGATCTGCCCCTTCGTCACCCCCATGCACCCGCAGACCGTCTCGCCATCGGGCATATCGGCGATCGACTGGCCCTGGTCGGCGGCGGGCTCCGGAAAGAGCAGGTTGCGCCGGCGGACCAGCAGATCGGCGTTGGTCCGCAGCCACTCCATGTAGCGGCCGCTATCGGCGGCGTCGCCCACCAGAACCACGCCCGTGAGCCGGTTATCGCGGATGATCAGCTTCTTGTAGACGCCGATCGCCGGATCTTCGTACCGCACCGCGTGCGCGCCCTCGGTTTCCTCGACTTCGCCCGCCGAAAACACATCAACGCCCATGATCTTGAGCTTCGCCGCCGGCTTCCATCCCTCGAACGTGGGGCCCTTGTTGCCGGTGATGGTGGCCGCCAGCACCTTGCCCTGTTCGAGCAGCGGCGCCACCAGCCCGTAAACCTGCCCGCGGTGTTCCACGCACTCGCCCACGGCGAACACGCGCGGGTCGGAAGTTTCCATGTAATCGTTGACCACGATGCCGCGGTTCACGGTCACGCCGGCCTTGCGGCCGAGGTCGGCATTGGGCCGGATGCCTGCCGCGATGACCACCAGGTCGGCCTCCAGCAGCTCGCCGTTGGCGAATTCGATGCCTTCCACTTTGCCTTCGCCCAGCAGCCTTTGCGTGACGCGGCTGGTGAGCACGCGGACGCCGAGCTGCTCCATCTTCTGCTGCAGGTACTCGCCGCCCGTCATGTCGAGCTGCATGTTCATGAGGGTTTCGAGAAGATGGACGACCGTCACTTCGCAGCCCTGCACCTGAAGGCCGCGCGCCGCTTCGAGGCCGAGCAATCCGCCGCCGATGACCACCGCCTTGGCGCCCGGACGCGCGGCCGCGAGGATGTCGCGCGTATCGTCGAGATTGCGGAACGTGAAGACGTTCTCTTTGTTGAGCCCGCTGATGGGCGGCAGAAAGGCGCGGCTTCCCGTGGCGATCAGGAGCTTGTCGTAGTGCGTCGCCGAGCCGTCGTCGCCGATCGCCAGGCGCGCCGCGGGGTCGATGTCGACGATCCGCACGCCGAGCCGCAGCGTGATGCCGTTCGATTGATACCATTCGAGCGGGTTCAGCGTGATCTCATCCGCCGTGCGCTCACCCGCCAGGACGGAGGAGAGGAGAATGCGGTTGTAATTGACGTGCGTCTCCTCCCCGAAGACGGTGACGCGGAACTTCGGCGAATGCTTCAAAATCTGTTCCAGGCAGGCGATCCCGGCCATGCCGTTGCCGATGACTACCAGGTCTTCCATGTGCCAACTCCTGCTGCTTCGGTTTTGATCACTTTTACGGCGCACTGCTTAAAATTCGGCTCCCGCGAGATCGGATCGTAGGCGCTCTGGGTCACGCGGTTCGAATTGGCCTCCACATAGTGGAAGGGCATGAACACCTGGCCGGGCGCCACGATCTCCGTGACGCGCAGCTCCACGCCATCCACCCGGCTGCGCGCCGAAACCACCGAGACGCGGTCGTGCGGCTTCAGCTTGAGCCTCCGGGCATCGCGCGGGTTCATCTCCAGCCAGGCGCGCGGCGACATGCCGTTCAGGATGGCGACCGCGCCCGTCTTGGTCCGCGTGTGCCAATGCTCGACCGTGCGTCCCGTGTTCAGCACGAACGGGTATTCGCGATTCGGCTGCTCGGGGAACGGCTCCCACTCGATGGCGTACAGCCGCGCCCGTCCGCCCTCGGCCGGAAATATGCCGTCCGCGTAGAGCCGCTCGCCGCCCCACTGCATGCCGCCGGCGGCTTCGATCGCTTCCCACGTCATCCCGCTGTAATCGCAGAGGCGGCCTTGCGAGACGCGCTTCCATTCCTCAAAGGCGTCGCGCGGCCCGCGCCAGCCCGGAAACAGCTCGTCGCGGACGCCGAGCCGTTGCGCGAGGTCCAGGAAAATATCGAAATCCGGCCGCGCTTCGCCGGGCGGATTCACGGCCGCGTTGACTTTGCTGACGCGGCGCTCGGAATTGGTGTACGTGCCTTCCTTTTCGCCCCAGATGGCCGCGGGCAGCACCAGATGGGCCATCGCCGAGGTCGGCGTCGGATGGAAGCCGTCCTGCACCACCAGGAATTCCAGCGTTTCGAGCGCCTGCAGGAGCACCTCATGGTTCGGAAACGAAACCACCGGGTTGGTGGCGATGATCCAGAGCCCGCGCACGCGCCTGGCCACCGCGGCCTCGATGATATCGGGGTACGCCAGCCCGCGCGCCGTGGGAATGCGCTCCGCGTCGATGTTCCACAGCCGGGCCAGCTCCTCGCGGTCCTGCGCGCTCTCGAATTTGCGGTACCCCGGCAGACTGGAGGTGAAGCCCGCCTCGCGCGTCCCCATTGCGTTGCATTGCCCGGTAATCGAAAACGGCGCCGCCCCGGCGCGGCCGATATTTCCGGTGAGCAGCGCCAGGTTGTTGATCGCGTTGACGGTCTCGGCGCCCTGCGTGGAGTGGTTCACCCCCATCGTCCAGCCGATGAAGGCGGCCTTGGCGCGGCCGTAGAGCATCGCCACGCGCTCGATCAGGCCGGCGTCGAGTCCGGTGATCCCGGCGGCGAATTCCGGCGTGAATTTTTCAAGATGCCGCTTCAGATCCTCGAATCCGGTGGTGTGCCGGTCGATATATTCGCGGTCGATGAAGCCGTCGCGGATCAGCACGTGCGCGATCGCGTTGATCAGCGCGATATCCGACCGCGGCTTGACCGGCAGGTAAATGTCGGCGAGCATCGCGGTCTTGGTGATCCGCGGGTCGGCGACGGCCAGCGTGGCGCCGGGGTTTTCCAGCAGCCGCTGGCAGAGAATCGGGTGGTTTTCCGCGATATTGGCGCCGATCAGCAGGATGAAATCGGCTTTGGCGAGGTCATCGTAGCAGCCGGGCGGGCCGTCGCTGCCGAAGGAGCGCTTATAGCCCGAGACGGCGCTCGCCATGCAGAGCGTCGTGTTGCCATCGAAATTGTTGGTGCCGAAGCCAAGCTGCACCAGCTTGCCGAGCGCGTAGAATTCTTCCGTCACCAGTTGGCCGGTGCCGATCACCGCGAACGCCTCGCGGCCGTGCCGTTCCTGGATGCCCCGAATCCGGGCGATCATGGCCTCCAGCGCTTCGTCCCAGCTCACGCGGCGGCGGTCCAGCATGGGATAGAGCGCCCGCCCCGGCGCGGCCAGCGTATGGTGCTCGGAAAGGCCCTTGGGGCAAAGCTTGCCGCGGTTCACCGGGTGGTTCGGGTTGCCCCGTACCGCGACGGCGCGGCCTTCGCGCGTGCCGACGAGCATGCCGCAGCCGACGGAGCAGTAGCCGCAGGTCGTCGCCGTCCAGCGGTCCGCGACGCGCGAAGCGGTGACGTGGCCGAACTCGGGATCGTCGGCGTAGGCGTAGCTTTCGGCCAGCGTGTCCAGCCCGATGAGGTGCTTGAGGTTCATGCCGCCGGTCTCCGGAAAAACGAGGCCGCCATGTTCTTCGGCACCACGGAAACGAAGAAAAGATAGCGGGAGAGCAGCTCGCCGGCCAGCGCGACGCCGAAGGCGGGCGCGACGTGACCGGTCAGAGGCAGCACCATGCCGCCCGCGATCAGCAGCCCGAGCCGCAGCAGGAACAGGCCGCGGAGGTCGTTCGCCAGCAGCCGGGCGGAAGCGCGCAGCTCGAATTCGTCCGAGCCCGTCATTCGCAGGAAACGCAGCAGGTGATTCAGGAGCTGCGCGGCCGCCGCGGCGCAAATGGCCAGGCGCGGCGCCGGCACCCCGCATGTTTCGAGAAACAACGGGCCGAGCAGCAGCGCGGTCAGGTAGAAATCGGCCAGTGTGCTCCTGGTGTTCCAGGCGGGGCGGGCCGGCACGAGGTAGATGCAGGCGCTGGCCGTGACCCCGGCCGCGCCGAGCAGCGCCGCCGCGAGCGTCAGGCCGGGCACCCAGACCGAAACGGCCGCCGCCCCGGCGAACAGCGAAAACAGCAGCACCTCGCGGCTGAGCCAGGAACGGCGCCACATCCGCAGCGCGCGGAAGGCGTAGATCGGGCGGCCGAGATGCAGGGTCGAGGCTCCGAGCGAGAGAAACGCCACCAGGAGGGTCGCCATCGCCGGCGCCGTCCGCGTGGCATGCATCGCGGCCAGATACGCGAAGGCTCCCACGGAAAGCTGTGTCAGCACCAGCATCGCCACCAGCGGCAGGTGCGGATGCTCCGGGCGAACGCGGTGATGGTCCGCGCGCTCCAATTGGGCCGGGGCGGTATCCGGCACGGTGATGCGGGTTGTGGAAATCGTGTGATCGGCGGCGGGCATCCCGGGAGCGTTCGCCAGGTCGAAGTTGCCGCGCCAGGCGGCGATATCGACGGTTTCGATCTCGATGGCGGCTTCGGGGCACGCGTCCACGCACGCCGGCGCCCGGTCCTGCGCCAGGCGGCCGAAGCACATATCGCACTTGCCCACTACGCCGCGCTCCGGGTTGTACTGGGGCACGCCGTAGGGGCAATTCCACGTGCAGTACTGGCACCCGATGCAGGCGTCGGCGCTGTGCAGCACCAGCCCCGTGGCCGTGTCTTTCGAGTAGGCATTGACCGGGCAGCCGGCCAGGCACGCCGGATCCAGGCAGTGGTTGCAGCCCATCGAGAGGTAGAACCGCTGGGCGTAGGGATACGCGCCGCCCTCAATTTCCCCGACGCGCCGCCAGTTGATTTCGAGCGGATTGCCGTTCTGCTCGGCGCAGGCCACTTCGCAGCACCGGCAGCCGATGCACTTCGACATATCGAAGTGAAACCGGTACTGTTCGCCCGGCCGCGGCCGGATTGAGGTTTCCCCGTGCTTTGCCCGCTCCAGGAGCAATAAGGACACCACCCCTCCTGTTCGTCCTTTGAAATGAGTGAATTGTGGCGGGGCGACCGGGCCCGGTCAGATTTTCGGACGGTGAAAACAAAGGCAGCGGCTCTGCTGCTGCCCCTCAGCTTAGCCGAGACGGGGGCTATCCGGCCAATTGAAAAACTGGATCGGGAGGGGAAGGAAAACCTATGTTAAGACCGTGGGGGCGCCAACGCCTTTTGAACCGCGGAGACACAGAGAGCGCAGAGGTTACGCGGAGAACGCCCATGCTAACCTGCGCCACGGCCACTCAAGTAGGAGCAGACGAACTGGACTTTCATGCAAACTGTGGAAATAGTGTACCTCGGCACTCAGGCCGCCGTTCCAGGAGTCCCATGCTCAACTCTGCTTTTCACGCGCTGGCGGCGGATGGATTCCGGTAAGCCATTGGAAATACAAGGTCCAGCCGGCGGCGCGGGCTGCCGGGGGCCCCTGAAAGTAGCCGAAAGTAAATGTTAACCAAAAGGTATATTTTTTGAAACACTCCGCGCCCTTTATGCCTGCTTATGCACAAACAACCCCGAAAACAGCAGACCAATGGGGCGCCGGCCCTGGGCGGTTGTTGCAGCCGGCGCGTGCGGCGGAGGGCTGATCGCGCTCCAGTCCGGGAGTTGCGGCTGTAACTGAAACACCTCCGCGAGGAGGAGGCCATGCTTCAGGAAGAAATCCGGCAGTTGCGCGCCGCGGTGCAGATCTACAACGAAGTGATCCACACGCTCACGGCGCGCGCGGGCGCGGCGAACGCGGCGGGCCAGCGAGCGGTCTAATCCGGCCGGATCGGCTTGCCGGTACCGGTATTCCCTGGGTACGGTCATGACTTCAAAACGATCCCCATCCGATTTATTGAAAGGAGCTGCGGGCTAAGGTTTCGACGGTTCAAGCTGCCCTCTTTGGCGATGACCAGGAAACACGAACACTTTGAAACTGAGGAATGGACCGACTTCGTGCGGGGCCATGCTTCCGCCGTGCTGTCGCGGGAGATGGAGGCGCACCTCGATCAGGGCTGCGGCCCGTGCCGGCGTACGGCCGATCTTTGGCGTAGAGTCGCGGAACTTGCCCGGCGGGAAGAGATGTTTGAGACTCCCGCGAACGATGTCCGCTGTGCAAAAGCGCTGTACTCCATCTTTCCGGTATCGGAGAGGCGGTCGCTCCGGCTGCGTTTCGCGCAATGGATGGGAGCCGTCCGGCCGGTTCTCGAGGGCGTGCGCGGCGCGAGGGTTTCGGCGCGGGGGATGATCCCGGCCCGCCATTACCGCTTTCACGAAGGAAACGTCATTCTCGACCTTCACATCGAGAGCACGACGGCTCCCGGCAAGATGTTCATGGTGGGAGAGATTGTGGATCCCGATGCCGCCGAACCGCTGCATCCGGGCAGCGCGGTGACGCTGAAGCACGGATCGGAGACCGTCGCCGAAACGACACTGAACGCATTCGGGGAGTTTTACCTGGAATTTGTGCCGCGGCCGAACCTGCTGCTGAAGATCGCGTTGGAGGAAGCATCGTTTCTGCTGGTGCGAGTGCCCGACGCGGAGGAGGCGCCCTAATTTTCAGGCGCCGGCGGGGCTCGCGAAGAGGCGGTGGGTGGAATGGCGAGGCAAGGAGCCATGGAGAACAAGACCGGACGAGTAAAGGAAGCACTGAGGCGGGTGATGCGGAGGCGGTTCGCCGCGGCGGCAATCCTCTTGTGGGTGCTGGCAGCGCCGGTAACCGCCGGCGCCGCTACCCGCCTGATCGTCAGAACCGGGAATCTACTCTCTCTCGAGGGCGTGTGCGCTTTGCTGGGATGCCAGGTGCAATACGGCCTGGGCGACCCGCAGGGCCAGCTCTTCCTCGTGACCAGCCCGTTGGATCTCCCGGTCAATCAGGTCGTCTCGATCCCGGGTGTGTTGGATGCCGAGGTCGACCAGACCGGATACACGCTGGATGCGGTCAGCCAGGGGACGGTTCCGAGCGCCCTCTACGATTCGACGCCGATCAGCTACTACGGCACGACCGTCCGGCATGGATACGTCTATCAGCCCGCCACGCAGATCGTCCGGCTGGCGGACGCGCAGAGCACGTTCCAGGTGAGCGGCGCCGGCATCGTGGCGGTGATCGATACCGGTGTCGACACGACGCATCCCGTTCTCCAGCACGTCCTCCTGCCGGGTTACGATTTCACGCGCAACCAGGCGGGGGCTGACGAGAAAGGCGACGTCAACCAGTCGACGACCGCGGTGGTGGACCAGTCCACTACGGCAGTGGTCGATCAGTCGACCACTGCCGTCGTCGATCAATCCACCACCGCGGTGGTCGACCAGGCGACCGGATCGAACCTGAATCAACCGCAGTACCGGGCGTTCGGGCATGGCACGATGACTTCCGGAATCGTGCATCTGGTCGCGCCGCGGGCCTGGATCCTGCCTCTCAAGGCATTCCACGTGGACGGAAGCGGGTACGAGTCGGATGTCCTGCGGGCGATCTACTATGCGGTCCGGAACCACGCCAATGTGCTGAGTATGAGCTTCAGTTTCCCCACTCCGTCCCAGGAGCTCCAGCAGGCGCTGAGCTACGCCAATCTGAACGGTGTCATCGCGGCGGCGGCGGCGGGCAATAGCGGGGAGCAGACGCTGGTCTATCCCGCGGCGTACCAGTCTCTGGTGATGGGGGTGGCGTCGACGAGCAACAACGACACGCTCTCGACATTTTCGAATTACGGCCCGAACCTGGTCTGGGTGGGGGCGCCCGGCGAAGGAATCGTGACGCTGTATCCTTACTCGACCTACGCCGCCACCTGGGGTACATCCTTCAGCACGCCGTTCGTGGCCGGAACCGCGGCGCTGCTTTTCGACCTGCGGCCGCTGCTTTGCACGGAGTCCGGGGCGGCGCAGGCGATCGCTCACGCGCGTTACATCTCGCCCGCCGCCGGCCACGGCCGGCTGGACGTCTATCAGGCCCTACAGGCGTGGCAAAATCCGTTCTAATGCGCGAATTTGCGGCGGCGGCATGCCATGCTAAAATCGGTGCCTTGCCCGATCCACAGCCGCCGCAGGCTACGCCGGAAGTCTCCTGGTCCGATGCCCTGCTCGTGCGCGGATGCCTGGAGGGCGACGAGCGCGCCTGGGCGGCGCTGATCGATAAATACAAGAACCTCATCTATTCGGTGCCGATCCGTTGGGGGTTTTCGCAGGCGGACGCGAGCGATATTTTTCAGTCCGTGGTGGCCGATCTGCTCGGGGAGCTCGCGAATCTGCGCGCGGCGGACGCGCTGGCCGGCTGGCTGTTCAAGGTGGCCACGCACAAGTGCACCAAATGGAAGCGCGAGCAGATGCGCGAGGCCAACAGTGCGGAGGAACCCGCTTCGGCGGCCGGTCCGCAGGCTGACGAAACGCCGGAAGACCTGCTCGATGAGTCGCGGCGCGAGCAGATCCTGCGCGAAGGCATTTACTTCGCATCGCCGCAGTGCCGGGAGCTGATCCGCATGCTGTTCTACGAGAATCCCACGCGGCCGTATGCCGAGGTCGCGGCGCAACTGGGGATCGCGGAGAGCTCCATCGGCTTTACGCGCAGGAAGTGCCTGGAGCGCCTGCGCAAGCATCTGGAACGGGCCGGGTTCGCCTCCCCATGAGCGCCGCTCCCGGTTTGGCCCCCGAAGTCATCGCGGCGCTGGCGCGCTGCCCGGATGAGGCCGCTCTGGGAGAGGTGCTCGACCGGCATCCGGAACTGCTCGATCCGGCCGTGGTGATCCGGTTGACGGATGCCGCGCGCGAGCGGCTCCGCGTCAACGCGATCGAGAGCATGCATCTGGCGGACGCGGCGCTGGAACTCGCGGGCCGCCTCGACGATGCCCGCAGCCGTGCGCGGGCGCTCCGCGCCAAGGCCAACGCCTCGTGGTTCCTGAACCAGAACCGGCCGGCGATTGAATGGTACGACTGCGCCGCCAAGCTGTTCGAGGAACTCGGAGACACCACGGAGCTGGGGCGAACGCTCAGCTCTGCCATCCAGCCGTTAATCCGCCTGGGCGAATATCAGCGCGCGATCGAAGGCGCGGAGCGCGCCCGCAGGATCTTTCAGGAAACCGGAGACGGGCTGCGGCTGGCGCGCCTCGACCTGAACGTTGCTAATATCCTACACCGGCAGGACCGCTTCGCGGAGGCCTTCGAAAGCTACGAGCGAGCGTACCGGCAACTGCTGCAGCACCAGGATACCGAGGGGATCGGCGTCGCGCTGCACAACATGTCGGTTTGCCTGATCGTGCTGAACGATTTCCCGCGCGCTCTGGCGACGTATGCCGAGGCCATCGCCTTTTTCCGCGAACATGACATGCCCGCTCTGGTGGCGCAGGCCGATTACAACATCGCCTACCTGCATTATTTCCGGGGCGACTACACCCGCGCGCTCACGATGCTGCGCGACGCGCGCAAACTGGCGGAAGAGAGCGGCGACCGGTACCATGCGGCGCTCTGCCACATGGACCAGTCCGAGATTTACCTCGAACTGAACATGAATGACGATGCCGGCGAGGCCGCGGCGCAGGCCTTGGCCGGTTTTGAGGAACTCGCGGCGCCGTACGAATTGGCCAAGTCCCTGGCGAATCTGGCGATCGCGGAAGGGCGTCTGGGCCGGACCGGGCGCTCGCTGGAGCGATTCGGCAAGGCGCGGGAGATCTTTGTCCGGGAAGGGAATGCGGTGTGGCCGTCCCTGCTCGACCTCTACCAGGCACTGGTGCTCTTCGAGGCGGGCCGGCTTTCCGAGGCCGCGGCGCTGTGCGCCGCCGCACTCGGCTGCTTCCGGACGCTCCAAATGCCGACGAAGGAGATCCTCTGCGAGCTGCTCGCGGCCCGGATCGCCATTCGTAGCGGGCGCCAGGAGCAGGCGCGCGCTCACGCCGCTTCGGCGCTGGCCCGGCTGCGGCATGTGGAGGCGCCTCATCTTGCCTGGCAGGCGCGGTTGCTGGCGGGCGCGATTGTGGAGACCGGGCGCCGGTTCGCGAAGGCGCGGCGCCACTACGAGGCGGCGTGCGCCGAGGCGGAATCGCTCCGCAGCATTCTCCGCGGGGACGAACTGAAGATCGCCTTCATGAAGAGCAAGGTGGAG
>Ga0209062_1006110_pt1 | contig 11186 bp, 4 predicted proteins | sample Coa_R2_2_FD_187158 | JGI IMG/M metagenome (GOLD analysis project Ga0209062, IMG submission 187158) | Surface soil microbial communities from Centralia Pennsylvania, which are recovering from an underground coalmine fire - Coalmine... | ecosystem: Environmental > Terrestrial > Soil > Unclassified ...
ATGTGTACTTCTGTTGCTTCGGCGTCCCAGGAGTTCGACACCAATTCGCCAATGACAGGGGGTAGAGAGCTATATAACTTGAGGCCGAGGTGCTCAATCGTGGTCGGCTCAAACTCCATCGTGAACTTGGGCAGGTTTTTCACGTTCTGCTCCACCGAAACAAACAGAAGACGGGAGTAGCATCGCATTTTAGCATTTTCGCTCCCGAAAACTGTTGGCTAAGCGTCCAGTCAAGGCCGGTCAAGCGCTGCTGGACCTCGGTAAAAGTGGCGACAGGTTGCTATTCAATCAGGTTCGATTCTCTAAGCGGTTCGAGAACGCCGTTTTGCAGCTTAGTTCGGTCGAAGCCTTGCGCAGAGTTGGCGCGGACTGTGACGTTCACCTTTCCGGCGAGATCTGCGAGGTTCGCGACCGCGTTCCAAGCACTGAAGAGCTGGTTGCGGTCCGCCGAGAAACTGATTTCAACGGTCCGTTCGGGTTCGGGCGCGCAGGGACTACCATTAGCCGCTGGTCCAGGAAAACCGACTGCTGGGCCTGCCAATGGGTTTGTTCCTGTGATGACCGCGCCGACCGTTAGCGGTTCAGCAACATCCGTCGTTGGGATCGCTGCAGGAACGGGAAGAGCTTGAGGCATGATGAGGAAGCCAGTATCCAGATCGATCTCGTCTTCACTGAGCCCGACTTCGAACCGCACGCGGTCGATGGGCACTTGGTAGTTTCCACCGGCTCCCATCGTCGGCGTTGGGCCGGAATGGTAGGCGAACAGCTTGTCCTTTACGCCTTTCGCAATCGCTTTTTTTACGCCATCGCTAGTCGCGAGTCTGGGAAATCCTAGGAACGAATAAAAGCCATCAACCACATCGGCAGTCTTGATTCCGAGCGTGGCCGGCGTCCCCTCGCCGAGCTTAAACAACTCGATGATTTTGGTCGGAACGGTCGTTTGAAAAACGCGGCGCTGCACGTCGACGAGCAATTCCATCAAGCGATCGTGGACGCGGGCCTGCTTTTTCTCGTTGAGTGTGATCTGCAGTGGTCGGCCTCCCGCCGCGACAACATCAATTACGAGACCGTCGCTGGTCGCCTTTGGGAGCCAAACTTCAGTATAAAGCTTCAGGAGCGCTGATTCCGCCGCCGCAGCCTCTGTGCGCTCACGCTCGCGCAACTGCTCCTTCTGCTCATCGGTGAGATTGTGCTGCTTTGGCTTTTCGCGAACGCGCTCAATCGCAATGAGATATCGGACCGAACGGCGAAGAATCTCAATCTGATCTGAAGCCGGGACAGCCAGGCCTAGCCCGTTGCGATACTTGCGGAGTGTGGTGCCGCAATATTCGAAGATTTCTTTCGCGACTGCTTCACGGCCACTCGGAGCTTGCGTGCCAAAGTCGAGAGGCATGTACGCCAGGAGGAAGTAGGGTTCCTTGTCGGGAATTTCGCCGGACTTCTGCTTCCAGACGACGGCATTTCGACCGGTAATTCTTGCTTCGAGCATTTCTTTGATTCGCTCTTCGACTTGGCGCTCGTTGCGGCCTACTGCTTCGGCTTCTTGTTCAACGAGGAGCGTGACGTTTGGATCTTTTTTGAAGCAGTATCGAACGCCGTCAAAATGCAAATACAGGCACTGCTCTTTGAGTTCCTTGAGGCAGGCAAGGGCCGTTGTGCTGTCAAGATCAGGCCCGACGCAGACTGAGAGAAGTTCAGGCTCGGTGATCCCTGGCGGCAGCAACTCGGTGCCGTTGGATCCATAGCGTTTCCTTCCTCCAAATGAGTACATAAGAATTGCGGTGGCGAGGCGGAAGGCAGCCCGCTTTCCCATCTCTGACGGACTCTCCTTGCTGCGTCGGTCATCAATCCGCTTTGCGCGAGCACTAGCGCCGATGAAATCGGATTCCAGCACAGCCTGGAAATCTGCTTGCTGTCCAACCTCCTTGAAGAACGCGAGGCGAACCTCGGCATCGGAGATCGGCACGTCTCCAGGTCCTAACAGAGCACGGCTTCTCTCTTCGCGCTTGGTCGCACGGAGGCACGCCGCTAGAAAACGCAGAGCCCCGCGTGTCCGCTGGAACTCGGGGATGGCGGCCCACTGTTCCCTCATAACGTCGATCAAAGCCGGATGGAACGGATAGGCCGCAAGGATGCGTTGTCGCAAGGCAAGCCCTTCCTCATCTGCTTGCCGCTCTTCAGCAGTACCCTTGGCGTAGCCTCGCTTCATCTGCGTAATGATGTGTTGATAGGCGTTGGCAGCGGGAGCAGCTTCCTCCGCAGTCGGGATTCGGGCAAGGAGACGCTGTTGGATAACCGAAAGAATTTCATTACCCTCAACAGGTTCGCGGAGCTGGTCTTTACGTGCTGCGAGGTGGTCGATTGTCTGAAGCAGGTTCACATATTCAAGCGACTCGCGCTTGCTGGACTGCAATGAGAAAACCAATGCGGTGTTTGCCGAGTTTCCGACCGCACCAGTTAACCGATGCAGGAAATTCATGGTCTCGTCACGCAAGGTCGTCTGATGGACCTTAATGCCGCCCACGCTGATCAGATATTGGAGAACCTCGTCAAGAAGGATCAGATTCGGGCCGTCCGCTAGTAGCGCGATAATCTCGTCCGCTCCTGGCGCGACACGCGCCTCGTCTTGCTGGCGCATCACCTCGTAGCCCTTCTTGCCTCCAAGGGACCAAGCGATCCACCCCCACATGGTCTGCGCACGGAATTTCTCGCCCGGAATCTCTTTGCCTTTCGTCGCATCGAAGAATTGGCCATCGAAAACTGCGGTTCTGACTTTTTCGGGCCTCGGCATTCCTTGTAGTTCCGGCAAAACATCCAGTGCCTTCCGGTTTCGGGCAGCGTGAAACAAAGAGGCTAATGTGTGGGACTTGCCGCCACCGAATGGGGTGAGCAATTTGAGGATTCGGTTCCCGGTGCCGCCACTCAGCCGGAAGAGCACATCTTCAAGGAGTGAGCGCATTCCCTTTGTCGGATAGGAGACACGGAAGAAGTGTTCGGCGTCGCGGTAAACCGCCGGAACGCTCTTGCTGCCATCAGCAAGTGGGCCCAAATCGAGCGCAAAAATATCCTCGGAGAAACTCGGAGAATCCACGTCTGGGTGGACTTGGACAACCTGTACCCAGGGTTTGATGACGCCTTGCGCTGCGCTCATTTCAGTCGTCCTTGTGGACCGATAAGTGTTCCGTTCTACTTCTTCAACTCTGCCGACCGAAACAGAGGGCCAACTGCCGCCTCTGCCGCATCCTCGACCACACTGCGCCAATTTGCTGTCAATTTGCTCAGGGCTGCGAGTTCGCTGCCAGATGCAACCTCACTCAGTTCGCCACCTTTGAGTGCTGGTCCGGCCAATGCCTGCGCAAGAAGCCGAAGTTGCTCCGTGTTTGGTCGCGCTTCTCGCAGGAATTCGCCGATGCCGGACGGATGCCGCTCCATCAACCAGAGCAACCTGTGGAGTGCATCAATCAGTGGTGCGGGTTGGCCGTCGTCTGAAGGCATTCCGAGCTTGGTGTCATCGCCGCGTTCGGCGTAATCGAGAAGACGATAGCTAGCCTTTTTCTTCTCGACTAATGGGCGAGAACCACTGGAAAGGCCGTGCAAGCCATCCAGTTCGACATGTGTACCATTCGCAAAGATAAAAGCTTCGCCGGAATCCAAGTCCGTAGATTTGTAGGTATAACGCCATAGAATGTAAAAGCGAGTAGGCGCGTCGACGCCTGCTAGAGTATATTTTGCGCTTGTCGCGCCCACCGCCTTTGACAACCGAGCAAGGATGCTATCGAGGACGACTGTTTCCACTTCTGTTAGGAAACGCTCAGCGGGAACTTCTTCTCCGTTAGCGTATTCCACGCGGGCATGGCGAGTGAATGCACGCAATCCCGCACCGACACTAGCGATTACCAAGTCTGCCCCCGAGAAACCCAATTCCCAGAGCGTTTCCACTCTTTCCCGTGCAATCTGCGCAAGTTCTGGTTGGACCATACTCTCGAACGCCCCGGTTGTCGCGCCATCGCGGCGTCTCGCGACCAAGAAGATGCTGTCGGATAGTGCAGCAGCGCCTATGGCGTTGGTTCGGCCCCGTGCTTCTGTTTGAATGGGCCATGCTTCTGTCACGGTCAGCCCAGCGGGCACGAGGACACGGACGAGCGATGCCCATCCCGCAGTACTCTTGTGGGCATAGACGCAGACAAATGGGGCTCCCGGCCTCAGCACGCGGCGAGCCTCAGCGAAAGCCCGCGCCATTACTTTTTCATAGTGGACTCGCGCACGATCCTCATCGCCTTCGTGCTCGCTTGGCTGAGCAACGGCTTCTCGCTTTTTTGGAGGACGCTCGGAAGCGAAGTGTTCAGGATATACATCGCTCAAAATCCGGCGAAGCCATACGTAAAAGAAAGACGACAGGTCCGAATAGAAAATGCTGCTGTAGTACGGAGGATCGGTTACGACTGCATCAAACGTTTCATCCGGATAAGGCAGCTGTTCAGCATTACACCTAGTAACGGTCGCCGGGGAGCCGACGGCTGAGAGGATCCTGATGCAGTGGACTTCATTATCGAAAGCGAATGGCAGAGAACCTGCCGTTTCCGCAAACGGATTGATCTCGGAAAAATCGTAGACCATTTTTAGCGCTTGGCGGTCGCCAATTGCAGCTATCGTTTTTTGGTCTTGTCCCTGCCATCTGCAGAACCGAGTGAAAGAATTGAGAAAGCGACCAAAGCCCATCGCGAGGTAACCCGTAATGGCAGTAGCACGATCCTTGTCCACACCCTCTGCGAGCATTTCACGATGCGCTTCTTTAATTAGGCCGGCGAGAGTAAGGAGGACTCCCAACTGCCGTGTTGTGAATAAACTGCGGTGGTTCTCATACCCGTAGCTTGGCAACTGGTCTCGTAATTTTCCTTTAAGCGCCTCCGTCGGCATCTGCAACCCGAATTGATGCGCAATAGCCTCGACGGCAGGGCTGGCGACACTCGTCTGGCTCAGATGACCAGGGACATAGATTTTAGATCGGGGACCGCGCAGCACAAGCGCCGCCAAAGATTCTCCAATCTTTCCTGACACGCCACATTCTTTGACATACGAGGTTGGAATAGGAGTTGGACAAGCCAGGCAAACTGCACCACCTGCACCAGTCTGCTCACGCTCCTCGTGCGGTGCGGCAGATTCGACTACGATGTGCCATTGGATGCCCGCACCGTCATCCTTCAGCTTTGGAACAGCCGAAACGAAAGCCCCCTTCTTCCGAAGCCAAGCCCGGCGGACTAAGGGAACGACTGCACGGCACTGCGGATTCGGACAGGGAACAGTGCGTACCCATATATATGCGACCGGATCATGACTGAGTTCTTTCGAGTCTTCGGTCGCACCAAACATCGCGAGTTGTTCACTAACGGCCTTGGCGCTCCTAAACTCAGCCGATTGATACCAACCCAAAGTCTTCGCATGCAACCGCTCTAATATCTGCTTCGCCCGGAGGGCCACATCATCGGCAAGAGTCGGCCCAAAACGCTGTGGGTAGACTAGAGTGCACAACTCGACGATATGAGCCACTGGGTTGTATTCGATTGCGTGAGCTTCGCAGCCGAGGCGCGATGCTTCAAGGGGAATGGCCCCTCCACCGGCGAACATGTCCAGAAGTTTAGGTGCCCGCCCACCGTGTTCCAGCTTAATCTCTTTGACAGCCTTTTCGATCAGGGCGGCTGGCACATTGAATCCCGCAAGGCCGCAAACAAATTGAGAAAGTTTCTCTCGGTCTTCGGGCGCTCTGGGAGCACTCACCAAAGCGGCATAAATAGCTGCTCGACACGCAGTGATCGGGCGTCGAGCTGGCCAATAGTGAACGAGTGCCACCGGATGCTCAGGATGCTTCTTCTCCCTCGCAGCGATCTCGTTGAGCTCGCGAACCGGCAAGTAGTCCTCGATCAAACGCTTGCGGTCGTTCTGAACCTTCATGCGGTAAGCTCCTGAGCAGGCTGCGCAGCGGCCAAAACCTGAGCTGCGACGGCCTGCTTGAGTTCAGGCGTATATGCCATCGGGTCGAGAGTCTTGCCGGCCCTCGCGTCAGCCCAAAGTTTGTCTGCGCCCTCCTTAGCAATTGCGGCCGCAATGACTTCGCGAGCTTTTTCGCTATATCGCTGGACTTGTCCAGTTGTGCTGACTTTTATGCTGGTGTGATATTCGTCGTTTCCCTTCATTTGGAACATCTTGACGAGGCCGACGACGCGAGCCTTAGACGTGCCCAGCTTTTTCGCCAATTCGCCCGTCAGGTACGGATACTTGTCTTCGGGTTTGACGTAGCGGAACGCGATTGCCGTCGGAGCTTTGGGATCAATACGAACAGGGAACCCGTCGTGCTTGGAAACATGAAGGCTGATCGGAATTCCGCCGGATGTCGATTGAACGAGACCAGCAACCATCGGGAGGACTGACTTCCAGTCGCCCGACTTTAAGTTCTTGATAGTCTTGCCAAGGGTGGTGGCAGACGGCGAAAGCCCTTGGGTTTCACGAATGTTACTTTCGATCACCAGATAGGCGCGCAGTCGAGCCTCAGCGCTGTCTTCCTGCCGCTTCCCCTTTGCCAAAAGCTTCTTTAGAGCATCCATGTCTTCGGAAATGATCGCTGTGATGTCATTTGGTACTACAGTAGCAATCGGAAGGACACGTCGTGGCAGGGTCTTGGCCAAGTCCTTGTTGAAGACTTTTTTCAATATCGCAGCAAAAATTTGAATTGCCGATTGAGCGTGGCCATAGAATAAGCCCTCGCTGATGTCCAAAATGTCGTGAACAGCAGCGTCCCGAAATCCATTCAGATTCCGCAGAATCAGCGCTTCGTCGCTGTCCACGACTTTGTGAGTGAATTGGCACAAGTTCAGGCATTTGTCGAAGCCGTAGTTCTTCTTTTCCCTAGGTCCCCGAATTCGTCCGGTCTTTTCAAACAACACTGCCTTCAGCAGCATTTCAAACGCGTGGTCCAGGCAGAAAAGGACGCCGTCGGTACGTCCCTCCTCTTGAGGACGGTTAAAAAGCTCAATGCCCAGCACCAAAGAGTCCTGGGCGCGCTCGATCAAGACTCGGGTCTTGCGCTTCAATGCTGGTCTCCCAAGACCCGTGCTGCTTCGCTGATGGCATCAGCGGGAATGTCATAATATCGCGCTGCAACGATTTCGCGTTTGGCGTGATCGAGGTGTTTAGCGGGATTCTGGATACGTATTGGCTCTGGATCAGGTTTTTCGAGTGGGTCCCAAACCACATACAGCCAATAACTATCGCCAAGTTGCGTTGCTTTGTACCACTCGTTTGTCGTGAGCCGGATAGTCTGCCCACGCTTGCGGCCTTTGACCTCGATGCGGCGGATTCCGGTGACCGGGTCGCGGTAACCTGTCTGTGGGTCGGCTGGGCCGATGCTGCGGATGTCGAAGCCAATCTTGAGATGTCCCACGCGCTCACATTCAAATCCTCGGGCAGTCTCGTACGCGATGACAATGTCCTCCGCAGCGATTTCACACTGCCGCCGTGCTTCGGGATCCAGTTCGTCAAGAGCGGCGCCGATCTGCTCTTCGACGGAGCGCGTAGTGGGCAGCACTAGCGCTGTAGCAACGTGGCGTACCGGTCCGTGCTTTGCAATTCCCAGACGCTCCAAGCCGGCAAGGCGTTCAGCTCTCGTGCGGGTCAGGTCGGCCAGGTCGTTCTCGGCTCGCTGGCGAGCAATCGCCACATCTGGCTCTCGCATCTCCCGCGACTTGAGACTCATTACGCGGTCTTGTGCAGCCCGCACGCGAGCGTCAAACGATTGCTGAAGGTAATCGCGGCACACCTCAATAAAGTGTTGCCGCTCCTGCTGACACTGTGCACGACGTTCAGTCTGATATGTGCCCTTGAGAAAATCCGCTGCCTGCGTGACATCCTCTGCGATCAGATCCTCTGGCGCGGCGGGGTGAGCGGGAAGGTCAAGCAGAACATCAGATGGAACGACTGAAAAGCGCCCGTCAGCATTCCCCATTTCCTCACGCACCGCGACGAGTTCGCCCAGAAGAGTCTGCGATTCCCCTTTCGTGTTTTGACCGCGGATCGCCATCTCGAAGAAGTGCAACTTGTAAGGAGTCTCGCTGTTGGTGTCTACGAAAACTCCCACACCCGCTGACAATGGAGCTAGGGCCTCGTTCAGCCGTTCATCCACCGCAGCGTAGAGAGGATGACCAGGGCCAACGAGGACGGCATCAATATGCTGGTCCATCTCTAGATGTTCTTTGTGGAAGGTCACTTTGCGATAGGTGGGTTCCGGTTTTCCCAGTTTGCGGATCGCTGCCAGTCGGTCTGAACGCAAGTCCGCCAGGACGTGTTCGATTCGGTACAGGCCGTCGGCGCGGGCTTCGACCTTGAGGCCGATTTCGCGGGCTGCGTTTAAGAAGTGCTGTTCAACATAGCGCGGCATCAAGCGGCGTTCTTCGGCTTCGGCGTTGCGCGTCTGGAACGCGGAGAAGTCAACGTTCGCACGGGCCAGCGCGATGCCCGTCGCCTTTTCGTATTGCAGGAGAATTTGAGGGTCAACCCGCTCGATCTGGTCCAAATATTCGTCCAAGCGGCGGGGGTCGTTCGCCGCTTCGCGAAGAATGTCTGGCAGGTTGATGTCATTGAGCGATAAAACCTCGCCGATCACGTCGAAAATGCGGTCCGCCAGCGCGCCTCGCATCTGGTCCAGCTTGTATAGAAGACGTTCCAGGATGCGGCCTTCGATGATCGGCTGGCCTTCTTCGGATTCGCTGGCAACGAAATTGAAGGCATGCACTTCACGTTCTTGGCCGATTCGGTGGATGCGGCCGAGACGCTGCTCCAAGCGCGTCGGATTCCAAGGCAGGTCATAATTGATCATTAAGCGGCAGAATTGGAGGTTTATCCCTTCGCCCGCCGCTTCAGTGGCGACGCAGATTTGCCGGGAAGTACGGAATTCTTCTTGCGCACGCTTCCTTTCATGGGGGTTCATGCCGCCGTGAATCTCGCACGTGGTGTAGCCCCAGCGATTTAGGTGGTCCACGAGATGATTCAGCGTATCGCGATGCTCTGTAAAAATGAGTAGCTTCCCTCGACCGTCCTTCAACTCATTGAATTCAGCTTTCGCTAGGCAATCGCGAAGGGCGGTGAGTTTTGAGTCGGCGGCATGGTCGCGAACGCGGCGCGCTTGAGCAACTAGATCACGGAGAGCCGCGATTTCGCCACGCAGATGATCGAGCTCCAGCGCCGTTGTGAATTCATCGGTGAGAAGATCACGCTCGGCGTCATCGAGATCGTCTTCGTCTTGCTCTGCGTCGGTGATTCTTCCTTGGATTTGGGCAAACCGTTTCGTGCGCTGGGCTGGGGAGAGCGTTTCCAATTCTTCTAACAGGTCCTCTTGCTTTTCAAGACGGCGGCGGAGCGATTCAGCTATTGCCTGTGTCGAACTGGCAAGCCGGCGCTGGAGAACAGTGCGCGCGAGGGCAACGCTTTGCTTTCTTCGTCCGCTTGCTTGAGGCAGAAATTCGTTGATGTAAGCCGTCACCGCTTTGTACAGGTCAAACTCTTCCTGGTTCAGCTTGAATGTGACGGTATGTGCGTGGCGGTCTGGAAAGAGACGATGGCCGAGGATGTCACGCAAGTCTTCCTTTAGTCGGCGCAAGGCCCAAGGGCAATTCTCCCCCAGGCTAAGAATGTCACGCCGGATTTCTCCCGCGCGGTCCCCGACACGTGTTGGTTCTGGAAACAAATCGGGATCAATCAGGCGGACGAAATGGCCGAAACGGTCATCATCGCCGTGGTGCGGCGTCGCGGTTAGCAGAAGCACGTGGTCAGCGTCGAGGGCGAGGCGCTCCGCGAGCTGATACCTTCGCGTTTTCTCCACTTCGTCACCACGACCCGAAGAACGCTTTGTGTACGCGCTGCACTTATGAGCTTCATCAATGATGATGAGGTCCCAGCGTTGCTGCCAAACCCTTTCCCGAACGTCTTCTTGTTTGGCGTAATCGAGCGACGCGATTACTTGTGTCGCCCTCTGCCACGGATTTACAAGCTGCTGCTGGTCCACGGCGGAGAAAATGACTTCGAATGGCTCGCCAAACCACCTCAACAATTCGTCCTGCCATTGAATGGTAAGTGGCGCGGGGCAAAGTATCAGAATGCGTTCAATGGCCTCGCGCAATTTCATTTCCTTGAGGAGGAGGCCGGCCATGATCGTCTTACCGGCACCGGGATCATCAGCCAAGAGAAACCGAAGTCGAGGCTGCGGCAGCATCTTCATGTATACCGCCTCGATCTGATGCGGCAGCGTACGAATACCGGAAAGGCTCACTGCGAATTGCCTGTCGTGGGCATACGCTAGACGAATTCGAGCAGACTCCACAAGAAGGCGCAGTTTTTCTGCATCACCCGGATGGACGATCGCCTGAGTGGCTAGAGCCTGACCGGCAAGTGCCTCGGCCTCTTGGAGCGAGAGGATTGCTTCGTCTGGAGTTCCATCACCTAGGCGGACGCGGCACTCATATCCCGAGCCGATGAATCGCACTGCCTCAAGCATCACCGGTTCCAAGAAATGCCCTGGCAGGGTGATGCGCTGGCCGATGGGGAACACCTTCTCAGACGAAGAAGCACCTTGACTGGGCATGTGGCTCAAATTTTCTTCATTTACGGACCAATACACGATACCGCGCAAGACGTTAATTTTCTACAGACTTAGAGGCTCTTCACGTGCTGAGATGCCAATGTGGGTGGCCTCGGCTTCGCTGGCGGCCGACATGGCCTATTGCTTAGCGAGCGTCAGCGGGCCGGTGTCGGTGACGGTTCCAAACAGCCCTCTTGAAGTCATGTCTGTTGTTCCCGTCAGCGACGTTCCGCTCACGGTCCCGTGAAACGTGACCTCTATGGAGCCGCCAAGTGGAAACTGGCTTTGGCCTGAAAATGTTACTGCATCCTTCGAAACGACGCCCGAGGTGATCGGCACCTGGACGCGGCCTGCCTGCGGATGCGTGAAGACGAGAGTGCCGGTGAGCGCGTTGCCGTTCTGGTTCAGCGTCAGTTCCGCCGGTCCCTGCCAGTTGCCCTTTCCGCCTGGCGCGCTCGCTTGGATCGTGCCATTCCAAACGCCGGAGATGTCCGGGACTGAATTGCAGCCTGCCAACGACATGACCGCGAAGAATAGGAGAAGGACCTCACCGACCAAGCGT
>Ga0209062_1006116_pt1 | contig 11176 bp, 7 predicted proteins | sample Coa_R2_2_FD_187158 | JGI IMG/M metagenome (GOLD analysis project Ga0209062, IMG submission 187158) | Surface soil microbial communities from Centralia Pennsylvania, which are recovering from an underground coalmine fire - Coalmine... | ecosystem: Environmental > Terrestrial > Soil > Unclassified ...
ATTCGGGGAACTATCTTTCGCTCTGGTACGTGGGCGAGCGGGCCAAGCAGTTCAACGCGTTCGTGCAGGACGAGTGGCGGGCGCGGAGCAACCTGACGGTCACGTACGGCGTGCGTTGGGAATACAATCGCCCGCCGACGGAAGTGAGCGAATCGCCGTATGTGCCGGACAAGGCGGTGGACGGGTCGCAAGGGCCGGTCACGTTTACGAAGGCGTCGAGCTGGTGGCAGCGGCAGAACGCGGATGCCTTTGCGCCGCGGCTCGGCATCAGTTGGGCGCCGGAAGGCGGAACGCGGACGGTGATTCATGCGGGGTACGGGATCGCATTCGATTCGATCCCGACGTACTCGACGGCGGCGGCGGCGAATACGGTTCCGGGCCTCGCCTACTCGTGCACGGCGACGACCTACGGCGCGGCCTCCACGCCGGGATGCGGCACGGTGCCATCGAATGTCCGGCTCTCGCAGGGATTTCCGCAGACGCTCACGACACCCACGGTGCAGCCCTCGAACTTCCTGAGCCCGCCGCCGCAACTGCTCGGATCGGCGCCGAATATCATCGTGTACGATCCGAATTTCCACACGGCCACCGTGCACCAGTGGAACCTGACGGTGCAGCGCGAGTTGCCGGCAGGATTCGTGCTGCAGACCGGGTACGTGGGGAACCGCGGCGAGCGGCTCTACAGCCAGACGGATTTGAACCAGGTGAGCGCGGCGCCGATTCTGCCTTCCTTCCTGGCAATGCAGTCGAACCTGGCGCTGGGCTGCAAACCGGATGGCAGCGGATGCCCGAACGGGACGGCGGGCTCGCCGGTCCCGATCGTAACGAGCGGAACCGTGAGCAACACGTTCGTCAATTCATCGACCACCATCACGGACCTGCAGCAGAATGCCGCGGGCAACTTCGCGGGGCGCGTGGAGCAGAGCACGCTGAATGCGCATCTTCGGCCGAACCAGCAGTTCAGCTCGATCCTGTTCCTTTCGAACCAGGCGGATTCGGTATTTCATAGCTGGCAGACCACGCTGCGGAAGCGTTTCGCAGCGGGCTTTCTGATGAATTTTGCGTACACGTTCGGCAAAGCGATCGACAATCAGTCCGGCGACCCGATCGGCACCAGCTACAGCCCGACCACCAGCTCGGCGATGGACAGCCACAACCTGCGGCTCGATCGCGGGCCGGCGGACTTCAACCAGAAGCACGTGGCCACGCTGACGTGGATCTACGAGCTGCCGTTCGGGAAGGGGCGGAATTGGATCTCGTCGGCGAATCGCGTGCTCGAGGCGGCGCTCGGCGGCTGGAGCCTGCAGGGGTTCAACAGCTATATGTCGGGCGAGCCGTTTTCGGTTACGAGCGGCGCCAGGACGGCGCAGTTCGGCGCGAACTCGCGCGCGGTGCTGACGGGGCCGATGCCGGACGATTCGCTCAAGCCGGGAGCACTGGGACCGGTATTCTTCACGAGCACCGCGGGATTCGCCGCCGCGCCGCCGGGAACGACGGGAATGGGGCGGAACGTGTTCCACGGACCGTCGTTCTGGGATATGGACGGCGCGCTGTCCCGGTCGGTCAACGTAACGGAGCGGGCTCGCTTCACGATCCGGATGGAGGCGTTCAACGCCCTCAACCATGCGAATTACCGGAAGCTGGGATCGACCAGCGTGGGCTCGACGAGCATCCTCTCGACGAACTTCGGAACGGCGTGCTGCCAGACGCAGAGCACGTCGACTTCGACCGCGATCGTGTCGAACGGGGAATCGTATCGGGTGGTGCAGTTCGTGGCGAAGCTGACGTTCTGATATGTGCTGAAGCGGGTCGTCTAACGTTCCAGCGGCAGGCAGTCCGCGCGGTCCATCACCAGGTACTCGACCGGGTACTTGAGACCCGAGAGCGCGTCGAAGATCGGGGCTGCGGCGGCCATGGCCGCAGCCCCGCGCCGGCCGGACTATTCCCCGCCCCGTCCGCCGCCGGTCGTGCCGGCCGTGGGGGCCGCGGGGGCGAATTTCGGGTCGAGAATGCGGGCGATCTCGTCGCGCACGGCTTCGAGGTGCGCCTTGGTATCGTGATCGGCGGTCTTGGGCAGCGCCGCCGCGATCGAGGCGCTCAACGCGCGGAGCTCGGCGCGATAGAGCGGCTTCTCATCGCCGCTCGAGGGCGGCCGGACCGCGCCGCGGCCTCCGCCACCGCCTCCGCCCGGGAAAGCCGGAGCGGCCGCGGCGGGCGCGGGGTTCAGCTTCGCATTCACGAGTTGCAGGTACGAGCGCTGCAGCTCGCGGCGGTAGGTATCGATTTTGACCTGCGGTCCGTCCAGTTCTTTCCAGATTCCTTTGCGGACGGTGGCGAGGAACTCGTCGGGCGAATAGGCGCGGCTGCCATCGAGAGTCTCCTGCTCCATCAGGCGGGCGAAGCGGGCGCTGTTGAGCAGCGTCGTCAGGATGCGGCTCTGCGCGGTGTGGATGCGCTCGATCGCGCCAACCGGCTCGATCCGGCGCAGGATGTCTTCGTCGATCATCCACTGCGGCGTGACGAAGGCGTTGTCCAGCAGGAACTTCACCGCCTCGCGCTGCTTATCCTTGGGGATCAGGGTGAAAATGGGGCCTTCCTGCCCGACCACCTTCTCCTGGCTGTTCAGGCCGCCTGGGATGCCGGCCACGTGGTTCATCTCGGTGGTCCACTGGCTGACCATGCGGCCGTAAAGCTCGGAGAGATCCTCGTAGGTGTTGCCTTCCTTCCAGGCGGTGGCGGACATCAGCATCTTGGCCACCCGCTGCAGGTTCTTGACGCCGAGCGCGGTGGCTTTGACGGCGTCGGCGTCGCCCACGGCCTCGGTCTCTTCGCCCGGGTCGGCGCCTTCCGAGTTGGGCGTGGAGAAGCGGAGCCACGGCTTATCGTCCTGCTCGCGCGCCCACTTATCGAGCGTCGGCTTTTCCTCGTCCGAGGTCTTCGCGCCGGGAATCGGAGTGTAGCCCCATTTGGTCGCCCAGATGTCGTAAGGGCCGATGCGCGGGATGAGGTCCTCTTCGGGGATGCCATCCTCGGGCTGCGCCACGTAGTTGAACCGCGAATAATCCATGATGGACGGCGTGTGGCCCATGGTATGCAGCCACTGCTTGTCCCGGATCTTCTCGAACGGGTACATCGAGCTCGCCTTCATGTTGTGCTGGAAGCCGAGCGTGTGGCCAACCTCGTGCGCCACGACGTATTCGAGCAGGCGGCCCATGAGGTCATCGGGCAGCGGCAGCTTCTGCGCGCGGGGGTCGAGCGGCCCGACCTGGGTGAAATACCAGTCACGCGCCAGCACCATCACGTTGTGATAGAACTGGATGTCCGCATTGAGGATCTCGCCCGTCCGCGGGTCGGAAATATGCGGGCCGCTGGCATTTTCCACGGTCGAGGGCAGCCAGCGGATCACGGAGTGCCGGACGTCTTCCGGGCTCCAGTCCGGATCGTTTTCGGGGGCCATGCGGCCCTGGATGGCGTTCTTGAAGCCCGCGGCTTCAAACGCCACGTTCCAGTCCTCGATGCCCTTGATGAGCCACTTGCGCCACTTCTCGGGCGTGGCGGAATCGACGTAGTAAACGATGGGCTTGACCGGCTCGGAGACGGCGGCGTTGGGGTCCTTCTTCTCGAGGCGCCAGCGCGCGATGTAGCGAACGCGTTCGGCCTTATAGTCGTCGTGCGAGTACGACATCGTCGAGGTGGTGAAGTAGCCGACCCGCTCATCGAACATGCGCGGCATCATCGGTTTTTCCGGGAGCTTCACCATCGAGTGATGGAGCACCACAGTAGCGCTGCCGGGACGCATCTGGCCGCCGCCGAGGCCGCCGCCGCCCGGTCCGCGCCCGCCGCCCGCCGCTCCGGCGCCGCCCGCGCTACGGGTATACGTGACAGTGACTTCGCTTTCGACGTTCTCGGGATACGGAGAAATGCGCTCGATAAACGTCCGGGAACCGTCGACCGCCGTGGCACCGAGCCGCTGCCGCGCGCTGAATTCCTGCACGTCCGAGGTAAACAGCCGGCTCACTTCAATCACCGGCGCGCCATCCCTGGCGAAGGCGGCCACGGGGAACGACATGATGATCGCGTCGTTATTGGCCGCCGCGACGGCGGCCGCGATGGGCGTGCGGGGATCGGCGGTGATGCTGAAATCGACATCGCGCAGGAGCACGCGATTGCCGCGGAGATCCCACCGCACGACTTTATCCGCGAGCTGGCTGCCGCCGTAACCGACGCCGGCGGCGTTTTTGGCGATCTGGGTATTCCAGAGGAATTCCTTGCCGAGCTCCGATTTGGGGATCTCGTAGTAGTAGCGCTCTTTGATCTGATGGACCGTGAAGACGCCTTTGGTGCTCTTGGCGTCCTTGGTGATCACGCGATCGTAGGGTTGGGGCTCGGCCTCGGCTGCCGCAGCTCCGGCGCCGCCGCGGCCGCCGCGCCCGCCGCCGGCCGGCGCTTGCGGCGGTTCGTCCTGAGCCAAAAGGCTGCCGGCCACGCAGAGGGCCGCGAAGAGAAGAAAGGGCTTCCGTATCATGCAGATCTCCTGGACTGAATGGATAATGACGATTGTACGACGCCGTAGGTAACGGGCCGTCGCAGCGGCAGCTCCGGCATAGCCTTCCGGCTTAAACCGATTCGCTACGCCCTTCGGGCAATTGATGGACTTCCGCCGGAGTTGCTACTTTGCATCGGATGATGCGCCATTTATCTTCTCTCGCGTTGCTGGCTGTAGCGCCGGCTGTATGGGGACAAAACGGGCTCTCGATCACGAACTACAGCCTGGTCAGCCAGGCGCGCTACACGCGGACGCAATCGTATTTCACCTACCGGGCGGACCTGATCAATCCCGGCGCCGCGCTGGCCGGAGTGACGGCAACGGTGACCAGCCTGGTTCCCGCAGTTCAGGTGGTCGCCGGACAGGGGACACTCCACTTCGCGCCCGTCCCGGCCAACAGCCGGACGACCAGCGCCGACACATTCACGCTGCTGGTGGATACGACGGTTCCTTTCGACTTCGCCAGCCTTTCGTGGTCGTTTGCGAATCCCGTCGCCAATCCCGGCCCGAATCAGACGGCTGCAGTGGGAACCACGGTGGTCCTGAACGGCAGTGGATCGACCAACCCGGCTGGCGCCGGCCCGCTGACGTACGCCTGGACGATCGTTTCGCGGCCGGTGAACTCCAGAGCGCAACTGGCCAATTCGAACAGCGTCATCGCGTCGTTCGTGGTGGACGCCGAGGGGAGCTACAGCATATCGCTCACGGTGAGCAACGGCACGGGCTCCGACACGGCGCTGGTCACGGTCAGCACCGCGAATTCACCGCCGGTCGCGAATGCCGGCCCCAACCAGACGGTCTCGCTGGGCGCCACGGTGGTCCTGAACGGCAGTCTGTCCTCCGATGCCGATGGCGACCCGCTGACCTATTCCTGGTCGCTGGTGGCGAAGCCTGCCGGCAGCACCGCCGTGATCTCGAACGTCCACGTGGTCTCCCCGACTTTCGTGGCCGACCAGCCCGGGAGCTACATCGCGCAACTGGTGGTCAACGACGGGACAGCGGACAGCGCCCCTTCGACCGTGACCGTAACGGTCGCAGGCGGCAACACCAAGCCGGTGGCTAACGCCGGACCGAATCAGACTGTCGCCGTCGGTACAACCGTACAGTTGAACGGCGCAGGGTCGACGGACGTCGATGGCGACCCGCTGACCTACCGCTGGAGCTTGGTCACTATACCGGCGGGCAGCCTCGCGGCGCTGAGCAATCCCAGAGCCGTCAACCCGACGTTCACGGCCGACCTCCCCGGCACCTACGTGGCGCAGTTGATCGTGAACGACGGCAAGATCGATAGCGATCCCGCCACCGTGACCATCACCACCAGCTCCACAACCCAATTGCCCACTGCGAACCCCGGGCCGAACCAGACCGTGGCGCACGGTTCGATCGTGACGCTTAGCGGATCGGGGACGGACCCCGCGGGATTGCCCCTCAACTTCACCTGGTCGTTGCTCACGAAGCCGGCCGGCAGCAGCGCGGCGCTCTCCAGCAGCACGGGCGCGGTCGTCACCTTCGTTGCGGATAAGCCCGGCACGTACGTGGCGCAGTTGATCGCGAGCGACGGCGTGCAAAGCAGCCTCCCGGCCACGGTGACGATCACGACCACCAACACCCCGCCCGTGGCGAATGCCGGCCCGAGCCGCAGCGTCCCGGCTGGCGCGATCGTGGCGCTCGACGGCAGCGGCTCCTTCGACGCGGACCATGATCCACTGACGTATTCCTGGTCGCTGCTCAGCGTGCCCCAGGGCAGCGCCGCGGTGCTGCAGGGCGCGGCCACCGCCTCGCCGAGCTTTTTCGCCGATCTGGCGGGAACCTATGTCGCGCAATTGATCGTGAACGACGGCTACGCCGCCAGCGGTCCGAGCACCGTCACGATCTCCGCGGGGAGCGCCGCGGTCACCGTCACGCCGAATCCGCTGGTCCTCAGCAGCTCGCCGGGGACGCTCTCGATCACGACCGCGACGCCTGCGCCGGCCGGCGGGATCGCCTTCACGGTGAGCTCGAGCAATCCCGGCGTCGTGTATCTTCGTTCCGGTTCCGTTTTCCTGAGCGAAGGACTTTCCAGCATCGGATTTCAGGTCACGCCCGTCGCGCCCGGAACGGCGGTGATCCACGTCAGCGCTCCAGGAGTGCCGGACGCGACGGCGAACGTAACCGTGGCGGCCCCCGGCACCATCACACTGAGCGGGCCTGCGACCGTTCCCCTGAATGGCACGGCCCAATTGACGGTCACGCTTTCGACACCGGCTCCTGCCGACGGCCTCACGGTGCAGCTCGGCAGTAGCGGGCCGTTGATCGCCGGGCTTGCCGCACCGGTCGTCGTGATCCCGGCGGGCGCGGCCAGTGGTACCGCCAGCGTTAATGCGATCAACGTCGGGGCCGCTGCCATCACCGCCTCGGCCGCGGGCTACACGCCGGCCGCGCCGCTCGTGATCAACGTCACCGCAACCGTCGTCTGGGTCACTCCGTCCCTGACAATCACGGGCGTGGGAAACACGGGAATGCTGAACCTGCAGCTCACGACCCACGCTCCGCTCGACCCTAATTCCGGCAATCCGTGGTCGCTCTCTCTACCCGTGAACCTGAGTTCGAGCAACCCCAACGTCGTCCAGGTGCAGGCGAACGGCATCTTTTTCTGGGACGGCAGCTCCGCGCCGATCCTCAAAATCCAGGTAGGCGCGGTCGGCGTCGGCACGGCCGTGATCCACGCCAGCGGCGTCAACATTCCGGACGTGACCGCGACCGTGACCGTGGTCCCCAGCGGCGCGGCAGCCTTCCAGCCTGCCCGGCGCGGGTTATCGTTCGACCGCAGCCTCGACCGGCCCGTGCTCTTCGGCGAGCTTGGCCGCGGAGACATGCTCGCCGGATTCGATCCACCGGGGCGCCGCTTCGCGCTCTTCATCCGGCCGCCGCATGACGAACGCAGCGACGACGCGGCTTTGCCGTAGCCACCAGACGCTGAAGCTGGCGCCCGCGAGATCGCCGCGGTGGACCACCCGGTCCACATCCGCGGGGTCGCCCCAGAACTCGTACGAAAGATCGAAGACGTCGGAGAAGAAATAAGGAACGTGGCGGAACGGAGCCCGCTCGCCCATCAGGTTCCGGGCGCAGTGCTGCCCCTGGCTCACCGCGTTGTCCCAGTGCTCGACCCGCCGGCGTTTGCCGAACAGAACGTCCGGATAGTTCGCCAGGTCGCCGGCAGCGAGAATGCCGGGCACATTGGTCTCGAGATACTCGTTCACCATGACGCCGTCGCCCACTTCGATTCCGCTGCCCGCGAGATATCCGGTCACCGGCTCGACCCCGATGCCGGCCACCACCAGCTCGCACGGGACCGCGCTTCCGTCCCGAAACTCGACGGACTCCACCGCATCCTTGCCGCGGAACGCCTGGACCGCCGCCCGTTTCACGAACCGCACGCCGCGGGCCTCGAAATAGTTCTCGAAAGCCTGCGACATCTCCGGCGTGAAGAAGCGCTTCCAGATGCGGTCTTCGGAAAGGATGAGGGTCACCTCGACGTTCGCCTGGGCCAGTACGGAGGCCACTTCCATCCCGATGAACCCGCCGCCGATCACCGCGGCGTGCCGGACGCGGCTGGCAGTTTCGCGGATCGCCTTGGAATCGTCGAGCGAGCGTAGATACCGGATGTTGCGCAGCCGCGCTCCGGGGAGATCGAACGTCCGGACGCGCGCGCCCGTCGCCAGGATCAGGCGCTCGAAACCGATCTCGCCGCCGTCCCGGAGCGACACCCGCTTGCGATTCGGATCGACGGCAGTCACTTCGCCGCCGAGCCGGATCCCGATGCCGTGCTGGCGATAGAACTCTTCGGGATTGATCCGGATGCCCTCCTCGGTCTCCTTGCCCGCGAGAAATCCCTTCGAGAGCGGAGGCCGTTCATAGGGCACGGCGTTATCCGCCGAGAGGATGGTCAGGTCGCCGGATTTCATGCCGAGTTCGACGAGCTGCTTGGCCGCGTAACCGGCGACCATCCCGCCGCCGCAGATCACGAATTTCGCGCTGTCCATGTTCCCGATTGTCACTCCGGAGGCGCAGGGCGCGGATGGAGGCTTTGGTGGAAACGATACAGGCGGCGTTGGCGGCGGCCGTCTACAGCAGCGTCGGCATCACCTGCATTTCGGGGACGCACGCGCGCGGCGGCAGCTTGGCGACGGCCAGCACGGCTTCTGCGACATCCTCGGGCTGGAGGGCCTTGGCGACGGTTTCGGCCGGAGTCGGCACGGGCCGTTTGGCGAGAATCTCGGTATCCACCAGGCCGGGGCATACGACGCAGGTGCGGATGCCGTGTTCCTTCTCTTCGACGCGAATCGCATGGGCCAGCCCGAGCATCCCGCGCTTGGACGCCTGGTACGCTGCGCCCGAAACATCCGGAACCAGGCCGGAGATCGAGGAGATATAGATCAGATGGCCGGCGCCGGCCGAGCGCATCACCGGCAGCACGGCGGCGGTCGCATAATAAGCGCCGCTGAGATTGACGGCGATCAGCTCATCCCAGATGGCCGTGGTGAGGCGTGACATGGCGCGGTCCGGGGTGTTGGTGCCGGTGGCGTAGACCAGGATATCGATCTTGCCGAAGGCGGCCAGCGTGCGGCTGGCGAGGTCGTTCATCTGGGAGGGATGGGCCGCATCGGCCTCGGCGATTTCCAGGGAATGGCCGGCGCTGCAAATCTCATTGCGTAGCGCTTCCAAACGATCGAGGCGGCGGGCGGAGGCCATCACCCGCACGCCCTCCCGCGCGAGCAGGACCGCGGTTGCGCGGCCGATGCCGCTCGAAGCACCGATCACAAGAGCAGACTGGTTGAACAGGGAGACGGGCATGTCGTATTCCAGAATGCCATGATTTCGTGTCGCAGAGGCCGCAAAATTACGCGTACCGCCGCGTCATGCGCGCGCAAAACTCAGCGAATTCGCGGGGATCTTTCGGAGGGCTGGTGTGGTTCGGCAGCACGCCGCAGTGTTCGGGGGTGAAGCAATAGGTAAGCGTCACATCGAACGGTTCGAGCGCCCGCATCTGGCGGTCGAACCATGCCTCGGCGTTCGGGCGGAAACTGTCGGCCCAGCTCAGGCCGGTGCGGACGTGGCGAACGCCGAGGTCCTTCAGCCAGCGCACCGCATCGTCGAGCCGGTGGTCTTCGAAGTGGAACCACTGGCAAATCCCTAAAGCCGGGGTGTAACCGGCGAACCGGCGCAGCGCGAGCTTCGGCGTGCCGTCCTCGCGCAGCAGGCCCATGTAAAAGTGGCGGTAATAGGCCGATCCTTCCGCTTCGCGGTGGCGCGTTGTGGCAGGCCAGGCGCGCGGCAGGTCATACAGGCTGTACCAGTGGATGCGCTCCGCCTGCCCGATCAACAGCGCGGCGGTGCGGCACAGGCCGAACTCCTGCACCTCCTCGGCTCCGAAGGTCGAAACGCCAACCTCGGACACCCACACGGGCAGATCCGTAACGGCCCGGATCTCGCGCAGCTTCTCCGGCCACTCATGAATGGTCCAGTGATTCCAGTCGAGCGGAAAGCCATGCACCGCGACCACGTCGACATGGCTGAGCACACAACGCGAGCGCATGTTCCGGATGAAATCAGGGTCGATCGGGGAAATGCCGCCCAGCACGCGCCGCAGCCCGGGCCGTTCGGCCCGCACGGCATCGGCCGCCAGATTGACCATCCGGGCGTAGATCTCCCAATCCTTATCGACTTCGAAGTTCCAATGGGAGAGGTTATTCGGCTCGTTCCAGAGCATCACCGCTTCAACCACGGAAACCCCCAGGAAATGAATTCGCCGCCGGGACACAGAGGCGCAGAGAAATTCGGTTTTGCCTCGGCGTCTCGGCGCCTCGGCGGTTCCTCATCCAACTCGGCAAATGTAAACCTCCTCCTCCGGATGATCGGCGATCGTAAACCCCGCGCTGCGCAGCATAGCCTCGGCACAGGCGCGATTGGGGATCCACCAGTTGGTGGGATCGTTCGAATAACGGTGCTCGACGAAGTGCAGCACGGGATAACCCGGCTGGTCAAACTGTTCGGCTTGCCAGAACGGGTAGTCGCGCTCGACCGGCGCGACTTCGCGGCTGCCGCGCAGCAAGGACTGGAACACGAGCGTGTCCCGGCAGGCGTGCTCATGCAGCAGGTCGAGCGCGAGCAGCGGGTGCCGCAGATGGTACAGCACGCCCATGAAAAGCACCAGATCGAACTTCTCCCGCAGGCTGGCGATGTCGTAGACGTCGAGCTCGCGGAATTCGATATCCGCGCCGGTAACGTCGGCCGCAAACCGCGCCTGCGCGAGATATGCCGGGTCCGAATCGATCGCGACCACCCGGGCGGCGCCGCGGCGTTTCATCTCCTGCGCATAGAAACCGGCGTTACAGCCCACCTCGAGCACGGTCTTTCCGGAGAGGTCCGCGGGGATCGCGTGCGCGAAGTTCCGCCACTTGACGTTCGGGTAGTCGCCGAGAAAGTGATGAGGCGCCGTGTGGACGCCCTGCAGGTCGAGATTCTGGAACCACTCCCCGAGCTCGCGGACGCGGCGCTCGATCTCGTGGCGGCTGAACGTGGAGGGCCCGGCGGCGCTCATGATTGCGCGCTCCGCGCCTGGTCGGCCTGGGAAACCGCGAGCGCTTCGGG
>Ga0209062_1006119_pt1 | contig 11173 bp, 10 predicted proteins | sample Coa_R2_2_FD_187158 | JGI IMG/M metagenome (GOLD analysis project Ga0209062, IMG submission 187158) | Surface soil microbial communities from Centralia Pennsylvania, which are recovering from an underground coalmine fire - Coalmine... | ecosystem: Environmental > Terrestrial > Soil > Unclassified...
CCAACCAGGTCCTGTGCGTCACGCACCTCCCGCAGGTTGCCTCCTTCGCCGACCATCACTACCGCGTCGAAAAGCAGGAATCGCGCGGCCGGACCGTGGCCGTAATCGAAGAACTGGATGCCGCGGCGCGGGCGCGGGAAGTCGGCCGCATGCTCTCCGGCCACAAACTCACTCCGGAAGCGCTGAAGCACGCCGAGCAGATGATCAAAGCCGCCGCCGGCGTGTAAGCGCTCCCGGCCACCCGCGGACACTTTGTCCCATTGCCGGACGCCGCCCCGCGCGGAACTCCTGGAAACTCAACCATCGCGCGCTGGCACAAAATTGCACCGGAAGCCTTCATGCGCTTCGAGCTTCGCCAGGCACTCCGCTCGTTACGCCGCTCGCCGGCTTTCACCGTCGCCACCGTCCTGACGCTCGCCCTCGCGATTGGCGGCAACACCGCCATTTTCAGCGTCGTCGATACCGTTATGCTGAAGCCGCTCGCGATCGATCCCGCCGGCCGCTTGGTAACCGTCTACACCCGCACCCCGCAGGGCCAGCAGGAACCGGTTGCCCAGCCGGACCTCGACGATTGGCGCGCCATGGCTCACTCGTTCAGCGGTCTTGCCTCCTGGGTGCCGCAGAGCGTGAACGTCACCGGCTCGGACCGCCCGGAGCGCGTCATCGGCCTGTTCGTCTCCGCCGATTTTCTGCCGCTGCTCGGCGTCACTCCTGCGCTGGGCCGGGGCTTCGTTCCAGGAGAGGAGCGCATCGGCGGCCCGCGCGTCGCCGTGCTTTCGAACGGCTTCTGGCGCTCGCGCTACGGGGCCGATCCCGCCGCGCTGGGCAAGACCGCGCAACTCAACGGCGAGCCCTACACGATCGTCGGCGTCCTGCCGCCATCGTTCGTGTTCCCCTACGCCGATGCCGCCGTTTACCTGCCCGCGTTCAAGTACCCGAACTATTCCCTGAATCGCGCCCAGAGCAGCGGCGAGGTGCTGGCGCGGCTGCGCGACGGCGTTTCGTTGCAGGGCGCGCGGGCGGAGATGGACGCCGTGGCGGCGCGCCTGGCCGCCGCTTATCCCGGTACCAACGCCGGCCGCGGCGCGACGGTGGTCCCGCTCCGCGAGGATCTGTACGGCCGCCGCAAACCGGCCATCGTCGCCCTGGCCGCCGCCGTCGGGTTCGTGCTGCTCATCGCGTGCGCCAACGTGGCCGGGCTCATGATCGCCCGCCTTTCCGCCCGCGCGCGCGAGCGGGCCGTGCGCATAGCGCTCGGGGCAGGCCGCGCCGACCTGTTCGCCCAGGTGCTCGCCGAAGCCGGTCTGCTTGCCGCGGCGGGAGGCGCCGCCGGGCTGCTCCTGGCGGCCTGGGCCATTCCCGCGATTGCCGCCGCCACCGCGGTCTTCTTCCCCGAGGGCACCGTCATCGAGCTCGACCGCGCCACCCTGGGCTTCACCGCCGCGATCACCCTGGCCGCAGCCGCCTTCGTGGCCCTCATCCCCGCTTGGCAGCCCGCCGGCTTGGACGGGCTGCGCGGCGCGCGCGGAGCCGGTTCCGCCGCCGCCCACAACCGTACACGCAGCATCCTGGTGGCCGCCGAAATCGCGCTCGCCATGGTGCTGCTTGCCGGCGCGGGCCTCACCGCCCGCAGCCTGGACGCTATCGGCCGCGGCGAAATTGGCTTCGATCCGCAAAATCTTCTGATGATGGCCTACCGAGTCCCGCGCGCCAAGTATCCTACCGGCGCGCAGCAGGTGGAATTCCACCGCCAGGTGATCGAGAAGATCAAGTCCGTCCCCGGCGTCCTGGCCGCGGCTTCGGTCCGCGCCGTCCCGCTGGGCGATAACGGCGGCTTCTCCGATTTCGTGCTGGCCGACCGCCCCGAGCCGCCGCCCTCCGAACGCCCGCGCGCCCTGGTGAATTTCGCCGATCCCGGCTTCTTCGCCACCCTGCGCATCCCCGTCCTCCGCGGCCGCGTCTTCACCGAGCGCGACCAGCCAGGCGCCACCTATGTCATCGTCATCAATCAGACCCTCGCCCGCCGCTATTTCCCGGACCGAGACCCCATCGGCCGCCAGCTCCGCGTGCTCGATGGCCGGCTCGCCGAAATCGTCGGCGTCGTCGGAGACATCAAGCACTTCGATGTCATCGAGAAGCCCACGCCTCAGATCTACGGCGCGCTGGCGCAGAATCCGTTCGTCTTCACCAGCGTCGCCGTACGCACCGCGGGCGACCCGCTGCGCTATGTCGCCGCCATCCGGCAGGCCGCCTGGCAGGTCGATAAGGACCAGCCGGTTTGGTCCATCCACACCTTTGCCGAGATCCTCCACAATCAACGCAACGGCATGCACCGGCTCCTGGCCGCGACCTTCGAAGCCTATGCCGTAATGGCGCTCTTGCTGGCGGCCATCGGAATCTTCGGCCTGGTGAGCTACACCGTCAGCCAGCGGACCGGCGAAATCGGCGTACGCATCGCGCTCGGCGCACAGCCGGCGGACGTCGTCCGCCTGATTCTCCGGCAGGGGACCGCGCTCGCCACCATTGGAATCGCGGCCGGCGCCGCGGCTTCGGCATGGCTCTCCCGCTACCTGCAATCGCAGCTTTACGGCGTAAGCCCGCTCGATCCCGCGGTCTACGCCGCCGTCGCCGCGCTACTCGCGGCAGCGGCCCTGGTTGCCTGCCTGCCGCCGGCGCGCCGCGCGCTGCGCGTCGATCCGCTGCAGGCTCTCAGGCAGGAATAGCCCGTCTCCGCCGGTCAATCCAGATCAGTCCCGCCAGCGCCGCGCCCACCAGGCCCAACATGCCGGGCTCGGGAATGTTGACCTCGAAGCTCACCGGGCTCGACGTGTGCGGGTTCCCTCCCGAATCGGTGTAGTCCAGCGTCGCCGTCCCAAAGTATTCGCCGGGCGGCGCGTTCGACGCCACATCCACCTCGAACAGCGGCCCCGTGTAACTGGCCGGCGCCGGGCTTTCTCCCATCGTCCCCGGCACATTTTCGAGGAAATAGGTGTTCGATCCCGGATTCGGCGTATTGTCGAGGACCAGCAGCCCGCCATCCGGATTGGAAGCGCTCATGACCAGGTCGATCCCGGTCAGCGTGTAGAAGTCATTGGTATCGAAGGCAATCGTTCCGTCGAAAATCACGCAATAGTACGGATCGCCCGATTGCGTGCAGCCCCCGTCCGGTTGATACGTTCCGCCGGGAGCAGTGACCTCCACCGCCGGACTGACGTTGAACGTCAGCAGGCTTGCCGGCGCCGGAATTGCCATCGCGAACAGGATCGTTAATGCGCGTCTCACGGTTCCCTCCGGTTATTGTCCGATCGCAAACAGGATCGCGTCGTTGATCGCGTACACCGTGCCGTCCGGGCCGATCACCGTCGGCGTGTACGCTTCGCCGACTCCCGGCGTCAGGCGGATCGATTGCGATAAGGTGTTGGTCACGAAATTCCAGCGGTAGTTGACGCCATCCTCGCTGTTGACGATGGCGGACTTGGTTCCAGGGTCGACCGCCGCGCTGTTGATGCACCACTCTCGCACCGAACCGGCGACCACCGGCGACGACGTGTCCGCGGTCGGTCCCAACTGCTCCATCACCACTTTCATGACGCTGATGCCTGTGACCGGGTCGGTCATCGAGTTGTCCGGATCGGTTACAGCCACGTAGTTTTTCCCGTTGCCGCCGGTTTCCTTGTAATTGTTGTACTTGGTCAGGAGAAGATAGCTGGAGGAGCCCGTGTAACTCGGGACCAAACTTCGGGCCACGATCGTCGCCGTCGAATCCCAGCCGAACGCGCCGGGCAGCTTGTTCGTCGAAAGACTGCTGTTATAGTGCAACAGCCAGCCGCGGTCGTGGTTGCTGCAGCAACTCGATTCCAGCACGCCGAAGTAGACATCGCCATCCGGTCCGATCGTGGGCGCGGCGGAGCTGTCATCCGTGATCGTGGCTCCGGACCCGGTGTACGGATCCATCACTTTCACGCGAGCCAGCGGCGCCAGCGTGGAGGCGCGCGCCGCCGTCAGATAGCCGCCGGTGTACCAGCCGGAATTGACCGCGATATAGACGGTGCTGCCCGTCACATCGATCGCCGGCGCGCAGTTCATCTGCACCTGCGTGATGCTCGCGTCATTGGCGAGCGCGCTCGCGCTGACCCACGAGCCGGCCCCCGAAATCGAGATCCGCGCCAGGCCGCTCGTCAGATTGGCCGGATTCGACCCGCTCACTTTGAATCCGAAATAGATGTTGCCGTAGCGGTCCGCCGTAATCGGAGTCGAAATCCGCACGTTGCTGTTGAACGTCGATTGATTCGCCTGGTAGAGCGCATTGCCGTAAAACGCGATCTGCCCGGAGTTGCCGGTTGCCGAATCGACCGAATCGCGATAGTAAACCGTGCCGCCTGCCCCCGGATAGTAGTACCGTCTGCCCAGCGCGAGCGTACCGCTGTAGGACGGGATCCAGTTATAAGAAGGCGGCGCGTAATCCGTCGTCAGGGTGTATAGCTGGCTGCCCGTCGATCCTTGGAACGCAAGGATCTGGAAGGTATTGCTGGAGCTCGTCCGCTGCGGCACCAGAACCGTGTTAGCCGCGGTGATGACCGGCGTTCCATAGTGGATGTACAGCGTTCCGCTGCTGCCCTGCAGTACCGTATCCACCGGCGTTTGCCACTTGATCCGGTTCATCGGTTGCGATGCCGTGGCGGAGACCCCGCTGTGCTGCGGGTCGTGCCCATACCCGCTCCACGGCGTCGTGAGGGATTGGGATGAAAGGCTTAGAACGAACGTCCCGACGCCGGTCAGGACGAAAATACCGAGGAGTCGCATGCTTCCCTCCGATTAGCGGCCAGTATACACCCGGTAGCGCAGGTCCTGACCTGCGTGCAGTACCATTTCAGGCATGACCCAGGCCACCCACCGCCTGACCGTCGAGACGCGCGGTAAGGGCCTCTACGAATTCACCGGCCGCATCGCCGAATGGCTCTCCGCCCAGCGCCTGCACCGCGGCCTGCTGACGGTCTTCATCCAGCACACCTCCGCCTCTCTCGTCATTCAGGAAAACGCCGACCCCGATGTCATCCGCGACCTCAACGACTTCCTCGGCCGTCTGGTGCCAGAGGACGTGCGGCTCTACCGCCACACCGCCGAAGGCGCCGACGACATGACGTCCCACATCCGCGCCGCCCTCACGCTGACCCAGCTTTCCATTCCTGTGGAAGAGGGCCGTATGACGCTCGGCACCTGGCAGGGCGTCTACGTCTTCGAGCACCGCGCCCGCCCGCACCGCCGCACCGTAGTACTCCACGTGATCGGCGAATAGCAAGCGCAGTATCGCTGTATAATCCCGGAATGCCGGCCGTTCGCCCGGTCCTCGTCGCGGCCGTCCTGGCCACGGCTGCCGCTGCCCAGCGCAGAGTCTCGTTCGCTACCGAAGACGGCGGACGAATCTGCGCCGATCTCTACGGCCAAGGCCCTCGCGCCGTTGTGCTCGCCCACGGCGGCCGGTTCAACAAGGAGAGCTGGCGGCCGCAGGCCCAGGCTTTAGTTGCCGCAAAATTCCGCGTATTGGCGATCGATTTTCGCGGCTTCGGCTGTTCGACCGGCCCCGGCCAGGCCAGTTTCGACGAAGCGCCGTTTGAAAAGGACATCCTGGCAGCGGTCCGCTACTTGAAAGGGCGCGGCGCCAGAACCGTCTCGGTGGTCGGTGGCAGCTTCGGCGGCGCCGCTGCCGGCGACGCCTCGATCCGCTCGGCGCTGGGGGAAATCGATCGCATCGTACTCCTGGGCGCCGAGCCGAATCTCTCCGCGGAAAATCTGAAGTCCCGGGTCTTATTCATCGTCGCGCGGGACGACACCAACGGCGCCGGTCCACGCCTTCCCGGCATCCAGGCTCAATATGAGAAGGCGCCGCAGCCGAAGGAATTGATCGTTCTCGACGGTTCCGCCCACGCGCAGTTTCTCTTTCAAACTGACCAGAGCGCCCGCGTGATGCGTGAAATCCTGCGCTTCCTCTCCGCGCCCTAGCCCCGCCTACGACGCCGGCGGATGGACCTCCGTCTGCTGCGCCGCCACGTGCACCACATTCGGCCGGTGCAGCGAGACAAAGGAATTGAAGGAAAAAATCCCCAGCGAGACCCACAGCGGCGTCGACACCTCGGCGCCGATGCTGAAGAATGCCCAAATCGCCAGGCTCGCCGGCACGAGCACGTTCAGGTCGACGAAATTATCCGTCGCCTGCCGGATCTGCCGGTTTACCTGCTGCACCGAGAGCACGATCTGCCGCGCCAGCTCGGAATGGGCAGCCAGAAAGTCGGCTTCGTGCAGGATCTGCCCGGCCAGGCTCTCCGCCTCTCCGATTCCCGGCGGAGCGCCGAACATGTCCTCGCCGGCCAGCTCCTGCAGCATGCTCCGCATTTCCTCGTGCGATTCCGGCGTGTAGTGCACCAGGATGCTCCCGGTAGCCGGATTGATCTCCACACGCTGCACTCCGCCGAGACTTTGCACGAATTCCTGCAGGTCCCGCAGCAATTGCGGGTCGCGCCGCGCGCGGGGCAGCCGCACCCGCAATCTGCCGGGAATGTGATGTACTACGCTGGCGCCGTGAACCATCTTCTAGCGGCTGCCGGCCGATCGGGTCTGCGGTCCCGCGTGCCGCCGCGCCTTGCGCGCCGGCTGCCCGGCTTCCGCCTCCTCGTGCCGCTCGCCGGCCTGTGCGTGGCCATTGTGGTATTCGTACTCCGCGCGGGCTTCGGCCACGATGTCCTGCATGTTCTCGCCCGCCTCCGCCACCGCTTCCCGCACCGTCATGCTCGCGGCATAACCCGCCTTCACGACACCTTTCACCATCGGCCGCAGCATGCCGCCCAATCCCGGCAGGATCTTCGGTGCCAGCAGCGCGCCGGCGCCGATCAGCATGCCCGGGATGAACTCCGGCTCCAGAATCGCCAGCCCGGCGCCCACCAGCGCGGCCGTCGCCAGGCTTGGGCCCTCGCGCTCCAATCCGCTTTCGCTCCAGGCCTGCCGCGCGCCGGCCTGTACGTCGCGCATGGCGCTCTTCGCCGCGTCCTCCGTCTTGCTTTCGGCGCGTGCGCTTTGTCCTGCTGGATGTCCGCCGGGGGTCTCTTCCGCCATATTTCTATCCCTCTGACGAAAGTGTACCGCCCGCACTTTGAAATGAGAATGTAACCTCGGGGGCCAGTGCGCGCAAACCGACAGTGCATCGGTTCGGCGGCCCGGAACATGCCCGGCCTGGCTACAGAATCGCCGCCGCGATCGCCAGCACCGAGCGCTCGATGGCGGCCTCCGCAACCGCCTTGAGAATCGCCTCCGCCAGCAGGCGCTGCACCTTCTTCGGGGGCAAGAGATGGCGGAACGCCGCACTGCCAGCCGGACGCCCCGGGCGCGCGGGACGCGGCGCGGGCGCTCCGATCCAGCCTTCGTCCCGCAGCAGCGTGACCAGTCCGCCGCCATCGGCGATCCGCACATCGTAATGAATCAGCACGCTTCCCGTGAGCACACTGAGAAGCACACCCGTCACGCCCGGAATCGATCGGAGCCACCGCTCGATCTCGGCCGCCCGCGCGGCGTCGCGCTTCACCTTCGCCGACCGGACCCGAAGCCTCCCCGGAACGTGATGCAGGTAGATCATTTGTTACCAGCATCACCGATCCTTTGTTAAGAAGAGGTTACAGCGCTATGAAATTTACATGATGCCGGCCGCGGCCTTCGCCTTTTCTGTAAATCCTTGATCTGGAACAGGGTTTTCGGCGCCCCCTGCCATCTCGGCCCGCGCCTCGGCCGTGACCTCCGCCAGCGTTTCCGTGAGATTCGCCAGCTTCGCGCGGCTGTTCTCCGCCAGGATCATGCCGGATTTGACCGCCGCCTTCAGCAGCGGCCGTCCGGTGCCGCGAAACGCCGGCAGCACCTCCCGGACGATTTCCGCCGCCATCACGCCCAGGCCGAAGCCGAATGCAATCTTAGTGGACCCACGCAGGATTCCCATCTTCCGCTCCTTTCTCTTCTGCAACATCTTGCGTTTGCGCCGTCCGCCCACCGGTTCGCACGACGGCTTCGTTGGCGAGGAAGCTCGCCCCGGCGAGGCCCGCGCAAAGCACCGCATCCAGCGCGCCGATTCGGCTCGTCCCCAGCAGCCCCGTAAGGCCAGGCACGAGCTGCGAGAGCACCAGCATGCCGAAACCGGCCGCCAGGCCGTAGCCCATCGCCGGATTGGGCGGCAGCGGGCGGTCGCGCCGCGTCGAACGCGCGGTCCAGCCGTGCATCAGTTGCGCGCCCGTCAACGTGAGAAACGCCAGCGTCCCCGCCTGCATGCCCGGCCCGTATCGCGCCAGTCCCGCCAGATAAGCGGCCATCGCCGCGGCCGTCACGATTCCCGCCTCCGTCCCGATGCGCCGGTACTCCGCCGGACCGATCACCGGCTGCGCGGGGTCGCGCGGCGGTCGCTGCATGATCCCCGGCTCGGGAGGCTCGAGCGCCAGCGCGAGCTCGGGGAAGACATCGGTCAGCAGGTTGATCCAAAGCAGTTGGCGCGGGTTGAACGGCTGCCCCAGCCCCGCCGCCACGCACGTGAACATCGTCAGCACCTCGCTCGCGTTGGTGGCCGCGATGTAATGCACGGCTTTGCGCAGGTTCTCGTCCACCGTGCGGCCCTCGCGGATGGCCGCGAGCAGCGCGCCCACATCGTCATCCATCAGCAGCAGGTCGGCCACCCCGCGCGCCACGCGCGTGCCCGTGCGGCCCATCGCGATCCCGACGTCGGCCGCTTTGAGCGCCGGGGCATCGTTGACCCCGTCGCCCGTCATCGCCACCGTCTCGCCCGCGCTTTCGAGCGCGCGCACGATCTGCAGCTTGTGCGAGGGGGTGACGCGCGAAAACACGGACGCGCCGCGGATGGCGGCCGCGAATTCCTCCGGCGGCAGATCTTCGAAATCGGCCGGCGCGATCGCCTCGTGGCCGCCGTTCCCGTTCAGCTCCAATGCCTCGGCGACGGCCTCCGCGGTCGCGGCCTGATCGCCCGTCAGCATGACCGGACGCACGCCCGCCGCGCGGAAAGCCGACATCAGCTCGCGCAGCCCCTGCCGCGGCGGATCCGCCAGGCCGGCGAGCCCCAGCCACACGAAGCCCGCGTCCTGCCCCGGCGCGGCGCCATTTTCCCGGCTGGCCGCCGCCAGCACGCGCAATCCGCCGCGCGCCATCGCGGCATTCGCCGCCAGGATCTCGCGCCGGTCGCCTTCCGTCAGCGGATGCACGCCGCCGTCGCATGCCCGCCACCGGCACAGGCCGAGGACCTCCGGCGGGCTGCCTTTCAATGCCTCCATCTCGCCGCCATCCGGCAAGCGGTGGACAGTCAGCATATACGGCCGCGATTCGGTACGCTGTTCGACCCGCACCTGCGGGAATCGCGCGCGCAGCTCGGGCACGTCGATCTTGGCCTGCAGCGCCAGCCGCACCAGCGCCGCTTCGGTCGGCGAGCCGTCCACCTGCCATTCGTTCTCCTGCGCCGTCACTTCGGCTTCGCTGCAGAGCGCGCAGACTTCGAGCAGCCGCATCACCTCCGGCCGCGAGGCCGGCGGCACCGCCCGATCGCCCGCCAGCAGCATGCCGCCGCTCACGCGATAGCCGTGGCCGCCCGCGTGCACCGCCACCGCCGCCATGCGGTTCCAGGTCAGTGTGCCGGTCTTATCGAAGCACAACACTCCCACGCCGCCCATGCTTTCGACCGCCGCCAGGCGCCGCGCCAGCACCCGATGCCGCACGAACGAGCGCATCCCCTTCGCCAGGCACACCGTCGCGATCGTGGGCAGCCCTTCCGGCACCGCCGCAATTGCCAGCGAGACCGCCCCGCGCAGCATCTCGATGGCCGGCGCTCCGTGCAGCATCCCCGCCACAAAGACCGCCGCCGCCACGCCGCAAACCCCCCAGGTGAGCTGCGTGCCCAAATGCCGCATCTGCCGCTGGAGCGGCGTTTCCGGCTGCTGCGAATCCCGCAGCAGCGCCTGGATGCGGCCGATCTCCGTGTGCGCGCCGGTCGCGACCACAATGGCGACGCCCTGCCCGCCGGTCACCAGTGTCCCGCGGTAAACCATGCTGTGCCGTTCCGCGAGAACGGAGGCAGCGTCCGCCGACCGCGCCTCCTTTTCGAGCGGCAGGCTTTCGCCGGTGAGCGCGGCTTCGTCGAGCGTCAACTGACTCGCGGAGATGAGCCGCGCATCGGCCGCCACCGGGTCGCCGCGGGAGAGCAGCAGCACGTCTCCCGGCACGACCTCATCGCCCGCGATCACTTGCGCGCGGCCGTCCCGCAGCACGCGCGCCTCCGGCTCGGAAAGCTCCAGCATGGAGATGATGGTCCGGTCGGCGCTGTATTCCGTGGCCAAGCCGATCCCGGCGTTGAGTACCACCACAGCGGCGATGACGATCGCGTCCGCGATCCCGCCCGTCGCCACCGAGAGCACCGCCGACCCGGCCAGCAGCAGCACCGGCAGGCTGACGAACTGCCCCGCCAGAATCGAGAGCGCCGATCGCGGCGGGGTCTCCGGCAGCAGGTTCGGACCGTAGCGCGCCAGACGCGCCGCCGCTTCCGCACCGTCCAGGCCGCGATCCGCCGCCACGCGCCAGAATGCCGCCACGCTCTCCGCCGGCGCCGCGTGCCACGGCTCCGGCATCGTCTCGGGCGCCCGCCCGCCGAGAAAACCCCGGTGGACCGCCAGCGCCTGGGTCATCGCCGGCGTCAGCCGCGGAGCTCCCTGCCCGCCGGGCGAGGTGTTCTTGGGTGAAAAAAGCGCGCGCAGCGCCTCCCGCCAACCGCCCCAGGGACGGGGCTGTGGCGGAGGCGCCGGTGGAGGGTGCTGCACCAGCACCTCCAGCCGCGCCACAATTTCCGGGAGCCCCCGCTCCGGATCGAAAAACACCAGTACATTACCGGTAATGGCACTGGCGCGGATCCTCCGGATGCCTTGGCCGGCGCCGGCGACTTCCAGGCTCCGCTCCAGTGCGCCATTGCCGCGCAGGCCTGGAATGCTCAGCCGGGCGCGCCCGGGAATTCCGTTGTGCACTGTGGCGATGCGACGCGCGGAGACGGGCTCCGCGGAAACTGTAGCTGGGATGTTGGTCGCCTCCTGAGGTTAGCGCTGATCCGTTACCGGCAATCCCGAAGGTAAACCATCCGCTGCGAAAAGCGAAC
>Ga0209062_1006121_pt1 | contig 11172 bp, 9 predicted proteins | sample Coa_R2_2_FD_187158 | JGI IMG/M metagenome (GOLD analysis project Ga0209062, IMG submission 187158) | Surface soil microbial communities from Centralia Pennsylvania, which are recovering from an underground coalmine fire - Coalmine... | ecosystem: Environmental > Terrestrial > Soil > Unclassified ...
AGGCCGGCGACCAGCACCGGCAGGGCCAGCGGCATCTCCACACGCCACAACACCTGCCAGGGGCTCATGCCCATGCCGCGCGCCGCCTCCACCGTCGCCGGCTCCACGCCGCGCAGACCGGCGACGACGTTGCGCACCAGGATGAATTGGGCGTAGATGACCAGGGCGATGAGCGCGGGCATTGTCCCGATGTGCGTGAGCGGCACCAGCAAGGCGAAGAGAGCCAGGCTCGGGATGGTATACAGAGCGCCGAGCAAGCCCATGACCGGCGTGTAGAGGGCGGTATAGCGCGCGATAAGGACGCCCAGGGGAAGTGCGATCAGCAGGGCCAATCCGAGCGCCGCGCCGCAGAGCACCACGTGCTGCAGGAAAAGCTGCCACACGTCGGCTTGGTGATTCTGCAGATAGTCGATCATGGCGAGGGAACCGCGGCCCGGCCGCCAACGCGCTCGATGTCGCGCAACGTCAGGATGCCGATTGCTTGTCCGCTCGCATCGGTGACGGCAATCGACTGCCCATCCGCGCCGTCGATGAGGAGGGCCAGGGCGGCGCGGGCATCGGCATCGGCGGCGATGGTCCGGCCGTGCGCCGGGGCAGCACCGTTCAGCGGGCGCATGAGATCCGAGACGGGGACGACGCTCAGGCGGCGCAGCGGATCGTCCGCACCGACCAACTGGGCGACGAAGGCATCGGCCGGGTCATTCACGATCACGCGCGGCGGACCGGCCTGCACGATATGTCCATCCCGCATCACCACCAGGAGGTCGGCCAGGCGTAGCGCCTCCTCCACGTCGTGGGTGACGAACAGCACGGTCTTGCGCACCTGCTGCTGGATGCGCAGTAGTTCGTCCTGTAGACGGGTTCGCGTAATGGCGTCGATGGCGCCGAACGGCTCGTCCATGAGCAGCAGCGCCGGATCGGCGGCGAGGGCGCGGGCCAGGCCAACGCGTTGCTGCTGACCGCCCGACAGCTCGCGCGGGCGCCGCTTGCGGTACTCGCCGGGCGGCAGGCCGACCATCTCCAGCAGCTCGTCGATGCGCGCGCTGGTGCGCCGCTTCTCCCAGTGCAACAGGTCGGGGACGACGGCGATGTTCTTCTCGACGGTCATGTGCGGGAAGAGGCCCGTCTGCTGGATGACGTAGCCGATGCGGCGGCGCAGCTCGGTAGCCGGGAGATCGTGGATCTCCGTTCCACCGACCAGGATGCGGCCCGCTGTCGGCTCGATGAGGCGATTCACCATCTTGAGCAGCGTGGTCTTACCGCAGCCGGAAGGGCCGAGGAGGATCACGAGCTGGCCCTCCTCGACCGCCAGCGAACAGTCGTCCACGGCGGGCCGGCCGCGGTCGCCGTAGCGCTTGACCACGTGCTCGAAAGCAACGGCGCTCATCTACTTCTTGATCAAGCCCTGATCCTGGAGGAAGGTTCTGGCCACGTCCTTCGGGTCTTTGCCCTGGATGTCGGCCTGATAGTTGAGCTTGGTGATGGCCGCGTTGGTGATCTTTGGCGCCAGCTTGTTCAGCACCGTCTTCAGGTTGGGGTATGCTGCCAGGGCGTCATCGCGCACCACGGGTGCGAGGTTGTCCGGCGGCGCGTAGCCCTTGGGATCGCCCAGCACGACGAGATTGTTGCCGGCGAGGGCCGCATCCGTCGTGAAGGCTTCCACGATGTCGCCCCGTCCCTGAAGCAGTGCCGCGTAACGCAGGCTGCCGGCCCCGGCGATCTGGACGATCTCCTTGGGCGTGAAATTGCCATAGACGCGCTTGACGCCGGGCAGGCCGTCGGCCCGGCCGAGGTATTCGGTGGCGACGATGAGACGTACCTCCGAGGCATGCTTGACCATGTCGGCGATGGTCTTGATGCCCGTCTTCTCGGAAAATGCTCTGGTCGTGGCGAAGCCCTGGGTGTCGTTCATGGGATACATGTCCAGCCAGGTCAGCTTGAACTTCTTCTGATAGCCGGCGGAGACGGCATCGTAATAGGCCTTGGCGTTATGGGACGCCTTCTGCTTGAGGATCGCTTCGAGGCCGGTGCCGGTGTACTCAGGGAAGATATCTATGTCGCCCTTGACGAGGGCCGGGGTGGCGATGCCCGAGGCAAGGTTCTTCTTGATGTCGCCGTTGACCGGTATATTCGCGATCTGCAGCAGATACAGGTACATATAGGCGACGATCTGATTCTCCGAGAAGTCCTTGGCGCCGATAGTGAGCGTCTTCTTGGACGGATGCACCGCCGGCGTCGCGGCGGAGACGCCGATGGGTAGATCGACGGCGAGCGCCATACCACCCGCGCCGAGGGCCGCCCGGATCAGCAGCTCGCGCCGCGTCGAGACCGCGGGGCGCACGGTGGTTCGTTCTGTCTTTTCGGTCACTGTCACGATAGATGTCCTCTCTACTACACGGATAGGCGGGCGAGACGCTGCAGCCCGCTGAACAGGACCTCGGCCAGCAGGGCGAGCAGCGCCACCGGAATGGCGCCGGCCAGCAAGACATCAACCCGTTGGTTGCCAAGGCCCTGCGTGATGATGTCTCCAAGCCCGCCCCCGGCGATGAAGGTGGCCAGCGTGGCGCTGGCGATAACCTCGAGCGCGGCCGTCCGCACGCCCGCCAGCACGACCGGAAGCGCTAGGGGGAGCTCGACTCGTAGGAGCACCTGCCACGGGTTCATGCCCATGCCGCGCGCCGCCTCTACCACGGGCGGGGCAACGCCCATGAAGCCTGCGTTTGTGTTGACGAGAATGGGCGGGCAGGCCAGCACGGCCAGGGCAACCAAGGACGGCGTGAAGCCGAACCCCAGGAAGGGTATGGCCAGGAAGAGAATGGCTATGCTGGGGATGGCACGCGCCGTGCCGAACAGATTGATGGTGGCCAGAGAAACCAGGCGGTTCCTGGTCGCCAGGATGCCGAGCGGGACACACAGGGCCACGCCGGTCAGCAGCGCGAAGAGGCTCAATTCCACCTGCACCACAACAGCACCGATGAGCTGGTCCCTGTTGGCAAGCGCGTACTGCCAGGCGGCACCCAACGCGTCCACACCCCTATCTCCTTCCACGTTCGGTCGCCTTGACCGCCCGGCACGTTGGCCGTCCATCCGGCTACCGGTGACGCTCGCCCCCCGCCGCACCACGCTGATGGCCGAGCGCCGCTAGAACCGACAGCCACGGATAGAAGGTCAGCAGGTTTTGTGCCAAACCGCTACCACAGCTGTTGCTGTGAGGCCTGACATCGCTTAGCTGACGGGAGTTGTATCGGCGACGGGTACAACTCAGAAGTGGGATGAGCCCGCCGTGCTATACTTGCAATCGTTAGCAGTTTGTCGGCCGGGCCCCCGCTTGGGCTGCCGGTTGTACCAGTTCATGGTCGCGAGCGCCGCCTGTGAGCAGTACCCTTAAGGAATTGGCGCGCCAACTTGGCGTCTCCCCATCCACCGTCTCCCGCGCCTTGAGCGGCCGGGAGTTGAAACGCCCCTCGACGCGGGCGCGCGTCGAACGGATACGCGCCCTGGCTGCCGAGGCCGGCTATACGCCGAATAGCGTGGCGCGCAGCCTCAAGACAAAACGGCGCCAGGTGGTGGGGCTGATCCTGCCGGATATCATGAACGATTACTATGCGACCGCCGCGACGCTGGCGCAGCAAACCCTGGCCGGGGAAGGCTATCGCGCCTTGCTCTGCGTGACCTACGACGATCCCGCGGTCGAAGATGCCCATCTGCGCGTGTTGATGGAAGAGCGGGTAGCCGGCATAGTGGTCGTGCCGAGCCCTCGACCTGCCGCGGCGCGCGGGCGCGGCTCGTGGCAGGATGTGCTTCACGGTGTGCCGGTCGTCGAGCTGGTACGGCAGAGCGGCGTGCCGTCCGCGGACGCCGTGCTCATCGACGACGTGGACGCCGGCCGCCAGGGCACGCAGCACCTGATCGAGCTGGGCCACAGGCGCATCGCCGTCATCTCCGGCCCCACCACACTCAGCACGGCCCGACAGCGGGTGGAAGGATACCGCCGCGCGCTGCTCGACGCCGGCATTGCCCCCGACGAGCGCTTCATCCTCAGCGGCGCCTACCGCCGAGAGGCCGCGCGCGCCAGCACCCTGCGCCTGCTCGCCGCTTCACAGCGACCCACGGCCCTGATCGCGACCAGCAACGAGCTCGTGGTCGGAGTGCTGCAGGCCTTCGCGGCCGAGGGCGTGCGCGTGCCGGCCGGCATCTCACTAGTCGGCTTCGGCAATCCCGACTGGTTTGAGCTGTTGCAGCCCGCCCTGACCACGGTTGCGTTGCCCATCGCCGACATGGCCATGGTCGCAGTTCGCCTGCTGCTGCGTCGGGTGCAGACTATGGAGGCCAAGGCGCGTGGTGCCGAGCTTCCTGCCGCGATCTCGCGCTACCAGGCCCAGCTGATCGTGCGGCAGTCCACGGCGCCCGTGCCGGGTTCCATAGCGGGTTGAAACCCGCGGCTAGGCGCGACATGACGTGCTCCCCGCACTGAAGTGCGGGGTTTCCAGTTACAGGTGCTCTGAGGGATGAATCCCGAGGTTTCCGCGGCGCCGCGCCCTGCCCACTCCTACTGCCCTTGCAGGCTGCCGCTCAGCAGGCCGGCGGCCCAATAGCGGCGCACCAGCACGAAGACCACGATCACCGGGATAGTGACCAGGAAGGCACCGGTCAGCACGTCCATGATGCTGATGGCGGAGCCGGCGGCCGAGCTGGCCTGGCTGCCCAGCGTGGTCTGGGCCGCCATGTTGCCCAGACCCACCGGCAGCGGCATCAGGTCGTCGCGCGACTCCATCAAGAAGGGCAGGAAGAAGTTGTTCCAGTTGCCGACGAAGGTGAGGATGGTGACCGTGGCGAGGACGCCGACCGCGCTGGGGATGGCGATGCGCCCGAAGATTTGGTACTCGTTGGCGCCGTCGATGCGCGCGGCCTGGATGATCTCCGTATTGAATTGATGGTTGAAGAAGTTGTAGCAGATCCAGACCCCGAAGGCGCTGGCGCTTGAGGGCAGGATCACGCCCAGTGGCGTATTGACCAGGCCGAGCTTGGCCCCTTCCAGGTAGATCGGCACGGCCAGGGCCGTGGTCGGGATGAGCAGAGAGAAGACCACCAGCAGCAGCAGGACCGTGCGGCCGGGGAAGTGGTACTTGGCCAGGCCGTAACCGGCGCCCGCGCTGGTCAGGACGGTCAGGATGACCGATGGAACGGTGTAGATGAGCGAGTTGCGCGTCCACACCCAGAAGATACCGTCGTTGTAGCCCATCACGTGCACCAGGTTGTTCCAGAACTGGAACGAGCTGCCGAACCAGAGCGCCGGAGTCACAAACAGGTCTTCCTGGGTCTTGGTGCTGGACAGGAAGAGCCAGACGACCGGGGCGATGAAGTAGTAGCAGAGCACGACCAGTATGGCCGTGACCACGATATTGGCGGCGAGTCTGCGACGCCGATACTGCGCCCCGTGCATCCGCGGTTTGGTCTGAATGGCCTGCATAGCGGCGTCCTCCCTCTGATGTGTGCGGCTAACGATCTTGCAGGCGGTAGACGCCCGAGCGCAGCACCAGCGTTATGGCAAACACGCTGGACACCAGAAGCAGCAGTATCGCCGCCGCGGCCGCCAGGTTGAATGCGCTCGACTGGAAGCTGATGTTGTAGGCCCACATATTCGGGGTATAGGTCGCCGGCACCTGCAGCGCCTGCTGCAACAGATATGGTTCGGTGATCAGAGTGAGCACGTAGCCGACCACACTGATCACCATCAGGATCAGCACCGGCGCGATGAGCGGCAGCTTGATGCGCAGGGTGAGCGAGAGCCATCCCGCCCCCTCGATGCGCGCCATCTCGATGATCTCGCTGGGCAGTCCGGCCAGCGAGGCGGTCAGCACGACGACCCAGGCGCCGATGTTCTGCCAGACCACGATGTTCATGATGGCATAGGGGAGCGTGGTGGGAGTGCCGAACCACAGCACGTTGGTCACGCCCATCCAGTGCAGCACGGGAGAAAAGACGCTCGAATCGGGCGAGTAATTGAAGGCCCACAGGATGGTGGAGGCGGTTGCCGGCATGGCGAACGGCAGGAACATCAGCAGCTTGGCCAACCCCTTGCCCCAGCCCGCGTTGCCGTCGACGATGAAAGCAATCACGGCCGCCACGATGCAAAAGAACGGGGCCAGGGTATAGACCGCCTGCCAGATCACCCCCCCGGCGGCCCGGAAATCGGTGTCCTGCAAGACGGTGCTATAGTTGCCGAGCCCGACGAAGGCGCCGGTACGGTCGGACTGCAAGCTCATCCACAGCGAATAGAGCATCGGCCCGATGGTAAAGGCAAACAGCAGGATGAAGAACGGGCTGATGAAGACCCATGGCGCGAGGCGCGTGCCTGGGATCGACCGGGAGGTACGCCGCCCCGCAACGCTAACGCGTGTACCGGCATCCGATGCAACACTCGTGTTGCGCGTCACCATCTTCTTCGCCCACCTTCCAGATACCCACTGGCACCCAGCCGACGCGGCATCTGTCGCTCCTGGCCGTCTTCCTCGACCTCTTCCCAGATGCCAGGCAGACGCCCGGACCGACCAACCGATCCGGGCGTCTGCATTATACAATTGGGGCACAAAACCCAGGGTTCAGTCCTGGGATATAAGCCCCTCACCCACCTCACGCGGCTTCAGCCCCGCCTGCGCTATACTCTTAACACTACTGGCTGAACACAGCACATGTTCTAGGCCGTTTCGGTGGGAAAAGCGTGAATCCTCCACCGAGTAAAACATGTGAGGTGGCCCGTAACAGACTGCATGTGGATGAGCATGCATCGGGGCAGAACCGTAGAAGCTCATGGCTGTAGTCACGGGAGTCATCACAGGCCATTCGGCTACTTGACGGTGATGCCCTGGAGCTTGAGGTTGGAGATGACCTGCTGCTGCAACCTCTGGAGCTGTGACTTCACACTGGCGCCATTGACCATGGCGGCGGTCGCCGCGGCCAGTTGCGTGTCCACGTAGGATTGGTTCGGGCTGAACACCCAGCCGGTACCGGTGTGCTGAGCAGACAGCTTGAGCTGCTCAACGGTCCTCGTCGGGTCGGCGTAATAGGGATCCTTCTTGAAAGCGCCGGCCACGTTGTAGACGCCCGTATATGACGGAACGGTCGCCGCCTGCGACTGGAAGGTCGGCGAGGTACTGCAATAGACGGCGAGCTTCTGGGCCTCGGCCAGGTGCTTGCTCTGCGGCAGGGCATAGAAGGCGCCGCCGCCCCACCAGCCGACCGAGGGCAGACTGGCCTCGAAGTTCCACTGTCCCTTCTGCTTGGGGTAGCCGGGCTTGATGCCGTACTGGCCGAGCCAGTTCGGGCCGACCGCGTAGGCCACTCTACCCTGGGCATAGGCTTTGCCGGAGACGGGGCCGAAGGGGTCGTCGGGCAGGATGCCGCCGCCGCGGATGGCGTCGACATAGGCCGTGGCGATGCGCTCGGTGATCGGGTTATCGATATTGACCGTCCACGAGCCGTCGCTGTTCTGCTTGAACCAACCGGCGTGATTGCCCCAGGCCAGCGTGATGAGGGCAAAGGCATCGGTGCCGATCGACGAGATGACGTACTTCTTGGTCTTGGCCAGCTTGGCGGCATCCGCCCACACCTGATCGTAGGAATGCGGGATGGAGAGACCGGCCGCCTTCATGGTCTTGACGTTGTACCAGATGCCGAGCGCGGCCATATCGTGCGGGACGCCGACCAGCTTGCCGCCGATCTCTAGAGGGCTGAGCGAGCCCGGCGCATACTTCGAGCGTATGGAGGACGGCACCAGCTTGGAGAGATCGGAGTAGAAGCCGAGTTGCGCGTAGTTGGCGGCGTACTCGATATTGTCGAAGACCACGTCGGGAAGGTCGCTGCCGCCGGCGCGCTTGAGTACGTTCAGCTTGGGAATCGGATTCCCCTCTTCGGTGTACTTAACCTGGATAGTGGGGTTTGCCTTTGAGAAGTCCTCGGCACATAGATTGCGGTCGGCCCAGGCCCACATGTGCAGCGTTATCTGCGCGTGGGGGTGCGCCGCCTGTACGACGGGAAGACCGGCCACCAGTGTGCTCGCCACAACGGCGGCAATGAAGCCCGCGCGGATCCTGAATTGATTCACTAACGTCTCCGTTTCCCTTCAACGCCACGTCACGTTTGACACAACCCGGCGCTTTGTGCCACGCGGAACAAAACGCCCTCGCCTGCTGCTGCTTCTCCCGCTATACCCTCCTTCACTTGAGCCGCCATGACCTGAGCCTTGAATTTCGTTAACGTTTGCAGATAAGGTATGGGAACAGTGTATGATGCCGGATAGTGCGTCGTCAAGTGAACGTCGTTGACAGCCGCCCGGCCGCGGGCCTATACTTGCAATCGTTGCCGCTTTGCGCGAAAGGATATCTATGGGCGTTCACCTGATCGACTCCGCGTTATTTGCAGAGCAATTCGGCACGCCGGAGATGCGGGCTATCTTCTCGGACCAAGCCGTGGTCCGGCGGTGGATGCAGGTCGAGGCGGCGCTCGCCCGCGCCGAAGCCCATGCCGGAATCGTTCCGGACGAGGCCGCGGCTCGTATCAGCGCCTGTGTCGCGGAGACGGCGTGGGATCCGGCCTCGCTGGCCTCGGGCATCGCCGAGACTTTTCACCCGCTCGTGCCCGCCATTCGCCAGTTGAGCGAGCGCTGTGGCCCCTCCGGCGCCTACGTCCACTGGGGCGCCACCACTCAGGACATCATGGACACAGCCCTGGTGCTGCAACTGCGCGACGCGCTGGAGCTACTGCGCCGGGATATGCTGGGCCTGCGCGAGGAGTGGGCGGACCTCGCGGCGCGTTTCCGGGATACGCCCATGCCGGGCCGCACGCATGGCCAGCACGCACCGCCTATCACCTTTGGCTTCAAGGCGGCCATCTGGGTGTCCGAGATGTCGCGCCACATCGAGCGGCTCGACGCCTGCACGCCGCGCCTGCTGGTCGGCCAGCTCGCCGGCGCCAGCGGGACCCTGGCCTCGTTTGGCCCATCCGGCCTGGACATACAGCGCCACATGATGGAGGATCTGGGGCTGGGCGTCCCCACCATCGCCTGGCACACGGCCCGCGATGCCCTCGGCGAGTTGGTCTCCATCCTGGGCCTGCTCTGCGCTACCCTCAATAAGGTGGCGCTGGAGATCGTTCACCTGCAACAGACCGAGGTAGCGGAGGTCGAAGAGCCATTCAACTGGGGTAAGGTCGGCAGCTCGACTATGCCGCACAAGCGCAATCCCATGATCTGCGAGCTCATCGTGGCCCTGGCCCGCATCGTGCGCCAGGACGTGGCGCTGGCGCTGGACACCATGGTGCAGGAGCACGAGCGCGATATGGGCGCCTGGCAGGCCGAGTGGGAATACATCCCGCGCCTGTGCCTGTTCGCCGCCAGCGCGCTGACCCACTCCCGCCGCGTCGCGCGGGGCCTGCACGTCGATGCCGCACGCATGCGTGCCAACATCGACCTGACGGGCGGGCTGGCGCTCTCCGAGGTCGTGATGCTCGAACTAGGTCGCATCATCGGGCGCCAGGAAGCGCACGAAGTGGTATACCGGATCTGCATGGCCGTGGCCGAGAATGGGGGATCGTTCAAGGAGGCGTTGCTGGCCGACCCAGAGGTGCGCGAGCGGCTGACGCCCGAGCAGATCGACGCGCTGTTGCAGCCGGAGGCCTACCTTGGCGCGGCGCCGCGCTGCGTCGACCTGACCCTGGCCGCCGCGGGCATCGGAAAGGATGGAGTATCATGACGCAGGAGTGGCAGGTCAGGAGCCAGATACCGCTGCCGCGGCGGCGGGATTACCTCATCGCTGTCGTCGGCGCAGGCGGCATCGTGAACGACGCCCACCTACCGGCCTACCGAAAGGCCGGCTTTCCGGTGGCGGGCATCTACGACATCGACCGGGAGCGCGCCTCCGCCACGGCCGCGCGCTGGGAGATTCCAACCGTCTATCGCAGCCTGGAAGGGTTGCTTGACGGACCCGCCGACATCGTCGATGTGGCCGTGCCGGCGGGCGCCAACCGGGCCATCGCCGAGCAGGTCGCGGCGTCGGGTAAGGCCCTACTGCTGCAAAAGCCCCTGGCCGAAACCCTGGACGACGGACTGGCGATCGCCGAGGCGGTCAAGAGACACGGCATCGTGGCGGCAGTCAACCAACAGGCCCGCTGGATGCCGGCCGCCGTGGCCACCCGCGATCTCATCCGTCGCGGCCTGCTGGGTGAGGTGTACCAGATCTCCTTCATCGTCAACGTGGAGACGCCCTGGCACCTGTGGCCCTGGATCGTCGCCGGCCCGACCGTCGAGGTGATGTACCACTCCATCCACTATATCGATACCATCCGCTCGCTGGCCGGACGGGAACCGGGGCTTGTCTTCGCCGACGGCGCGACTCTGCCGGGCTACAAGACCGGCGGCGAGACGCGCACGCTACTGCACCTGATCTTCGACGGCCAGCTGCGCGCCACCATCCTGGACGACCACCACAACGCGGGCGGCCTGGACGACCAGTCCGCGACCATGCGCGTCGACGGGACGGACGGCTCGGCCGTGGCCGAGCTTGGCCTGCTGAAGAACTACCCTACCGGCTCGGTCGACCGCTTCCGCTACCACAGCCGCCTGCTCGCTCCGGACACCTGGATCAGCCCGCGGCTGGCCGGCAGTTGGTTCCCCGACGCCTTCATCGGCACCATGGGCAGCGTGATGCGCGGACTCGAAGGCGAGCCCGGGGCGCCGGAGACGAGCATCGACGACAACCTGAACACCTTGCGCGTGATGCTCGCGGCCTATCGTTCCATGGCCGAGCATCGGGCCATCGACCCGGCGACTCTGTAGAATCCGGCTCAGGAGGCAGTGCAGTGAAGATCGACACCCATCAGCACTTCTGGAATCTCTCACGCGTTGAGTATCCGTGGCTAACCGCCGACTTTGGTCCGATCTATCGCACCTTTGAGCCGCCGGACCTGGAGCCGCTGCTGCGCGAGGCGGGCATCGACAAAACGGTCCTTGTCCAGTCGGCCAATTCCTACGCCGATACGGAATATATGCTGGAGCAGGCCGACCGATACCCGTGGATCGGCGCGGTGATCGGCTGGGTGCCCCTGCTAGAGCCGGACGAAGCGGCGAGGGCGCTGGAGCGCTTCGCGGCGCACCCCGCCTTTCGCGGCATACGCCAT
>Ga0209062_1006126_pt1 | contig 11163 bp, 9 predicted proteins | sample Coa_R2_2_FD_187158 | JGI IMG/M metagenome (GOLD analysis project Ga0209062, IMG submission 187158) | Surface soil microbial communities from Centralia Pennsylvania, which are recovering from an underground coalmine fire - Coalmine... | ecosystem: Environmental > Terrestrial > Soil > Unclassified ...
CGTGTAGAAGTGGACATTAAAGCGTCCTCACTGTTTGCAATCCGCATAGAAGGAAACTCTCATGGCTGTCCCAGGAAGGAAAGAAGCGCACCCACAGCAATGGCCGGTGCATACGGCATTTTGCGCGCGGAGGGATGACGCAACACAAGAGTGCTGTGTGGCCGCAAGCCGCGCTTGCGCCATCCGAAGATCAGATCGGCCGTGCCGTTCAGCATGTCGTGTGTGAATCCCCCGTAGAGTGCCCAAATCAGCGCCATCACCCCTCCCGCCAAGCCCGTAAACACTAGCGCGAGGAGAAGTTGAGAGGGACCCAGCCAGGCGCCCAAGCCCGCGCACAGCTTCACATCGCCCATCCCCATTCCTCCGAGAAGGTAAAGGGCGCCGAATGAAATGGCAGCGAGTAACATACCCGAGGCGCTGTGCGCAAACCCCCTCCAACCACCGGCGGCTGTGGACACGACCAGCCCAGAAAGCAGGAACGGAACAACCAGCCAGTTTGGGATACGGCGGCTCCGGAGATCGGAGATGACCGCAACCGTCATGACAAGGATCGTTGGCCACCAAGCAACCGAATGCATGAAACCATCACATGCGCAATTTGAAGCCCACTCGGAAGGCGGCCAACGAGTGAAAGCTCAACGAGTTATCGCTCGTCCTCTCGAAAGAGTGTCAACCGTCGTATACACCTGTAACGGGTGTGTGACAGACGAAGCGACCTACAATCTATAAGCGGCATTTGGCATTCTTGGGTCGGTTGCAGATCGCAAGATGCAGCTCGGCGCGTCCTCCCGCATCCTGCGACTCTGCCGAAACGGTGTTTCGTTGCCTCATTTGCCGGCAGCAGACTGCCTCGCGGGTATGTGAGGAAAAGAGGCCAACTGCGCCAGACTGTTCTGGTTTGGCGTGTGAATTGCGTGAACGGCTACGCACCTTACCCCTGGGGAAGGACAGATTTGAAATAAGGAGAAACTTGGAATGCGTAAGGCAATTTTAAAGCTATATGTGAAGGGTCAGATACTCTGGAACACGCTGAAAGAAGACGAGGGACAGGATCTGGTCGAGTACGCAGCCGTGATCATGATCGTGGTACTGGGACTCACAGCCGGCATGAATACACTCGCCAGTGGAATCAACACCGTCATGACCAGCGTCACAAGCAGCATTAACACTAGGATCTAAGTCAGATCAAGAGCGAGCTCGAAGAAGGGCAGAACAGAGCGCAGCGATCTCAAAAGCCCACCTCTGTCAGCCGCTTTGGTGAATTCGCAAGGAGAATACCTAAATGTGCAAAATCTTTTTAAAGCTGTACGCGAAGCACCAGATGCTCTGGAACGCGCTCCAGGAAGACGAGGGACAGGATCTGGTCGAGTATGCAGCCGTGATCATGATCGTGGTGCTGGGACTCACGGCCGGCATGACTACGCTCGCTACTGGAATCAACACCGTCATGAGCAGCGTCACAAGCAGCATCAGCACCACGCTCTAGGACAACTTGCAGAGGGGGCAGAATAGCATGCTAAATTCCGCTCCCTCTCGAGTGTCGACATCGATAGATGGAGTGATCCGCAATCTAATCTGGACGATTGCGGTCCTCCTGATCCTTTTGCCAGTGCTTTCGAACGAACGGAAGCCCAGAGCATCGAGAAGCCTTGATTTTGTGGTCATCTATGGAGGCTGTAAGCTCGTCGCCTCCTCTCCCGACTCTCTCTACGTTCCAAAGATCCAGAGGCAAGTGCTAGAGGATATTGCCCCGCTAGAAAAAGGATCCGGCACTTATGGATACTTTATGTATCCTCCGTTTGTACCGCTGGTCTTGTCTCCTCTTTCTCGCCTCCCCTACTGGAATGCCTATCGTGTATACCAGGGAATTTCGGCGGTGCTGTATCTGTTCGGATTATTTCTTTTAATGAAGCGATTTCTTGCTCACGACCCTGATCTTGCCCGAATGATGATTCCATTCGCGCTCGCGTACTTGCCCTTTATCGCCGACACCTGGGTGAGTGGGCAGCTTTCGGTTGTGGGATTTGTTGCTATTGCTATGACATTAGGTTGTATAGAAAAAGGAAACTTATTTGGCGGCGGCTTGGCGCTTTCTCTGTGCTGCTATAAGCCAACGCTGCTGATACTCCTTCTGCCCATGCTTCTGTTTCGCCGCCAGTTTCGCTCTCTGCTGGGGTTCGCAACAGGTGCGGTTACTCTTGTTCTAGCCGCGGTAGCAGCTTATGGATGGCGGATCTGGATCGATTACATGCATTTTATGCAATCCGCGGCTGCGGAAATGGAACGGCTGCGGCCGCTTATGAAATATGCAGATCTGACAGCATTCTTCTCACTCCTAACAGGACCTCGATCGGCTCCGCTGCTCGCACTGCTCTGCGGACTGGCGATACTACCTTTTCTCATCCGCGCATGGCGACACTACGAAGAGGCTCCTCTCTTTGTCTGGGCGATTACGCTCACATGGACTTTGATTCTCGGACCTTACGTCCCACTGTACGACACGACTCTGATCATCTCCAGCATCATCGTGAGCTCCACTCAGCCCTCCTTCCGGTTACACCGCTTTTTTGCACCCGCTTTGCTGATGCTTTTTGCCTGCTCCTGGATCAGCGAAGTATTTGTTCTGTTGATCCACTTACAACTGCTGACGGTCGCATTTGCTATTTTTGGATGGCTGCAGCTCCGAATGCACATCCAATCTAAAGCGCAAGCGGTCGAAATCGGACCTGAAATTGCTATGGCCTAACTTCAGTGCCAGTGTAAGGCGAGGAAAACCGGCTATGTCAAGCGCTTATACTCTAGGAGCGGAAGAATACAACCGCATCTCGTTTGAACGAATATCCCAGGATACTCGGACACTCCTGGCGGTCGTGCCGGTCTTCAATGAGGGGAAGGGGCTGAGAGCGTTTCATGCCTCCTTATGGAGACAGGACAAAGCCGTTTCAGCATGTGGATGGCGATTGGCAGTCTTGTATGTGGACGACGGATCGACCGACGATACCCCAGAAATACTGTCGCAGCTCTCGCAGGGTCACGCCAGGGTTCGCGTTTTGCGCCTGACCCGAAATTTCGGTCATCAGGCGGCTCTCTGCGCCGGACTGGAAGCAGCCGATGCTGATGCAATCGTGATCCTCGATGGCGATGGACAACATCCGGTGGATCTTATCCCGGAAATGTTGCGGCTTCACCTCAAGGGGGCCGACATTGTGCGTGTTGTGCGGATTGATGACGAAAATGCAGGTTCTCTGGTGAAGCGCTGGTTGAGCCGGACCTTTCATAGTCTCTGGCGAGGTTTATCTGCGGTAGATGTACCACCAGGAATGACGGAATTTGCCTTATTCGGCAATGCCGTACAACAAGCTTTGCAGCAATTTCGCGAAATACACAGATATCTTCGTGGATTGCTAAGCCTTGTTGGATTCACCACGACGATCCTGTCTGTCCGCATGCATCCGCGCCGGCACGGGACTTCAAAGTACTCGCTGCGCAAGCAGCTTCACCTTGCATCTGACGGCTTGTTCTCCTTTTCCACATTTCCGCTTCGGCTGGGGCTGTTGCCCGGATGCGTGTTTATCGCTGTCGCTTGTATCGAATCCCTTGCCGCATTGGGGCGGATTCTGATGGGCTATCCGCTTGCCCCCGGTTGGACCTCTCTGATGATTCTTGTGACACTCGGATTTGGTTGCACGATTGTCTTGCTGACGATTATCGGTATTTACATCGGTAAAATTTTTGAGCAGGTGAAAAATCGGCCTGTATATTTTGTCCGGCCGGATACACAATTGAGCAACAGGGCTGCCCTCCCCAATACCAGTTTTCCAACTCAAGCTCAAGAACCATCCGAGGCCACCCACACGACACATGCTGTTTGCCAGCTCTAATAGACGCATATTTGCAGCCACTCTGGTTACTGCGTTGCTTCTGCTCCTGACCTTAGAAGTCCGTTCTCCATACTACTTCCTGCAGGACGACAATCTCGAGTTCTACTTTCCCTTGTATGTTCATAACTGGCGCAGTCTGCTGGGTGGCGAGTTCCCGCTCTACGACTTTCATATGTTTGGCGGTGTGCCACACGCCTCCATGGGGCAGGAAGCCCCCTTTTATTTGCCGGAATATCTCTGCTTGTTTCTAAGTCAATCGATCTGGAAACATCCGTTTGCCGCGATCGATCTGATGTCTATCCTGCACGCTCTGCTTGCGGTCGCGGGAACCTTTCTGCTGCTCCGGCATTTGGGGCTAAAGGCTACGGTCGCGAGTTTTGGCGCATTGACCGCCCTGTCGGCATTTTTTGTTTGGTGCGGAGAGATGTGGATCACTGCCACCATGCTGTGCGCTTGGTTTCCATGGATGGCATGGGCTGCGTTGCGATACATGGCACGACCAAGCTATGGGCGTGCTGCGTGGCTCATCTTTTCCCGCTTGGGATTGCTATTTGGCGGACATTCGCAATTTTTTGTTCTTGCCATGATCTTTGAGCACCTCTTCGCGCTCTTGTACTCCCGAGCTATCCGGCCGCAGCGTTGGCGTAGTGGATTTGTTCGATATATTGCCTTGGATCTGCCGACAGGTCTTATGGGCTTGCCGCTCATTCTGCCGCTGAGTGCGGAGGTGCAGCGCTCCTTGCTGCGCTCTGCACCTTTGTCTTATGAAATGTTTTCTGTTTTCACGCTGGATTCGCTTAGATGGCTCTTTGGCCAGTTATGTGTCTTCATTCAGGTTCCGCCACCCCTAAAAGACGATGCCAGCGGCAGCTTACCTTACCTATCACACATCGGGTACGTAACCACGATCCTATCCTGTGGTGCTTATGGATTGTGGAGCAGGCGGTCCAAAAATAGCTCACTCATCGCCGCTTGCGCGGTCTGTTTCTTTGTCGCGCTGTTATGGATGTGGAACCTGCTGGGCCCGTTAATTTACCACGTCGCGATTCTGAACCGGTTCCGGGCCCCTTTTAAGCTCGTGTACTTTGCCGGTTTTTTTCAATGCCTCTTAGCTGCCTTGGTTCTGGAGCAATGGAGCAAGAAATGGCAACACTTGGCTTTAGCAGCCTTTCTCGTAAACTGGCTCGTAGTCTTTTGCCTGCTCCCTGATCATGCATGGCATCTCAGAAAATACCAGGTGCCGCTGAAGTCACCTTGGCAAGAAAGGCTCGCCGACGGCCGATATCTGGTGATCGGACCTACTCCGACGTTTTCTCATTTCCAACAGTTCATTGAGAGTAACTATGCGCTGCTATGGGGACTGGATAACCTCCGCGGCTACGAGCCGATGCTTTCACAGCTCGGCGCTCGTGTCGGTTTCGTGAGACACGAGGAGGACAACGGGACAGACCTTTATAGCGGAACGTACTACGGGCCAATCGATCAGCCGCTCTTCGATCACCTTAAGCAGTGGAGTGTCAGGTATGTGATCGTAAGTCCAGATAAAACAACAGTGATCAAGTTCCATCCCATCGGGAATCACCGGTGGACGATTCAGACCTCCTTAGTGAGTCCAGACATACCAGCTATCTCCGCTAAGTTGGCGCAAGCAGGTTTTCAATGGCGTGAAACAAGAGGAGGGTGGATGCTTTGGGAGGATCCGAACCTTCTACCCCGTGTCCGATGGGACCAGGGTTCTGCTGCGGGCATAAGTTGGAGCGAACGGACCAACTCCATTGAGATCTCTCTGAACGAATGGCCAAGCCGGCATTTAACCCTCGCCTTTACTGCCAACCCCGGGCTAGAGGTCTGCGTCGGGAGTCGGTGCAAGGCTATCGGCAGCTCACCGGACGGCATGGTCCACATCTACGTACCTCCGGGAACGGCCCGCTTGCGCTTGGTTTACCGCAACGGTCTCCTCATCCTTTCTTCCTGTATCGCATTAGGAACCCTGGCTTTGTTTGTGCTGCTCTGGTTGTACAGCCAACGCCGAATTCGGCCGTCTACACGCGCGAGCCCGTCACCGCTCAGAGATGAATGCGGTGTCTTGTCCACTCCGTGAAGTGGGGAAAGTGTCGCAGCGTTGAGGCGCATCTGCAGCAACCCACACAAAGTATGACAAGAGCAACACTTCGACACCTACGTGAGTAAAGCCGATGGGGCCGTTATTGCCTCCGCCATAGCGCCAGAGTGGAACCGCGACCAGTACGACCATACAGGCGACCCGGACTGCCAGCCCGGAACGCGCAAAGATTGCGGCGAGCGGCAATGCGAGCAACGTACTGTCATACCAGGCGACATAGGGCGAAATCAGCAGCGCCCCCGTAATCGCGGCGCAGAAGGCATCCTTAAAGGGAAGGCGCCACATGAGCCAGAGGCAGAGTCCTAGTGCAGCAAGGGCGAGAACCGGATAGCTGCCGGGCAGACCGATAGCGGCGCTGAATCCTTTCAGACCGACGGGGAAAAATCCCGGTGTTTTCCTGGGCGCTTCGGTGATCGCGGTGGCATATCCCCGAACAGGCGTGAGGTAAATCGACGAGCTGGCGACCAATAATCCTCCGAGACCAAATGCAACGCATGCGCGGTAACGGCGCTGAAGCGGCAAAAGCAAAGCGATAAGGAAAATCAGGTTGAATTTATAGAGACAAGCAGTTAAGAAAACGCCCGCAAGCACATCTCGTTTCTGCTCGAACAGAAGTAGCGCGATCACCAAGGAAAAGAAAATGAAGCTTGCATCGGCTCCTCCGATGATGCCGGCGATTCCAGGGAAAAAGCAGGCATAGGCGGGCAGCAGGAAGCCGGGAAGTTGGAATCGTCGAATCAGCAGGACAACCGTGACCAAATAGGCCCACAGTCCTGCTCCCAGCCAGAGCCAGAGAGCGTGATAGTAGGGCAACGCCGCTATCGGGCGCAGCACGAATGAAAACACAGAGGGGCGGACGTAAGGCGCCCAGTGCGGAACGCCAATGGGAGCAAGATGCTGCTGCCAAAAGTTGGCGAAGGCGGCGGGGCTATACAGCAGGCGAAGCGGCAGGCGGCCTGCGATGTAGAAGACCGGAAAGTCCCAGCCGACTTGCGGCGATGACCGCGCGGATAGAACCCACTGGGAGAGTATGATCGCAGTGCCGATGCTAAGCATCATGCCAATTGCGATCCGCCGGCGGATATTTTCCTGAACTTCCACAGCAGCGGCGGCAGTTTGCATTAGTTCTGCCTCGCCAAGACCACCGCTTGCCCGTCGGAATAGACCTTCTTCCAGCCTGGAAGAAACTGCAACACACGTGCAACTGGCTCGTCTGGGGCTAGCAAACAAAAATCGATCCGGTATTTGTCCAGCATAGGCCTGGGATCTCCTGCCAAACCGACAAATTGGGCATACTCTTTCAGGATCCCAGCGGGGTCGTATAGGTCGGCGCGCGGATCGATGAACACCTTTCGTTCGGGTGCAGCCCACAGAAGATAACCGCCGAATGCGTAATCGTTCAGCATTCTTCCGGCAAGGCCAGAGCGCCGGATGTATGCGAGCGCCTTTACTGGGTTGGCCTTTTCCATTTGAGATGCGAGATTGCGGGGACCGGGAAAGGCGAGGAAAACAGTGAATGCCGCCAATGCGAGTACAAGCGCATTGGGCCCAGGGCGATCCCGTTCCGGTTTGTATTGCTCCCAGGCCCCGGCAAGCAGCCGGCATACAATCGGCGCGACCAGGATACCGAAGGGAAATTCCATCCGCATATGCCGCACCGCGAAGCAGAACGGCAAAGCGGTCAGGAGAAACTCATCCAGTTGCAGCTCTACTCTCGTCAGGAGAGGAATTAAGAGAACCAGAGACGCTACAACGAGAAGCGCCCATCCACGAGCCGGGCTGAAATCAGGCTGCCATTCGGTGATCAGACCGAGGTTCATAGGCTGGCGGAACAAAACGTCCAGTGGGTACCAGATGGGCTTGGCGCCGAGTGGATTCAGAAACAGGGCTGCCAGCGAGAGTGCGAAGGAGATCGTAAGTTGTACACGCGTGCGTCTTTCCCCAGGCACAGCGACGAGCAACCCCCAGCGAAGATTCAGAAAAGAACAGACCAGAACGATGGCAAAGACCATGAGGCCGAATAGGAATGAGCTATGAACATTGATCCAGAGTGCAAAAAGGGGCGGCAAGGCGAACAACCATCGGGCATGGCGCGTGCGGCCCAGATGCAAAATCAGCAGTTCCACGATCAACAGCACATATCCGATCAGTTGCGGGCGAATCGATACGCCGGTGGTGGCGAAGAGCCAGGTAATGATTCCGCCCAGGAAAGCAATTTTCACGTTGCCCGAATAGAGTGCGCTGAGCAGATAGCCGCCGACTGCGATCAGCGAGGTCATCACACATAGCCAGATCATCAGCCCGGCATAGCCGCCTAACCGGTAGACAGCATAGAGCGTGAGTTGCAAGAGCCATTCCTGGGCAGTCCACGGATGGTCGGCGACGGTGAAAGAAAACGGATCGACATGTGGAATTGAATGCGTATTCCAGATGAGCTCCCCGGTTCTGAGATGCCACCAGAGGTCGGGATCACTGAGGCGGCCCCGGGCAGTGAAGACGGCTAGTACCACCAGCAAGGCACTAATGGCGACTGGGAAGGAGAAGATCCGGTGTAACAGGCTGCGACTGGCAGCGGCTTCGGTTTGGTCAAGAATGATCAAAGCGGCCATAAAAACACACACATCAGGCTAGGCGCTGTAATTTGTGTGCAGTTTGGGCTCCAAACGGAGCTGTTAAGCGATTTCGACTTCCTTGAAATTGTCCTCTAGGCGGATGAGGCGGTGCAGATAAGCGCGAGAGATATTCAGCCTGCGTGCGGCGAGCGCTTTGTTGCCGTTGGCGTCTTTAATCGCCTTCATGACGATACGGACTTTGAAATCGCGAATCATGCGCTCGAGCGAGCTGATGGGGAGTGCCGCCTCTTCATCGGGCAGGTCCTCATGATGCTGGATCGATTCCGGCAGGTCTTTCGCCTGAATGATTTCGCCGTCGGCGCAGATAATGGCGCTCTGAATCACGTTTTCAAGTTCACGGACGTTGCCGGGCCAGTCATACGCCTCAAGCAACGCGAGCGCCTCCGGCCTGATGCCGCTGACCCACTTGTTATACATCTCGGAGTACTTTTTGATGAAGAAGACAGCCAGTCTCGGGAGATCTTCCAGGTGGTCCGCAAGGCAGGGAGCCTTGATGTTCATGACATTGATGCGGTAATAGAGATCGAGCCGGAACTTATTTTCCTCGACCATCTTGGAGAGATCGCGGTGGGTGGCGAAGATGATGCGCGCTTTGAGCGGGATGGGCCGGCTGCTGCCCAAGCGCACGAACTCTCTCTGCTGAAGCACGCGGAGCAGCTTGACCTGTACTTGCTGGCTGAGCTCGCCGATCTCGTCCAGAAAGAGGGTGCCATGAGCGGCCTGCTCGAAGTAACCGATGCGAGTGCCGTTGCTGCCGGTGAAGGCGCCTTTTTCGTGGCCGAAGAGCTCGGATTCAATCAGCGTCTCAGGGATAGCGCCACAGGAAACGGCGACGAAGGGAGCCTGGGCACGGTCACCCAAATTGTGGATGGCGCGCGCGATCAATTCCTTACCGGTGCCACTTTCGCCCGTGATCAGGACCGAGTTATTGAGAGGAGCGACGCGGCGGATGAGATCGTAAACGGCACACATTTGGGGGCTGGATCCGATCAGACCATCGCAGTGGAGCGGCTCAGGAGCTTCTGGCTGAGCAGCTTCCGACGGGAGGGCGCCTCCGTGCCGGCCTCTGAGCTCCCGCTTCATCACGGTATACTCGTAGGCCCGGCGAATAATGGCCTTCAGCTCGCGGAGAGCCGGGGGCTTACGGCAATAACTTTGCGCACCGCGCTGGACCAGGTCGGCTGCGATCAGGCGTGAAGCATCGTCGGTTAAAGCGACAACGGCTGTGCTCGAATCGCAAATTTCCTCAAAAAACCGCGCTTGACTGGCCGCATCGCAGAATTCAGAGTCTAAATCGAGCAGAAGGACGTCGAGCAACCCGTGCCAGATGAGGCGTTTGAGCCGGTTACTTTCAGGCTCAACCACAACGTAAAAATCTTTCCCAAGAGCCGGGGCTAGAAGCGGTTGCAGCTTCTGATCCTGCGAGTGTAAGGCAACACGTATCAATTCCGCCGACTGGGATTAAATCCAGCCCCTCCGACCCCGGCGTTTGCCGATCTTCTACTAACTCGTGAACCCCATAGTAATAGGAACAAAGTAGGGCCGTCAACCGAGTTTAGTACTGTTTTGCGAAACCAGTACTATCTCGTTACTTTTCTAGTTTTGTCATTGGTGATCTGATTGCTCCCTCGATGTAAATGCGCTACGAAGGTTCACAGGCGGAGACGGCCAGTGGGGCAGAACTGCACGAATATACATCGTGGAAGCATCCTTATCGCAACAGCAACATCCGCTTTCGCTCGGAGTTGGTGAACCGGCTTTCCCAAGCTGCCTTACGAGCTGCCAAGCAGGGAAGAGAAGTGGGCGGACTGCTTTGGGGGCAGACTGGCGCGAATGAATCGGTTGTGGCGGCGGATGCGACGTTTGTACAAGGCAGTACGGTACAGTTCAACAGCACGGCGCTCGACTTACGCCATCTCCGCGAAGCTGTCAATGGCTGGGCGCCGCAGGCCAGTCTGTCGTTAATCGGCTATTTTCGCAGCCACTTGCGCGAGGGGCTATCGCTGAGCACGCAGGACCGGGCGTTCATCGAGCAAGAGATGCGCGATCCCGAGCTCATTTTCCTAGTACTGAAGCCATTTCAAGCAGGCATTTGCACAGCGGGTTTTTTCTTTTGGCACGATGGCCGGCTGGAAACAGCCGACAGTGAACTCGAGGTGCCCTTTATCGCGACGGATCGGCCTGCCCAGCCTAGCGGACCGAGTCCACAGCCCAACCGGGCGTCCGAGAATGAAGGGGCAGAATCCCTTGTATCTTCCCTGCGGCAATCCGCGATGCGGCATGCGCCGGCTTTAAAAGCTGGTCCCAATCCAGTCACAAACGCGGCGAGCGGACCAAATGCTAGCATCGTTACCGCGACTCCAGGAGCCAGGCGGCCATTTCGATCGGGCATTGTTGGTGCATTCGGGCTCCTGATCATTCTGATTGCCGCGGCAGGGCTGTATTTTATGGGGCCAAAATTACATCCGCCTCCGCAACCTGCGCCGTTAAAAGAGCCGGAAACGGGAATTCATCTTCAGGTCGAACA
>Ga0209062_1006127_pt1 | contig 11160 bp, 6 predicted proteins | sample Coa_R2_2_FD_187158 | JGI IMG/M metagenome (GOLD analysis project Ga0209062, IMG submission 187158) | Surface soil microbial communities from Centralia Pennsylvania, which are recovering from an underground coalmine fire - Coalmine... | ecosystem: Environmental > Terrestrial > Soil > Unclassified ...
CCAGATCGCTGTTGTACCGCGTTACCAGCGCGTCATAACTGAAATTTCCGTCCTGCCCGAAGACAACTTCGCGCAGCAAAAAATAGCGCAGGGCGTCCATTCCCAGTACATCCACAATCGGACGCGGCTTCACTACGTTGCCCTTCGACTTGCTCATTTTGCTGCTATCCATCAGCAGCCAGCCATGCGCCCAGATCTGCTTTGGCAGAGGCACCATGGCGGCCATTAGAAACGCCGGCCAATACACCGCGTGGAAACGGATGATCTCCTTTCCCACCAGATGCAATGCCGCCGGCCAGTAACCGCGCTGCTCGTAGTTTGGTCCGCCGACGGCGCTGAGGTATGCGGTAAGGGCATCGAACCAGACATAGAAGACATGAGATTCTTCACCAGGCACGGGAATGCCCCAGCGAATCGAAGTGCGTGTGATGCTGAGGTCTTTCAGGCCGCCTTCCACAAAGCTCAAAATCTCGTTCCTGCGTGCTTCCGGCTGGATGAAATTCGGATTCTTTTTGTAAAAATCCAGCAGCGGCTTTTGAAAAGCCGAGAGTTTGAAAAAATAGTTCTCCTCCGTCACTGTCTCGGTGGGGCGTCCGCAATCCGGACAATTTTCTCCCGGCTTCACGTCCACGTAAGCGTTGTCGTAGATGCAGTACTGGCCAGTGTAGTGGCCCGGATAGATGTAGCCGTTCTCCTTGCATTGGCGGAAGAGCCATTGCACGGTATGCGCGTGCTTAATCTCCGTGGTGCGGATGAATTCGTCGCCTTGTATCCCAAGATCATCCCAGAGCTTCCGCCACTCGGCCGCCATCTTCGCGACGAACTCCGACTCGGGCATGCCTGCTTTTTTCGCTGAGCGCTCCACGTTTACGCCGTGCTCATCGGTCCCGGTGGTCAGCACGACGTCGTAACCGCGCATGCGCTTGTAGCGCCGGATGGTGTCGCACACGATCGTTGAGTACGTATGCCCGATGTGCGGAAGGCCATTCGTGTAGTAGATCGGCGTAGTCAGGTAATATTTGGGTTTTTCCGCCATTTTCCCCGCGCAGTCTCTTTCCCTTATTCTGTGTCCGCTCTCTGACTGACGTACTTAATGCTTCTCCTGATATTTCCGCAAAGCCTCGCCAATGATCTTTTGGAGCGGCACGTCCTTCTCCGCAGCAAGACGCTTGCAATCCTCAAACTCCGGCGCGGCATGAGAAATGCGCCCATTCACACGGGACACTTTCACCCGCACTTCTCCATATTCCGTAGTCACGTTGATATGTTCTCTGGGCAGCACTTGGCGTCTTGCCGGTTGTACTCTCACTCCAAACGTCGTCGTTTCCGAGAAAATCAGTTTCATCAAGGAGTCGACATCCTCCGGTTTTGCGAGGACCGTCAGCAGCGTACCCGGGCGATTCTTTTTCATCTGCACGGGAGTCGTGTAGACATCGAGTGCTCCCGCCGCCAGAGCTTTTTCCAGAAAATAGCCGTAGATCTGAGGATTCATGTCGTCCATGTTCGCTTCCATCACGGCAATTTCTTCGAGTCGCGCAGGCTCGCTCTCGGCGCTGGATGGCACGCTTGTCTTTCCCGGGTGGATCACCGCCGGCGCCTCAAGCGCCTCTCCCACCATCAGCCGCAGCACATTCGGCTGACCCTCCAAATCGGCTGAACCTGCTCCGTAGCCGATGGCGTTGGTGGCCATCGCCGGCTGCGGTCCGAACGCATCGCAGAGCGTCGCCACAATGGCTGCTCCAGTTGGGGTCACCAATTCTTTCTGTACGCCTGTCGAATACGTCGGTTTCCCGATCAGCAGTTTCGCGGTCGCCGGAGCGGGCACCGGCAGTACTCCGTGCGCCATCTTTGCTGTGCCGCCGCCGACATTCATGGGCGAGCAAACAAAACGCTCAATCCCCAGTTCCGCAAATCCCACGCACGCGCCCACAATATCCACAATTGCGTCCACGGCGCCAACTTCGTGAAAATGAATCTTCTCAAGCGGCACGTCGTGCACACTCGCTTCCGCCTCGCCCAGCTTGGTGAAAATCGCCCGCGCACGCTCGCGCAGCGCTGTTGGAAGTTCGGACTGCTGCAGAATCTCCAGAATCGCGGCGAGGGAACGGTGCCTCGAGGTATCCTCGGCGGCTACCGTCACTTGAGTCGCGGCCATTCCGTTTTTCCAGACCTTCTGTGCACGGAGTTCCCATCCAGGCACGCGCAAACTTTCGAGAGCTGCGCGCAACCGCGCCACGCTGACCCCTGCGTCCACCAGGGCGCCGAGCGTCATATCGCCGCTAATACCAGAAAAGCAGTCGAAATAGGCGAGTCTCATGCGTTTGACCGCCGCCGTGCGATCGGCCGACGCCACGAGAATGATATTCGCGGAGACCTGCTGAAGCCCGGCGAGTGCAATCCCAATTGATACTAGCGACCGCCCGAAAACGTGTCAAACCGCGGCTTCGTGCCTGCGTGGGCGGCAGGCAAGATTTCATCGCATGGAGGCAGCGGACCGTCCGAACCGAGTCGGAGGGAGCGCCGAGGCCTCCTGGTTTGGATGCCGCCGTTTGGGGGAGATGATGCGCGAAAAGCTCAACTACCGCGGCTAGTTCGTCACGCTCCAAGCCCGCATCGGTTCGTTTTTCATGGCCTCGGCCACTTGGCGCACAAGGGCGTCTCGCGAGAATGGTTTCTGCAAGAAGAAGCGACTTTCCATCACTTCCGAGTGTTCCTGGCCGTTCTCGAGGTAGCCGGACATGTATACGACTTTCAGATCGGGTGCCAGGCGCTCGAGCCGCTTGGCCAATTCCGGTCCACCCATCTTGGGCATCACCACGTCCGCGAGCAGCACCTGCACGGTCTTGCCGAGACGTTGCATGATGGCCAGCGCTTCTTCGCCATCCTGAGCGGTCAACACCTGGTAGCCCGCCGATTTCAGAAACTCGCAGGCCAGAGTTCGCACTTCCGCCTCGTCCTCGGTCACCAACACCGTGCCCTTGTGCCGCTTGCGCACAGACGCCGGACTTTCCTCCAGCAAGCACTCCGGCCGCGCTTCTGTCACCGGCAAGTAGACCTCAAAGGCTGATCCGGCGCCTGGAGTGGACTCGACGCAGATGTATCCGCCGCTCTGCTTCACGACACCGTAGACGGTCGCTAGTCCCAGGCCGGTGCCCTTGCCCGCGCCTTTTGTGGTGAAGAACGGCTCAAAGATGCGCGCTTTTGTCTCCGCGTCCATTCCTTCACCGGTATCGCTGACCACGAGCAAAACGTATTCGCCCGGCTCGACGGTAGCGTGCCGGCGCGCGTATTCCTCATCCGCGATGACATTACGCGTTTCAATCGTCAGCCGTCCCCCGTGCGGCATCGCATCGCAGGCGTTTACCGTTAAATTCAGGAGCACCTGCTCAAGCTGGCTCGGGTCCGCTTTCACACGGCCAAGCGATTCTCCGAGCCGCAGTTGGAACTCGATGTCTTCGCGCACAAGCCGCCGGAGCAATCGGCTCATTTCAGCGATGAGTTCGTTCATATCCACGACTTTGGGCTGCAGCACCTGGCGGCGGCTGAAGGCCAGGAGCTGGCGGGTTAGGGCCGCAGCACGATCGGCCACCTTTTGGATTTGCTGAGCGCGTGCATGTTCCGGAGCGGCTGGGTTGAGCCGCTCCAGCATCAGGTCGCTATTGCCCTTGATCACGGTGAGCAAATTGTTGAAGTCGTGCGCGACCCCGCCGGCGAGGCGCCCGAGCGCATCCATCTTTTGCGATTGCCGCAGTTGCTCTTCAAGCTCCTGCTTTTGGTTTTCATTGGCTTGCAGAGTTTCACGCATGTTCGCGAAGGCTCGCGTCACTTGCGCGACTTCGTCTCCGCCGTGCGCTTCCAGGGGATAGTCAAAATTTCCCGATTGCAGCGCGCGGACTCCGGCAGCGAGGTTCGCCAGGGGTCGCGTGAAGGTGCTGGCAATCACAAAGACAAGGGCGCCGCCAACCAATCCGCCACAGAGGCCCAGGCCCAGTAATACGCGATTCAGAGTTCGCACCGTGGCCATAGCCTTGTCGTAAGACTTGAGCACGGTAAGCGTTAGCGCTCCCCGGGCGCCGGTCATCAGGTCCACAGTGCTGGCAAACAGGCGCTCTTCTCCGAGTCGCATCTGCTTGGGCACTGCTGGCCCTTGCATCTGGCTGGTCAACTCATGTTCCGCGAAAGGCGAGAATGTGCTCAGGACGATTTTCCCGTTCGCGCGGAATACCATGTCGCTGGCGGAAATGCCAGCCAGATCCCGTGCTCGCTTGGCGTCGATTTCGCGCCCGACCACCACCGTACCCAGCAATTCGGTGTTCATTGGCGGGTTTTGATAAAAGGGCTGGATCGCGACCTGGTAAATGCGGCCTTCGCTCACCCACCACGTGAAACTGCTCTCGCGGTGAGAGGAGCGCCGCAGCATCGCCTGCGCGTCCTCTATGGGCAGGTCCTGGCTCATGGCGTGCATCGCCACGACCTTGCCGTTTGCGTCCGCCAACACCATGAGATCGCAATCCTCGGATTGCCACGGGTCTTGGCTCGCGTCCTGGATTGCGGTGGCATCCCCGTTTCGCATCGAGGCCAGCGTCGCCAGCAGGTCCGCCTTGTGGTTCAGCGTTAACTGGCGCTGGTGCTGCATCAGTTGGAACGCCAGGGTGGCGTTGCGCGCATCCTCCTCGACGCGCTGCCAGACCTGTGATTGCACGGTGTTGCGCACTACCAGCAGCGTTGCAAAGGTTAACCCCGCGATGGTCAGCGCGAGGGACAGGAGAAACTTCGTGCGGAGGGATAGCTTTCCTAGGGCCGTCCGAGCAGCGTTCGTCAGATTCTGCAACATCCCTGAGCGGGGACCACTCCGTTGAATGTCAGTACCAGCCCGAACCAGCGGCAGTAAACCGCTTGCGGTGTACCGGCGCTGTTTGTGCCTTAAGCCTGACTTACGATCAACGCTTTCGTCTTGCCTTGGAAGGCGGAAGTCTAGGCGGCGGCTCCTGCCGCCTCCAATGGTTCGCCAGTACTATTCCGTTAGAACCTCGGGCCAGGCACCTGTACAGAACTCCGTTGCCTGCCTGGCTAGGCTGGCCACACTCATTCCAGACTGCTTGCAAACAAAGCTTCCGCTTCCTGCACCGGCCCTCTCTTTGACCCTCTCCCCAAGCCGTCTCTATACTGGCTTGTTCTTAAGTCGTGCCCAGAGAAGCTGCTCGCGGCCGAAGAAAGCAAAAACCGTGTACCAGTTCGTGACCAACCAGCTCCGCCAGGCCCTTTCCCGGTTCATCCGAGAAAACTATGGTTCGGACCTTGCCATTGTTCTTGAACGGCCGCCCAGAATTGAAATGGGAGAAGCCGCATCTCCCGTTTCCTTTGAGCTTGCCAAACGTCTGAAGCGCGCGCCACGCCAGATCGCCCAGGAAATCGCGGCTGGCATCGGCAAAATAGAAGGAGTTGCGCGCATCGAGGTCGCCGGCGCCGGCTATCTTAACGCCTATTTCGACCGCGTCGCCTTTTGGACTGCCGTCCAGCAGGAAGCTGCGGCGCGTCACAAACCGGCCAGCAAACAGAAGGTGATTGTCGAACACACCAGCATTAACCCGAACAAAGCCGCACATATCGGCCATTTGCGGAACGCCGTCCTCGGCGACACGATCGCCCGTATTCTCCGTTACACTGGCGAGCACGTGCAGGTGCAGAACTATATTGACAACACCGGCGTTCAAGTCGCTGACGTGGTCATCGGCTTTCTCCAAATGGAAAAGCGCACACCGGTTGGCGTCAAGATGCTCGCCGCCGAACCGCGATTCGACTACTATTGCTGGGACCTCTACGCCAAAACCACGCAGTTCTTCGCTGAAAATCAGGAGCGCGCCGCCTCACTCCGCGGCGACACGCTGCGCGCCATAGAAGAAGACCGCGGCGAAGAAGCCGAAGTCGCGCACATCGTAGCCGAAGCCATCGTCGCGTCGCATCTCCGCACGATGGAGCGCCTCGGCATCCACTATGATCTGCTCGCTCGGGAGAGCGAAATTCTGCATCTTCATTTCTGGGACGCGGCCTTCGCCAAGCTCAAAGAATCGGGCGCCATCCAACTCGCTACCTCGGGCAAAATGGCGGGCTGCTGGATCATGCCGTGGAAGAAGGGAATTCCGGATGCAACGGGAGTAACCGAAGCAAAGGAAAAGTCCCAAACTGCGCAGCCCGGCTCCCCTGAATCCGAAGACGAAAATATTCAGGACAAGATCATCGTCCGCTCAAATGGCACGGTCACCTATGTCGGCAAGGACATTGCCTATCAGCTTTGGAAGTTTGGTTTGCTCGGGAAGGATTTTCTGTACCGAAGATGGCAGCCGCCCGCCGCTTTGCCGTCCTCTCCGCGTGCCCCGGCAACCGTTCACTCCTTTCAAGGCCACGGCCTTTGGACCACGACCACACGAGGTCACGATCCGGCCGCGCCGCATTTTGGCGAGCCTGCCGCTGTCGTCTACAACGTCATCGACACGCGCCAATCGTATTTGCAGGAGGTCGTCGCCGAAGGGCTGCGCGGTCTCGGCCACGCGGACGCGGCCAAACACTCGATTCACTTCTCCTACGATATCGTCGCCCTTACACCCCGGTGCGCCCGAGAACTAGGCTATGAGCTTTCTCCCGATGAAGCGAAAAAGCCCTACGTGGAAGTCAGCGGCCGCAAGGGGCTTGGCGTGAAAGCCGACGATTTAATCGACAAGCTCGAATCCGCCACGCACGAGGAAGTTTGCAAACGTCATCCGGAAATGAGCGTCCTGGAGCGCCGCCAGACGGCGCACGCCATCGCGATCGGGGCGCTTCGCTTTTTTCTGTTGAAGTTTACGCGCAATACCATCATCGCTTTCGACTTCGAGGATGCGCTCAGCTTCGAGGGCGAGACCGGCCCATACATTCAGTATGCCGTGGTACGCATTCGCGGGATTCGCCGGAAGGGCATGGAAACCGGCGCCACGAAAATCGCTGTTCAGCCCGAAAAGCTCGATGCGTTCCTGAATGGCCCGGAAGGCGGAGGTTTTTGGGAGCTTCTCCGCCTTGCCGGTTCACTCGACTACGCCATCGAGGCAGCCATCGGCGCGCAGGAGCCGGCATTTCTCGCGAAATACGCCTTCCAGTTGGCGCAAGCATTCAACAATTTCTATCATAAGCATCACATTCTCTCGGAAGCCGACGAGCAAAAGCGCGCTTTTTTGCTTGCTCTGACGGAGTTCGCCGAGCGGCAACTGATTCAGGCCCTGCATCTGCTCGGCATTGAAGCGCCGGAAAAAATGTAGTCTCATGCTGGACGTCCCATCGGTGCCCGGCAAAGCCGTAAGAAACCGACGAAGCTCGTTATGATTCGCCATGCTGCAATGAACCCGCTCGGAATCGCGGCCATCTGCATGCTCGCTCTGATGCTCGCGTTCGTGAATGCCGGCACGCAGGGCGCCGTGGAAGAGCCGCAGCAATCCGATTCAAGCAAATCCGGCAAGCAGGGCGGGGTGAAGCAGCGCGCCTCAGCGCCCACACCCGATGAAGAGCTGCAGGCCGCCGTGAACGCCGCGGGCGGCGACCGAGCCGCCCTCGTTCGTAATCTCGAGGACTATCTGAAGCGCTATCCCGAGTCACAGCAACGGGCGCGGATTTATCGCGCACTCGTCGAAGCAAGCCTCCAGCTTCGCGACAACACCCGCGCTGCCGGCTACTCGGAGCGTCTCGTCGCGCTCAAGCCCGACGATATGTCCATGACGCTCATCGCCATTCAATTGCTGGAACAGGGTGGCGATGAGGCCGGAGTGCGCCGCGCGCTCTCCTATTGCTCGCGCGTGTTCGACTACGTCCAGCGAAGCTCGCTCGAGGAGAAATCGCCGCGTGTCTCTCCGGAAGAATGGCAACAGCAAAAGCTCCGCGACCAAAGCTCTGTTCTGCGCCTTCGCGGGCGATTGCACCGCAAACTGAAGGATGATGCGGAGGCGCGAAACGATTTCGAGCAAAGCTACGCGCTTGCTCCGTCGAGTTCCGCCGCGGAACAGCTTGGCGAAATTGCGGAGCTCGAGAATAACCAAGCGCGCGCCATCACGGAATACGCCCGCGCGTTTGCGCTCGCGGATTCGAGTTCGGCGCCTTCTCGCCGCGAAATACGCCAGAAGCTGGGCAACGTTTGGCGTTTGGCGCACGGCTCGGAAGAAGGTCTCGGCGACTATCTGCTCGCGACTTTCGACGAGATGTCCTCGGCCGCGCCGAAGGCTTCTCAGCCGAAAAATTTCTCGGCGCGCGCGCCGCTCGATTTCACGCTGCGCAAAGCTCCGGACGCGACTCCCTTTCCGCTCGCGGCGTTTCGCCACAAAGTGCTGGTTGTGAACTTCTGGGCCACCTGGTGCGGCCCCTGCCGCGCTCTCGAGCCACTCTTCGACCGCGTGGCCGCGCATTTCGCCGGGGAAACGGACGTCACTTTTCTGGCCGCGAATTGCGACGAGGATGAATCCCTGGTCGCTCCCTTTCTCAAAGCGGAAAAGCCCGCGACTACGGTGGTATTTGCCGACGGGTTAGATCGCGCTCTTGCTGTTGAGTCGTTTCCAACCATTGTGGTGCTCGACCGTGCGGGAAAAATCTCCTATCGGTCCGAGGGGTTCGGCGACGATCACTTCGAGGAGAATCTGGCAGCCGCCGTGGCTCGCGCGCTGGCAAGTCCGCCGCCAAATTAGGCACTTTGTGCGCGGCGCCGCAGACGTATGTTCCTCCAGCCGAGACTGCTCGAATCCTTAGGGCAAGGGCCCAATCTCAATCTGGCCAGAAACCGTCCGAATCTGAATGCGCGCGCCCCCCTGCCCGATGCGCGCCCGCAGCGAGTGCTTTGTCTGCTCCTCCACGAGGATGGGCACACCTGCGCGAATTTCTCCGGAACTCGCCTGCGCCGAGAGGTGCAGGTTGGCGCCGGGCGGTACCGCGATCTCGACGGTTCCCGAAGTCGTATGCAAATCCCAGTAACTGGTCGCCACCGGGTTCCCATGGATGCTGATGCGGCCTGAGACGGCGCTGGCTTTCACGTCGTTCGCCGCGCCTTCCACTTCGATCACGCCGCTCGTCGAATCCGCCTGGACGCGACCGCCGGGCTTGACCACGTGAATCACCCCGGAAACCGCGTGCGCCCGCACATCACCCCTTGGTGCGGAGATGTTGACGCTACCCGATATGCTTCCCGCGCGCACCTCGCCGCCCACGTCGCGCACATCCAGCGAGCCGCTCACCGTATTCAGTTGCGCGTCGCGCTCGACCCCGCTAACGCTTACCGAACCCGAAACGCTGTTGCTCTTCACCGGTCCGCGCACATCGCGCACGGTTTCCGAGCCGGAGACCAGCGAAGTGTCCACCTCCGTGTTGTGCGGCACCTCGATATCGTACGAAATGGACACGTTCCGCATGCTGTGCAACTCTTTGCCGACACGAACGCGGCCGCCGTTTTGTTCCACCGGCGGCGAAGCAAGAACCTCGTTCACGCGTTTGCGCGGCGATTCAAACCCGAATCCCGAGGCGCGGACTTCCGCGTGAATATGCATTTTGCCATCGGTGCTGCCCCTGATATCCACGTTGCCGGAAACGTTGGAAAGATCAAGCACCACGGGCGCGGAAACATCCAGCGTCCGGTCAAACGAGCCTTCGGCCGGAGGACCCGAAACACACGCACCCAGCGCAAGGGCTCCGCACACGGCCGCCCCAAAGAGGAATTCGCGATGGCGAAGCATTCATCCTCCGTCAGACCGATCCAGATGCAGGAGAAAAAGCATCGCATCGATCTTATTCCCATGTACGCGAAAACGGGAGGCGAAGTTCCGTGGCGGAATGAGCGGCTAAAGCCGGGACCAGCCTCTCCGCGGATGTGCCCCAAAAAGGCAAAACGGTTCCAGTTCCTCAGGAACCGCTAGATCTGCCAGCAGCCTCAGGCAGCGCCTCATTCAGCGACCCCTGCCGGTAACCCTCCAGATCCAGCGCTACGTAGGTAAAACCCGCGCGTTTCAGCTCGCGGGAAATCGCGGCGGCGATCTCCGCGTTTGTCGCGCGCGCCATCTCCTCCGGGGCTACTTCGATTCGCGCCAGCTTTTCGTGCAGACGCACGCGAAACTGCCGGAAGCCGAGCGCGCGGAGCGCGGCCTCGCCGCGTTCGACTAGCGCAAGCCGCTCGGGCGTCACTTCGGTCCCGTAAGGAATCCGCGAGGAAAGGCACGCGGAGGCTGGGCGGTCCCAGGTCGGCAACCCGGCACGCCGCGACAATTCGCGAATCTCTGCCTTGCGAAGATTAGCCTCAAGCAGCGGCGCGAGCACCCGATGCTCCGTTGCGGCGCGATGGCCCGGGCGGAAATCCAGCGTATCGTCCGCATTCACGCCGTAGGCGATGGCCGCGAATCCGCGTTCATTGGCAAGGGCATCGAGCACGGAAAACAGCTCGTCCTTGCAGAAATAGCAGCGGTCGAAGGCATTTGCGCGGTAGGCGGGATTTTCGAGCTCATGCGTCTCGATAAATTCGTGGCGCAAGTCGAACTGGCGCACAAAGCTCTCCACAACTTTTCGGTCGTGCGCGGAATAGCTTGGCGAAAGCGCGCTCACCGAAAGCGCCCGCGCGCCGAGAGCGCGGTGTGCCGCCCACGCTAGATAAGCGGAGTCGGTCCCTCCGGAAAGCGCCACAATGACCGACGGAAGCTCCGCGAGCCGCGCCAGCAGCAGCTCTTCCTTCTCCGCCGGCGAGCGCGAATTCTCGGTTAGGTTTCGAATTTGCAGCAGCGAAGCCATCTTCCCGCAGTATACGTTAGAAACCAAGGTAGCGCGCCATCCGGGATCGCCGAAGAACCACGGCGCCATAGGCCGGCGGACGCGCATGCAATTACCGGTACAGCGACGGAATCCATCTCGCTCGCATTCCCCACCGAACAATACCCTCGATAACGGGCAAAATGCTGCGTCCCAGCCTGGTGAGTCGATACTCGACCTTGGGCGGCACGACGGGATACTGCCTGCGGCTCACCAGCCCGCGCGCCTGCAATTCTTTCAGTTCGCGGCTGAGGACGCGAGGAGTCACCTCCTTGCCCATGGCTGTCACGATGGCCGAGCGGCGCAATTCGCCGTAACGCCTTGCTCCTTTTCCCAGTTCGTAGAGGATCCTCATTTTGTATT